>Ga0137409_10001483_pt1 | contig 25433 bp, 21 predicted proteins | sample CZODoug1_16funga_FD_122059 | JGI IMG/M metagenome (GOLD analysis project Ga0137409, IMG submission 122059) | Vadose zone soil fungal communities from Angelo Coast Range Reserve, California, USA - CZODoug1_16fungal (Hybrid Assembly) | ecosystem: Environmental > Terrestrial > Soil > Vadose zone...
GAGCCGAGAGTGGGAGTTGAACCCACGACCTGCCGATTACGAATCGGCTGCTCTACCACTGAGCTACCTCGGCCCTTCATAATAAAAGACTTATTTCGCTGCTTGGCCCCTTGCGTACAACTTGCGTTTCACTTCCGTCGTCCTCTCTGGGTTTCTGCGCGGCGTGACCTCACTTCTTAATGGGAAATGCACCAACCGTTTCGGAACCAGGGCGTGCTCTGCTGACCGGCGATCGCCACGCTTCCGCTTCCGAAACACTCACGCTTTTCCCGACGCGCCCAACAGAATCCGATTGCGCGCCAGATAAAAAAAGACGGTAAGTGGATTCTAACTTTGTCTGATTCCTTTCGCAAGGTCTTGATTTTACGCGTCTTGGCGTCGAGCACGGCGTTTAACCGCTTGTGGCCCGAAAAAACCTCGACAACAAAGAGAGGCGACTCTTTCAATTACATATTATTCCGCGACGATAAACATTTACTGACTGTAAGTGGAGAAACGTGACACTTCAGTGTTCACTTAGGAGTACTCCGTCCATGTCCGCGGAAACTACGTAACCGCAGAGAGCAAGCCGATCCAAAATCGGCTGCTCGCCACAGCAAGCGTTGGGCCAAAAAGCCCTTGTTCGGCACCAATTGTGCAACTAGAAAGAGTCGGAGTGGGCGACGGTCCCAACAAGTTGTCCTTCACGAATCCCGCCGACCCTTGATCTGACCTCTCAGGATCCGGTTCTCCGCCGCCAGATATTCGCTTCGCAACAGGAGTTCTTGATTGACTGTTCCGGTGGCATAGGCGAGCAGGCGTGCCCAAAGCATCTTGGATTCCTCTCTAATTTAATTTATAACTTAACTTCGTGAAAAGCGAGATTGTAGGCGCTGTCTCTGCGTCGGAGAAGCCCATTCGAAAACGGAGCCTGTTCAAAATCCTAAGCCCCGCCATTTCAAGCCGTTCGAGTTTTTTGACAACACGAGGTTCGATCTTTGGTTTTTTCGGGGACGATACCATCCGTGTGATCGTCGCCGACTTCCCAAGTTTCGTCGGAGAAACCCGCAGCGTAACAAGCGATGCATCCGGGAATTTTGCCTTGTCCACATGCGGCCCATGCTCGGGCACGGAAAGCCCCTTCGTGCCCCTTCCTGTAAGCCGTCCGATCTGGCCGGTAAGGGCGAATTCGATCGCGTCGATAACGCCCCTCTTGCCCGTGCCGTTTGGTCCAGAAATAGCGAACTTTTCCTTGCCAAAATTGAGATCGAGCTTGCTGATCCCTCTTGTCTCTTCAATATGGACGGATTCCAGTTTTATCACTTGAGGTCTCCGCCCGCCGGAGCGGAGAATATTTTGACGAAGTCCTCCGATTTCAGCTTCTTACCGCCGTTGAGCAATGCACGAAGCTGATCGATTTTCTCGGCATCCAAACTTTTCGATTCCTCGAGCTTGGCCAGAAATTTGTCGGCTATCTATTTCGGAAGTGTGGACACAAGAAATGCCCTGTCTCGCGCTACTCACAACATCAACGCGAATTATGCGAATTCATGCCCACCCCGGGCGATCCCCTGACCGCTTACAAGACCTGCACACCCTCAGCAACGGCCGCCCGCTTCAAATCGTCGTCCACTGTCGCCAGTGTCTTCGTTTCGCGCATCGCTATTTCCAAGTAGGCCGCATCGTATGCCGTCAGGCCATGCTTGCGGCAAAGTGACTGCGTCGCGGTGAAAACTGTGGCCGAGCTTGGCGGAACATCCACATCCACCGGCAACCGATCCAAATCATCAAGGAAAGCCTGTGTCAGAGCGGGCGTAATTCGCTTACGCCTCTCGCCGACAAGGAGCGCATTCAGTACCTCATAACGCCAAAACGCCGACACTACGATGCGATCACCCGACACGATGCGCTCCGAAATTTCTTCAGCCTTCTGCGACGCTTCGTCAGGAAAGCACCAGGTCAGAACGACTGAAGCATCGAGGACAAACTGGCTCACGGCCTGCTCTCATGGAGCAGTTCCTTGATCGTGGCACCACCGAGCGATAGTCCGTGGCTTTTGCCAAAACGCGCCAGACGCCTCGCAATCGCCGCCGTCGATTCCGCTTCCGCAGTTTGCCTGGGCAGCCGGTCGCGGAGCATGTCGAGCGCCTGGTCGAGCGCTTCATCGGGCGTCTGAGCCAATCCCGAATTGATGGCCTCTCGGAGCACTTGTTCCTGCTCGGGCCGTAAAATGATCGTCATTGCTTACCTCTCGGATCGACGCTTGACGTTTCATCGAGTATAGTAATCCCAGCGCTTGGCGTAAAGGACGAGCATTCAAGCGGACACAGGCGGACACAGGGCGCGCGCAAGGCAAACGTGGCCTTCTGTGCTAGATTATTACAGTATAAACGCAGTCGTTTTTATTAGCGGTTTATCGGCGGTTTTGGCAGGGACAGATGCCATCACAGGCAAGCCAAGCGAACCGTGCGTTATATGCGAATCTTGCAAAGGCCTTTATTTGCAAGGTTTTACGGTAAGTCGTTGATTCCACGGCTGGGGACGTAGTTCAGTTGGTTAGAACGCCGCCCCGTCATTGGTTAGAATCCCACACTGTCACGGCCAATTCCCTCCCCTATTCGACAGAATGCACGGGAAATCGGCGTATATACATATATATAAGGATGCGTTTCGCGAGTGTTGCTAATGCAAGGGGGCCGATTTAACCGAAGCTTGGGCAGCTCCCGTACTGCCATTGTACGACGCCCGCGCGTTGTTTCTAATTGTACTCAGGAATTGATTTTCCGTACAGCGGTTTGCAAAACCCCTTGGCTTGAAAGTGTCCCAGGGGTGCGAACCCCTCCCTCTCCGCCACAGCTGCCTTCGCCAATAGAAATGCGGCGATTTCTGCCGTGCTACTACTTTGCCCGATCTATCATTTTACTTAATTGTACGTCTCGGTTATTTATGATGGCTCCTCAAAACTGAGAGATCGCGCGCGCGGCGAAATCACAATACCACTGGCAACGCCTTCAGCCCGCGCAGCACCAAATTAGGCATCCACTCCGCACGCTGCTGCGCCACATCCGCGGAAACCGCTGCACCAGCTTCAGAATGGCCACCTGCCCCTCCAGCCTCGCCAACTGATTTCCAATGCAGAAGTGCGCGCTGGCGCCAAACGCCAGATGCGGATTGCTCACTCGCTTTCGAGTCCAACCGGTCCGGCACTCGAAACTGCCCTGGATCTCGATTCGCGGCTCCCAGCATAAAAAGGATCGGCTCACCTGGCCGCAGCCGGACTCCGCAAATCTCTAGTTCTTCCTTCGCATCCGCGCGGTGTATTGCATCGGACTCTCATACCGCAGTAACTCCTCCACCGCCGAACGGATCATTGCAGGATTCTCGCGCAGTTCCTCCATCTCCGCCGGAAGCCGAAGGAGGGTGTACATCCCGTTTCCCACCAGATTCCGGGTCGTCTCATGTCCGCCCGAAAAGACGCTTTTTGAAGTCGTTTCGAACCTCCAGCTTTAGGGAGGGCCACGCCCGAAATTAGCCTCGGGCGTAGAGCCAAGTCCTCGAGCCGGAGAGCAGCACGTGAACGGAAGATGGAGCACGAGTTGCGAGGAGTGTCGTGAGAGAGATGAGCATCGGCGAGAATTATGAGGGGGGAATATAACTTCCGCCCGCTCAGACATTTCGAGATTCTCCAGAGGCACAATTTCAATGATTGAAGGATGCGCTTGTCCTCTCGATGTTAGAAACGTCCACGCTCGCGATTGTCGGTAACCGCATGAACATGAGAATCGCGATTAATTCAATCCAGGAAAACAGAGCCAGGGTATTCCGCAATCCAAACGAACTCTGAGAAACCCAGCCAACAGCGAGAGGAGAAATGAATCCGGCCATGTATATCGCCATATTCACCACGACAACGAATGCCGCCATCAGCGAGGGCGTCATTGAAGGTAAGGACATAATGTATGTGTTCAAGACGGGAAGGAAGCCGGAGAGCCCAAATCCTGTGACGAGCAACCCTGCCTGGGTCATCGCACCTTCGCCGAAAAAAAGGGCGATGCTGCCCAAGATGACCACCGCGCAGCTTGTCCACAGTAAATGCTTCCGCCATGTAGCCCGAGTTGCTAAAACGCCAAAGGCAATTACCCCTGCCACGCCGCTAAACGGAAGTAGTGATGCCAAGCGGTTCGCATTCGCTAACGAAATACTCCGCCCGCTTTCCAGAAACAGGGGTACGAAAGAAAAGTACATGTTGTAAACCCATGAGATCGCAAAGGTGCCTAGTGCCAGCGTCCAAGCAACCGGCATAGTCAGGGCTTTCGAGAGAGAACTCGGATTCTTGGCAGTGGCGCCAGCCGCTGATGTCTCGTCCGCAGAAACAACCTCTTGGCTATTTCGTCCGATAACCAGCCAAACGAGCGCCGTGGCGAGCAAGCTGAACCCATAAGAGCCAAGTGCGTGCCTCCATGAGCCACCGAACCGGCGAAATAGCCCGACAGTGACAAGCATTCCTGCGCCGATTCCCAAGAAAGTAACTGCAGCAAAAATTGTGTTAATGTACGGTTGCTCTCGCTTGGAAAACCAGGCCATGATTAAAGCACCCATCACGGGATAACAGATACCGATCCCAATTCCCTGAAGAACTCTGCCGAATATAAGAAATCTTAGGCTGTGCACACCCAGCAGAATGGCCGCACCTATACCCAACATTGCAACTCCAGAAAGCAGACCGAGTTTCAGCCCTGCACGGTCGACAAGCACACTTCCCAAGGCCTGACAAATCACAATCGTAATGTTTAGAGCCGACATGATTAGGCCGAATTCCGTTCGGGTTAGCTGGAGGTTCGAGATGATAGGGCTGGCGACAGCTGCAGGAGCAAATGTTACTAACTGTAGCTGAAACTGCACGAGTACAATGATGGTAAGCACCATCCAGCGCGAGCCGGAGAGCTTTTCAGTCGTAATGATGGTTGTTGCTTCCATTGGTTAAGAAACAAAGAGCTAACCGCAAAGGACCTCAAAAACTCCAGGAAGTGTCGAGGAATTAAGTTCCTTCTGGCGACATTGCAAGTGCCTTAGCTTCGGCCGGCAGAGAGAAATGAAACGTTGCGCCCCGTCCTGTATTAGCGCTCGCCCAGAGACGGCCGCTATGTGACTCGACGATTGTCCGACTGATAGAGAGTCCCATGCCGGTGCCCTGCGGTTTGGTGGTGAAGAACGCCTTGAAAATGCGCTCGCTTTCCTCGATGGGAAACCCTACGCCCGAATCACTCACCGAAATCAGCAATTGGCCATCCTCGCTCCTATTTGACGTTACTGTCAGTTCACCGCCCGTATCTTTCATCGCCTCGATGCCGTTCAGCATGAGGTTCATCAGCACCTGTTGAAGTTGCACGCGATCGGCCGTGACTTTGGGCAAACTTGGGGTGAGTTCGGCACGGATCGGGATAGAATATCGATTCGCTTCATCGTGCAGTAGAAGGATCATCTCTTGAATGATTTCGTTCAGGTCAACCAGCTCTCGTTGTGGGGTACTTCGCCTGTAAAGGGAACGGACTCGGTCGACGATGTCGGCGGCGCGCGTCGCGTCCCTGACCGTTCTCGAGGCAGCCTCGCACGCCTCTGTGACATCGGGCGAATCACGCTTTAGCCATCGCACACACGTTTTGGCATTCAATACGGCGGCGGCAATCGGCTGCTTGATCTCGTGAGCGAGGGATGCCGCCAGCTCTCCGACCGTGATTACCCGGCTCACATAGGCCAAGTCGGCTTGGGCCTGACGCAGTCTCTCGCGCTCTTCCTCTGCGCGCTTGCGCTCCGTTAGGTCGAGCACGAATGCCAAGGTCTCGCTCCGGGCGTCCCCAATCACCGTGGCAGCGACCAGCACGGGCACGCGGCTGCCGTCGCTGCGGAAGTACTCCTTCTCGAACATTTCGCAGGTGCCGCTGGCTCTGAGCTGCGTCACCGCTCGTTCGGTGACGGCTTGCCATTCGGGAGGCGTCAGCTCTGTCCATCGGAGTCTTCCGGAGGTGAGGTGGTCATGCGTGTACCGGACCATCTGGAGAAAGGCGTCATTGGCCTCGAGGATCTGGCCTTCAAGATTCGAGATCAACACCCCGACAATATTGGCGTCCACAAGACGCCTGATCTTCGCTTCGCGTTCCTGGAGCTCACGATACAAACGGCTATTTTCGAGCGAAATCGCTGCCGCCGAGACGAGTACGTTTAACACCGCAATTCTCGCCGGAGTAAACACATTGGCCGCCAAGTTGTTCTCGAGGTAGAGCACGGCAATCAGCCGGCCTTGTTTTACGAGCGGGAGGCACAGGATGGACCGCGCGTGCGCGCGACGAATGTACTCGTCATTCGAGAACGAGCCTCGAGTCGACGCATCATCGAGGATGACACTCTCCTGTGTTCGCGCGGCATATTGAACTACGGACTCCGGCAGTTCAGCGCTGGAGATTGGCGCGTCACGCAGGGCGACCGCGACGGAGCTGCCGCCGGTAGTCGCTTCCGCCTGGATTCGCAGCTCGGCGCCTCGCGGCAGAATGAGCAGTCCACGTTCCGCGCCGGCGTGCTCGATGGCGGTGCGCAGCAGCGCGTCGACGAGGTTTTCCAGCACGATTTCGCCAGACACTGCGTGCGATATCTTGAGGACCGTCGCAAGATCCAAGTGTTCGATCGGTGTGCCGATCGTACTCATCGGACCCGCCACGGGCTGGTCTTCTCGGAGGTGCGGGTATGACTCGTCGAGTTGCCGGACTTTGCCGTCGGCGCCCCAGCTGAGATAGCAGCGCCGGGCGTTTCGCAGATAGAGGTGCGCGATCTGCTCGAGCCCATGCGCGGCGTAGAAGCGCGCGGCCACCTCGTTGGCAACCGCCTCATTGTGGACGAAGCCATTTGCGCGTGCCGAGCGGATAGCCTGCTCGTAAAGATGCTCGGCATCCAGTATGCGGCCTTCGATACGTGCGATTTCTGCGCTGACAAGCACAGCGCGGTTTTCGAAATTCTCCGGGCAAGTCACCGCCCAAACCTCGAGCTGCCGGTGGTGAGCGGCCAGAGCCTCCAGATGTTGGTGCCGCTCGTCGGGCAATGCGGAGTCGTAGAATGCCGCTCGGGAAAGGGCTCCATAGAAGTGATGGTCCGCCGTTTCCAGAGCTGTTTGCCATGCCCCAACCCGCTTTTGCGCCCTTGATGAGGCCTCGATAGCCGATGCATAATCGCCGGCCATGAAGCGCGCCTGCAGCTTGCGGATCCAATACGCGGACTCAGCAGGCGCCAAATCCGGATTACCGGCGAGACGGCGCTCCAATCGCACCTCGTCAAGCTGCTTATCGTCAAAGGAGCCGAATTTCGCCGTCAACCCACGCAGTGTCCTGACCAGCCCAAGCTGCGGGCTGATATTGTCAATGGCATACCCGAACTTCATCTTCTGCGCAAACGCGAGACTACGCTCGGCTGCGATTTGCACCTCGACGAGCGGATCGCCCGCCACAAGAAGGTTCGTGTTCAGATTGGCACAGCTGAAAGCTGCAAAAGTAAGATCGCCGATCTCGTTTGCGGCCTCGAACGCCCGACGCAGCAGATCGCGGATAGCCTTGACATGTCTCGTCCAGGGGAGGACTTGAACTGCAAAGTTATTATAGGTCCTGGCCTGAAAACGCTTCAGTCCGCGTTTTTCGACCAGATCATAGCCGAGCTGGCCGAAGCGAAACCCGGCCTGGTAGTCACCGAAGCACGCGCCGGCGACCGCGCCAAGCCATTCAAAATGAGGGCACGAACCGTCGCTGTAGCCGCGCTCGAGGCTCAGATTGATCGCTCGGCAGACGACCAGGGCAAACAGGTTGAAATCCGTAAAGAATGCAGCCGGCCCGAGCTTCGTTAGCACATCGAGGGTCGCAAGGGACGCTGGGTCACTCATCAAGGGTAGATCGACGAGCTCCTCGATCGTGCGGCCGCCGATCTGCGACCAGATCCGCTCGTATTCGCGCCGTGCTTCCTCTTCCGTCGGGTGCGGCGACCAATCGATGCCCAGATTCCGGAGATAGTCGAGACCGACGGCGACGGCACGGTTGCTCTGATCGAGGGTCATGTACAGATCCGCCCGCAGGCAGGCGACCGTGGCTCGTTCCACCGCCGTTGCGGCACGGCTTGAGAGCGCCGCCAGGCGCTGCTCCGCCTCCGCCCGCGCACCGGTCAGGAACTCGCATTCGGCCCGGTGCAGCTCCAACGCGAAGGTGAGCTCGTGCCGACGCTCTCCCGAGTCTTCCACCAGCAGCGCCTCACCGGCGACGAGATAGCTGAGCGCCGATGCATAAGCGGTAGACGCCTTCGCGCGCTTGCCCGCGATCAGGTTGAGCTCGGCCAGCTGCTCACGCTCGTCGCGTGCGTTGATCAGCGCGGCGCCGCGGTTGAGCTGATTGACGATCTCGAAGATCGCCTCCTCCCGCTTTTCCGGGGGCGTGTGCGCCGCGAGCAGCCTTCCGATCCGGAGATGGGCTGCGGCACGCTGGTCTGCCGGAATCAATGAATAGGCGGCTTCCTGGACGCGGTCATGGACAAACCGGTAAGCGCCTTCCAGACGCACAATCAACTCCAAACGGACCGCCTCCCACAGATCCGAGTGGATCTCCTCCTCCGAGGTCCCGTAAACAATAGAAAGCATCGTGATTTCGGCGACGCCGAGGCAGGCAAGGTGCTGCAATGCAGCCAGCGTTTCAACCGGCAGGCGCGTCAGCTTCCCGACCATCAGGTCCACAACATTGTCGGTGTAACCCTTGGCGTGGATGCGATCGAGATCCCAGGACCATCGCGCAGCGTCATGATCGAAGGTGAGCAAGCCCTCTGCGGCTAGCTCCGACATGAACTGAAGGGCGAAAAACGGATTGCCACCCGACTTCTCATACACCAGTTGCGCGAGGGGCGCAGAGCGCTCCGGTTCGCAACGAAGCGCATCGGCAATCAACTGCGCGAGGTGTTCGCTGGCGAGCGGCGCAAGCGTAATCTCCTCTATCCTCGCGCCGGCCTTCTTGACGGCCTCAAGCTTGCGCACCAGCGGATGCATGGCATCGATCTCGTTGTCTCGAAAAGCGCCGATCAACATCAGGTGCTGCAGATCCGATCGGGTCAAGAGATCTTCCAGCAAGTCAAGCGTCGCCGCGTCCAGCCATTGCAGGTCGTCGAGGAATAGCGCGAGCGGGTGGTCCGGCCGAGCAAATACGCCGATAAACCGCCTGAACACCAGTTGGAAACGCCTTTGCGCGTCCTGCGGCTCAAGCTCAGGGACCGGTGGCTGTTCTCCAATGATGAGTTTCAATTCAGGAACCAGATCCACGATCAGCAGTCCGTTCCGACCTAACGCCTCACGAAGCGTCTCGCGCCAGCTGTTCAACTCGGCCTCGCTCTTGGCGAGAAGGGCCCGAATGAGGCTCTGAAAGGCTTGCGCGAGCGTGGAATAGGGGATGTCCCGCTTGTACTGATCGAACTTGCCTGATGCGAACAGGCCGCGCGGCAGAACGAGCACCTTGTGCAGCTCATTGACGACGGAGGACTTGCCAATACCTGAATATCCGGAGACCAGCACCAACTCCGGGGTGCCATTCTTAACGACGCGGTCGAACGAGGCGAGCAGAGTCTCGAGCTCGCGCTGTCGTCCGTAAAGTTTCTCAGGAATCAGTAGCCGGTCTGGCGTGTCGTGTTCACCGAACAGGAATTCGCCGATACGATGCTCGCAGTCCCATTCAGCAAGGCAGCGACGAAGATCGCTCTCCAGGCCGGCCGCGGTCTGATAGCGTTCCTCGGCAGTCTTCGCGAGCAGCTTCATAATTATTCCTGATACGGAGTGCGGAACATCCTTTCGCCGCTCGGCAGGCGCCAGTGGCTGTTTGGCTATGTGGCAATGTACCCACTCGATCGGTTCAGACGCCTTGAAGGGCAGATTGCCGGTCAGCATTTCGTACAGCGTCACCCCTAGGGCATAGAGATCGCTGCGCGAATCGATCGAACGATTCATCCTCCCGGTTTGTTCCGGTGCCATGTAAGGGAGCGTTCCAGCGATGAACTCGGGAGGTTCCGCCGACTGGCGCTCGCGCGGCAATCGAGAGGCGATCCCAAAGCCCGTCAACCAGACCTGGCCGGTGCTGGGCTCGATCAAGACATTGGCGGGTTTGAGGTCCTTGTGGATGAGGCCCCGACCGTGCAGCTGCCTCACTGCGGCAGAGAGACCGATCGCAACGCGCAGGAACTGTCCCAGCTCCATCGGCGTTCCCACCAGTTGATCGAGCGGCTCGCCCCCAGGATCCTCGAGGACCAGTACGGTTCGCCCCCCGCGTTGCGTTAGCTCAACAGGCAGGACCGCCCATGCTGGATCCAGTTCGACCCGCAAGGAGTACTCGTGCTCCAACATCCGGACACTCTCTGGTCGGGGTTGCTCAGATCTCAACATCAGCACGAGAACAGAGGGTGGATGTGGGTTCGAGCCAGTTCGGGGGCGGCCCCTGCAAAGCACGAACTCCCCGTGACTATGAAGAGTGTCGAGAGTGTAGTCCGAGAGATCCATCGTGGGACCTCGATTCGGCAGCCACTTTACGTGGTGTCAGCGCCGATCACCACCACGAGGCGATGGCCCGTGTTGTTACGGGTTCCGAACCACTGAGAGCGCAGCGGCGCCGTGGCCAACGACGATGAGTCGGAACACCAGTTTAAGCGCGTATTCGCAAGATACCCGATTCCCGCCCACCGCGCCAGAACAAACGGCGCACGCGGTTGCAATTGCACCGCTATTGCCGAGGCCGAGCCCTGCACATTCCAACAAACATCCGCCCCTATCGACCCACAGCGGCAAATTGCGAACTCCAGCGGGTCGGAATTTTGACACGAATGTCGACAGAGAACCACGAACAAGAGATTCCCATGCGCTCACGAGAGGCGTTATCTACTAGCAGAGTATGGCACCTACTTTGTGCTTGACAAGGCCATCGTCAGACGCAGATATCAAAAGGGGGACAACCATGACAGAACTAAGAGTAATCTCGCTCTTTGCTAGCGCAGTGGCGCTTGTAGGCCTCGTGGGAGGTCCGCCGGCGTTAGGCCAGACCGCCGCGACAGCAACTGTGTCAGGAGTTGTTTCGGATGCAAGCGAGGCAGTTGTGCCCGGAGCGAAAGTTGTACTGCTTGACAAAGCCACCGGTTTGGCGCGGACTCAGGAGACCAGCTCCACTGGGCAATACATCTTTGCAAACGTCCTGCCCGGGAATGACACGATCACTGTCACCATGAAGGGCTTCATTCAAGCTGAGGTCCAGCTCTCTGTGGAAATTGCCAAATCGTACAACATTAACGCTACCTTGAAAGTGGGTGCTGCGACAGAAGTGGTTGAGGTGACAGCTGGCGCGGGAGCTGAATTGCAAACTTTTGATGCAACGGTCGGCAATGTGGTCCAGGGCGAGGAGATGGTAAGGTTGCCGAACGTTAACCGCAGCGCTATGGTTTATTACGACTTGCAACCCCTTGTCGCGCCAACCTACCGTACGGGGGGAATTAATCAAGTCAATTCACAAGCCACGGTGGCAGGATCGCGCAGCGACCAGACGACTTTTACCGTAGATGGCATCGATGCGACGGACAACCTCATCGGCGGAGGTGTCAAGCCCGACTCAGCCAACGTCGTAGACAGCCCCGTCCCTCTTACCTCTGACAGTGTCCAAGAGTTCGGCGTCGGAACGACCAATTCCAACGCCAGTTACGGTCGCGGGGAGGGTGGACAATTTACCTTCATCACCAAACGCGGCACTAATGCTCTTCACGGCGCTCTTTACGAGTACCTCCAGAATAACGACCTCAATGCTAACACCTGGGACCGTAATCGCGTGGGCATTCCGAATCCCAAGCTGGAGGACAACCGTTTTGGAGGTGCAGTCGGAGGGCCGATTTGGAAGAACCATACATTTATCTTTGGGAACTATGAGGGACGTCGGTTTCCGCAGTCGTCCACTATTAGCCGTATTGTTCCGACCGACTCCTTGCGTGCAGGCACCCTGCGCTTCAGGGATGCCTCTGGGATAGTGCGTGATTACCCTCTGGCCGCCTCGACCTCCTGCGGCTCAGGGAACACTTCCGCCTGTGACCCACGTGGTTTGGGGCTTAATCCGGTCGTCAGCGCTCTTTGGAGTCACCTGCCGAAGGGCAACGACTCCACCGTGGGTGACGGCCTGAACACAATTGGTTTCCGCTCGACGGTGAGCACCCCGAGTTCGTCTAACTATGGAATCGGACGCCTTGATCACTATTTCACCGATAATTGGCATTTCATGGGCTCCGTCCGCTATTCGGAAGCGACGTCGCTCCTTAATTCCCAAGTGGATTTGGGCGGTCTCCTCAAGGGGGACACTCTCGGTCAACCCGCTGCTCTACATGGCGAAAGTGCCCAGCCGCATTACTTTGTGGCGGGGTTAACCGGTCAAATCAAGCCCACACTCACGAATGACCTTCGCTTCGGCTATTTGCGCGACTGGTGGTGGTTTCCAGGTGTACTACCATTCCCTCAGGTGCCGGGCATTGCCGGGGCTATGGAGGTAGCCGGTGGTGCGTCGGCATCTGGCGGCCTGCTGGATGGGCCAGTTGACATGAACACACTGGTCGCCCGTACTCAGGGCGCCAATGCCAAAAGCTATCAAATAAGGGATGACTTGTCCTGGAGCAAACGGCACCACTTATTCCAGTTTGGGGGCGACTTTCGCCGTATCACGACGTACCACTACCGCAATGACAAGGTAATAGGCTCTATCACCGCCCTGGACATAGAGTTGGATGCTGCTGGCGCGGTCACCATCCCGGCCGAGAATCGGCCGCCAGATTGTTCAGTCACCGTGACGACGTTTTGCTTAGCTGCAGGCGACGCAACCCGCTGGAACCGCCTGTTCGCCGGAACCACGGGGATGATTGACAACACTAATGTGTTGGTCACGCGCGATCGTAACCTGAATCCCCTTCCATTGGGCTCGCCGTTGGAAGCGAACACTTACCAGAACGCTGTCGACTTCTACTTCAGTGACGCGTGGCGCATTCGGCCCTCGCTAACTATAACCGGGGGACTCAATTATCAGATCCAGTTCGCACCTGTGGATTCGTTGGGCCGAACCGCCTTTATGATCGACGATGCTACCGGCCAGACACTAACCTCGACCGACTACCTGAATAGTGCGCGTCAGGCGGCTCTGCAAGGTAACATCTACAATCCCGCCTTAGCTTGGCTGCCATCGACAAAAACGTCCCAGAAGGCCGTCTTTAATACGGATTATGGCAATGTGGGCCCGCGCATCGCGGCAGCCTGGACTCCGCCTTTCAAAAACTCCTTGTGGCAACATCTGTTTGGCGGCAAAGGTGGCAGCGTCTTTCGCGCCGGCTATTCGATCACCTATGATCGGATGAACACGGTGTGGAGCGTCCTCGAGCCAATGTTAGGACCCACTTTTGCCCAAACCCTCAACTGCCGAGGGCCCATCATTGGCGGAAGCTGCGCGAACTCAAGCAATCCGACCGATGCATATCGCATCGGCATCGACGGTCCAGGTATCGTCCCAGCCGCTCCGGCAGTCAGTTCGCCATTAGTGGTTGGCACACCGTACGGAGAGACTTTTGCATACCAGCCAGATCCCATTATCGGAACTGGCCATGCCCACCACATCGATTTCACTATCCAACGCCAGCTGAGCAGCACCATGATCGTCGAACTGGGCTACGTCGGAACGATTGCGCGCAATATGAGGGAGGTTAATGACATCACGTCTGCTCCCTACTTCTATAAGGATAAGGCCTCCGGGCAGACCTTCGCGGCCGCATATGACAATGTGGCAAACCAGCTCCGCGCCGGTACTCTCCCTTCGGCTGTGACCCCGCAACCTTGGTTCGAAAATCAGATCGGACCCGGCGGGACGGTTACGCTGGCGACGCAGGATGGCTCCGATTTCACCGCTGGCTTGCTCAGGACTTTATGGCAAGCCATGCAGTTCTTGCTTCCGCAGCCAATCACGAATCTGCAGGTCCAGCGGATATGGAGTGGGACGGATGGCGGATACTCCAATTACCATGCGTTTTTCGCCACCTTGCGGAAGCGCCCCTCGAAAGGTCTCACTTTTGCTCTTAACTACACTCTTGCCAAGTCCCTTGATGATATCGGTGCGGTCCAAAACTATCCCCTCGAGGCTTCTTCCAGTTTTGATCACTCAATCGACTACGGCCCATCCTTTTTCGACCACCGCCACGTCGTCACAGCCAACTGGGTTTATGAACTCCCCTTCGGCCGCGGCACCGGCTTCAGCACCGGTAATCAGCCGCTTAATAAGGCTATCGGCGGGTGGTACTTTTCCGGCATTTTCAAAGCCGCGAGCGGCCTCCCCTTGACGGTGGCCGAAAGCAATCAGGCATGGGGTGGTGGCGACACTCTCGGACTAGTTGTATCTGGGGCAATTCCGATCAATAAGCCCGACTTTGGTAACAGCGTCCACTCGGGCGTGCCAGGCTCGGGGGGCGTAGGTATTGACGGGAATCCCGCTACTGGCGGTTCCAGCCTTAATATTTTTGCAGACCCCCAGGCGGTCTTGGCGGACTTCCGCCCGATTCAAGTCAGCAAAGACGGTCGATCGGCGCGCGGCGTTCTGCGCGGTTTCCCTTACTGGAATTTCGACCTCTCCTTGGCCAAGCGCACACTGGTGACGGAAAGGGTTGCCTTTATTTTCTCGGCCGACTTCTTGAACGCCTTCAACCACGTTGTGTTCAACGACCCCACACTCAGCATGCAGGATCCCGCGTCGTTCGGCGTGATCAGCAGCCAAGCTAATAATCCCCGAGCGATCCAGTTTGGCCTCCGCCTCGAGTTTTAGCAGCTCGCGAGGCTTGAGCGGCTAACCTCGATCGAGCCTCGAACGCGGAATCGCAGCTCAACGAAATCCGAAAGCAGAGCAACCTCGAAGAATAGGAGATTCGTTGTGTCACGCGCGGCTGTCCCTACCAAAAATTCTGTGCCGCCCATGGGGAATGTCATTCCCCCAACAGGACTGCGAACGTCAAGCATATTGCGAGTCCCTGAAATTACACGATCCTCGGTTACTTTCGCGATCTCTCTTCCCTTTGTCCGCATTTGATTCAGACTCGCATTCGCGGTGGAGAGAGTTCGCTAGAAGCGATTCTCGTGTGAATCTGGACCCGGGAAAATCGTTCTCTTCAGAAATCGGACCGCTCCCACATCTACTTCAGCACCATGTCTTGCAGCGGAGGCGGAAAATTTAATCGCCTTCTCACCCGATGGCGCGACGTGATCGACGCTGCTAAACAAAGCCAACACAATCATGACGGCACAGGCGGGAAGCAAAGCCCACATATGGAAATGTGAAATCGCAATTCCAGAGAGCGTTGCGCCGGCCACGAAGCCCAACCATAGGATCGCTGTGAATCTGCCAGAGGTCCAGGTGGTCGGTCTGCAGTCGGCGGAGCGATTGTTCGAGCATCTGCGTGGCAAGCGAAGCGTCGCGACCGTGGGTGCAGACCTTTGTCATCAAGAAGACCTTGTCGCGCCGACCTTTAAGGCCCAAGCCGAGCCAGGACTCAGTTTTGCCGCGATAGTATTCCCACGCATTGCCGTAAAACGTGACACCACCGTCGAGGGCGCGGTGAACGATATGGATCGCAGTCTTCTCGTCCTTGGCGCCACCAAGATGGTGGCCGCCCAGGCCGAGTGCGGAGATTTGGATGCCTGTTTTACCGAAGTTTCGAAGAGGGATAGACATGTGCCTCCTTCACAGCGCAAAGGTTCGATTGCGACAAAAGCTGAATCTGGCCCGGAGCCCGGCGTTGCGGTTAACATTTGCCAAGAATTTAGACATAAGACGTAGTTGTGCCCATTTCCGACGGTTCCGGTGAATCCTCAACCCATATGGGCATCGCCATCCACAGAGCCTTGTCTGGGTCGGTCATGTCGTCGAACGTTCTTAGAACCTTTCCGTTGTACGGATTGTACGCCATGTCTACGCTCCATTGTTTTTCAGCCAAACCCATCAATCGTCCAGGGCAAATATTCACCCTTTCGTTTTTCCTAATTTCTGTTTGGCTAAATCCTTATCCAAGCTCGCCGGTTAAAAACTGAGGTTCGCCGTTTCCAAAGCTCCAGTCCGCCGCCGAATTCTCGATGATTGCGACCACAACGTCGCTTGGAGCGATCGAAACTGAGCTTGCCAACTGCTCCGTTAATTCCTTGTAGAATCTGCGCTTCAGAATTTCGTCGCGCATTTTGCTTACCACAGTGATGATTAGAGCTTTGTCGGTCCGAGAGATGTTTAGACCGGTGTCTTGAATGACCAAGAACCCTTTGGGATGGGCTTGGTAGACCTGATAACGGTCTCGCACTGGGACATGAAACGCCTTCACGACGGCCCTGTGGACCGCGTCGAGGAGAGTCGTCACTTCGGATTGGGTTCTTCCTTCAACAGCATCGATTCTGATCAATGGCATGGAGTGATTCTCCTTTTCTGTATTCCATCTCGGATTCGGTTTTTGGACCCTCGCGAATGTCACGCTGCGGCGGCGCCGGTCAGAATCCTGCGCGCGAGGTAACATCATTTCACCGGCTTGAATTTTTGGACTCTTCTGCCCCAGTCTGTCTCGGCCACATAAACATCGCCTTTGGAATCAACCGCCAAAGTGTGGCCATGGGTAAATGCACCAACCTGGTGACCAGGACGCCCGAAGCTTGAGAGAACTTCTCCGCTGACATGGTCGAGAATCTTGATCTCCTCGTCGCCGCCGTCGTCTACGTACATGTATTTTTGTTCCCGGTCGGGAGAAAAGCCGATCCACCATGTGGTGCCCCAATTATCTGGAAGGCTGTTTTCTCTCTTGATCCAAATGTTGTTTTTGAAGTTTCCCATTTTATCGAAGACTTGGATCCGGTCGCTCTGTCGGTCACAGACATAGACCAGGCTGTCGTTGCCGATGACTACACAATGCACAACCTGCATGAACGCGCCACCCACATTCGCATCGGCTTCTTCTTTTGTCCCCTGATGCCCCCACTGACGAAGAAATTTCCCGGATCGATCGAAAACAGCTATGCGGCTGTTGCCATAACCGTCAGCCACGTAGACGTCGCCATTGCCGGGGCCGACTCGACTCCGCCCTTCTTCTGTGAAGCCCAAATGAGCTTGTTTTTGTTCGACATGATTGGAGTCATACCGAACTATCCTTTCGCCGAGGGCTGAACAAGTTCATCACTGCTTGCAGTCGGTCTTTCGTTTCCGTTATTTACAAAACTAAAGATGATTGGCAGCTTCATCTATCGCTAGGTGGCGACGGTATTTCTTGCCGGCGGCGCCATGAATTCGGGACCGATCGGGTTGGGGATCGACTGCCTCAGAATCTGATCGATCGCCGCGCGCGCATCGGCGTCAAGGTGCCAGTCGATCGCGCCCGCCACAGCTTCCAGTTCTGAAGGATGGCGCGCGCCCCACAGCGCCGCGGTGATTCCGGACTGGTCCAGCACCCAACGCACGGCAAGATCCATCACATGTTTTCCGTATCTTTTTTGCGCCAGATCATCCAGTTGCTGAACCGCGTTCAGATATTGCGCGAAGCGCGGGGGCTGGAATTTCGGATCGGACTGGCGGAGATCGTCGCCGGTGAACTTCGTATCCGGCTGCATGGTGCCGGTCAAGAGACCCCGGCAGAGAGGCCCGTAAGCGAAAGCGCTCAGATTCTTTTCGCGCACGTAAGGCAGCACGTCGCGATCAATTTGCCGCTCAAAGAGGTTATAAGGAGGCTGGACGGTGTGTAGCTCAGAGACGGACATGAACTGGTTCATCTGCTCCGGTGAATAATTGCTAACACCGATCGCACGGATCAAGCCTTCCTTAAAGAGGGCTTGCATGGTCCGGGCGGTTTCTTCGATCGGGATGGCCGAATCCGGCCAATGGACTTGATAGATGTCGATGTAGTCCGTGCGGAGTCGACGGAGCGAATCTTGGACCTCCTTCCGGATGCGACCGGCCGAGGAGTTTCGCGAAACAGAGCCGTTGTGCCACTCGAGTCCAACTTTGGTCGCGATGAAAACCTTTTCCCGATGTCCTCTCTCCTCGATTGCCTTTCCGACGATTTCTTCGGAAACCCCAAAACCGTAAACCGGCGCCGTGTCGATCAGGTTGATCCCTTTGTCGAGGGCGGCGTGAATCGTTCGAATCGATTCTCTTTCGTCTGTGCCTCCCCACATCCAACCACCGATAGCCCACGTGCCTTGCGCAATTCGCGAAACATTCATTTCCGTGCCGGAAATTCCTGTGTATTCCATCTGCTTCATCCTTATCCTACGAAATGAGATCTGCAAATATCTAGTTCACCTTCGCGGTTGAGTTTCGGCTGTCGAGCTGATCCCGGGCTTCCTGTCAGTTTCCGTGTCACAAAGTGAAGCCATTTTCGGAACTCCACACAGCTCCAAGGTGTTGCATCCAGGCGGCCAAACTTACGTAGCGCTCAAGTTCTTCAGAATACGTTTGCCTTTAGCAACTTAGCTGGTCGAAAGAACTGTGAATGGCACGATACCGGTTATTCTCCGTCCAGTTGGTTGGACGGCCTGTCAATCCCTCAGCACAGACTCAACGGCACGATGTCGCTCACACGACTGCGACTTCGACTGAAATCTGTCTGACAAAACTCGGTTGCTCACCGAGTACTGGCTGGAACCGCATGGACCAAAGCGACCAGACCAAGGATTTTTTAACAGGTGGAGTTCAAGTGCGGCTGATGTTGTGGTTCCCTTCAAAAAGGGCCGCTAGACGTTCCATCTCCGTTCTAGGCGTGCGTGGCTTCATGGCAGAACGGACGAATGACCTAATGCTATGTAGATGGAGGGTGACAGAGAGGGGAACGGTTCTTCTCCTCTCTCGTATCTTGAAGGGGTATACCCTGTTCGTACACATCGCGGCGCGGTGGGGCTCGCTACGGCGCCTTAGGAACGTCAATCGCGATGCTGGGAGCAGCCAGGATGAGAGGATACATCAAGAGGGCGAAGAAGATGGCTCTGGCGACGCTGCCGCAGGCGGAGCAGATCGCCTGTTTTCTCAACCATTATGTTCGCGTTTCTGCATCGCCTTTTCCAATTCCTTCTGGTGATCACTAAGCAGGGCATGAATCTGGCGGTGCGTTTCGTCGCTGATAGCGTGAATCTGCGGAGCAAGCTCCTGCCGTGAAGCTTTCCGGTTCTTATCGAGCAGCGCCTGAATCCTATCGTGGTGCTCGTAAAGCAGAGGCCGGACCTGCTGCTGCTGTTCCTGAGTCAACTCCAGATCTTTCGTAAGGCGAGCAAGTTCTTGGTCGATCGATTGCGGCGTATGGATATGCTGAAGCTGCTCACGCGCTGAGGGCTGCTGTGCCCCATTGTTCTGAGCTACGGCAGGATTGGCCGTCCCGAGCATGAACATAACCCCGTATGCGAGCGTGGAAGGTCGATTTCGCATGGACAGCATCCTCCTTGAAGATCCTCGACGCAATCCCAGCCGAGACTCTCATCTGAATAGACGGACGATTCCACAAAAAAGTTGCGTTTTGTCTCGATAAACGCCCTTGTAGCCCGCTGATTTGCAGAAGTGCGCTCTCAGTGCCAGAAGTACGAGCACCCCGAGTCCGGCCGAGGTGTCCCCGAGGGAGAGCAGTACACTGCCGTATTCGAATGGCGCTAGGAGGAAGAAGCGAAAAACATGCCGTCTTCGGAAAAGGACCGGTTAGCCGCTGAGGCCATGGAACGCTGGGCAGACCTCCAGGAAATCTTTTCGTCTGACAAGCGAAAGTACCCTTGCGGGAAAAAACATCCAATTTCCAACAGACTGACAGTGTCCAAGGGATTCGACAGGCAACTCCCGCCAGCTGAGGGTTAAGTTCTTCCTGCTTAACTCCGTATCCTCCTTGCTGCCAAGATCTTGCATGAACATTCGGCTCTCTTCGCGAAACGGCACAACGCGTGCTTTCGACCAATGTGGAAGTTGAAATCGAAATCGCAGCTCAGTCTAAGGGCGATTCATCATGAAACCAATCACGCAGGAAAACGATAGGCTTGGATTTGTCGGGATTGGCTATATGGGCCGGCCGATCGCGCGGAGGTTGCTTGAATCCGGCTTCAAGCTGACAGCCTACGACCGGGACCACAGTAAGGCGGAGGAGCTAATTCGATATGGCGGCACCGCTGCGCAGAGCGTTTCGGAACTTTCCTCCAGTTGCAATGTCGTGTTGTCGTGCCTACCGAGCGATGAAGCGGTTCTCGACGTTCACAGAGGACCAGAAGGCATTCTCGCCAATGCGCATCGCGGCTCGGTGGTCATCAACATGAGCACGGTGTATCCCGAGACCTCGCAGCAACTTTCAAGACTAGGTTCAGAGCATGGAGTTGAGGTTCTCGACGTGACTATATCGGGGAGCACTCCTGCTGCCGAGAATGGGTTGCTAACCCTGTTCGGAGGAGGAGACAAACAACGCTTCAACGCTGCCGAGTCGATCTTTCGCGTTATCGCCAAGAAATATTTCTATCTCGGGCCAAGCGGGTCCGGAGCGACGATGAAACTTGTGGTGAACACCTTACTGGGAATCGGAATGCAGGCGATCGCTGAAGCGGTGGCACTCGGTGAGAAGGCTGGTCTTGATCGCAATCGTTTGCTGGATGTGTTGTCCCAGACAGCGGTAGTCGCTCCAGCGCATGTGGGCAAACTGGAAAGAGCGATGAAGAGCGATTACAGCCCGCAATTTCCGATTCGTCTCATGAACAAGGATTTCGGATTGATCCTCAATCTCGCGGCTGCCGTTGGCGCGCGAATGCCCGCGACGGATGTTGCTTTTGAGATCAATGCGAGGCAATCGGACGAAGGAGTAGAGCAAGATTTTTCGGCGGTGATTCTACAAATGGAGAAGCGCGCGCATCTGGGTTCCAACGGCAATGGGAGGACCTGATCCGGCGTCGACCGGATTCTGGGCGAGGGCAAGAAAATGATTGAGCTTAAGGTGAACGGAGTTGAGCAGTCTTTCGGCGGCGAACCTGAAATGCCGCTGCTCTGGTACCTGCGCGACGCTTTAGGGCTGACCGGATCGAAGTTTGGATGCGGTGTTGGACTTTGCGGCGCCTGCACGGTTCATGTGAATGGGCAAGCGATGCGATCCTGCGTGACAGCCATGCGCGATGCGGCCGGAAAAGAAGTCACGACGATCGAAGGTCTCGATAAGGACGAATTGCATCCAGTTCAGAAGGCCTGGATGCAGATCAATGTGCCGCAATGCGGCTATTGCCAGGTGGGACAGATCATGCAGGCGGCGGCGCTATTAAACAGCAAAAAGAAACCTACCGATCACGAGATCGATGAGGCCATGTCCGGGAATATCTGCCGTTGCGGAACGTATCAGCGAATTCGCGCGGCAATCAAAGCAGCGGCAGGGGAAATGGCATGAGCGCGATTGAGAACGTCAGCCGGCGCAGATTTCTGACAGGAGGCATCATTGCGGCGGGCGCGCTTGTGCTGGGTGTGCGTTATTATGCAAAGTTTTCATCTGGCGACAAACTCCCACACGATACAAACACGGATCACTCCACCTTACATCCCAGCGTGTACCTTGGAATCGACCCAGACGGAACGGTGTGGATCGTGGCTCATCGCTCGGAGATGGGCACGACGAGCCGCACGACTCTCCCGCTCGTTGTCGCAGATGAGTTGGATGCGGATTGGAAGCGCGTAAAGATCGAGCAGGCGATTGGGGACAGCCGATACGGCGACCAGAATACGGACGGATCACACTCGATACGCTCGTTCTACGACGCGATGCGTGAGGCGGGAGCAACCGCCCGTTTCATGCTGATTCAAGCCGCGGCTCAGCAGTGGGGTGTTCCCGCGGCGGAATGCGAAACTGACTTAAACATGGTTGTCCACCGCTCGACGAACCGTAGCGCGGGTTACGGCGAACTCGCGACCGCTGCGGCGAAATTGCCAGTCCCCAAAAAAGAAGAGCTGAAATTAAAGCCAAAGAGTGCCTGGCGGTATATAGGCAAAGGGCAAGTAAGCTGCGACCTCGAAGCACTTGTGACTGGGAAGGCCATCTATGGCATGGATGCTCGGGTGGACGGCATGGTGTACGCGTCAGTGGAGCGTCCGCCCGTTCTCGGCGGGAAAGTGAAATCGTACGACGACAAGGAAGCCTTGAAGGTCGCAGGTGTGCGCCAAGCTGTTCCGATTGATCCATTCCAGCAGGCACCGGCGTTTCAGCCACTAGGTGGCATCGCGGTGATTGCGGATAGCACCTGGGCGGCGTTTCAAGGCCGCAAGAAGCTGAACATCGCATGGGACAACGGACCAAACGAAACCTACAACTCGGACGCGTACAAGAGCGAATTGCGAGAGACCTCCCACAATCCTTGCAAAGTGGTGCGCAATATTGGTAATGCGGATGCGGTGTTCGCCAAAGGAGGAAAGATTTATGAGGCGGACTACTACGTTCCACTTCTGGCGCACGCTTCGATGGAGCCGATGGTCGCACTGGCAGAATTCAAAGACGGGAAAGCGACGCTGTGGGCTCCGACGCAGAATCCTCAAGCTGTGCAGGATATCGTTGCGAAAGAGCTAGGGATCGCGAAAGAAGATGTGATTTGCCATGTAACCCTGCTTGGCGGAGGATTCGGGCGCAAGTCGAAACCTGATTACGTGGCTGAGGCTGCAGTCTTGTCCAAGAAAGTGGGCCAGCCGGTGAAGGTGGTCTGGACAAGAGAAGACGATATCAAGTTCGACTATTACAATGCTGTCGCGTCCATGTACATGAAGGCGGCTTTTGGCGCCAAGGGCAAGCCAACCGCCTGGCTCCAACGGTCGGTCTTCCCTCCGATTCCATCTATTTTTGACGTGAATACGGTTTATGGCGATCCTGCCCATCTGCAACAGGGCTGGACAGACATTCCTTACGACCTGCCGAATCTCCGCATCGAGAATGGACCAGCGAAAGCTCACGTGCGCATCGGCTGGTTACGCTCGGTGGCGAACATCTATCACGCTTTTGCGATTCAGTGCTTCACGGATGAACTTGCGCATGCGGCTGGCCGCAATCCGGTCGACTATCTCCTCGATCTCATCGGAGAGCCGCGCACGATCGATTTCAAGGGTGTGGAATACCCCAACTACGGAGCTTCGATGGACGCTTACCCATGGGAAACCGGTCGGCTGCGACGTGTCACGGAGATGGTCGCGGAAAAATCCGGGTGGGGAAAGCGCAAGCACGGCAAGGGTACCGGTGTGGGGATTGCAGCGCACCGCAGTTTTTTGACGTATGTGGCAACGGTCGTCGAGGTCGAGGTTAATGATCAGGGCGAGGTACGGATTCCTCGCGTGGATACAGTTCTGGACGCAGGCTTGGTGGTGAATCCGGAAGCGACTCGCGCCCAGTTTGAAGGCGCAGCGGTATTCGGGACCAGTGTTGTGCGAACCGGAGAGATTACGGCTACGAAAGGCGTAATCGACCAATCGAATTTTCAAGATTATCCAGTAGCTCGAATTAATGAGGTCCCTAGTCAGACGAACGTATACATCGTCGATAGCGACGCTCCGCCGGCAGGCGTTGGTGAGCCAGGGGTGCCGCCCTTTGTTGCCGCTTTCTGCAACGCTATTTTTGCCGCAACCGGCAAGCGAGTGAGGGATCTGCCGATTGCAAAGCTTGGTTTCAGTTGACGGTCTCTGCACCTTTGGATGGGGAGTGTCCGGGGCTGGGAAGGAAAATTAAGAGTAAAGGAAAAGTTATGAAAGAAGACAAACTTCAAAAACATCTGATTTTTGGCTCTGCAATGTTGCTTGCACTATTTGTTGGTCTCACGTTGTTTGTTGCCTCGATCGTACAGGCAAACCCCGCTCCAGACAGCGCGGCCAGCAGTGCCACGTTTCGTACCAAATGCGCGATGTGCCACGGTCAAGATGGAAGCGGTTCCGAGGTCGGAAAGAGCATGAACGTTCCGGACCTTCGCTCACCGCCAGTCCAAAAGCTCCCGGATGCCGAACTCGCTCAGGTCATTTCCAATGGCAAGGGCGGAATGCCTTCCTTCAAGAATTCGCTTAGCGAGGATCAGATTCATTCCCTGGTGGCGCACATTCGCTCTCTGCATCAAAAGAAATAGCTCGGAATCTGCACACCGCCGTTTCGCAGCCGCAAATGGATTCCGTTCCTTCAAACGCGAGGCGCTTGAAAAGGAGGTAAGTCATGGATCACAAGAAAAATCAGCAAGACCGGAAAGATTCAGCCCGTCCGTACCTTGCGCCAGTTTCAAGAACTAACGACGCCGTAGAGGCCGGCATTTCGCGCCGGGGATTCCTCGGGTTTGCGGCAGCGTCCATTCTCTTGGCGCACGCGGACCAGCAGTCCCCGCAAACGGAATCCAGGAATGGCATTCCCTACCGAACGCTAGGCCGCACCAGAGAGAAAGTCTCACTCGTTGGGCTCGGTGGCTATCATCTTGGCAAACAGGCGGATCCCCAGGAGAGCATTCGCATCATTCGCACGGGCCTCGATGGGGGCGTCAATTTTCTCGACAACTGCTGGGACTACAACGGTGGCGAGAGTGAAATCCGCATGGGCACCGCGCTACGCGACGGCTATCGCCAGAAGGCTTTTCTGATGTCCAAGATCGATGGGCGCACGAAAGCTGCCGCTGCAAGCCAGATTAATGAGTCCTTGCGCCGTCTTCAGACCGAGAGGATTGACCTCCTCCAATTCCACGAAGTGATTCGCGACACCGACCCGGATCGCATTTTTGCCGCCGGAGGAGCGCTGGAAGCTGTGCAAGAGGCACAGAAGGCGGGCAAGATTCGCTACGTCGGCTTCACAGGACACAAAAGTCCGGACATTCATCTGCAGATGCTGGCCACTGCGTCAAAGCACGGCTTCACGTTCGACGCCGTTCAGATGCCTCTCAATGTTATGGACGCGCACTTCAACAGTTTTGAAACAAAAGTTTTGCCTGTCTTGCTCAAGAACGACATCGGCGTGCTCGGCATGAAACCCATGGGCGACCACATTATTCTCGAGAGCAAAACAGCCACCCCCGTGGAATGCCTTCACTATGCTATGAACCTCCCGACTGGTGTCGTCATCACGGGATGCGACTCGCTCCCGATCCTGCAGCAGGCTCTGGACGCGGCTCGCAGTTTCCAACCGCTGGACTCTTCCCAGGTTGCGGCTCTTCTTGGAAAAACGGCGAAAGCCGCGGAAGCCGGCAAGTTTGAGCTTTATAAAACGAGCCACCAGTTCGACGGTACCTACGCGAACCCACAGTGGCTGGGCTAGAAACACAACGGTTTTAAAAAAGGAACAAGAAAGGACAACATGCTGGAACACATCAATATCAAGGGCACTAACCTCAACTCTTCGCGAATCGCACTTGGCACTTGGGCCATCGGCGGATGGATGTG
>Ga0137409_10001484_pt1 | contig 25431 bp, 22 predicted proteins | sample CZODoug1_16funga_FD_122059 | JGI IMG/M metagenome (GOLD analysis project Ga0137409, IMG submission 122059) | Vadose zone soil fungal communities from Angelo Coast Range Reserve, California, USA - CZODoug1_16fungal (Hybrid Assembly) | ecosystem: Environmental > Terrestrial > Soil > Vadose zone...
GCGGTTTTACTCTTATCGAGATCATGGTCGTGGTCGTCATTCTCGCAGTGCTCGGTGCGCTCGTGGTGCCAAAAATTCTCGAAAATGTCGACAAGGCGCGTGTTACCCGCGCGCAAAGCGATATTCGGGCGATTCAGACGGCCCTGGACCTCTACCGTCTGGACAACTTCAAATACCCGACCACCGAGCAGGGACTGCAGGCTCTGGTCAAACAGCCGGTCGACCCCACGATCACGAACTACCGGTCGGGCGGCTACTTGGGGTCCCTGCCCAAGGATCCGTGGAACAACACGTATCAATACGTGAGCCCGGGCGCCGACGGCCGTGATTACGAGATCACCACGTATGGCCGCGACGGCAAGCCCGGCGGTGAAGGCTACGACGCCGACATCAGCACCTCGACGCTCGAACAGAGGTAGGCAGAGCGCTTGGCAGTGCCTCAGCATGCGCAGCAAGGGCTTCACGCTGGTCGAGATCTTGGTGGTGGTCGTGATCATGGCCATCGTCATCTCGCTCGCCGTGCTGTCGATCGGCACCACGGGACGCGACGCTCAACTTGACGAAGAGAGCCGGCGCATCGAGGGCTTGGTCGGCCTGCTGCATGAGCGCGCGCTGCTGGAGGGCCGGGATTTCGGCATGCGGATCGAACCGGCCGCCTATGAATTCGTCGTCTATGATTCGCGCCGCGACCGCTGGGCGGCGCTCGATCAGGAACACGAATTTCGCCGCCGCGACTTGCCCAAAGGCGTGAGCTTCCAGCTCGAGCTCGATTCTCAGGTCGTCGTGATCAAGCCCATGGACCGGAAACTGACCAGCGATACAGCGCCGACGCCCCAGCTGGCCATTGCGGCGAGCGGTGAAGGGACGCCGTTTCGTCTGACGCTGCTGCGGGACGGCACCGCGTCGAGGGCTTCGGTGGATGGAGATGCCCTCGGCAAAATCACTCGCTCGAGTTCGGATCATCCGGGGAAGCGCACGTGACTCGGCCACGTCCGCGCGATATTCAGCCCAGCCGAGGCTTCACGCTGATCGAAGTTCTGGTCGCCTTGATGGTCGTCGCAATCGGTCTTGCCGCCTTGATGCTCGCAGTGAGCGGCACCGCACGGACCAGCGGCTATTTGCGCGATAAAACTCTCGCACAGTGGATGGCGCTCAATCGACTCTCCGAGGTCCGCTTGAACCTGACCAAATTCGGGCAAAATACCGACACCGGAGAAATCAACTTCGCCAATCGGACCTGGCACTACGACACCCGCTATTTCGATACCAGCATCGCCACCATGAAGCGCGTGGTGGTGCGCGTCTATGCCGGAGATGTCAAAACCAAGGGCAATCCGCTGGCCGAATCCACGGGATTTCTGGGGAGCGCGATCGCCACACCCGGCAGCTCCAATTCGGCGGACTGGACCGTCGGCAGCACCCTGGCGCCGCCGCCGGGCAACACGGCCGCGCCGGGCACGCCCGGCGCCACTCCCATCGGCTCGACGCCGGTCCCCCCGAACGACAACGGCCAGACGCCAGCGCCAACGCCGACGCACCCATGAACTGTCAGCGCAAGCCAACCCGAGACGCGATCGCCGGCTTCACCCTGATCGAAGTCCTGGTGGCATTGCTCATCCTCGGAATCATGTCCGCTCTGGGTTACGGAACTTACCGGGCCGCGCGCATCTCGGCCGAGCGCACCGAGGAATCGCTTAGTCGCTCGCGCGAAATAGAATTCGGGATGCGCGTGATGATGCAGGACTTCGCGGAAGCGGTGCCGCGTCCCGTGCGCGATATCTTGGGCCAACGGCTCTTGCCGGCGATGCGGGGCACCGGCGGGATCGGCACGCTCAGCACCCCAACGAGTTCGAACTCCGGCTCGAGCTCGGGGCTGAGCTTCGCCAGCCAGAGCTTTTCCAGCCAGAGCTTCAACTCAGGCTCAAACTTCGGCGGCAGCAAGAACTCGAGCGTCCCGTCGATCGTCGATCTGACGCGCGCCGGCTGGTCGAACACGGCCGGTCAGCAGCGCAGCACCCTGCAGCGTGTGTCCTACGGCCTGGTCGACGACGTGCTCAAGCGCAGCTACCAAGTCAATTTGGACGCCGTGCAGGGCAACACACCGGTGGTTCAAGACCTGTTCACCGGCGTCAAGGCAATCCAATTGCGCTACCTCGACGCCACCAATCAAACCTGGCAGAGCCAGTGGCCGCCGCCGGGCATGCCGCAGTCCGAGGGTGATGTGACCCGGCCGGTGGCCGTCGAACTCATCATAGAATTCAAGGATTGGGGACGCATACGCCGACTCATCGAGGTCGCCGGATGATTTTTCACCATATCATCGGACGAGGTCGCCGCGACCTCGTTAACGGTTGCGCGAAGCGCATGAAAAGCCGCGGCGTGGCACTCATCATCGCGCTCATACTGGTGGCGCTCGCCACCATTCTGGCGACGAAGCTGACCTTCGACGGATTTCTCGAACGGCGCCGCGCCATCGGCGTCCTGGCCGCGGAGCAAGCCCTGCATTTCGGCATGGGGGCCGAAGCGCTGGCCGCCGATGTGCTGGCGCAGGATCTGCAAAACAGCCCCACTCAGACGACGCTCATTGGGCCTTGGGCGCAGCCCACCCAGCCCTTGCCGATCACTCCCCAGGACAATCCTGAAGGAGAACCCATCGGTACCTTGCAGGGCCAGCTGGAAGATATGCAAGGCCGCTTCAATCTGAACAACTTGGCGCACGTCATCGCAGGACCCCAGGGCGCCGTCCAGGATCCGCAGCCGCTCAAGCAGTTCCAACAGTTGCTGCAGTCGGTCGGGCTCGAGCCCAAATGGGCGGGGATGGCGCGCGATTGGATCGACGCCGACGACATGCCTGGAAGTCCGGACGGCGCTGAAGATCAGATTTATACCTCGCAGACTCCTCCCTACCGGACGGGCAACTGGCCCATGATGTCACCCACCGAGTTGATGAACCTGCCGGGATTCGGCGCGGATCGGTATCGCAAGATTGCACCTTTTGTGACTGCGTTGCCGACCGCGATGGCGACCATCAATGTCTGCACGGCATCCGCGCAGGTACTCGAGAGCCTGGCTCCCAATTTGGGGGAATACACCCCGGAAGTACTGGCCAGCGGCCGTAAATCCGGTTGTTTTCCTGAGTTGGGCATCTTCAAGACGGTTGTCGGCGCCCAGGTGGCCGCCGAGATAATCACTAAAATCGACTCCAAGAGCCAATATTTCCGCCTGACCACGCGCGTCACCCTTGGCACTACGGAGTTCACCTTGTACAGTCTTTTGAAACGCGGGGGGGATGGCGGCGCCAAGGTGACGCCACTGCTTCGCTCATTCGGAACACCCTAGCGACATGCCACAAACACTGCTGCTGCGCCTCCCCTCGCCCGGCCAAGAAGAGACCGAGTGGCTGACCATCGATGACACGGGCGACTCCGAGACGATCAGACAGCGCGGATCTCTCACCCTGGCTGCGGCGGTCTCGCGTACCGGCAAGGTGGTGGCGCTCGCCTCGGCAACTCAAATTCTGCTGGCCGAGCCGGAATTGCCTCCCGGCAGCGGCGTCAAGCTCGCTCGGGCGGTGCCCTTCGCCCTCGAAGAACATCTGACGGAAGACATCGATCAACTGAGCTTTGCCGTCGGCCGGCGCCGCCCCCGCGGCGGCACGCCGGTGGCCGCCGTATCGCGCGCCGTCCTGCAGGGCTGGCTGTCGGACCTGAACGCCGCGGGTCTCGAGCCGCTGGCCATCTACCCGGATATCTTGCTGATGCCGGAAAACCCCGGTCAAACGGTGCTGTGGCTGGAGCAGGAACGGCTCGCCGTACGGCGTCCCGGGAAGCTGCCGTTCGCGGTGGAGCTCTCGCCGGTGAGCGAAGCCTTGGTGGTCGCCGGGGTCATTGCCGATCCGCTCGATACGGAGTCGGAACCCAAAGTGCCGGAAAACGCCATTCTCTACGTCACGCGCGACGATTGGGCTCGCGTCCATAACGAGTTCGAGCAGCTGACCGAGAAATTCGAATCGCTGAAGGTGCAGCTTCTGCCCGACGGGCCGCTGCCGTGGCTCGCGCGCAGTCTTGCGGCCACGGACGCGGTCAACCTCCTGCAGGGCGAGTTTGCCCGCACCACCGACTTCGGCGCGCGCTGGCGCCAATGGCGCACGCCGGCCGCGCTGGCGGCGGCCTTGCTCGCCGTCCATGTTGGCGCTCAGGCACTGCAGATCCGGCAGGCCAAGCACGAAGCCGCGGCCCTGGACGGGCAAATAGCGAGTGTCTTCTCCTCCGCCATGCCTGCCGAAGCCATGCAGGAGGACCCGCGCCGCCAGATGCAATCGCGGCTCGACCGCATCCGCAAGTCGGGGGCGAGTCCGGAGTACTTTCTGCGCACCCTGAAGGTCTTGGGCGATGCCATGGCCGCCACTCCGAAAACCAACATCGACGCGTTGAGCTATCGCGAGGATTCCCTGGACATGAAGGTGAGCGCCCCGAGCCTTGCAGCGCTCTCGCAGCTGTCGCAGCTCATCGGCAAGCAAGGAATGACGGCGGAGATTCAGTCCTCCACACCGGTTGCCAGTGGAGTGGAAGCGCATCTGCAACTGCGCAGCTCGGCGTCGCGGGCGCACCGATGAACAAACTTCTGAACAAACTTCGCGCCTGGTATGCCGGTTTGCAGCAACGCGAGCAGCGTATGGTGACCATCGGCGGCGTCGCGGTGGCCGTTCTCATCTTGGTGCTGGGAATATTGATGCCCCTGCAGTCCGCCGTATCGAGCGCCGTCGAGCGCAATGAAACGAGGCGCGCGGATCTCAAGTGGATGCAGGCGAATGCCCCTGAGATCCGTGCGTTGGGCGGTCAGCTGGCTGCGGACACGGGCGAAGCGCCGGTGGTTCTGGTCGACAGAGTCGCCCGTGAGGCCGGTCTTGCCAGCGCTCTGCGCGGTACTCAGCCCAACGGCACCGGCGTCCGCGTGCAGCTGGAAGCCGCGCCTTTCGATACCTTGGTAACTTGGCTCGCCACGCTCGACGAACGGTATGGGCTCGCGATCGAATCGATCACCGTGGATCGCGCCGCCCGACCGGGAGTGGTGAATGCCAGCATCACGTTCACCCAGCCGCGACGCTGAGCCCGCCCCGCGATCTCGCTCGTATTGGCCGATCGTTCTCATCGGCCTTGCCGCAGCGCTCGCCGTGATCATTTCCGCATTGCCGGCGTCGATCGTCACCCGTTTCTTGCCGCCGGAGGTACACGCCGAAGATTTTTCGGGGAGCATTTGGCATGGCTCCGCAGGCAAGATCAGCGTCAATGCACGTGACGCCGGAGCACTCGAGTGGCACCTGCATCCCGCGGCTCTGCTCGGTATGCAGGTGTCCGCGGACGTGCGTTGGGTCAAGGTGGGATTCGTGGTCGATGCTGCCGTCAACATCGATCGACAAGGCGCGAGCGCGCACGCCGTCAAGGGCGGTGGACCCATCGAAGACCTGCGCGATTTCGGTGTCGCAACGGGATGGCGCGGCACGGCGGACATCGATTTCAGCGAATTGAAGAGTGATTTGGTCAAGCCGCTGGGTGCCGTCGGCGACATCAAAGTCTCGAATCTCACATCGGCGCAAATTGCGCAGGGCACAGATTTGGGAGGCTACGATCTGCGGTTGGCCGCAGGCGCCGTCGCTGCCGACGGCAGTATGACCGCCCAACTCACGGACACGGGCGGCCCCTTGGAGGTGAAGGCCGTCATTAGCCTGTCCTCCAAAGAGCGAACCGGCATCCTGACCGGAACCTTACGCGAGCGTGCCGAAGCGCCCGCGGCGCTCCGGAGCGACCTGGAGGGCATCGTGCAATTGCGCGGACGCGATCGGCAGGGCCGAATTCCCGTGGATCTGGAGTTTACTTGGTAGCCGGTTACGCGGCGCGGGTTCCGTAAGAGCCATGGGCCGGCGTCCGTTCGCCCTTCTGGAGCCAACGACGTTTCCGCGGGAACGTCCGCATGACCGCGCAGTGAACGCCCCATGCTTGGCTTGCTGTTTATATCCAGGCCAATTGCAGGTCCGCCCCTAGGCCGCCCACTCGCGCCAGGCGCGCATCAGCGGGAAATACAGGCCCAGGCGGACCGGCTCGGGGCCGAGTCTCCTGGCCAGGAGGGCATATCGCTGCAGCTGGGATCGATAGCGCTCGACCTCGCGCTCGAGGAACTCCTCGATGCCGCCGCCGACGTGCTGGCTGGTTTTATAGTCGATGACCCAGCGCACGCCCTGGTCGTCGACAAAACTCCGATCAAAGACCACTCGTGCCATTTCGCCGGGCCGACCGTCCGCGCCCGGCAAATGACCCGACAGAGCGTATTCGCGGACATCCTCATCACGCCGCTGCTGCAATATCCAGCGGCCGCGAGGGTCTCGATGCACGGCGACCAATGCGTCTACGACGCGCGATGAGGCCTCTGGCAGACGCTCGGCCGGTACGCCATGCAAGGCCAGCCAACGCCGAAAATGCGGATCACGGGCGCGAATGGCTTGTTCGTCGCTGCTCGCCGCGTCCATTGCCTGAAGCTCGGCGTGCACCAGCGTGCCCACGCGGCGTGCCGTTTCGCCGGCCCAGTCGAAGACCGGGGTCTCTCCTCGCGGCGTCGGCGGCGGGGACATCGATTGCGCGGGCAGCGGCCCGAGGTCGATCTTTGGGTTCCAATCCTTCGGCACGCGCCATAACGGCCCACCGCGCGGCGCGCCCACCTCTGGTCCTTGCGGCGAGGCGCGCTCCTTCACGGAGAATTCCGCGCCCACGACGGGCCAAAGCACCGCAAGCAAACTGCCCGCCCGGGGCGCCCAGCGGACGCGCCCCTCAGCCCCGGCGGGCCCGACGGCCCCGTCAGCCCCGCCGGCCGGTTCCGCCGACTCCTCTGCCTTGACCACCGTGGCGGTCAACAGCAGCTGCCATTTGGCGCGGGTGCACGCCACGTAGAGAAGGCGCTCCGCCTCGAGACCGGCTGCATCGCGCAGCTGATGGCGCAGGAACTCGAACAGCCGATCGCCGTCGGCGCCGATGGGCGGGCGGGCGGCCATCACCATGCCGTCGCGGCCGGTGCGGGCGAATTGATGCGACACGAGCAATTGATCGCGGCTGCGCGGAATGTAGCGGTCGAGCGCAGGTAGGACGACCATGTCGAACTCGAGACCCTTGGCCTTGTGGATGGTCATGATCTCCACGGCGCCTGCCGCGCCATGATCGGCATAGAGATCCGCAAAACGGCTGGGCAGGTCCGCTGCGTCCGGCAGGCCGCGTTGCTCCAGATCCTTGAGACGCGCGAACGCGGCGGCGGCGAGTTCGAGATCCTGCGGCGAAGAGGCGCAACTCGCCCCGCCCAGCCCAAGCCATGTCCGCTCGACCCAGCGCGCCACCGACGTGTCGTTGCGCACTCGAAAGGCAGCTTCCAACGTGGAGTGCACTCGACGGCAACGCGCCCGGCCGTCATCGCTCAGTTGCCGCAACACAGCTTCATCCGCCATTGCGTCCCAAATCAGCGGCGCGCCGCGCGAAATCTGCAGTAGATCGCCCAAGCATATTCCCGCCCACGGCGCACGCAGCACCGCGAGCCACGCCGTGCGATCGCCGAGATGCAGCAGCGCGCACGCAAGCATGATGATGTCGCGGACGATGGCGCGGTCCTGCAGCGGCTCGATGTCCACGGCCCGAAAGCCAATGCCTTTCGCGCGCAGGCCGGCGGCGATTTCACGCGCATGCGCTCTCGCCCGCACCAGCACCGCGATGCGCCAGTCGGGGTGCCGCTCGGCCTGCTCCGCGATCATGTCGGCAATGGCCGCCGATTCCTCGGCCCGGGTGGCAAAGCCGCGCAGCGCAACACCGGGAACCGCTGCCGCCGATTCGGGCGATTCGGCCACGGCGGCTGCGCTCGGGCGAAACGCGATGGCGCCGCGATCCCGATCGTCGGTCCGCGGGAGAATGCGTGAAAAGCAGGCGTTGATCCAATTCACCACAGGCGCAGCGGAGCGAAAATTGTCGCGCAATCGCTGCACGTCGAAACGCAGATCGCCGATTCCGTCCTCGGCAAGCTCCAGGAATGCCCGGACCTCCGCCTGGCGAAAGCCGTAAATGGATTGCATGGGATCGCCGACGCAAAAAACGCTGCGTCCATCTTCCCGCACCCATCCCGCCGTCAGCAGCCTCACGAGTTCGAGCTGTGCGCTCGAGGTATCCTGGAATTCATCGACCAAAATATGCTGCAGCCGGTAGTCGAGCCGCAGACCCAGATCGGTGGGCGCGTCCGCCGATCCCAGCGCGCGCAGCGCCGCCAGCGACACCGCAGTAAAATCCGCCGCGCCCTGCTCCCGAAACACTTGATCCAATTCCGCCGCGGCCAGCACCAGCACCTGCGCCACCTCGCGAACCCGCCCCCACTCAGCATCACTGTAGGCCGGCGCCGGGAGCCTGCGAATTTCCACCAGGATCTTGCGCGAGCGCGGGTCGCGATCGAGTTCCTGCAAGAGATCCAGCATCGGCGACTTGTCGGCACTCTGCGGCGGAAACCCTTCGTTTTTGGTGAGCCGCTTGCGAAGCTCACCGGCTTCAGTCAGCAGGAGCCGGGCGGCGCCGCACCATCGCGCGAGATCCGCGGTATCGGCTCGCAGGGGCGAGCCGTCCTCCGCCCAATCGGACAAATCCGGCCGCTCCGCGGCCCCGCGCCGCGCAGCGCCGTGCACCAGCCGAGACAGCACGGCGATCCTCTCCGCGCCAAGCACATCACGCGCGCGGATCAGCACCCGCGCCACCAACAGCTGCAAATCCTCATCGAGGTGCCGGCGCACGCGCCCGAGCTGCACTTCGTCCAATGCGCTCGCTGCCTGCAATCGGCCCGCCAGCAGCGGCAGCCAGAGGTCGCGGCTCGGCAACATGTCGGCGATGAGCGCGAGGAGCCGGCGCCAGCGCTGGTCGTCGATGGCGAGCACCCGATCGACGGCGGCGCCGAACTCATCGTCCTCCTCGTGCGCCAAGGCGCGCCGCGCCGCTTCCTCGTAGCAGGGTGCCGCATCGGCGAGCACTTGAAGGGCAGATCCCGCGCCGGCGGAAATGGGCAGCTGACTCGCAAGCCATGCGTTGAACGCGTCGATGGTCTCGATCCGGAGCCGCGATGGCTGACGTTCGACATCAAGATTCAAGGCATCCAAATGCCGGCGCGCAACCGCCGCCAGACTCCAAGTCTCGCGGTTCATGCCCGAAGGACAGTGTTCGAGCCGCGCGGCGCCCAGCGCCAGCAGGACGCGCTCACGCATTTCGTCCGCCGCGCGGCGCGTGAACGTGAGCGCCAAGATGCGCTCGGGTGCATCGGCCAGAGCCAGCAGCCGCAGGTAGCGCTGTACCAGCAACGTGGTCTTGCCTGAGCCCGCGGGCGCCTGCACCAGTACCGAGCCGTCCGCCTCGATGGCTCGCCGGCGCGCCGCCCGGTCGGATGGCGCGGGTCGACCGTCAGTCATGAGAGTCCACCCCCTCCTCGAGCGCCGCCGGCACACGGCACAATCCGTGGAGCCGGCAGCTCTTGCAGGCGTGCAGGGTAGGTGCAACGGCCGCCCGGCCGGCCGCGAAATCCGCGGCAATATTCTCGATACGCTGCGACCATACATCGATCAGCGCTGCAAGGGTCGGCATGCCCTCGAGCGGCGATTTTCTTCCGCCCGGCTTGAAAATGGCGAGGCGTTCCGTTTCGGCGATGAAGCTGCACTCGCCGGCATTCACGCGGCCATAGGCGACGGCAACCAGCGCTTGGGAGCGCAGCAGCGCATAAATGGGCAGCTGGGGGTTGTCGGGCCGCGCGCCGCGCCAATCGGGGGCGACGACTCCCGTCTTGTAGTCGATCAAGACGCGCGCGCCGTCGGCGAGCCGATCCACGCGGTCGATCCTGACCGAGAATTCGAGACCCGCATGGCGCGCCGCCTGCCTGCCTAACTCCAGCTGTTCCACTTCGAAAGGCTCGCGCTGCCGTTCGATGTCCAGCCATTTGCGCAGCACGCCCGCCATGCGCTCGCGCTCCCGCTGCCGCCAGCGCGGACCCGGATCACGGATACGGCATACTTTTGCGAGCGCGCGCCCTGCCCCATCATCCAGCAGCCGCGCCTGTGCGTCCGCTCCGAGGGACAGCAAATTATTCGAGTCGCGCAGCACCGACCAAACATGCTCGAGCGCGTGGTGTATCAATTCACCGCGCTCGCGATCGTTGAACCCCGGAACCGGCCGCTCGAGGCGCTCGCACCGTAGGCGCGTCTCCGCGAAGCCGCGAAATGCGCAGCGCGACTGAGCCCTCAAGGTCGCCACGCCGCGGGTGCGTTCGCCCGTCCCGAACGCCGGCGCGAGCTCGTCGGTCAATCGCTCGAGATCGGGTTGGGCTTGCAGAAGGGCGCGCCAGTGCGGTCTCGGCAGCGCCGCCGAAGAGGCCGCCGCGGCGTCCGGCAGCAAGGGACTGGGTGCGGCCGATCGGCCATCGCCCGAATCCGCATAGCTGAACACGCATTGAACGGCGCGAGCGGCCCAACGACGCTGCAAGTCGAGCGCGAACTGCATTTGCGATTCGGGCGCTGCGGCGATCACGCCGAATTCGCGCTGCAATCTCACCGGTATCAACGGGATGGGCATGACCGGCGGCGGCCATCTCTGGTCGCCGCAACCGCCGACCCACAGGCCATCGTAATTCAGCCATGGATCGATGAGCTGTCCGCTCACCCAGATCGGCGGAACGCCGGTTTGCGCTTGAAACGCCGTGTCATGCGCCGCGCGCCGCAGGATGCTCTGCGCCGACCGGCGCGAATGCGTGCCGAAGAACGCATCGGCGGTCGCGAGCTGGCCCAGAAGCTCGCGAAATCGCTCCGCCGCTTGATACTCCACGCTCGACCATCGATGCCGCAGCGCCCACGGACCCAACTCGAGCGCCATGATCCACGCCGCAACCCAGCGGCTGATGGGATGATTGCCACGCAAATCCTCGAGCGCCCGAAGCGCGCCCTGCAGCCGCTGCAGGGCGGGCGCGCCGATGGCCTGCGCAGCCGCCATGCGCTCCCCGAGCGCCAGCCACGTCGCGAGATCAGCCTCGCTGGGTCCTTGCTTTCGCAATTGCAAATCCACGAGAGCGGCGGCGGCGGCTTCAGCCGCCGACGATTGCAGCTCAGGCGCTCGCAACAAGGCACTGAATCGTTCGAAAGGGACCGGTCCCACGCTCGCGGCCAAGGTCTCCAGGGCCGCACGCACCGGGGCGAACTCGGCGAGCGGCGTTCCGCCCGCCACCGCATAGGGCGCCTCCCCCAGGCTTTCGGACAGCGTAAAGCGCTGCGGCGCCAACGCCGCGTCCATCGCATCCACCACGTCCGCGCGGCGCAGGTTCAAATCCGGGATGCAAATCCACGCGCGGAACCGCTCCGAGGAACGCAAATTCTCGAGCGCCCAGTCGGCGATGGCCGCCAATTCCGCCGCGGGCGAGGCCGCATTCAGCCGGCCGGCGGTCCGCGGAACTCTGCCGTGCGCTGCCAACATTGGGCCGTGACGCTGCAGCCACCGGCGCGCCACCGGCCGCCACACAGGGCTCTCGATCCACGCGATGGTTTCCGCGGAAGCCGGCGTTTGCGCCAGCAATTCGTCGGAGCTGATGCAATCCAATTGCCGGCAGCGCTCGCTGAATTGCCGGTTCCAATCGTAGAATACGCGCGACTCCTCGGACGCCGAGGCGTGATCTGCGATGGCCTGCAGCGGAATGCCGTACTCGTGAATGGCTCGGCGGGCGCGCCGCGCGGCGCGGGCGGCCCCGGTCGGTTCGGCAAGCGTTCCGCCCGCCTCGCTCGAGTCGATCACCGTCCGCCACAGCTCGCGCTCGTCGATGTCGCTCAAGACGCGCGGCAGGGTGGCGTCCGTCAATTGCCGCTGGACGTGCTTCTCCCTCAGCCAACCGCCGAAGTCGCGTACCCGCGGAGTGGGCCAGACATCGCGGCCCGCGTCTCGGTAAGCTCGTTCGACCGCATCGAACAGCGCCGCCGCAAGCTCGGTGTTCGGCGCCAGAACGGTATGGCCGGCCACGACGGCCGCCAACAGGTCTGTCACGCCGGATTCCGCGCGTCGTCGGGCGCTCAGTGTTGCTGAACCTTTGCCGTGGATCCGATCAGCTGCAGCTCCGGCCGCCCAGCGGCCTGCGCGTCCAGCAATTCTTCGATGCGCGCGAACACCGTCGCGAGAACCTGGGGCTCCGGTAAATTGGTGATGCGGAAGCAATTTCGATACGGGACGTTGAAGCTCACGCCGGGCGCAATCAAGACGTGCTTGTTCTCGAGCAGGTCGAGCGCAAAGCTCTGATCGTCGAAGTCCGGCAGTACATCGCCGCGTACCTCGACGAAGGAATAGAGCGCACCCATGGGACGCGACAGCCGCAGATACTTGCTGCGCGCCACGCCGTCGAGAATGGTCCGCCGCGATTCATACAGGCGGCCGCCGGGGCGCGTCAATTCGCGAATGCTTTGATAGCCGCCGAGCGCCGTTTGCACCGCCCACTGACCCGGCACATTGCTGCAGAGGCGCAAGGAGGACAACAATTCGAGACCGCTGAGATATTCGCCCGCGCTTTCGATATCGCCGGAAAATGCGGCCCAGCCGACCCGATAACCGCAGGCTCGATACACCTTGGACAAACCGCTCATCGTGCAGCACAGCGTGTTGTGCACCAGAGTGGCCATGGGCACGAACTCCGCGTCGTCGTACAGGATCTGGTCGTAGATTTCGTCGGATAACACCACCAAACGATGTTTCTCCGCCATGTTGGCGATCGCCGCCAGGGTCTCGCGCGGGTACACGGCACCGGTGGGATTATTGGGATTGACGATGACGATGGCACGCGTGCGCTTGGTCACCAGCGCTTCGATGTCCTGCGGATCGGGAATGAAGGAACGAGCCGCATGACACGGATAGTGCACGGCACGGCCGGTATTGAGATTCACCGCCGCGCTCCACAGCGGATAATCGGGGCTCGGCACCAGCACCTCGTCGCCGGGATTCAGCAACGCACGCAAGGTGAGGTCGATCAGCTCGCTCACCCCATTGCCGATGAACACTTCTTCGGCCGTGACCCCGCGCACTCCGCGCTCCTGCTGCTGCATCACCACGGCTTCGCGCGCCGGGAAAATGCCCTTCTGGTGCACGTATCCCTCGCTGTGGCGCAGGTTCTCGATCATCGCCAAGCGCATGGTTTCCGGGGCTCTGAACCCAAAGGCGTACGGGTTGCCGATATTGAGCGACACGATGTCGTAGCCCAATCGCTCCAGCGCCAGCGCGCGCCGGGCGAGCTTGCCGCGAATTTCGTAGCGAACATTGGCCAGGCCGTCGCTGGCACGGACGGGTTTGCGCTGTGTCATGACCGGAAGAATAGCGGAATGTGTTCTTTTAGGACACGAACTCGGCTTGAGCCATTCAGCCTGAGATGCTAATCTAGTCAGTATGACTAGAAATTCTCGATCTTCGAATGCAACGAAACTACCGGCTCGCAAGTCGCGGCCGGGTCACTGGCCGCTGCAGGACGCGAAGGCGCGCTTCAGTGAACTCGTACGGAAAGTGCGCAGTGAGGGACCGCAGCACGTCACCGTCCATGGGCGCGACGAGGTCGTGGTCATCGCGGCTGAAGAATTCCGGCGCCTTCAGGGCGATGCGACGGGCCGAGCTCTAATCGAAGCTATTCAAGATTCTCCTCATCGTGAGATCGATATTGTCCCGGATCGTTCCGTCATGCCCGTGCGTGGCGTCGCGTTGTGACAAATTGGCTGCTCGATACCAACATCCTATCGGAGCTGCGTCGTCGCAAGCCGGAGCGTAAGGTCATCGCCTTTGTGGCAGGTCAGCCCCTGGACCGACTGTTCGTGAGTACCGTGACGTTCGCGGAGATCCGATTCGGTATCGAACTTCTGCCTGACGCGAACCTGCGCGCCGAACTCAAGCACTGGCTCGTGCACAAGGTTCGGCCGATGTTCGAGGAGCGTGTCCTTCAGATTTCGGAGGACATCATGTTCAAATGGCGTCTATTGGTCGAAGACGGAAGAAAATCAGGGCACACATTCTCGCAGCCGGACCTGATCATCGCTGCGACGGCGTTGCACCATGGATTCACCGTGGTCTCTCGCGATGTCGACGATTATACGAAGGCGCGTGTGCCCGTATTCAATCCTTGGGCGGACGCGGCGAAGCCGTGAATTCCTTCGAGCGGTGGCAGGCAACCCAATGTCCTGCCGCAACTTCCTCGAGCCGAACCGTCGTTCCGCAAATTCCCACTGCATAGGCGCAGCGATCGCGAAACGCACAGCCGACATCAGCCCTCGGCGGCGACGCGGCAGGTTCGATGCGCAGCGGTGCGTGGGCGATCGGCGGTCCGGCAACCGACGGCGTGCCGAAGGGCTCGGCAGCACCATCCTGCGGCGGCATCGCCGCCACGGCCGCCAATAGCGCTCTGGTGTAAGGATGGACGGGCGTGGCGAACAATGCATCGCGCGGAGCGATCTCCACCAGCCTGCCCGAATACATCACCAGGATTCGATGACTCACGTGTCTCACGACGGCGAGGTTGTGGCTGATGAACAGCATCGCGGTGCCGACGTCGCGCTGCAGTTCGAGCAACAGGTTGACGATCTGTCCCTGGATGGAGACGTCCAGCGAACTGACGGGCTCATCGCAGATCAGGAGCTCGGGGCCGAGGATCATGGCGCGTGCAATGCCGATCCGCTGGCACTGGCCGCCGCTGAATTCGTGGGGATAACGGCCCATCATGTCGGCAGCCAGGCCAACCCGCTCCAGCATCTCTCCGACCCGGCCTCTGCGCGCCCGTGCGTTCAGGCCGGGTTCGAAAATACGCAGCGGCTCGGCGATGGCCTCCCCCACCGTCATGCGCGGATTCAAGCTTGCGAGCGGATCCTGAAAGACGATTTGCAGGTCGCGGCGCAGTGGGCGCAGCGCCGCCGGCTCGCACGCCAGCAGGTCCTGGCCGCGCCACATGATGGAACCCTTGCTCGAGCGAATCAGCCGCAGGACGGCACGTGCCAGCGTCGACTTGCCGGATCCTGATTCGCCTACCAGACCCAGTGTCTCGCCGGCATAGAGATCGAAGGTCACGTCGCGGAGCACTTTGTGCGCGCCAAATTCCACGCACAGATCCGCGACGCGGAGCAAAACGTCGTTGATAGAAACGCTGCGATTCATGGCTGCATCGGCATTCACGGCAACACTGGTATTCATGGCGACAACGGGAAGTGGCATGCCACTCGGCGCGCGCCGCCGTTCTCGATCGCGCTACTGCGGTTCTCAATCGCATTACCGCCGTTGTCGGTCCCATCGGGGCCGCCGTCGATCGCATCGCCGGCATCCCGAAGAAGCGGCCGCTCCACCCGGCAGCGTTCAGCCGCGCGCGGACAGCGCGGCGCAAATGCGCACCCATCGAGAAGGTCACTCGGCTGCGGCGGCTGCCCCGGGAGAGTCGGCAATCGTTCCAGACGCGGGCCCGACAGGCTCGGGATGCATTTGAGCAACGCGGCGGTATAGGGATGCCGCGGATCCCGGAACAACTCCGCCGAATCGGCGCTCTCCACGATCCGGCCCGCGTACATCACGAGTATCCGGTCGGCGAGACCCGCCACCACTCCCAGGTCATGACTGATCAGCACCAGCGCCATGCCGACTTCCTCGCGCATGGCGCGCAACAGATCGATGATCTGCGCCTGCACGGTCACATCGAGCGCCGTGGTGGGCTCATCGGCTATCACGAGCAGGGGCTCGCACAGCAGGCTCATGCCGATCGTCACCCGCTGACGCAATCCGCCCGACAGCTCGTGTGGATATTGATTCAGGCGGCGCGCAGGGTCCGGGACCCGGACGCGCTCCAGCATCCTCCGGGCGTCGATGCGCGCCTCACTCCACGATTTGCCCGCATGGCACACCAATACTTCGGCGAGCTGAATGCCGATTTTCAAATGCGGGGTCAAGGAAGTCATCGGATCTTGGAATACCATGGTGAGCTTGGAGCCGCGGATGCGGTTCAACCGCGGCGCCGGCGCTCCCAGGGTCTCGCTGCCCTCGAAGCGCACGCTGCCTTGGGCCGCGGCATTGCCTGCGAGCAGGCCCATGGCAGCCATGAAGATCTGCGTCTTGCCGGACCCCGACTCGCCCACGATGGCGACACACTCGCGGGCGGCCACCGCCAGCGACACCTGCCGAACGGCAAAGACGCTCCGGTCCGGCTGCGAGAAGCTGACGGTCAAGTCTTCGATGCTCAATACGGGCGCCATATCAGCGCTCCTTCACGTCGAGGGCGTCGCGCAATCCGTCGCCGAAGATATTCAGGGCAAGCAGCAGCACCGCCAGAAATCCGCCGGGCACCAGCAATATCCAGGGCGCCGCCTCCATTTCTCCCGCGCCTTCGGCAATCAAAGTCCCCAAGCTTGCGTGGGGTTCCTGGATCCCCAATCCGAGAAAACTCAGGAAGCTTTCGAACATGATGATTTGCGGCACGGTGAGCGTCGCGTAGACGACGACGGGTCCGATGACATTGGGGATCACGTGTTTGACGATGATGCGCGCGGTGCCCGCCCCCGACGCCACCGCGGCCTCGATGAATTCGCGACGGCGAATGCTCAGGGTTTGACCGCGCACGATGCGGGCCATGGTGAGCCAACCCACCGCGCCGATCGACAAGAACAACAAATATTCGCTGCGCCCGAAGATGACGGTCAGAAATATCACGAAGAAGATCAGCGGCAGTCCGCTCAAGATCTCGATGACTCTCATCATGACATGGTCGGTGCGGCCGCCGACGTAGCCGGCGACGGCGCCGTAGGCGATGCCGACAGCCAAGCTGACGGCGCTCGCCACCGCGCCGACGGCCAGCGAGACGCGCGTGCCCTCGAGCGTGCGCGCGAATAGATCGCGTCCGAGCCGATCCGTGCCGAACCAGTGCGCGCTCTGCAACGCGGGTTGCGAAGCGACGTGCAGCCAATCCAAGGTCTCACTGCCGTTGGGATTGAACCACGGCCCGAACAGCGCCAGTGCGACCAGCCCCGCAACGACGAACATCGCGCACATGGCGCCGGGATTCGATCGCAGACGGCGCGCGGCATCGTCGAGGAGACCGCTCATCGCTCGAGTTTCACGCGCGGGTCGAGCCACGCATACAAGAGATCCACGGCGAGACCCATGAGGATGAGCAAGGTCGAGTAGATGATCACCATCCCCAAGACCAGGGTGTAATCACGATTGAGCGCGCCTTGGACCATGTATCGGCCGATGCCGGGCAAGCCTGCGATCGATTCGACGACCAGCGAACCGGTCATGATCGAGGCGACCGCCGGGGCCAGGTAGCTCGCCACCGGCAACAAGGCGGGCCGCATCGCATGGCGCAAGATCACCGTATGCAACGGCAGCCCTTTGGCCACCGCGGTGCGGATGAACTGGCTGTGCAACACCTCCAACATGTTGGCACGCGTCAGGCGGGCGATCACGCTGAGCGGAGGCAGCGCCAACGCCGCGACCGGCAGCACCAGATGCCGTATGGAACCCGGTTCCCAGCCGGCCACCGGCAGCCAGTGCCAATAGATGCCGAACAACAAGCCGAGGAACGGCAGTACCACGAAGGTGGGAATCGCGATGCCGACCACGGCGAGCGACATCGTGGCGTAATCGGCGGCGGAGTTGTGATGAAGCGCGGCGAAGGTGCCGATGGGAATCCCTAAGATCAATGCCAGCGCCATGGCGATCGACCCGAGTTCGAGCGTCACGGGAAATCCCTGGCCGATCAGTTCCGTCACCGAGAAATCCTTGTACTTGAAGGAGGGGCCGAAATCCCCATGTGCCAACGCGCCGAGGTAGCGCCCGTACTGGGCCCAGATCGGTTGATCCAGGCCGTACGCCCGCTGCAGGTTCGCCATGATTTCGGGCGGCAGCGTCTGCTCTTGGTCGAAAGGGCCGCCCGGGGCTGCGCGGATGAGGAAAAAGGCTATGGTGACGATGATGAACAGGGTAGGAATCGCGCCGGCCAGGCGGGTCAAGAAGTAGCGCAGCATTAAGCTTGAGTCTATCGATTGACCGCGAGGTGGACAAGCGAACCGGTGATCCCTAAACTAGCGCGCCGAACTTGTGCCGGCACCACCGGCGCAAGCGGATCGCTCATCCGTTTGAGGTTTCATGGAATCAACACGCCCAATCCGCGCACTGATGCGCGGCCTCGATGCGCTGACTTTTCTGAATTTACGCGACGGCGCCACGGTGTCGGAAGTAGCCCAAGAAATTCGCCTGCCGCGCACCACCGTCTATCGAATCTTGGAGACCCTGTGCAACGCCGGATTCGTGTTTCGCGATGCCGCGGATGACCGCTACCGGTTGACCATTCTGGTTCGCGGCTTGAGCGACGGCTTCGACGACGAGGCATGGGTGACCCAGATTGCGAAGCCCATCATCTATGATCTCTGCCGCGAAATCGTCTGGCCGGTCTCCATCGCCACCCTGTCCGGAACGACGATGCTGGTGCGCGAGTCCACCGATCACTCGAGCCCGCTGGCGATCGAACGTTATTCCGCCGGATTCCGCGCGCCGCTGCTGACGACGGCAACCGGCCGTGCCTACCTGGCGAATTCCCCCGCGCCGCAGCGCGAAACGCTGATCGAAGTCTTGGCTCGCTCCAACAAGGAGGAAGACAAGCCGGCGCGGTCGCGCCCCGAACTACAGCGCATGCTCGCAGAGATCAAGGTATCCGGATACGCGACGACCACGCGCACCCGCCGCCTGGCGGAGGAAGTCAGCCTGAGCGTGCCCGTCCTGCTGCAAGACCGAGTATTGGCCAGCCTCACGGTACGCTTTACCGCCGCGGCCGTGCCGCTGAAGAACGGGGTCGAACGCTTTTTCCCCAAACTGCGCCAGTGCGCCGCTAAAATAAGCGGTCTGTTTTCGGAGCAACAGGCCGAAGCCCGCGCCAAAGGCGCCCCCGAGACCGCCGCATGAGCCTGCAATCTTGTCATAAAGTTATCGGACGGGGTCGCCTCGACCCCGTTAATTTCGGCGCGTAGCGCCTGGAGAGGAAAGATATCAATGCAAAAAATCATCGTGGCAATCAAGCGCGTCGTCGACTACAACGTGCGCATCCGAGTCAAGCCCGATGGCAGCGGCGTGATGCTCGACGGCGTGAAAATGAGCGTGAATCCGTTCGATGAAATCGCGCTCGAGGAAGCCTTGCGCATCAAGGAGCGCGGCACGAACATCGAGGTTGTCGCGGTGAGCATCGGCGTGGCCGACACCCAGCAGCAGCTGCGCACCGCCCTGGCGATGGGTGCGGATCGCGCGATCCTGGTACAGACCGATGTTCCCGTCGAGCCGCTCACCGCCGCGCAAACCTTTCTGGCCGTGGCCAAGAAGGAAAATCCCGATCTGATCTTCCTGGGCAAGCAAGCCATCGACGACGATGCGAATCAGACCGGTCAAATGCTGGCTGCGATCTGGGAACGGCCGCAGGCGACCTACGCCTCGAAGGTCGAGATCTCGGGAGGCAAGGCCTTGGTCACTCGCGAGGTCGATGCAGGATTGGAAACCATCGAGGTGGACCTGCCGGCGGTGGTGACCGTGGATCTGCGCTTGAATGAACCGCGGTATGTGAAATTGCCCGACATCATGAAGGCCAAGAAGAAGCCATTGGATGTGACCTCGCTCGATGCGCTGGGAGTGAGCGCAGGAGCGCGGCTCGTGACCGTGAAGACCGAGCCGCCGGCGCAGCGCCAGAAAGGCGTGATGGTCAAGGACGTGGCTGAATTGGTTGCCGTACTCAAGAAGAAGGGTTTGATCTGATGCACAAGGTACTCATTGTCGGTGAACACGATGGAAAAGCGCTGAACCCCGCCACGGCGAAGTGCGTTACCTGCGCCGCCGGCATACCGGACGGCGAAATCACGATTGTCCTGTTGGGCGCGGATACCGCGGCCGTCGCCGCCCAAGCCGCGGCCGTCGCCGGGGTGAAATCGGTGCTGCGCGTCGATCGGCCCGAGAACGAGCACCCGCTCGCCGCGATCTTCGCGCCGCAACTGGCGGCGCTCGCCGCCGACTACTCTCATGTCTTCGGACCTTCGACGAGCTTCGGCAAGGATCTCATGCCGCGCGTCGCGGCATTGCTCGGGGTACCGCAGGTCAGCGACTTGATGGCGGTCGAGACAGCATATCGTTTCAGGCGGCCGACCTACGCCGGCAACGCCATCGTGACGGTGGAAGCCGAACCTGCCCGCAAGCTCATTGCAACGGTACGAGTCGCATCCTTCGAAGCCGCAAAGGCCGGCGGAAACGCCGCCGTCGAATCGAAGACGCTCAACGTCACTCTCCCCTCGCACACGCGCTATGTGGGAGCGAAAACAGGCTCCACTGATCGGCCCGACCTGCAAACAGCTAAACGCGTGGTCTCCGGCGGCCGGGCTCAGTTCGCCAGCGGCTCGTGCGCGCTCGGCTTCGCCGGCAGCGTCGATGCGTGGCTCGTGCCCGCGGGCAATTCGGTAACCGGCGCGCTGGTGCTCGTGCGGGACGCGGTCGAGTCCGACCCCGCACTCGCCACGGCGGCGGCCGCTATCGCGAACGTTTACGTTTCGGAGCGACCCGGGAACCTCGGCTGGTGCGACGCCCTGCGTTCCCTCGCCTTGGACGCGTCGCTCCCTTGACCACCGTCCCTTCCTTCACCACGGCCTTCGTCTTCGAGAAGCCGCCGGACCTCAGCCACTCGATCGTTCCAGGGCCAGTCATGGCCCTCACCAAGTCTAATCGTAACATTCGGGCCACGGCCCGGTCTCCATCCTTGTATCGGTTCTAGACTTTGCGCCGTCTAATACCAAGGGAAAGAAATGGATTGGTGGATCTTTCAGACTAAGCGACGATGCTTTTTCCAAGTCAAGCGACCCTCCCGAATCCCGAAGCGCGGAAGCAGGCCCAGCCCTGCGTTCTAAGGTTGGTCCTGCGACCGCCGTCTGAAAGAGTGGATGTCCTAATCCGTTCATTAACAAGGTCTGCTTCCCAGGCCGTCTGTGGAGTGGCCGATTCTCTCGCATCGTCGGACGTTTTCTTCCCTGGGCTACACGCTCACGCGCCACTGCGAACGCCAACTCGGCCTTCGCGGCAATAGCCTTCGCTTCCTTCAACTCGGCCTTGGCGCGTTTGATCTGACACTGCTTACGGTTAATAGCCTGGCGGGCTTCCTCTCGTCTCCGTTTCGCCACCTCGGCGCGCTGTTGAGCAGACTTGACGTTTTCCTTGGCTCGATTAAGACAAGTACGTGCGAGGCGAGTTTCGTTTAACAAGTCTTGCAACCTGTGTGTTGGGTTCAAATCATTCATAAATCATTCGTTTTTGGAGATTGGAATTACAAATTTGAAATCACAGCCGTCCCACAGATGGTGACAAAAAAAGTGTTGGTTTTAGGCGAGTAGCCCTGCCACAAGGCAGGGATGAAAAAACACAAAGCCATCAAACCAACACGGTCCAAGTTCAACCTCTTGCGGCAAATCTGCAATCATATTCCGCAGCACACGGTTTCCAAAATCGCCCGGGCTACTGGTGCAGAGCATAAGTCGCGCACCTTTAGCCCTTGGAGTCATGTCGTGAGTCAAGCCTACGCCCAACTGACCCATAGCATCAGTCTCAACGACGTGTGCGACTCGTTGCAATTGCACTCCGGTCCGTTGGCCAGCGTTCGTGGGGCAAGCGCGCCGAGCCGCAACGGATTTTCCAATGCTAACCGCGAGCGTCCTGCGGCCATGGCCGAGGAATTGTTCTGGGCGGTGATGGCTCACTTGGGTGAACAGTCTCCGGGATTTGTCGCGGGCAAGCGCCGCGGCGCAGCCTTTCGCTTTCGCGTGCCCATCCATGTGGTGGACACCACGGTGATGGAGTTGGTAGCCAACTGTATGGATTGGGCCAAGCACCGACGCCGCAAAGCTGCCGCCAAAACCCATATGCGACTCAACTTGCAGAGCCTGTTGCCCAATTTTGTCATCATTGATACGGCTGGTGAGCACGACAACAAGCGGGCACGGGAGCTTTGCGCCGGAATCCGGAGTGGCGAAATCGTGCTGTTTGACAAGGGTTACCTCGACTTCGGCCATTTGTTGGATCTGGATGAGCGCGGTGTCTCTTGGGTCACCCGCGCAAAAGATAATATGGCCTATGAGCTGGTCAAAAAGATGCCCAAGTCCAAGGACGACAAAATTCTCCAGGACGAAGTCATCAAGCTGAACAATCCCAACAAGCCGGCACCCGAGTTGATGCGCCGGGTTGTGGCGCTGGTGGAAATTGACGGCGAGGAGCGCGAGATGGGGTTTTTGACTAACAACCTGCAATGGAGTCCTCGCAGCGTCGCCGACCTGTACCGGTGTCGCTGGCAGATCGAGATATTCTTTAAGCAGATCAAACAGACGCTGCAACTGGCGGACTTTCTGGGGCACAATGCCAACGCCGTGCGCTGGCAAGTGTGGATAGCACTTCTGATCTATGTGCTGCTGCGCTATCTGAGTTATGTGTCGAAGTGGGCGCATAGCTTCACGCGGCTCTTCACCATTGTTCGAGCGGTGTTGTGGTCAAAAATCGACCTGTTGGATTTGCTCGGTCGCTATGGGACAGCCAAAGGTAGCTTCCGCAACCTGGCGCGACCGGAACAAGCGTATTTCCCGGGATTCCTATGAACCTATGGGACAGCAAACCAGCCCAACGGCTGCGACAACAACGAGACGGGCGTGAGCTCATGTAAAATTCCTAAATCGCGTTCCGAGAACTCAGGCCGAATTCCTTTGGAAAACCTTAGGAATCAGGGCAGTTTTCTCGCTTAGGGGACGGCTGTGAATTGAACCCTAAAAAGGGCACCTACCGATTGGCCTAGAGGCGGAGGCATTTCCGGGTCAATGCACCGAGCGATGCGAAATCAAACATCGTTTAATTTGCTCGTAACCATGAACGAGCCGGAAACCGGGTTGCAAAATGTCGCTGCCAGCAATCTCATGTATGTGATTGTCGCGCACAGCCGGTAACTTTTCCCAGCCTGGTCGTGCCGCAATATCCTTTATCCGCACGCGCCGGCCACACCACGAGGCCAAAATAATGTCAGGATTGCGGCGGCAGACCTCCTGTGGTGATACAACGCGCTCCGACGCCGCCCGTTTTGAGTGCAAATCGGCGAAGATGTCCTCGCCGCCAGCCCGCTCAATAAGTTCACTCACCCATGCGATCCCGGCAATCAATGGGGCATTCCATTCTTCAAAATAAACCCGCGGTCGGAACTTCACTTTCTCAATCGGCTGAAGGCGCTTGGGCTGGTCGATAATGTCACGCTGTTCCCGCATGGGATCATGGACTATGCGCCGGAGAACACTAGAAGCGCGGATGTCGTGAAAAGAGAATTCGTCATCGGCTCCTATGGCTTTTTCCTGCCGAACAAGGGGCTGATCGAACTAATAGAGGCAGTCGCGCTCCTTGCGGCTCAAGGCAAGCCTGTCAAACTCAAGATGATCAATGCAAAATATCCTGTCCCGGTCTCGGATGCTTTGATCGCTCAAGTGAAGCGGCTCATCGCTGCGAAGAATCTCGAAGCCATCGTGGAAATGGAAACGGCTTTCCTGGAAGATAAAGAGAGCCTGGCGCTTCTGGATCAGGCCGACCTCATTGTCTTTCCTTATCAGCAGACCGGGGAATCATCGAGCGCCGCGGTTCGCTACGGACTGGCGACAGGAAAACCGGTCGCGGTTACGCCGCTTGCGATTTTTGATGATGTGTCCCCCGCCGTATTCCGGCTTCCAGGCTGTTCAATCGAGGATATCGCACGGGGAATAGACCGGATCAGACATGATATTCTAAGCGAGTCCGACTCCTACAAGGAGCTTATGCGACAAGCAGAGCGTTGGCGCGACCAGCATCGCTATTCACGTCTGGGGCGGAGGCTGGATGGGATGCTCACCACTCTCGCGCGCAAACGGATTGTTCAAGAGGATTTCGCGGCCCGCTGGGCTGCGGAACAAAGGCGGTTGGATGAGCCCAAGTATGTGAATAATCAGCATATAGTAGTAGCGCAAACTGTCTAGTTTGCGCTGCTGGAATCAATGCGCATGGCCTCAACAGCGCAAACTAGACAGTTTGCGCTACCATCGCCCGACTGCATGAAAAACGGTTGGATGTCGCGGTTTCGCCGCCTGGCTCGTGACTATGAGCGATTACCTGAAACGCTAGCGGGGCTGCATTTTCTGGCTTTCGCAAATTGATGTTAAAGGACGTTGCGGAGGTACTCGCTTAAAGTTGATAACAGCCTCTTGGCTGGAGCATTCATAACCCACCAAATCTGGCCGCTTCCAGCGGTTAGACAGGTGAGACACACCGGAAGGAAACAATGAGCAGAAAAAGCGCGCTTATTACTGGTATTACCGGGCAAGACGGTAGTTATTTGGCTGAGCATTTGCTGGCGGAGGGGTACGACGTGCACGGCATAGTCCGCCGCGTCGCAATAGAAGACCCCGACCGCAGGTTCGGCCGGATTACCCATTTGTTGGATCGAATCAAGCTGCACGGCGCGAGCCTGGAAAGCTACCCCAGCATCTTCCATGTCTTCAGCCAACAAAAATATAATGAGTGTTATCATCTCGCGGCGCAGAGTTTTGTAGCCGAGAGTTTCGCCGACGGGTTCTCTACTTTGAACACCAACATCAGTGGGACGCATTACGTGCTGGCGGCGTTGCGCGAGTTGCAACCTGGTTGCAAATTCTACTTCGCCGGGTCGAGTGAAATGTTCGGCAAAGTACAGGAAGTGCCACAAAAGGAGACCACGCCGTTCCATCCGCGCAGCCCCTACGGCATCAGTAAGGTAGCCGGGTTTGATTTAACCAGAAATTATCGTGAAGCGTACGGAATGTATTGCTGCAGCGGTATATTATTCAACCACGAGGGGCCACGGCGCGGGTTTGAATTTGTCACGCGGAAGATTAGTAGCGGAGTTGCGCGCATCAAGATGGGACTGGCGGCTGAAGTCCGGTTAGGGAATCTCGATGCGCAGCGTGACTGGGGACATTCGGCGGATTATGTGCGCGCAATGCGCCTGATGTTGCAACAGCCTGAGCCGGATGATTATGTTATCAGCACGGGAGAAACACACAGTGTGCGGGAGTTCTGCGAACTGGCTTTCGCCGAAGTCCAGCTTGATTATCACGATTTTGTCAAAATAGATGAAGCGTTTTATCGACCTGCGGAAGTCGATCTACTGATCGGTGATCCTTCCAAGGCGCGGAGAATACTCGGCTGGGAGCCGAAGCATACATTCCGTGACCTGGTTTCTGAAATGGTTCAATCAGATTTAGCGAATATACAGCGAGCAATTAAAGATGGTCGAGCAATTTAAAAGTGGGAACGCTCGATCAATTCAGCCTCTGGAGGGTCGGGTTAA
>Ga0137409_10001485_pt1 | contig 25412 bp, 24 predicted proteins | sample CZODoug1_16funga_FD_122059 | JGI IMG/M metagenome (GOLD analysis project Ga0137409, IMG submission 122059) | Vadose zone soil fungal communities from Angelo Coast Range Reserve, California, USA - CZODoug1_16fungal (Hybrid Assembly) | ecosystem: Environmental > Terrestrial > Soil > Vadose zone...
GAGAAGCACCCGAACTTGAAGCCCCCCACTCGCGCCAGATATCCATGCCGCCCGACGGGACTGATCTTGTAATCGCCGAACAGATAGGGCGCCATCTGCCTCACCGTCTCGGCGGGGTCGCTGGACGTCAACATTCTGAGGCGATGCGAATTGAGGATCAGCATGATGGAATGGCGACCACTGGGCGAATAATAGCCGAAAAACCCGAGAAGACCAGGGGTGCCCGCTCCAGCTGCGCCGCGTGCGGCCGCGCGTGAGGCCCGGCCCCACTCTCATCCGTCTCCTGAAACCACCCTCCAGCCGCGCTTGATGACCACCCCATTTCACGGGCCGATCGAGCCGCTCGCTCCGCTGCGAGCTGTCAAAAGCGCGCAATTCGGATATTCACGGCGGTCGCTGCGCAAAACGGCTATCGCAAAAGCTCCTAGTCGATACATCGTTCTCACGAGCACACCGGGCCGGGTTTCGACCCACCCGAAGAACCGGGATTAGGACAGGTGTGACTAGACAAGATGTAAGGGGGAGGATCACTTTGATTAACAAGAGAATATCATTTGTTTCGCTCCTGTTGACTATGTCGCTCGGCTCCGGTAGATGTGAAGCGGATACGATTGTGCTGGACACCCAAAGCACAGCTAGTACCGCCGACACCGGCGCCCTTCAAGAGATCATCGTTACGGCCGAGAAGCGGTCCGAGCGGATCAATGACGTCCCGATGTCCATCACGGCCGCCACCGGCGACGACCTCCGCGAACAACGCATCACGGATCCCGCGGGACTCGCCAAGTTCGTGCCGGGATTCAACTTCACTCAAAGCACTTACGGAGGTCCCGTCTACACGCTGCGCGGGATCGGCACTTACGATGAGGCGATCGCAATCTCGCCGGCGGTCGGCGTCTACATGGACCAGATCCCATTGCCCTTCGCTCGGATGACCGAAGGCGTTTCGCTCGACCTGCAACGCTGAAGGGGCCACAGGGCACTTTATTCGGCGAGAACTCCACGGGCGGTGCCGTCAACTACATCCCGAAGCGCTCATTTTTGACACCCATGACCACACCCGGTATACACCCATGACCACACAGATCAGCGCGGCGGTATTACGTCAGTTCGGCGAGCCGCTGAGGCTCGAGCAACTGACTCTGGAAGAGCCTCGCGCGGACGAGATTCTGGTGCGGATGGTTGCCACCGGCGTCTGCCAGGCAGACCTGCACGTGTGCAGAGGGCATATCCCCGCTCCCGTGCCAATCGTTTTGGGGCACGAGGGGGCGGGCATCGTCGAGCGGGTCGGCGCCGCCGTGAAGTCCGTAGCCCCCGGCGACCCTGTCGTACTCTCCTATCAATCGTGCGGTCACTGTCCATCGTGCTGGTCGGGGCATCCCGCCATTTGTGACAATTTGTTCGCCGCCAACTTCAGTGGCATGAGAGCTGACGGCAGTGCCGGCCTCCGCACGGCTGAAGGCGAACCGGTCGGCGGGCGATTCTTCGGTCAATCGTCGTTCGCGACTCATACGTTGGCGACCGAGCGCAACATCGTCAAGGTGCCCGCCGATCTGCCATTGGAACTGCTCGCACCCTTGGGCTGCGGTATCCAGACGGGCGCGGGCGCGATTCTACGCGCCCTGGCGATGAAAAGCGGCGAGACGGCGTTGGTGTTCGGTGTCGGCGCTGTAGGGATGGCTGCCGTCATGGCGGCCCATTTGGGTGGCGCAGCAGTCGTGATCGGAGTCGACATACATCCCGAGCGACTTGCGCTGGCCCTGGATCTCGGCGCCACGCACTGCCTCGATGCCAGACAAGTCGATGTAGCGGGGGAAGTCAAGCGCATTTGTCCTCGGGGCGTCGATGTCATTCTGGACACGAGCGGTCACAAAGACAGTCTCACCGCGGGTCTGGCGTCCCTGGCACAGGGTGGACGGTTTGGCTTTGTGGCCTTCGCCGAGAACTCGGGGGCCATACTCAACGCCGCTACGCTCTTCAACGGCAAGCGTCTGCAGGGAATCGTTCAGGGTGATGCGGTGCCCCAGGCGTTCATACCCGAGCTGATTGCGCTTTACCGGCAAGGCCGGTTTCCATTCGACCGTCTGATACGCACTTACGAGTTTGCAGAGATTGCGGATGCCCTCGCGGATACCGCCGCCGGCAAAGTCATCAAACCCGTATTGAAGTTTCCCTCGTCCCCTCGGCCCGGCTGACAGCCGGGAAAGCCAAGTCCGCCCGCCGCCCACGGGGCGCGGGCTTCGCGCGTGCGGCTGTTCGATGATCGGACATGAGCAGTCAAACATCAGATGGTTGCCCCGAAATGCCGACTTGCGCAGCGATATAGTCGATAAGCACCCGGGCCGCAGGACGTAGGCCACGACGGGTGGGGAATACGAGGTGAACCGTCACGTCGTCGGAATGCCACTCCGCAAGAATGCGGGTTAAGCGCGCCTCGCGGATCATCTCGATGACGGCCTCTTCCGGCAACTGGAATCGAGTATGAAGAAGTCGCTGCGCCGGCTCAGCGAACCAAGGTGTTCCAGATCTGGATCCACCCGCGCGAACGCGGTGGCAAGCCCCGTTGGGAAACTAAGCCATTTCCAAAGAAGGATCACACGGGGCGATTTGTGGTGCTCGCCAGCGGCTTTGCGGAAGATGCGGACGCTCTGTTGATTCGTGCCGACGCTCGCGTACTCGGGGCGACGCTCAGCGCCGGCCAGTGCCTGTTCTATAGAATGAAGCCGGGACGCAAGGCTTATATGGTTGCGACCAGCGGGCAAATCACTCTCAACGATATTGTGCTCGAAGCCCGAGATGGAGCCGCCGTTCAGGATGAACCTGAGTTGCGGATCGAAGTACTCGCCGATACCGAAATCGTGCTTGTTGACACGATTTGAATGAACTACGCCCAGTAAACCAACAGGACGTGGTTCAAAGATCCAGCCTTGCGGACGTCAGCCGAGGCGATCAAGCGATTCATCACCTATATGAAGAAGGAGCATGGCGTGAGTCGTCGCTACGAATTCAACACGCTGCACTCCGCTGCGTACCCCCATGCTCATGTGACCGAGGCCAGCGTTGAATACGGAAATCAACAAGCCCCCAGCATCACCGAGGCACAGCTAGTGGCGGAAATCGCGCGCCTCGCAAGCTATGCATCAGGCTGCGGACAGGCATCCGTCACCGTGCATCTATGCGCGAGGATCGGCACAACGGAGCTCCCTGGAGGAGGGCGACTTGCCCCTCGGACTCGAAGCAGCAGCAAACGCGTCAATTTCGTTCGAATATGGCTGCAATGCCCTGACCGCCGCCGATGCACATTGTCACGAGTGCATAGCGGCCAGCAGTTCGGTGCAATTCATAGAGTGCTTTCGTGGCGAGAACGGCGCCCGAGGCGCCAATGGGGTGGCCCAGCGCGATAGCCCCGCCATTCGGGTTGGTCCTGGCGCTGTCGAGCTCGAGCCCACGGGACACCGCGATCGCCTGCGACGCAAACGCCTCATTGCTCTCGATGACGTCCATTCGGTCGATGGTCAGACCGCCTTTCTTGAGCGCGAGTTTCGACGCCGGGATAGGCCCCTCGCCCATGATCTCGTTGGGTACTCCGGCTACCGCATACGACACGAGGCGCGCCAGAGGCCTGTACCTGGCGGCCGCAGCCACCGCCGCATCGGCCAAGACGAAGAAGGCCGCGCCATCATTTATACCTGAGGCGTTGCCCGCGGTCACCGACCCGTCCTTCTTGAAGGCGGGTTTCATTTTGGCCAACGTCTCGCTCGTGGTGCCGGACTTTACGTGCTCATCCGTGTCGAAGGTGATCTCGCCCTTTTTCGTTTGCTTGACGATGGGCACGATCTGCGACTTGAAACGTCCCTCGGCGATTGCCGCAGCCGCCCGCCGATGCGATTCGACTGCGAAAGCGTCCTGCTCCTCGCGCGTGATGCCCCACTTTGTGGCCAGATTTTCGGCGGTTATACCCATGTGGCCGACCCCGAACGGGTCGGTCAGCGTCGCGACCATCATGTCGGTCAGCTTGCTGTCTCCCATCCGCGCGCCGGTGCGCATCGCCGAGGACAGGTAACCGCCGCGGCTCATCACTTCCACGCCGCCCCCGATCCCGTAGTCGCAGTCGCCGAGGAGTATGTTTTGCGCCGTGGTTACAATCCCCTGCAAGCCCGACGAACAGAGGCGATTGACCGACATCGCGACCGAGTCCATCGGGAGTCCGGCCTGGATGGAAGCTACGCGCGCCACGTAAGCAAACCGGCTCTCGGTGGGAATGGTGTTGCCAACCGTCACGTAGTTAATGGATTTAGGGTCGACACCAGAGCGCTTGATCGCCTCCTGCATCACCGTACCGGCCAACTCGGCCGGCTCGATCTCGGCCAGTGCACCGCCAAATGTGCCAATTGCCGATCGGCACGCACCCAAAACCACCACATCACGCTTGCTCATCGTGAGTCTCCTTGCTGACAGTATTCCCAATCCCCACAGCCTGGCGCGTTCAAGCGGGCACCAACCTTTGGGGTCAAGATTCGCAACTGGCCACACCGCTGCTGCATGTGCTGGCCCCAAACTAATAATAACGCCGAATTACCATCGCTGCATCGTCACTCGCAAAATACGCCACCAGCCCTGTCAATACGGCGTCGATTGTCCTTTCGCGGGTACTCCGATACCGGCGGGAGTGCGGGCTTACCTGTGCTTGCGGCGGTTCAATGGGGATGAGATCGACGGACGCTTCGCGCGTTTCGCGCGAAGGGCGCCGAAAGTCTTGGTATAGGATGTTTCAAGATTGTGCGGCTGCGCAATTTTCTGGCCCGCAGCGTGTTGACCGGAGCACTGTCTCAAGCGCTCGATGAGCCAGCGACCCGCAGGACCGGGTGGGTTGGCGGTTAGGTATGCGGCCGACATCGGCAATATCAGGCTCTCGTCCGGCATGTCTTCGATCGACAGCTTGGCAAGTCGACCTTCGAGTAGGTCCTCCCTTACGGTGTGCAACGGCATGCCGCCCCAGCCCAGTCCCTTGAGAAGAAACGCGTGCTTTGCATACAAGTCGCCCAGTCGCCAAGTGAGCGGCGACATCACACCAAACTCTCGCCCGATGGACAGTTCGGATCTGTCGGTAAGGACCAGTTGCACGTGCTTGGCGAGTTCTGCCTTTGGGACAACACGGTTGAGCAGTGCTAGCGGATGCTCGCGTGCTGCGACCATCACCATGTCAACCCCCTGCAGTCGTTCGACGGTCATAGAGTCCGGTGCGATAGGCAGTGACCCCACCACTCCGAAACTGCAGCGACCGTCGAGCACGGGTTGGTAGGCGCTTCCGAGCGCTTCGACATACAGTCGTAAGGGTGTGTGTGGAAAGCGGTCTCTGAATTCCGTGGCTGATTCAGCAATCGCTTGAATCGGAAAAAGCACGTCCACGACTGCCGAGAGTTCCGACTCGAGGCCACCGGAAATCCCTTTGGCGCGGGCCTTGAGCAGACCGACGTTGGCCACGACACTGCGCGCATCGGCAACCAATAGGACGCCGGCGGGCGTGAGCTTTGGGTAGCGCTCGGAACGATCGAAAAGAACCACCCCGAGTCGGGCTTCGAGGTTACTAACGAGTTCGCTGACTACCGACTGCGCACGCTGGAGCCTGCGTGCGCCAGCCGAGAAGCTGCCCTCATCGACCGCAGCGATGAAGGCCCTCAATTGGTCCAGAGAGACGCCGTCCAACATGATTTTCCTTCTGTATACCGGATCAACCGATGGATAGTATCGAAATATAACGGCTATTCACAGGGCACTGCTGCGCGCACCATACGCCTCATTCCGGCTGTAACCAACGAGGTGGCAAACGACCATGCAACTACTGCACATCGATTCCAGCGTTTTGGGCGGTAATTCGGCGAGCCGCGTGCTCTCGGCAGAGATCGTCGCGCGACAAGCAGCTCTGTATCCGGGCCTGAAAGTAACCCATCGCGATTTGGCGGCGGACGCAGCGCAACACCTCTCTCCGGCGCATATTGCCGCGTGGCACGGTGGCCTTGTTGAAGACGCCTCGCTCGGTGCCGATTTGGCCAAGGGCGGCGCTTACTTAGAAGAGCTCGTGGCTGCCGACATCATCGTCATCGGCGCTCCCATGTACAACTTTTCGATTCCAAGTCAGCTTAAGGCGTGGATCGACCGTGTGGTCATTGCCGGCAAGACCTTCCGCTACGGCGCGAATGGTGCTGAAGGGTTGCTGTCCAAAGACAAGAAAGTATTTATTGCCTCTTCTCGCGGCAATGTCTACGCGCCGGGTTCTCCCGCAGCGGCCTTCGAGCATCACGAAAGCTATCTCACCGGCGTTCTTTCCTTCATCGGGTTGACGAATGTGACAGTGGTCCGTGCAGAGGGACTTGGATTTGGCGAGGAAGCCAAAGAGGCCGCCATGTTGAAGGCACGCGAACACATCGCAGCCATTGCAGCATGAGCGCCAAGCGCACGACATACACCCGCATGACCGACCACTTGTCGCCGTTGCGAGAGAGGTTTCGGCGAGAAATTATTAAGTTCACATTCGAAACGGCAACTTTTTACGTGAGGAGGATTCGTATGACTAATCGTCTTTCGACGATGCACCCTGTGACCGGAATCGCGTGGATACTCGCGGCTCTGGCGCCCATCGTTACATCCGGACTAGGGGTCGCTGTCGCGGCTGACGCGCCCGCGCCGCAGGGTCCACCGGCCGGTCAGTATCAGTTGGACAAAGGTCACGCGAGCCTTTCGTTCCGAGTGAGTCACCTGGGCTTCTCTAGTTACACGACTCGCTTCAGACGGTTCGATGCGCAACTGAGCTTTGACCCCGCCAACCTCGCCGCAGCCAAGGTCTCGACGACGATCGATGCGTCGTCCATCGAATTGGAAAACGCGCTGCCGGTGTGTGACGGGATCGTTCACGGTCCGCAATTTCTAGATACGGCCAAGTACCCCGAGATCACCTTCCGGTCAGAGCAAGTCCGCGTCAAGGACCCGGGCTCACTCGAGGTTATTGGCAAGCTGACTCTTCACGGTGTGACGCGACCCGTGGTACTCGACACGAAGTTCAACGGCGGCTATGCGGGGCACCCGGGGGATGATCCCCAAGCCCGCATCGGTTTCTCGGCGCATGGCTCGCTGAAGCGATCGGACTTTGGCATGACATTTGCCACCCCGGCCCCTGGTTCCAAGTTTGGCGTCGGGGACACGATCGACATTTCGATCGAGGCCGAGTTCGTCGGGCCTCCGTTGCAGGCGGTACCGAGCGGTTCGCCCTAGTGGCCTAGACCTCGGCTCGACCTATACGGGGCGCGGATGACGCGGGGCGGGCAACGTCCGCAGTTCAGGGGGCGATCAGCTGCTTGAGATCGAGAGTTTCATCCGTATTCAAGTGGAGGCCGTCAAGGCCAAGTAAGTTCCGACCTGCTTACCGGAGACCCACCTATGAACGAGCCAAAGACCGGGCGCCGTTACGGCGCCACGGCGCAGGCCTTGCACTGGATCGTAGCGGGTCTCCTTGTGACCCTGGATCAACGTTGTTGACGTAGCACTACGCCGCGGACGTCGTCACTGCGCAGAGGAGCTGAGAGATAAAATTGCTGCGAAAATAGATACCTAGACTACGAGTTCGGTGGCCAGCCGTCCACCAATAAAAACAATGGTTTGCGTAGTAGCCCACTCGCTGAAACCGTCCGTACGGAAATCTGTACGGAAATATTTAAGGGTCTTGGTCTTAAATCCAGCCGGCGGCCGAGTCGCCTCCTTGGCGCGAACTCCTGGTCGGTTTGCTGGCCCTATACGCTTCTCGGCATGATGCCGACAAACAACCGGCTGAAAGCTGTCGTCGCCGCCGCTCGAATACGCCGCTTACCTTAAGTCCTTGCGTTTGCGGTTTCGTTCGCCTACAGTCTCTCCGTCAATTTGACAGTTCGAGACCGACAAAATGACGGAAATCGCTCAGAGCTTCATAGAGCACCTGATTCAGGCCAGTCCTCTGGCGCTGTTGGGCGGACGCCGGGTCCTGTATACCCCGCTGCACAGCCGCAGTGCGCTCCGTGGACGGCGGATTGCCCGGACGTTCCAGTTTAAATACGCTGCCATCGAGAATCTGGGTGAATTTCTTGGCGAGTCGACCCAGAAGCTCATGCAGCTCATTCAGGTCAATGAGCGTACGGCGCAGCGTCGCCGGGAGCAGGGCGTGCTGAGTCCGGAAGAAAGTGATCGTATTGCGCGCATCGCGCGGGTGGCGCAGCGGGCTGTTGAAGCTTTTGGCGATGAGAACCAGGCCCGGGAGTGGCTGAAGCGGCCGAACCGGGTGCTGCAAGACGTACCGCCGCTGGAGCTCTTGGGCACGGACGGCGGGGCGGTTCTGGTCGCAGATGAGTTGGGCCGGATAGAATCCGGGGATCTGTATTAGGCGCTGCTACGACCTTCCGCACAGAGAGGGAGTGTAGCGATGCAGGTGTGGCGGCTGACTCGTGCGGACTTTCTCGATCAGGTGTTGTCCGGGCGGGGCGCCAAAAAATACGGCGGTCGCTGGAACTCTAAAGGCATTGCGATGGTGTATGCCTCGGAGAGCCTCGAACTCGCCCTGCTCGAAGCGCTGGTCCATCTCGATCCGGATCTGGTTCCCAATGACATCTATCAGGTGTGCCTCGAAATCGATGATGCGCTCATCACGCCGTTCGCAGCCCCGCTGCCCAGCGGGTGGGATCGACGGCCGCCCTATCAGTCTGGAGTACAGGTGTTCGGCGATCGGTGGATACGCGAGCGATCGTCGGTGGGATTAAAAGTACCGGCATCGGTTTTGCCTAAGCGATACAACATTCTGCTCAACCCGGCGCATAAGGACTTCGGCCAAGTCCATGAGATCAGCCGCGAACCCTTGCCATGGCCGACACGGGTCATCGACTATCTCAAATCGGTACGCAGGGCTGGCGCAAAGAGAACGCGTCGCGGAAAGCGGCCAAAATAATATGTTCGACAACCCGCTGCTCGCTCGACATTGCCCCCTGCGCCGCTTGCCACGGATTCCATGAAAGAGCCAGTTTCCTCGACGCTGATTTATCCACTCGCGACGGAACCAGAGACTGGGACCGGCGCAGCCATTGAAATAGCACCCGGTATCATGTGGCTGCGCATGCCGTTGTTTGCGTCGCTCAAGTGGATCAACGTGTGGATCATCGCCGACAAGGGTGGTTGGGCGATTGTAGATACCGGACTACGATCGGCACAAACAATGGAAGCGTGGCAGACGGCATTTGCCACGATTATGGCCAATGTGCCGGTGACGCGCGTTATCGCAACCCACATGCATCCCGATCATTGTGGGATGGCCGGTTGGATCGCCGAGAGGTTCGGTGCGCGGCTGTGGATGAGCCGGCTGGAATACCTTAGCTGTCGACTAATGGCAGCCGACACGGGCCGCACCGCACCGGCTGAAGCGATCGATTTCTATCACGCCGCGGGATGGGATGAACAGGCGATCGAACGCTACAAGGAAAAATTCGGCTCATTCGGGGAAATGATCTACCCCATGCCCGCTGCTTTTCGTCGACTCACGGATGGCGAAACCTTCCTGCTGGGCAGTCATCAATGGTCCGTGGTGATCGGCAAGGGCCACTCTCCAGAACACGCCTGCCTGTACTGTGCCGACTTGAGGCTTCTGATTTCGGGTGACCAAGTGTTACCCCGGATCACATCAAACGTCTCGGTGCATCCGACAGAGCCGGACGCGGATCCATTGCACGACTGGCTCGTGTCGCTGAATGGCCTCAAGCATCGTGTCCCGGACGATGTGCTGGTATTGCCTGCCCATAACAGTCCGTTCAAAGGTCTTCATGCGCGAATCGATCAATTGGTCAGCGGGCATCATCGGGGCTTGGAACGGCTGATTGAGAATCTCGCCGAGCCTCGGCGCGCAGTGGATCTCTTCGGTTCTCTGTTCGCTCGTCCCATAACGGGTGAGTCGCTTGGCATGGCGACGGGCGAAACCATAGCTCATCTCAACTATTTATGGAAGATCGGTAGTGTCATCCGAGAGTCAGACAATCAGGGAGTGTATTGGTGGCGATGTCGAGTATCTCACGCAATCCCAGCCTGACCTGTTTGATTGAGTCCATTTCGGAATGCATGCGCAATGATGATGTGGTCGAAGAATCGCGACATAATTTCAGTGGGCTGCAGCACCAAGCCACTTTCACAAACGTCACTTGGAGGACGGCATCTCCTCTCAAGTTGCTGTCGATCTCATTAACACGCAGGTCATCGACGCACCTGACTACCAAATGCGGGCGGGCGGCCGTTGAATCCAAAGCCCCATCTGGCTGGTGGCCGCCATCGCGCGCCCGTACAGCCGACGGCGTGCGGTGTAGTCTGTTGCTGCCACACGACCGTCATACTGCGTCGCGTCGAAGCCCGTCTGCCCTTTCGCCCGGAGCTGACACTCGGCGCGATCCGAGGCAAACAGTTCCTGGGTCTGACCGAACTTCGGCGTGATGGACAGGTTCTCCGGCAGCGTGGGCACGTCCGCGGGCGCAGGCGTGCCGGGTGACTTCGTTTGAGCCGATGTCGCAAGGGGCGCCGCGCACCACAGCAGGAGCAACAAGTGACGGAGGATGTGGATCGATCGGGTGGCCGGAGCGAATCCTAAAAATGCAAATGGTTTTGTCATAGATAAAACCGAGCTACGCTCTGCCTCCAGGCGTTGGCACGTTGATATCCAGACGACGGTTGGACATCGGTACCCGCCGCATTGCACGCCGCCCGCGCATCATCGAGCGTTCGTGCGAGGCCGATGACATGCGCGCCGTTGGCAACAAGCGCCTTCATGGTTTCAAGTCCAATGCCGGACATGCATCCGGTTACGACCATTCGCTTGCGCGTCAGATCGACGCCGGCTAGCACCTGATCAGCAGTTAAACGAGCACCAAAAGGAATGGATCGAGACATGTGCGATACCCTCAATTTCCGGTCGCCTCTCGTTTAGAGATAGATCTTGCTGAGAGGTGTTTTATTCCATTGATGTGCGAAACATGTAACTGACATCGTGCTTGCTCCATCCTCCAGTCACACCATCGCTGTTGAGTTCTATGCATCATGGCGTGCTATCTGCCGATTGAGCCCGCATTACAATAGGCAGGTGGGAACCGGTCACGACTGTTTCAACACTGAGCCACCCACACAGTGAAAGCTGGATCCCCAAGATAATTCACTGCGCCACCGAAAATTTCACCTCGCTCTCTGCAGTCCGACCAGCGCTATCACTGATTTGAAGGAAGAGGCGATGGGTCCCTGGTGGAAGTACCGCTTTTTCCGCCAAAAGTCCGTGCTCGCTCACAACAGCGTATGGACGAATTTTCGAGGTGACATCAATTTTCAACAGGCCATAAAGCACCTTAAACGTGTCGGGAACGATTCGTGCGCCCGGCGAGGTCTCGAACGCTACTTCGATTCGCACAGGGGTCGATATGGGCCGAACTGTCGACTGGGGCGAAACTATTGTAATCGACGGTGCCCCGCCTGCTGCATCGAATGCTGCTGCAGAGACGGCCAACATCGAAATCGCGAGAGCAACACACCACCGCATGCACTTTCTCCAAGGGCTTAGGCAGCCAGCGACAATAGATCGTCTTCCGACATGTCCGTCTCCCAAATGGCACTTGGAAGGAAGACATCATTTCGTTTGAATTTATTCCAGCGTCACGATTTATCGCCATTTGCTACCCGAGAGACCGGTCGCAAACTCGACGTATTCGATACCAACTTCGCCAACCCGGCCGTTATTTCGCCAAGCCGGTCCACCACAGCGCAGCGGCGCGAAGGCCTGGTTCCGCCGTTTTGCTCACCCCCACGATCCGGTTACTCTCAATCCCGGACCTATTGCTGGGAAGCGAACTCGGCCTTACGATCACTCAAGGCTCACCCTCTTGGTTGTGGATCTTGCTAGCGCCATTCAAGTCTCGATATGAACGGAGGTATTGCCATGCCGAAGCCACGGAGGACGCCGGCGAAGAAGGGCGCGGTGAAGTCGACGCACGACGCGTTCTTTAGTCATGCGTCGCAGGATTTGGGATTTGCTCTGCCGCTGGCGAAGGCGCTCGAGGGTGACGGGCTGAGGATATGGATCGACGGCGACAATATCGAGGTCGGCGCTCTATTGCGGGAAGGTTTGCAGTCGGCGATTCAGTGTAGCGGAGTGCTGGTACTTTTCTGGTCGGAGCATGCACTGAAGTCGCGCTGGGTGATGACGGAAATTTTCACGGCGTTTCACAGTAACCGGTTCATTCTTCCGGTCGTACTGGATGCGACGCCATTGCCGCAATTCCTGGCGCGTACGGTATATCTTGATCGAAAGCGCGACGGCGGATCGATGGGCGAGAAATTGAGCAAAGCGATTCGCACGGCGCCGGCCGAACGGAACGAGGCGCACTTCTTCATCGGCACACTCGACGAAGACACGCAAACGCTGATGAATGCGATTGGGCAAGCGCAGTATCAGGTTATGGATCTAGTGCTGACGGACCGGAAAAAGGCGGCGAAGGCGAGTGAGGCGATCACGACGGCGCTGGAAACGCTGGTCAAGCTGGCAGCCATGCATCCGATGACGCTGAACCTGCAGGGATACCAGTGCAAGAACGCGTACCTGGTGAAGCATTGGGAGATCGTTCAGGCGGGGCGCAAGGCGCAGGACCCTTTGCTAGAACAAGGGGAGCACTATTTTTTTGAAGCATTGTGTTTGAATCCGACGGACGTGAACGCGGTGAACGGGTTGGGGAGTATTTTGATTTGCGATCTGGAGTTGAACGCGGCGGAGTTTTTTGTTCGGCGATCGCTTGAGGTATTCAAGGCCGCGGGTATCGAGGGAACGTACGCCGCCGCTGACAGCGATTTGCGGCTGATTCTGCGGCTGAAAGGGCAGCAGCAGGCGGGCGTGTACTGAGCGGAGTGTGGTGGGCGAGGTGGCGATGGCCGACGAGGCAAACCCCGCCCCCGCTGAATACCATCACTGCAGCCGAGCGCTCGGCTGGCAGCCTCGCGGTCGATTGATCCGCAAGGATTTTCCCTATATACGCGGGATGGCGGTTTGGGTGAGCCGGAATCTTGGGTGCCGCTCCCCGTTTGAACGTAAGATCCAATCCCGACATACGTCCCCCACGCGAGGAGAAGGCGAATTGATTGCCCCGCCCGGCAGATTTCAACCACCCTCGGTCGCACCGCACGAGCTGGTGAGGGAACGGTTGTTGACCCGTATCGCGAGCCAGAAGACTCTTGGCGCAGCCCAGCTGACGCTCATCCTGGGTCCGGCAGGGTTCGGCAAGACCACGTTGCTGGCGCAGGCCTACCGCCGCGTGAGAGCCCTGGGCGCCGCCGCCGTGTGGCTCGAGTGTTCGGATCTTGATGCCGAGCCCGCTCATCTTGTGGACACGTTGTACGGAGCCGGTGCGGCGGCGGGAATGCGAACGGACAACCAAGAATTTACGACCAGCGACTTTGCACTGCGAATCGGCCAGCTGGGCGCCAATGTGTACGTGTTCATGGATGCAGTCGAACGTCTGGTCGCCACCGACGCGGAAACGCTCGTCGAGCGGCTCGCTGCTCTGCTTCCCGACAATATCCACCTCCTCTTGGGCTCCCGGCGGCCGCTGAACGCGTGGTTTCTGCAGCTCGAGCTTCAGGGCCTTGGCGCCACCATCGACGCGCCTCAGCTGCGATTGACGCATGCCGAATTGACGACGTTGCTTCCCCAGCGTTTCAACGCCGAGCAGATCGTGCGTGTCGAGCAGATGACCGAGGGCTGGCCGGTCGCCGTACAGATGACCCGGTTGCGCGCCGCCGATGCGGTTTCGATTGCCGAGACGCTCGAGTGGCTGACCCACGAAGGGCTCGGACTGTTTGACTACCTCGCCTATCGGGTTCTCGAATCAATTTCGCCCGAGCAGCGCGTGTTCCTCCGAGATACCTCGATTCTGGCGGCGATCAGCGTGGTATCGGCCAATGCGATATTGCGCGTGGACAATGGATTTGCGCTGATGTCGGCGGTGCTTCGGCTGCAACCCATCGTGACAATCACCGGAGACCGCGATTTCACGATCCGTTTGCATCCCCTTCTGCGCCAGTACATGCGCAACGATCTGGCGCGCCAAGGGCATGAATACGAGCGCGAACTGCACCGGCGGGCGGGTGAAGTTCTCGTGTCCACCGGCCAAGTGATCGAGGGCGTGCAGCACGCGCTCCTCGCGGAGGATCTGCCGCTCGCCCTGCAGCTGTTCGAGCGGGGAGGCGGGGAGGCGCTGATCTTCAAAATCGGCGCCCGGCGTTTGCATTCGCTGGTGGCCGCATTGCCTCCCGCCGCGCGCGCTCTCTCTCTGCCGCTGAAGCTGGTGGACGTGCTCATGGCTTCCGTGGGCGGACGCGCACGCCTGACGGCCGAATTGAGGTCCGATCTCGTGCAAGATCTCGCCATGGTGCCGTCTGGACCCGGTCCGATGTGGCGCGAGCACGCCGCCGGCATCGCCGACGCCGCCGTCTTGCTGATGGCAGACCTGCATGAGGGCCCGGAAGCCGATGCCGTCGCGCGGTGCGCGGTGACGGAACGCCAAGCGCGCCTGCAGTTCCCAAAGGATGAGACCAAGCTCGGCTTCATCCTCGCGCTGCAGGTGCTGATCCATGCACGCCACTCGAGTGTCGGGGAGGCACAGCGCACGTTCGCGGACTATGTCGCGTTGGTCGAGCGGAACGGCTTTGGCCCCCAGCATCCGTCCGTCAACCCGCAGCGGGGGCTGCTTGCATTCTTGGGGGGCGAGATGGAGGCGGCGCTCGGATACCTCAACCGTCAGCCGGGTCTGCGGGTTGATCGCTTCGCCGAGCCGGAACCACTGCTCGCGCAGCTCAGTTCGGTGCTCATCGCAGCGATTCACTACGAGCGCAACGAGATCGAAGAGGCGCATCACATGGTCGACCAGGTGAGCGTCGATCCGGATCGGATGTTTCCGGAGACGTGGGCGCTGTCCTGCCGGATCCGTGCATTCTGCCTGGAGGCTCTCGGACGCGCGCACGAGGCGGACCACGTACTGGCCGAAGAGCTCACGCGGGCAAACAGGCGTGCTGCGACACGCCTCGGTCTGATCATCGAGGCGATCCAGCTGGAGCTCGCCCTACGGAGGGATTGTCCGGCGCCAAAGGGAGTTGAGAGCATCGCGAAGGCGCTGGAGAGTGAGCTCGATCGGCTCGACGCTTCTTGGTTGTTCACGGTGTCCTTGGCTCCCGCGGCAGTCCTCGGTCTGCTGGCCATGGGCCGAGCCGAGCGGGCTCGAGGGCTGGCCGTTCGATTGGTTCAACGCTCGAGCGCGTGCGGTCACGGGCCGTTTCGTGCGGCCGGACATCTGCTAGCCGCGCGCGCCGCCGAGGCGCTGGGCGATGAACCGGGAGCGTTGACTGAGATCATGAGTGCCCTGTCGCTGACCGCTCTGGGACGCCTCACGCGCCCTTATCTCGATTTCCTCGGCCGCCCGCCGGCAATCCTACTGCGCGCCCTTGGGCAACTTTCAAGCGCGGCGACGCTCGATCATCTTCGAGCGGTCCTTCGTTCCTGCGATGCGCTGACACCCCTGGGTGCAGCGGGCTGGACGGCGCTGTCGGAACGGGAACGCGACGTCCTCTGGGCGTTGTCGGCTCACGCTTCGACCAAGACGATCGCCAAGCATTTGGGCGTCTCGCCCGAAACGGTCAAGCACCACCTGAAGCGGATCTTCAGCAAGCTCGGTGTACATAGCCGCGAGGAAGCCCTCCGGCGCGTGGCTCACCTCGGAGAATAGGAGCCATCCCCCGACCCGATCCGGCGCATCCCCCTAGGCACCCCTTGTTTGAGGGCAGGATCGACTGCTCAATGGGTGACACGCGACGCGCGTGAAGGGAGATGCACATGAAGAAAAATGTTCAATGGGTTCTGTGGTTCGCCGCCGCCGCGATCGGCACGACCCCCGCCATCGCTCAAGAGACCCTCGATGAAGTGGTCGTCACGGCCCAGAAGCGCACCGAGCGATTGCAGGACGTTCCCATCCAGGTCGATGTCTTCTCCGCGCAGGCGGTGAGCGACGCGGGAATCAAGAACACCCAGGATTTCATTACGTACGTGCCGAACATGACGTTCGACCGTGCGGATACGTACCGGAACAGCTTCGTCGTAGTTCGCGGCCTCGCGCAGGTCACGAATGCCGACCCGCCGATCGCGGTCGTCGTCGACGGCGTGCCGCAGGTCGATCAGAAGCAGTTCAACATGCGGCTCTTCGACCTTGACCAGATCGAGGTTTTGAAGGGACCCCAGGGGACCCTGTACGGCCGCGACGCGATCGGCGGCGCGGTGATCATCAACACACGCCGCCCGTCCCAGCAGCTTTCCGGCTACGCCGGCGTGACCGCGGGAAACGGTGAGTCGATCGACACCACGGCAGGCCTGTCAGGTCCGCTGGGAAGCGACAAGGTGCTCTTCAGGCTGTCCGTTGATTACTTCCGTCAGGGCGGCCTGATCGACAACGCGTACCTGAGCGACAAGTCGGACTTCGTACACTACGACGATACGATACGCGGCCGGGTCACTTTTCTGGTGAGTGACGCCTGGACCATCGACGTACGCGGGCAGTTCGGTAACTTCAGCGGATCGACCAACCAGTACAGCTGGATCAAGTCGGCGAACCCGAACACGTTCGTCGATCCGACCAACAGCTTCTACCCGAATTCATCGGGTGGCACCGGCGATGCGGTCGTCAAGGTCGACGGCGATCTTGGTTTCGCGACCCTGACCTGGATCAACGGTTATGACCGGATCACGGAAGTCGACCGCGCTGACCTTGACTTCAGCAATCCGGTGCAGGATCCGGGCGGTTTCCTGAATCTGGGTTTCCAGCTCGGTCAAGGTCAGGATTTGAACGCCAGGATCTATTCGGAGGAGATTCGGCTCACGTCCAAATCAGGTACGCCGCTGCGCTGGGTCGTGGGCGCCTCCTATCAATACTTGGATAAATCCCTGCAGACGCGGGCGTTTGTCGATCTCGACGGCAATCCGGGCCAGATCTACAATCCGGCCCTCGTGATCGTGGACAACAACGTCCGCAACAAGTACCGCTCGAGCGGCGCTTTCGGCCAGCTCGATTTCGATCTGCTTTCGAACTTGACGCTGACCGCGGGGCTGCGTTACGACCACGATGCCCGCAAGCAAGACGATCTCGTCGCCAACAAGTCTTACGACGCGACATTTCTCGCATGGCAGCCGAAGGTCGTGCTCGCATACAAACCAACGCATGACCAGACTTACTATCTCACGGCGAGCAGCGGTTATCGGCCCGGCGGATTCAATGCCAGCCCTGTCGCCCCCACCTACAACAGCGAGTACGTGCGCAACTTCGAGGCGGGTTTCAAGACCAGTTTCTTGGGCGGGCAGCTGGTGGTCAACGGCGCGCTGTTCCAGATGCTTGATCATAACTACCAGTACTATTTTGTCGACGTTCGAACCGCGTCGCAGATCGACCAGAACATCGACCGGGCCAAAATCAAGGGCGGGGAGCTCGAGACGCACTGGCATCCGGTCTCCAATTGGTCGCTGTTCGCGAACTTCGGCTACAGCGACTCGAAGATCACGGAACTCACCGCGTACCCGCAGTATGTCGGCAACCGCACGCCGTACCTGACGCCCTGGAATGCGGCGCTGGGGACCGAGTATCGCGCCCCGCTCGTGGGCGAGCTGAAATGGTATGGCCGGATCGATGGGCAGCTCTACGGGCGAAAGTACTGGCAGATCGACAACGTGGATGTGCAGGACGCGAAACAGTATCTCAATGCGCGGCTCGGCATCGAGGCGCCGAACTGGGGCGTCTATCTCTGGGGCCGGAACGTCACCGACACCCGCGCCTACTCGCAGTACGTCTCACCTGCGCTTGGCATCGGCGTCGCGGGAATCGGCTTTTTGGTCGAACCGGCGACCTACGGCATCGAACTGCGGGCGAGCTTCTAATCGCGCTGCCATCGATCATGCTGACCCTAACCACGAATCGCTTTTTCGACGGGGAACGCTTCTACGATGATCGTTCGACCGCGATCACGATACGCGGCGAGCGTATCGCCGAGGTGTCGGTCGCATCCAACCAGGGCGAGGCACGCGCCGATGCCCGGCAACTCGATGCGTCATCACTGACTCTTCTTCCGGGGCTCATCGACGCACACTTCCACCCGGTGAGCTCCTCATTCGACGTCGCGGCGATCGACCGGTCGCACCCGTCGCTGCGCGCGCTCGATGCTCGTAGCCACCTCGAGGCGGCGCTCCTGCGGGGATTCACGACGGTCCGGGATGCCGGAGGAGGCGACATCGGGCTCGTGCGCGCCATCGAGCAGGGCCTGATTCGCGGTCCTCGGCTGCTCATGGCCGGCAAGGCGCTCTCGCAAACCGGTGGTCATGGCGATATGCGGCCCGCCGACGCGGTGCCTATGTGCTCCTGCGGCTACAGCGGCGCCCTTAGCGCAGTCGTAGATGGACCCGATCAGATGCGCAAAGCCGTCCGCGATCAGCTCCGGCAGGGTGCGACGCACATCAAACTGTTCGTCTCCGGGGGTGTGCTGTCGCCAACCGACCCGCTCTGGATGAATCAGTTCGCCGATGAGGAGATTCGCGCAGCGGTCGAAGAAGCGGCGACGCGGCGCACTTACGTCATGGCGCACGCGCACACCGCCGAAGCGGTCCGCCGCTGCGTTCGAAACGGTGTCCGCTCCATCGAGCACGGCACGCTCATGGACCGCGAGAGCGCCGACATCGTGGCGGCCGCAGGCGCCTTCGTCGTGCCTACTCTGGCGGTGGTCGATGTGCTGCGGCAAAACGTCACGCGCCTTCCGCCCGGCGCCCCGGATAAGCTGAGCATGATTGCCGATCAAAACGCAGAGTCCCTCGCTGCCTGCGTCGCTGCGGGGGCGAAACTCGGCTTCGGCACAGATCTTTTCGGCGAGTTGCGTGACCGGCAGGGACACGAGTTCATCGCGCGTGGACGCGTCCAGGCGCCGCTCGAGGTCATTCGGTCGGCCACACGCGTCAACGCCGAGCTCATGAATCTTCAGGGTCAGATCGGCACGATCGCCCCGGGTGCCTTTGCAGACATCATCGGCGTGGCCGGCAACCCTCTCGACGATTTGAACGTGCTGGCGGAGCCAGGGCGCCATCTCAAGCTGATCATCCGCGGAGGCGAGATTGTCATGAATCGACTGACGGAGCTTCCGACATGAGCTCGGCTCTGCGTTTTAATTTGGGTGTCGACGTGGGAGGCACAAATACCGATGCGGTCATCATGCGCGGAGATCAGATCGTCGCCGCCGCGAAGCGGTCCACCACCGCGGATGTCGGCGATGGGCTCATTGCCGCGGTCCAAGCCGTCCTGCAGGCCGCCAAAATGTCACCGGCGAGTCTGGCGACCGTGATGATAGGCACGACGCAATTCATCAACGCCTTCGTGCAGCGGCGCGACTTGACGCCGGTGGCGGCGGTCCGTGTTGCGCTGCCGAAGACCGACGGTATTCCGCCGATGGTGGGTTGGCCGGAGGATCTGATCCACGTGGTCGGCCGCCACGGATATCTAGTCGGGGGCGGATCGTTCTATGACGGCCGGGAATATGCCCCGCTGGATACGGCTGCACTGGAGCAAGCGGGTCGCGACATACGCGCCAAAGGCATTCGAGCGGTCGCACTTACATCGGGGTTCGCGCCGGTTCGGCCGGACATCGAGAAGCGTGCGGCTCAGGCGATTCTGAGCGTTCACCCCGAGGCCGACATCACGCTGTCGGGCGAAGTCGGCGGGCTCGGACTGATCGATCGGGAAAATGCCGCGCTGATCAACTCATCCCTCCGCGCGCTCTCGGGCAAGGTGGTGACCTCACTCAGGGACGCGCTCGGCCGAGTGGGTATCCGGGCACCTCTCTACTTCAGCCAGAACGACGGCACGCTCGTTTCCACCGAGTACGCGACTCGCTTCCCCATCGTGACCTGCTCGGCCGGCCCGACGAATAGCATTCGCGGCGCGGCGTTCCTCACCGGTATTCAGGATGCGATTGTCATGGACATTGGCGGCACAACCACCGACCTCGGGTTCCTTGTGCGCGGATTTCCCCGCGAGACGGCCACTGCACACTTGATCGGGGGTGTGCGCACCAACTTCCGGATGCCGGACGTCCTGTCCATTGCCCTGGGCGGCGGTACGCGGGTTCGCGGCGTAGCGGAAGACGTCCGGCTCGGGCCGGACTCGGTGGGATTCGAGCTCGCGACACGAGCACTGGTCTTCGGCGGCAAGGACCTCACGACTACCGATGTGGCGGTGCGTGCCGGGCAAGCGGCGATCGGCGATCCCGGCCGGGTGAAGTCGCTGGGCGGTGACATCGTCAACGCGGTGCTCGATCGGATCCATGGACAGATCGAAGAAGCGATCGACCGCATGAAGACGAGCAGTCGTCCCGTGCCGGTGATCCTGGTCGGCGGCGGCAACATCCTGCTCAGTCGACCGCTTCGAGGCACGTCTCAAGTTCACCGGCCTGCGCACGCCGACGTCGCAAATGCCGTCGGTGCCGCAATCTCCATGGTCAGCGGACGCGTCGATCGACTGTTCGATTTTGCCATAGGACGCGAACAGGCACTGGAGCAGGCGAAGCAGGAGGCCCGCGCCGCGGCACTCGCTGCGGGGGCCGAAGAAGGTTCGATCGAGATCGTCGAGCTGACGGAGCTTCCCATGACGCACATGAGAACGACCGCGGTTCAGGTCAAGGTTAGGGCCGTGGGCAAGCTCGGGGGAGTTTCCTGATGTATACGATCACGAGCGAAATCGATGTGCGGGACATGGCAAGAGGAGCCGTGCTGCTCGGATCCGGCGGCGGCGGCGACCCGTATGTCGGTGAGCTTTATCTCCGGAACCAGCTCGCCGAGGGGCGCAGTCCTCAGATCCTCAAGGCATCGGAACTCAGGGACGACGCCTTCGTCGTCTCGATCGCGGGCGTGGGCGCGCCGACCGTCATCATTGAACATCTCGTGAGCACACACACGCTGTTGCGGTTGCTCGAGGCGAGCGAAAGCTTCTATGGGCGCAAGATCGATGCGCTCATCAGTGCCGAGATCGGCGGCGTCAACTCGATGTTTCCACTGGCGCTCGGTACCTTGGCGGGCATCCCGATCGTGGACGGGGACGGCATGGGTCGAGCGTTCCCCCACTTGGAGATGACGACGTTCGGCGTTTACGGCTGCGCGGCGACGCCCAGCGTCCTGATGGATGATTCCGGAAACGTCGTGCACGTCCACACCACGACCAATCGCATCGCCGAGGACGTGGTCCGCTCCGTCTGCACGGCACTCGGATCACAGATCTTCGGGAGCTTTTATCCCATGTCGGGTCATCAGGTGAAGCAGCTTACGGTACACGAGACCGTGACGCACACCCTGGAAATCGGCCGACGGATACGCCGCGCGCGCGAATCCAACATAGACCCTGTGGAGGGGGTGCTGGGATTTTTAAACGCACCCTCCGAAGGGCGTTACGCGCGCGAACTCTTCAACGGTCGCATCGTGGACGTATTGCACGAGACGCGTGACGGCTGGCATTGGGGGCGTGTGCTCATCAGCAGCGGCGCTCAAGAGGAGCCGGAATTCTGTGTCGAGATTCAGAACGAGTATCTCGTCGCGCGGCACCACGGCCGTACCGTGACGATCGTCCCCGATCTTATCGCCATTCTGGACGCAGAATCCGCCGAGCCTTTGACCGCGGAGATGCTTGCCTACGGCCAGCGGGTTCGCGTCGTCGGGTACAGTGCTGCCCCGATCATGCGCCGGCCCGAGTGCCTGAAGGTGTTCGGCCCGCGTCTCTTCGGAATCGATGAGGACTTCCGGCCTGTCGAGCAGATGGTCGAGAGCCTCTGAGTGAAAGAGGCGGTCGCTTTCATCTTTGGACTGGGAATGGTGCTCAACGCTGCGCTGTTCGTCCCGCAGGCCCTGCATCTGTGGCGCACGGAGACGGCCCAGGGCATATCGATACTATCTTTCGCCGGCTTCAACGCATTGCAGGCCATCGGCGCGTTGCATGGATACTTTCAGCACGATTACGCGCTGATGATCGGTATGGTTGCAAGCCTGGCGACTTGCGGAAGCGTCACCATACTGGCAGCTCACTACCGTAAAGGGAGAACTGGCCGTCCCGCCGGCTCGCGGTCAATTGACGACCGCGCGGCTGATAAATAGATAGCACGCGAGCTCGGTGGCCAGCCGTTCCAATTCCCATATTTAATCGTCATAAATCAATAATATACATCGTATATCAGGAATCGTAGTTAATACGCGTTTCCGCGGAAACAGTTAATACGCGTTTCCGCGGAAACGTTGGCTTAGCGTCAGGCATCTTTCCGGTCCTTCATTTCTAGCAGTGGCCATCAATCCGAATTTCAGGACGGCGTCATTGGGATCCACCTAACTGGCGCACTGCTGGTGCCGAATTGACCTTTTTCACTTTCCCAGCGCGACCGGATTGAGGGACGCTTTCGTCAGCCCGCTATCCGGAGCACAACGAAAATGCGAACGACCGCGATCCTTGCTTCCCTTGCCGCTGAGCCTCGCGCTAGTGAATCCGCTTGCGAGAACTCAGGTGAGTTCCCAGGCTGCATAGCCCCTTGGAGAAAGTGCATGCGCTGGTGTATTGCTCTCGCAATCTCACTGTTGGCCGTTTCCGCAGCAGCGTTCGATGCAGCAGCAGGGGAACCGTCAATCACAGTAGTTTCGCCCCAGTCGACGGTTCGGCTCATATCGACCCCCGTGCGAATTGAAGTAAGTTTCGAGACCTCGCCGGACGCGCGAATCGTTCCTGATACGTTTAAGGTGCTATATGGTGCGTTCAAAATTGATGTCACCTCGAAAATTCGTCGATATGCTGTCGTGAGCGAGCACGGACTTTTGGCGGAAAAAGCGCTACTTCCACCGGGGACCCATCGCCTCTTCCTTCAAATCAGTGATAGCGTGGGTCGAACTACAGAGAGCGAGGTGAAAATTTCGGTTGCACAGTGAAATATCTTGCCGTTCGCTTAAAGCCGTCGCACGGGCCAACCGGCGGATGGAAGTCGACGCGGATGCCACTTCAATATGCGGAGAAGATCAATGCGGCGAGATCGGGAATGGCGAGAGCGGCGGCGGCCACTGGAGGCCACGAGGTGGTCTCTGAAGAGGGGTAGCGCTATGGCATGGCTTTACACGAATCTTACAAGTGGGCCATCATATGGCGGGTCCCACAGCCGTGTTTTGCCCGCCGTATAATTCGCGTGGCCAGATTAGATCCTCTATCCGCTAGAACGGGAAGATATATGCATACTGAAACTCTGAAATATGAAGCTGATGGCTTGAATTTCGAAAGCCATTTATATTTTGATAAGAGCAAAATCGGCAAGCGGCCCGCCGTGCTGGTGTTTCCCGAGGCGTTTGGACTTGGCGACCATGCGAAATCGAAGGCGAGGCGCCTGGCCGAGCTAGGGTTTGTGACGCTGGCCAGTGATCTACATGGCGAGGGAAAAATCGTCCGCGACCTGGAAGCCGTTATGGGGCTGATCGGGCCGCTGATGGCTGATCCTTCGGGAACGCGGACGCGGGCCAAAGCGGGCCTGGCGGCGCTCAAGGGGCGGCCCGAGGTCGATGCGGCCCGGATTGCCGCTATTGGGTATTGCTTCGGCGGGACGATGGCGCTGGAATTGGCGCGCAGCGGAAGTGACGTGGTCGGCGTCGCGGGTTTCCATAGTGGCCTCGGCACCGCTCGCCCGCAGGACGCCAGGAACATCAAAGGCAAGGTACTGGTTTGCATCGGGGCGGATGACCCGATGATCGGCGCCGAACCGCGCGAGGCATTCGTACAAGAAATGCGCGCGGGTGGCGTGGACTGGCAAATGGAATTGTATGGCGGTGTGGTCCATAGCTTCACCAACCCCGAAGCCGATAAGCAGGGCAACCCGGCATTGAAGTATGACGCCAAGGCAGATGTCCGGTCCTGGGCTAAGTTGCAGGGGTTTCTCGACGAGATTTTTGCATAGCGTCCTGGGCCGGTCGAGCCGTGGCATTCGCGGCAGGAAATTAGTACAGCGCTGTGTAAATGTTTTGCAATAGACGGTTAGCCCAGAACGCAGTAGGACACCAAATGCGTGGATGAACAGCATGCTCAAGATCGGCTTCCAAGGCGAGCTCGGCGCGAACAGCGATGAAGCATGCCGAACGTATTTTCCAGACTACGCACCGTCAGCCTATGCGGCCTTCGAAGACGTCTTCGAGGCGGTGAAGTCCGGCGCTTGTGACCTGGGGATGATTCCGGTGGAAAACTCTATCGCTGGCCGCGTGGCCGACGTGCATCATTTGCTGCCGGCGTCCGGCCTGAAAATCATCGGCGAACGATTCAAACCCATCCGCTTCCACTTGATGGCGAATCCAGGCGTGCGCTTACAGGATGTGAAGATGGTGAGCAGCATGCCCATCGCCCTTAGTCAGTGCCGCAATACGCTGCGGCGGCTCGGCGTGCGCACCGAGGCGGCGAGCGACACAGCCGGAGCTGCCAAAACCCTGGCCGAGCATCCCGATCCTCACCGCGCCGCGATCGCCCCGCGGCTGGCGGCCAAGCTCTATGGCCTGAATATCCTCCTCGATAACGCCGAGGACGAAGCCCACAACACCACTCGCTTCCTGGTGATGACCGCGGACACCAATCCGCCGCTCCCTCCGGCCGGCGTGCGCTGTGTCACCAGCTTCGTCTTTCGGGTCCGGAACCTGCCGGCGGCGCTTTACAAGGCCATGGGCGGTTTCGCCACCAATGGTGTCAACATGACCAAGCTCGAAAGTTACATGGAGAATGGCGCTTTCACCGCCACGCTCTTCTACGCCGAGGTGGACGGTCGGTCAGATGACGATGCGCTGATACGCGCCTTCGAAGAGCTGCGCTTCTTCTCGGATTATTTCGAAGTGCTCGGTATCTACCCCGCTGATCCATTTCGCCAAGAGGCAGCCAACTGATGATTGTCATCCCGCCTTATCGTATAGCTGAGCAATCTCATCTTCCATGTCACTAACCTGAATGGCGACATAGGCTATTGTCATGCCCTTCTCACCGTGTCGACCGCCGATTACTGCCTCCTACGCAAAGGGTTCCAGTTTGGATAAGACGGTGGGGAGAAATTCTGGAACCGTCGGATGAATATGCATTGCGCGCTGTACTACCGTATACGGCGCCTTCGCATACATGGCGTCCAGCAAAACATGAACTACTTCATCGCCTCCGGTATCGTCAACGATGATGTAGCCGCGTTCGTCGGTCGCAACCCCGGCCCGGTCGAGACCCAGGTCGTGCGTGTTGGGCGTACGTCCCACCGCTAGAAGAACGTGAGTCCCTAAT
>Ga0137409_10001487_pt1 | contig 25404 bp, 16 predicted proteins | sample CZODoug1_16funga_FD_122059 | JGI IMG/M metagenome (GOLD analysis project Ga0137409, IMG submission 122059) | Vadose zone soil fungal communities from Angelo Coast Range Reserve, California, USA - CZODoug1_16fungal (Hybrid Assembly) | ecosystem: Environmental > Terrestrial > Soil > Vadose zone...
ATGCCGAACATCCCGCAGTTGGCCACCACGTTGTTGGTGACGATCTCGTGCGTGGCGGGCGCCTCCATCAGTTCTCCAATCGACAGAGTGGCCACGCCGAACTCAAAGGGCGCGGGTGTCGGTTGGTGAAAAGCCGTTGCCGGTTCGTACCGCGGGGCGATCAAGTTTCTGCTCATGTCCCTCTCCTCGTCCTTCGCATACCAAAAAGATCAGCTCGATGCGCTAGTGATTGTGTCGCGGAACGCCCATGGTCTGGGCAATGTGCTGGTACTTGGTCGCATTCTCGAGCACCGCACCGCTGTCGAGTTGACCCACCAGCGCACGCTGAATCTCTTGCCACGGCGTCTGGCTTGGCCTCATCTGCGGGCCGCCTGCCGCTTGCAATGCACGACGTCTTGCCGCCAGTTCTTCATCGCTCACCAACATCTTCACTTCCCTGCGACGCAAATCGACTCGCACGCGATCCCCGGTCTTGATCAGCGCCAGCCCGCCGCCGGCGGCAGCCTCGGGCGACGCGTTCAAAATCGAAGGTGATCCCGACGTACCGGATTGCCGCCCGTCGCCGATGCAGGGCAAATGATGGATGCCGACCTTCAGCAGCGTCGCGGGCGGCCGCATGTTGACCACCTCGGCCGCACCGGGATATCCCAGCGAGCCCGCGCCGCGCATGATGAGCAGCGTGTCTGGTGTAATTCCCAGGCTCATATCGTCAATTCGAGCGTGATACTCCTCCGGCCCGTCGAACACCACCACCGGACCTTCAAAGGCTTCGGGATCGTCGGGGTTGGAGAGGTACCTCGCCCGAAATGCCGCCGAGATTACGCTGGTTTTCATGATCGCCGAGTCGAAGAGGTTGCCGCGGAGAACCAAGAAGCCGGCGTTCTTGACCAAGGGCTGCGTGAACGGGCGTATCACCTTCGGGTCCTCGATTTGCGCCGCTTTGCAATTCTCACCGATCGTTTTACCGTTCACAGTCAGCGCGGTTTCATTGATCAACCCATGGCGGATCAACTCGGCCACCACCGCGGGCACGCCGCCGGCTCGATAGTAGTCCTCGCCCAGGTATTCTCCCGCCGGCTGCAGGTTCACCAGCAGCGGGATTTCGTATCCGAACTGTTGCCAATCATCGAGATTCAGTTCCACGCCGATGTGCCGCGCGAGCGCGATGAGGTGGATGGGTGCATTCGTCGAGCCGCCGATGGCCGAGCTCACTCGGATGGCGTTGACAAATGCGGCACGGGTGAGGATGTCGGACGGCTTGCGATCCGCAGCCACCATTTCGACGATCTGCTTGCCGGTGAGATATGCGCACTCCTGGCGATCGCGGTACGGCGCCGGGATGGCGGCCGAATTCGGTAGCGACATGCCAAGCGCTTCGGTCAAGGAGTTCATGGTCGTGGCAGTACCCATGGTGTTGCAGTATCCGGTCGAGGGCGCAGAAGTAGCCACCAGCTTGATGAAGCCCTGATAGTCGATTTCACCCGCTGCCAGCAGCTCGCGTGCGCGCCACACGATGGTCCCCGACCCTGTGCGTTCTCCCTTGTACCAGCCGTTGAGCATCGGCCCGACCGACAACGCGATCGCCGGGATGTTGACGGTCGCCGCGGCCATCAAGCATGCCGGCGTGGTCTTATCGCAGCCGATCGTCAGCACGACGCCATCGAGAGGGTAGCCGTGCAGCACCTCGACAAGACCGAGATACGCAAGATTACGGTCGAGGCCCGCGGTCGGACGCCTGCCGGTTTCCTGAATCGGATGCACGGGAAACTCGATCGCAATACCACCCGCCTCACGTATTCCCTCGCGCACCCGCTCCGCGAGAACGATATGATGACGATTGCAGGGGGACAGATCGCTTCCTGTTTGCGCAATTCCGATGATGGGCTTGCCGGACTGGAGTTCCTCGAGCGAAAGCCCAAAGTTCATGTAGCGCTCCAAATAGAGCGCGGTCATGTCGGCGTTGGCTGGATCATCGAACCATGCGCGGGAACGCAGGTTTCCCGGCAGAAACGGCCGCGACTTCGGTGCACTCATGGAATTTTTCGCTCCGACATCGGTACCCATTTGCAGATGCGCCGGCGATGGTGGATCATGGACAACAGAATGTTAACCAAGAAGACTTCCTCCAAAGTTGCCGCCCGGACCCCACGCAAGGCTCTGCGCATCCCCGGCGCGATAGCCCGTGATCTGGGCGTCGGCATCGTATCGGGCCGTTTTCCGACCGGCGACCTGCTCAACAATGAAATTGAGGCGAGCGAACGGCTGCAGGTATCGCGCTCGGCGTATCGCGAGGCCATCAGAATCTTGGATGCCAAGGGATTGGTGCACTCGCGGCCGAAGGTCGGCACTCGGGTCAGCCCGCCGGAGAGTTGGCACTTGCTGGACCCGGATGTGCTGTCGTGGATTTTTAAAGCCGACCCCGACGAGACGTTGCTCGCGAACCTGTTCGAACTGCGTAAGATCGTCGAGCCGGAAGCGGCCGCCCTCGCGGCGTCCCGCAGAACGCGGGAGCATCTGTACCGCATGAAGCGCGCGCTCGAGGGCATGGCACAGCACTCGCTTGCCACCGAAGACGGACAACTTGCCGATCGAGAGTTTCATTCAACGCTTCTGCGGGCCAGCAGCAACGCTTTCCTTGCCAGTTTGACGAGCGGGATCGCCGCCGCAATCACCTGGACCACCGTGTTCAAGCAACGCAAGAACCGGTTGTCTCGGGATCCAATGCCCGACCACCAGCGCGTATACGACGCCATCGAGGCGGGAGACCCGGTGGCGGCACACAAGGCAATGCGCGTGCTGGTTGACGAGGCCTTCGTCGAGACGAAAAGCGCTCGCAGCGGAAAGAAACGAGCGCGATAGGCCCATTCTCTAGGTGCGCGCATCGCTGAGCTCCTCATTCGGCAATACCTCGCTCACCCGACACCCCAGCGCCGCGTAGAAGAGCACGTAGATGTAGCAGGCGGCCGGCAGCAGGTAGGACAATTGCAACCCGATGTGGTCGGCAATCACGCCTTGCAAGGCCGCCAGCGCGCCGCCCGCGATAGCCATGATCAGGAGCCCCGAGCCCTCTTCGGTGAGCGGTCCCAAACCGCGGATGCCGAGTGTGAAGATTGTCGGGAACATCACCGAATGGCAAAGGCCCACCGCTATGAGACACCACATTGCGACCTTACCGCTGCCTAAGATCGCGATGAGCGTGAGTACAAGCGCACCGACACTGACGAGCGTCAACATGGATTCGGCGCTGAGCCGCCGCATGGCAAACGCGCCCGCGAATCGCCCCACCATCGCTCCGCCCCAGAATAAGGACAGATATTGAGCTGCGTCGGCGTGGCTCATCGCGCCGATGTTTGGCAGCGAGATGAAACTGACGAGCGTGGACCCGATGCCAATTTCCGCGATGAGGTAGATGAAAATGGCGGGCACGCCGAGCACCAGGTTACGGTGACGCCAGAGGCTATGAAGTTTGCGCTCCTCGCGCGCTGCGCGCCGGCTCTCCGGCGCAAGGTCGGGCAGGCGTACCCGCCACACGAGTACGGCGAGTGCAATCAATACCAACGAAACCAGGACATAGGGCAGCTGTACAGCTTGCGCATCGACAAGGCGTTGCTCCGGAGTCAACAGGACGTCACCCGGCACCGTTCCGCCTGAACTGCGCGCGAGAATCAGCATCCCCCCGAAAATGGGCGCCACGGTGGTGCCCGCTGAATTGAGAGCCTGCACGAGATTGAGTCGGCTGGACGCCGTCGCAGCGGGACCGATGAGGGCAACGTAAGGGTTCGCGGCCACCTGCAGCAGCGTAATGGCGCTCGCCAGCAAGAACAGCGCCCCCAGGAATAGCCCGTATGAGGCAAGCCCGGCAGCCGGCACAAAACATAACGCGCTGCCTGCCATGCCCGCCAAACCGGCAACGATCGATCGCTTGTACCCGATACGCTCCAGAAGCTTGGCGGCAGGCAGCGACATCAGCAGATAGGCGAGATAAAATACGAACTGAATCAGCAGCGATTGCCCGTAATTGAGCTGGAACACCGCTTTCAGGTGCGGCACGAGAATGTCATTCAACACCGTGGCGAAGCCCCACATGAAGAACACGGCCGCGAGAACCGTCAGGGCAAATACATAGTTTACTCGACGGTCTTCTACGTTCATTGATGCTGCCGCAATTCTCACTCGGATTCTCTCGAGGCGATTGCCATCGGTTCAGGCAAGCCGTATTGTCTGAGTTATTAGTTCAAATGTCGAGAGGCGTCTGCTGCAAAGGCTTCCGGTTCGACGGACCTTGACAACGAATCCTCGTTGAGACATTCTAATCTAATACTCAGACAAATACATTTGCGCGATTGACAACCGCCCCGCCGCGGCACGACGCGGCGGAGGCTCGCACCGCGGCACAACTCGCCCGCTTCGTGGCGCGAATCCTGAACTTGCGGCGTCGTGTGGAGTGCTGACGACGCCTCTGAGCGGCACGGCGACGCGAGCACACCTTACGCTCGAATCCAAAACCTGGGCCGGGTGCGAGTGGTGGTGAACTAGGAGATCGAATGAGTCCACGACGCCTCCCTGTATGCATCGTCGCAATCGCCGCGCTCCATACATTGCTTCTCGCGGCACCCTTCGCACACGCCGACGACTCTACGATTGCCAACGATCCGTTGACCACCGGGTTTCGTGAGCCTCCGAGCAGCGCTCGTCCCCGCGTATGGTGGCACTGGATGAACGGCAATATCACCCAGGAGGGGATTCGCAAGGATATGGAATGGATGAAGCGCGTCGGCATCGGGGGCATGCAGAATTTTGATGCGAACCTCATGACCCCTCTGATAGTCGATAAGAGGCTGGTGTACATGACACCTGAGTGGAAGGATGCCTTCCGGTATGCCGCCCAAACTGCCGATCGCCTGGACCTCGAGCTGGCTATCGCGTCGTCGCCGGGTTGGAGCGAGACCGGGGGTCCCTGGGTGCAGCCGAAAGACGGCCTCAAGAAACTGGTTTGGAGCGCCACCCTGATTGACGGCGGCAAGCGCTTCACCGCCAAGCTCGCAGCCCCGTCGGATGTGACCGGACCCTTCCAGACCTTGCCGCTCGGCGATCCGATGCCAGCGCTTTCCGACGGCCATCACCGTGCGCCGCCAGTCTACTTTGCCGATGCCGTCGTAATCGCCTATCCCGTTCCTGACGCAGTCGACCCTCCGCCGCCAAAAGTGAGGTTGAGCACCGGCGAGCCACTGGATGGCGGCAAACTACGCGATGGTGATCTCGAGACTGTCGTCGAGGTGCCCCGCGGCACCGCCGAACAGCCGGGCGGCCTCGAGATCACCTACCCGACCCCACAAACCATCCGTTCTGCGAATTTGTATATCCCCGGCAAGACGGCATTTTCCGAGATTGGCGTGCTGCCTCGTTTGGATGCAAGCATGGACGGACGTACGTGGCGCAAGGTCGCCGACATACCAGTCGGTGAGGTGCCGACCACCGTCAGCTTTGCGCCGGTGACCGCGCGAACATTTCGACTTGCCCTCACACCCAGTACGGCACATGGATTCAGCATGGGCGAGCCCGCGCCGGGTGCAGCGGGCGGCGAGATGTTCGCTGCGTTGAGCGCCGAGTCAAAGAGGCCTCTCAGTATCGCTGAGCTCAGTTTGTCATCGGAGGCCAAGGTCGATCGCTTCGAAGCGAAAGCCGGTTTTACCATCGAGCGCAATTATTACCATCTGAGTCCGGAAGCCACACCAGACACCGATGGGATCCGGCCCGCAACCGTGGTCGATCTCACAAGCCGCATGAAACCGGATGGTACGCTGGACTGGACTGCCCCCCGAGGCAAGTGGCGCGTCCTGCGCTTGGGTTACTCGTTGCTCGGCACCACCAACCACCCCGCGTCGGCGGAGGCTACCGGACTCGAAGTCGACAAGTTCGATGCCTCTGCTGTCCGTAACTATCTCGAGACCTATCTCGGTATGTACAGCGATGCGGCAGGACCCGACCTCATCGGCAAGCACGGGGTGCGTGCGCTTCTCACGGACAGCATCGAGGTGGGCGCGGCTAACTGGACGCCCCGGATCATCGAGCAATTCAAGCGGCTGCGCGGCTATGATCCCACGCAGTACCTGCCGGCCCTGACCGGGACCATCGTGGGTTCACGCGGTGCGAGCGATGCCTTCCTCTATGATTATCGCCGCGCCCTGGCCGACCTGATGGCGAGCGAGCACTACGGCACCATCGCCACCGTGGCGCACGAGCACAGCCTTAAAGTCTATGGCGAAGCGCTCGAGGACAACCGCCCTTCGCTCGGGGACGACATGACGATGCGCTCCCATACGGACATTCCAATGTCCGCAATGTGGACCTATCCACGCCGGGACGGTCCGAAACCCACTTACCTCGCGGATATCAAGGGTGCAGCCTCAGTGGCCCACCTCTACGGCCAAAATCTGGTCGCTGCGGAGTCCCTGACGTCGATGCTGACACCGTGGGGCCATGCACCCAGCGATTTGAGACGTATCATCGACCTGGAGTTCGTGACCGGCGTCAACCGGCCGGTGATTCACACTTCGGTGCACCAGCCGGTCGACGATAAAGTACCGGGACTCTCGCTGTTCATATTCGGTCAGTACTTCAACCGCCATGAAACCTGGGCGGAAATGGCACGCCCTTGGGTGGATTACCTGTCCCGTAACAGCTACTTGCTCCAGCAAGGGCGTAACTTCGCGGACGTCGCCTACTTTTATGGCGAGGAAGCGCCGCTCACCGGACTTTACGGCGAGAACCGGGTTGCCGATGCGCCAACGCAATACGCATATGATTTTGTCAGTGCCGACGCGCTCATGACTATGTTAAAAGTAGAGAATCGTGATCTCGTCGCCAACAGTGGCGCCCGCTACCGTCTCCTCTACCTGGGCGGTTCCAGCGATCGCATGACGCTGCCGGTGCTGCGACAAATCGCAGAATTTGTGCAGGCCGGTGCGACCATCGTTGGTCAGGCTCCGCAATCCTCGCCGAGTCTCAGTGACGACAAGGCGAGTTTCGACGCACTCGTCCATCGCCTGTGGAGCGGGCAACCTGTAACGACCGTCGGCCAGGGAACGGTGATCGCAAGCAGCGATGTGGAAGGTGCGCTGTCTTTTCTCGGCGCGCGTCCTGACTTCAGCTATGTGAAGCCGCAGGCGGATTCTGACATCCTGTTCCTCCACCGTCGCCTCGCGGATGGCGATATCTACTTCCTCAGCAATCGACAAAACCGCTCCGAACACGTCGACGCGCATTTTCGCGTCGTTGGCAAAATGCCGGCGATCTGGCGCGCGGACAGCGGCAACTCAGAGGCTGTATCGTTTCACATTGAAGACAACGCGACCATTGTGCCGCTTGACCTCGAACCGGAGGAGTCGTTCTACGTTGTATTTCGCACACCAGCCACCTCTGGTGGGGCCACGATCGAAAAACCCGTGCTGTCTCGAGTGGGGACACTGGAAGGCTCGTGGAGCGTCTCCCTGCAGCCTAAAATCGGCGACGCCGCGACGATTCAGATGGCTACCCTCGGCTCGTTGAGCGAGCAGGCCGACCCTGCCGTCAAGTATTTCTCCGGTGTGGCGAGCTATACGAAGAGCTTCGAGCTACCCAAGGGTGCACGTTCTGGCGCACCCTTGATTCTCGACCTCGGTAGGATCGGCGATCTGGCCGAGGTGCACGTGAATGGCAAGCTGGTCGGCAGCCTTTGGCACGCACCGTATCGGCTCGACATCGGCGGCGTAACCAAGCGCGGCCGCAATGAAATCGACATTCGCGTTGCCAACCTATGGGTCAATCGTCTGATCGGCGATGCCCAGCCAGGAGCCAAGAAAGTGACATTTACCGCCAGCCCCACCTATCGAGCCGATGCTCCGCTGCGGCCATCGGGCCTCATAGGGCCGGTAACGCTGTGGAAAATGGAACACCGAGGGCACAAATGACCCCGGCCCATCCACCTCGAATGCCTGGCGGCCCGAGGCTGAGTTAGGCGTTGCGACGAACGTAGGCGATGGTGGCCTGCATGAGGGCGACTACCTTGTAGGAGGATTCGCTCCCAGTGAACGCTCGGAATGTGAGGATTTCATGCTAACTCTTTATCACTGCCCGGAGACGCGTTCAATGCGCTCTCTCTGGTTGATATACGAACTGCGGATACCGTTTCAGCTGGTCGAAATGCCCTTCGATCTGCGCCACACGAGATCTCCACAATACCTCGCGATACATCCATTGGGGCGAGTTCCTTGTCTCACAGACGGAGAATTCAAGCTTTTCGAATCTGCCCTCTTCGGCCATGGCACGAGTAGCAGGAACGCGGGGGACGGTGTGGGTGGACAATGGCGACGCATGGCTCGCCGATCGCGCAGGAACGCGCCGGCTGCCGATACCGCCCGAGCTTGAATTGGAGCCTATCGCGCCCAGCGAGGATCCGCGCAAGCGGTTTCTGCATCTCGAACTTCCACCCGCGCGCAGACTGTGCGAGCTTTGGCGCGCCGCGATCGAGGGCCGACCCACAGGTTGTGTGCCTTTCGCGACCTTCGCGGACGGTGTCGCGTGTGTGGAGGTCGTTGACGCGATTCGCGCCTCCGCAGCAACTCGCGGTGCAATGGTCTCGATATGAAATCGAATTTACACGTCGCAGCCGTGCGCGTGCAGCTCGTCCGCAAAACGCCCGTAGTAACGGCATAGACCCGCGCGGGCGGGATGTCGTGATCGCCCCACTTAGCGCCTGAGCTTGTCACGCCGAGATCTTCTGTTATATTGTCTGAGTTTTAAAATGCACGCTCAATGACGGGCGCGACAGTTCCACAATGGCTACTCTGACAAGGCTCGAAGGGATCTTTGCCTTTGGGCTGTCGGTTGTCTTTGGGCTGCTGGCGAAAGGCTCTGCAATCGATTCGGGGGCAATCATACGATGAGATCACACGTTCTAGCGCCGTGGTTGATGACCATTCTGTCCGTCTGCGCCACTCCCGTATTTTCGCAGGCTGTCCCGGCAGTCACTAGCGCTGCGCGCGTGGACAAGCTGCTCAGCCAGATGACGCTGGAAGAGAAGCTCACTCTGGTACACGGTACGGCGGAGGACCGGTCCGTCTCCCAAGGGCAAGCCGGTTTTCTGGGCGGCATACCCCGCCTGAACATACCGGGGTTGCGCTTCGCCGACGGTCCGCCCGGCGCCCTCACCCGCCATCCGGCGCAAGCTCCTACCGCCACCATGGGCGTCGCCGCCACCTTCAGCCGCAAGGCCGCGGAAGACAATGGCATCGTCATCGGTAGCGAAGACCGGGCCTTGGGAATCGATGTCAGCCTCCAACCCTTCGTCAACATGGACCGCGATCTGATGTTCGATCGCGGCTACAACACCTTCGGCGAGGATCCCTTCCTCACATCCGAAATGGCGGTCGCGGAGGTCAAGGGCATCCAGTCGCAGCACGTTATGGCGCAGATAAAACACTACGTGGCCTACGATTCGGAGGGCTCCGACATCTATGTGGACGACTAGGCGCTGCACGAGGTGTATGTCGCCCCATTTGATGCCGCCATCCGCCGGGCCAATGTCTCCTCCGTCATGTGCTCGTACAACCGCGTCAATGGCGCCTTCGCGTGTGGGAATGAATCCACGCTGACCCGAATTCTGCGCGACGAAATCGGCTTCAAGGGCTTCGTCACTTCAGACTGGGGCGCGGTTCACTCCGTGAGTTCCATCAATGCCGGCCTCGACATGGAGATGCCCGGAGACCTGGGGGCGGCCATGCCCATTCCCTCCTACTTTGATTCCAAGCCTGCTGTTGCGCCATCGGCGAATTTCGGCGCTGACATGATGGAAGGCTTCTTCTCATCCATCCCAGAGGAACCCAAGCCCACATTCGACATGGGAAACTTCGGCAAGGTCGAGGACTCGAGGAAGATGCCCGAGGCCCTGAATGACGGCACGGTCACCAAAGCCACGATTACCCGGGCTGCGGGCCGCGTTCTGCACGAGATCGTGCAATTCGGCTACCTCGACGGCCAGTCAAAGCACGAGGTCACCCAGCCGCCCGTCGAGGCCAATGCCAGGATTATCGAGCGCACGGGCGAGGAAGCTGCCGTGCTGCTCAAGAACGACGGCGGTGTCCTCCCACTGAAGACCCCTGACCTCGACGACCTCGTCCTCATCGGCCCGACCGCTGGCCAGGTAGATTCCATCGGCATCAGCGGTGAGCGCGCCGTCGGCCTGCCAGAACGCCAGGTGGGTCCCTACGATGCGCTGAAGAAAATCAGCGGCAACACGAAGATCCAGTTCGCTGTCGATAACGACATGACAGGATCGACCATCCCCGCTGCTCTGCTGAGCCACGACGGAGTGCCCGGCCTGCGTCGGACTGGCGATGGGGATGACAAGGTCGACGCGACGCTCGACTTCACGCTCAAGCGCGGCAACGCGCTCGAGGCCAATTCGACGATCACCTGGAAAGGTACCCTGACGGTACCTCATGCCGGCAACTACTGGATTTACCTTCAGGCCCTGGGCACCAATGCCCGCTTCAAGATCGATGACAAGCGCCTGGCACGCACCGGCGCAACGCAGGGCGCGGTGCACGGAGATATCCTGCAGGCCAATCAGGACAACGCCGTGCCGACGACCGATGGCATCGACAACGTGCGTCGCGAAATCAACCTGGCGGCCGGATCTCACCCCATCGAGATCGCGATCACACCCGACAGTTCCGCGGCGCCCGTCCAGGTGCGCCTGAACTGGTACACGCCCGAGCAGCGGCAGGCTGACCACGAAGCCGCTGTTGCCGCCGCGAAAAAGGCCAAAGTCGCCGTGGTCTTTCTCTGGACGCGAGTGCATCCGGTCTTCGGCCTACCCGGGGAGCAGGACCAGCTCGTCGAGGAGGTGGCTGCCGTCAACCCCGATACCATCGTGGTCCTCAATACCAGCCAGCCCGTGGCGCTGCCCTGGATCGACAAGGTCAAGGCCGTGCTGCAAATGTGGTGGCCGGGTGATGAAGGCGGCTGGTCCACCGCCAAGCTCCTGCTGGGTAAGGTCAGTCCTGCCGGGCGCCTGCCTGTCACCTGGGGCAAGCGCCTCGAAGACTATGCTGCGACAGATCCCAGGCACCCCGAGCGATCCGGCAAAGGCGTGGATGGCAAGACCACGTACTCCGAGGGCGTCGACATCGGCTACCGCTGGTTCGACAAGCAGGGCATCGAGCCCCTGTTCCCCTTCGGTCATGGGCTGAGCTACAGCCATTTCGACTACAGCGCGCTCAAGGTCAAGAAGGCGCCCGACGGCGGACTGGACGTGTCCGTAACGATCAAGAACAGCGGCGGGACAGATGCCGACGAAGTGCCGCAGGCCTATCTCGGCGCGCCGTCAGTGATTCCCGACGGCGTGCAATTTCCGCTGCGCGCGCTGGTCGCCTTTGACCGCGTGCACCTGGGTGCCGGCAAGGTGAGCACCGTCACGCTGCACGTCGCCCCACGCCAGCTGCAGTACTGGTCCACCAGGAATGCGAGGTGGGAATCCGTGACCGGCCAGCGCACCCTCAGCGTCGGTGCGTCTTCCCGTGACCTGCGACTTAGCCAGAGCATGCACCTGTGACCCCACAGTAAGGAAAATGTGCCGCGATCGGCGCGCGGCCGTTGGGCAGCTTGCCCCGATACCGCCGACGACGAGGCCGTTAGCTTCGTTATTAATTTTCCAAGCGGACTACCGTAACAGACTTGGGTGGCAGGCGCAGTGTCAGCCGATCCGACGCCCCGACCACGCGATAGGGCTTGGGCACCACCGTGGTGGGCGACTCGAAGGTGTTCACAGCGTCAATATTCGCTGCCGTTAGAACCTCTCCAATGGCAGCGCGCGCTGAAACCCCCTGCAGTGCCACTTTCACCTCGACCTCCTTGCCGGTATCGACATTCGTCAGGGCGAGCCACACCTTGCCTTCCTTCCCGCGCGCCGCGATCCCGTGCACCCGCGGCAGCACAATGTCTCCCACTCCATAGTCCCCCGCCTGGAAACTCAGGGGAATGAACTGCGCGTCCTGGAATGGCACGTACATCTTGAAGACGTGGTAGGTAGGCGTGAGCAGCATCCTCTCCTCATCCGTCAGGATCATCGCCTGCAGGACATTCACCATCTGGGCGACGTTGGCCAGCCGCACGCGATCGGCGTGGTGCGCGAAGATGTTGAGGTTCAACGACGCCAGGATCGCATCCCGCAGTGAGTTCTGCTGCTTAAGAAAAAACGGGTTCGTGCCCGCCGTCGGCTTCAGCCAGACGCCCCATTCATCGACCGCCAGTGCGACGTTCTTCTTGGGGTCATATCTATCCATGATCTCTGAATTGATAGCGATCATCCGGTCCATCTCCAGCGTCTGCTTGACGGAGATGGCATATTCCTTCTCGCTGAATTCGCGGCGCCGCTGCGGCGTACGCTGGTTTGGTGTTGCAGATTTGGATCATAGAAACGGAGGATCACACTTGAAAACGGGGAAATGGAACGCGGTCATTCTGGCCGCAGTGCTCTACGCAGCAACTCGAGGCGCTTACGCTGTTTCGAGCGGAAACGATCCGGCGACAGCGAAGCAGGCCGAGCCCGCCGTGACGGCTGCCGGGTCCATCGACGTTTGCACACACCTTGCCGAACTCAAGCTCGACGGGGTTGAGATCGCAGGCGTTTGGAGCCAGCCCGCAGGCGCGCCTGTCGAAGGCGCGCACCTGCCAGGCATGTCGGGGAAACCTGGCGAAGGGCCACCCATCTCCGGACTTCCTGCCTTCTGCCGTGTTGCGGGGCGCATCCATCCGGAACCGGGCTCGGACATCCATTTCGAAGTATGGATGCCGGCTGCAGGCTGGGATGGAAGGCTCAACGGAGTTGGCACCGGCGGCTTTGCCGGATCGATCGACTACATGACCCTTGCCTCGGCGCTGAAAGACTATCCAGCGAAGGCGCAGCTTCAGCCAGACGGCAATCCCGATCAAGCTTCGAGCTACACCTGCCGGCTCCGAAGTGCGGCGCAATCGAAGAGCGCGGGACCTTGATGCACGGCGGCCTGACTTTGGTCTACGGTGCTTTGGCGCTGCGCATCCAGCCATCCGCCTTTAGCCATGCTTCGAATGCACCGGTCCATTCATCTACGGGCAGATTGTGTTTGACCATGCCAAAACCGTGCTGCGGCGACGATGAAAGCACGCATGAAGATGGGACCGCGCATGATGGTGGACCTCCTATGGATGAAAACAAGCATGGTCGCCGTCAGTTCAGGGGGGGGTCTCCCATAACTCAGACAATATAACGATTATGACTTGACACGTAAATGCCGGGCATGGGTATTCTTCGGAGCACTTCGGATACGGATGCGATTGCCGGCCGGACGGCCGCAAAATGCTGACGTCGAAAGCTGGGTCCATGGAGGTTCATCTGTGAAGATTAAGTCCGTTGGCATTGTCGCGTCGTTCACGGCCATTGCGGCAATTGCCCTGACGGGGTGTCTTCTAACCCCGCCGGAGAGGTTGGTCGTCAAGACCACCGATGGCAAAGTCCACGGCAAGCTAATCAATGACGGCAAAGTCCTTGCGTTTCAGGGCATACCCTACGCCGCGCCGCCGGTGGGCAACTTGCGCTGGCAAGCACCACAACCAGTCGCCAGCTGGAGTTCGGAGCTGGACGCCACGAAATACGGTCGCCACTGCTCGCAAAATCACGTTTTTGATGACATGGTTTTTCAGGATAGCCTGACCCCTGCCGACTCAGGTTCGGAAGACTGTCTTACGTTGAACGTGTATGCGCCCGAGCGCAATCATAACAACGCCAAGCTGCCCGTGATGTTCTGGATTCACGGCGGCGGATATACCGGGGGGGCCAGTTCGGAGCCGCGCCACAATGGCGATTTTCTCCCGCTCAAGGGTGTTGTTCTGGTCACCATCAACTACCGTCTCGGCGTATTCGGGTTTCTTGCATTGCCTGAACTCGCTTCAGAACAAGGCGGTTCGAGCGGTAATTACGGACTGATGGACATGGTTGCTGCGCTTACTTGGGTGAAAAAGAACATCGCCGCTTTCGGCGGCGACCCCCACTGCGTGACGATTTTCGGCGAGAGTGCCGGTTCCTTTGCGGTAAGCACCCTCATGGCGGCTCCGTCCGCACAGGGGCTGTTTCACCGCGCGATAGGCCAAAGCGGCGGTGCACTGACTTCTGGAACTTTGCCGATGGAAAGGGCTGCGGTCGTTGGCCCTAAGCATGTCGAATGGGCCCAAGAAGCAGGTGCCGGCACGCTGGCCGAACTTCGCGCCATGTCCACTGAGCAAATACTAACCGCGGCGGCGAAGAAGGACGTGGGCCGCTTCGGTCCCGTTATTGACGGAAAGTTTCTCTCAGAATCAGTTCTTGATAGTTACACATCGGGCAAGCAGGCGAAGGTCCCACTCCTGGCGGGCTTCAATCGAGACGAAGGCACTTTTTTTGCCGCGGGCATGACTGCAGAGAAGTGGCAGGCTATGGCCAAGCAGCGCTTTGCCGACAGAGCGGATACATTTCTGCGGCTTTATCCCGGCGCCACCGATGCGGCGGCGGCGGGCTCTGCCGCCGACTTCGGCGGCGATCAGTTTATCGCCTACGGTACCTGGAAGTGGATTGAGATCGACCGCAAAACCGGCAATCAGAACATCTACCGCTACAAACTGGATCTGGCAGCGCCGCCCAGCAAATATCATCCGGGTTCGTATGCCTTTCACTCCGATGACATTGAGTACGTCTTTGGTACCCTCATTACCCGACCGGGTGCAGTGTGGCGTGCAGAAGATTACGCACTCAGCGAGCAGATGATGAGTTACTGGACCAACTTCGCCAAAAGCGGCGATCCCAACGGAATTGATGGCAACAGCCAGCTGTTACCGATGTGGCCCAAGTATGCGGACGGTGACCCGGTTCTGCACCTAGACCATCCAATTACCGCACGTCCAGACGAGAATCGCGGCCGCTATGAGTTTTGGTGGGACTCCGATAGGTAGAGGCTTCAGATCGAAGAAACTGCGTGACGAACTGCGACTATTTCCATCGTTCAGGCGCCCGTTAAACCGCCTCGATTAGTGCGACGCCCTCGGGCGGCAGTTCGAGCGTAAGAGAGCGCGACGCATCGAGTCGGATTGAGGTCGGCGGTGCGATGTCGGCAGCGTGTCGAAGCGCCGCAATCTGCGCCAACGTGGGCAATCGAGGAGATCCCATGGCGCGGAACGCCGGCAGCGGTGAACCGCGCTCTTGGTCGACATAGCTGACGCGCAGTTGCTGACCGGGCCGCATCTCGGGGATAGTCACCGCGATGCTCTTGACGATACCCACCACATCGCGCTTCGGGTTGGCCCCAGGAATGCCCCCCGCCTGCGAGACCTCCGCCAAATTCCACACCATCGCTGCGAGGGAGCCGTCGTTGCGACGGGAAGCGAGCGCAGGTCCTTCGGAAGCCAGACGGCGGTCGCCGAGTGCATGCATTAGGCGATACGTGTTGTAATTGGGCCGGGCGATACCGCGCACCATTTGTGGCCAGCCCATTGCGCCGTCGGCAATTAAATAGTCAACCGGACCGAGTTCCTCGTAAGTGCCGCTCAGCGTCCAGTGAGACATCATGTCGGCATGACCCAACACATTGCCGAGCACGTGAGCTATCAGCGCCGGGCTGTCTGCCGACCACTCGTTCATATAGAGCGGCAACTTGGGAAAGGTGCTGGCGGAGATCTTCTGGCGCGCATTCTTAACGGCTGTTGGCACCACTTCGCTTACTGGTAGCTTAACGCCGGGGCCGAACAACTTGGATTGTTCATCTCCTGGATAGATATGGGTGGACACGAAGTCCACCGGCGCATTCTCCTGCGCACAAAAAGCAAGAAACTCCGGCACCCATTCCGTGGCGGAAGTGGCTGGGCCGCCGACCTTCAGACTCGGATCGATCGATTTGAGCGCGACGGCCGCGCTCTTGTACAACTGGAAATAGTCTTGCTGACTGCCGTTCCAGAAAATGTGTTGAAGATTGGGTTCGTTCCATATCTCTATCGGCCACTGTGACACCTTTGGCAGGCCATAACGATCCACCAGGAATGTTCCAAATTCCTTGATGAACGCTCCCCAGGCGTCATAGTTGGTAGGCGGCGTGTTATTGCCTTTATAGAAACCGAACGACTGTGTTCCTGACGCAAGTTCACTGGGCATGAAGCTCAATTCGACGAATGGCGCCAGCTGCCGTTCCACCAGCCCGTCATACACTTCCGCTACATTCCGGAAATTCGGCGTGCCGTCTCTCCGCTGAATCGTCTTGGTATAGACGCCAAGCTCGTCATTTAAAATACCGTGAAAGCGCACCCGCTTTATGCCGAGATCGGCTCGAGCCCGGTCGATATCTTGGCGCCAGCTTTCACGCAAGGTGATCGCTGCGCGGTCCGACCCGACGCACTCCTCCCAGATGTGCGGCAGCGCACCAGTCACTTCGCGCGCTCGGATGGTCACCGCCACGCGTTCTGCAGGCTCCATTGCGAACACCGGCAAGGCCTTCGCCGCCGCAGACATGGTCAGCGCTTGAACAAATTGACGACGGTCCATGGTTCGCATCTCACAGCAAACTCTATTACTCAGACAATATACCGCGTAAACATGAGTGCACGCAAACAAGAGCGCCGGGATTGAACCGTGAAAGACAACCTTGGTGCTCGCACCTAAGCCCGCTTGAATTTGGCGAAGTTCGGTGATTCAACCAGCGGCAGGCTTTGATGAAGAGCTCATGTCGAACCGGCAAACGCTACCCCTCATGTCTCAGGACAAGCATCTTCTCCTGAGACATCGCTTGCATCGACCACGGTATGCCGCCGATACCATAACCAGACTCATGCCGCCCGGCAAACGGCATCCAATCAGTGCGAAATGCGGTGTGATCGTTGATCAGGACGGTCGATGCATCGAGGCGCTGCGCGGCCCGCATGGCGGGACCGATGTCGGTCGAAAACACACTGGCCTGGAAAGCGAAAGGCAGTGCATTGGCGAGTTCTATCGCCTTGTCGAAATCCTGGAATCCGTACACGCACGTCACGGGGCCAAACACTTCGAGTTGGGATACCTTTGCATCGGTGGGCGGTTCGAGCAGGATGGCTGGAATGAGTGTGGTCTCCGACCGGCGGCCCCCGCCAATCACGCGCGCTCCCGCAGACGCGGCCTCGTCGATCCAGGACTGCACCCGATCTGCTTCTCGCGGATTGATTAAGGGCCCGACTTCGGTCTCGGGCAGAAGAGGATCGCCGACACGGAGCGATTCTACCCGTGCGGCGAATCGTTCGATGAAATCGGACAGGAGGTCGGCGTGCACGAAGATCCGCTGCGTTGAGACGCAAACCTGACCCGCGTGGTAGTAGCCGCCCTTCACCAGGGGTTCGATGATCCGGTCCAGTTTGGCGCTGCGATCGACGATGACCGGCGCGGCTCCGCCATGCTCCAAGGCGCAGCGCGTCCCCGGCGCGAGCCGGCTGCGCAAGTACCAGCCGACACGCGCGGACCCGATAAAGCTCAAAAAGGCGACGCGAGGATCGGTCGCAAGGCGCTCCGCCAGCGCGTTGTCGTCCGTGACAAAGGTCTGGCACCACGCCTCGGCGAGGCCGGCATCTCGAAGAAGCGCGATGAACTCGAGGCAGGAGAGCGGTGTCGCGACGGCCGGCTTCACGATGACCGGGCAGCCGACAGCGATGGCGGGAGCCACTTGGTGAACGATCAGATTCAGTGGGTGATTGAAGGCCGATATAGCGGCCACCACTCCGATGGGCTCTTTGGTGGTGAACGCCCATCGCCCCTCGCTCGCTCGCGTGAGTCCCATCGGGATTTCCCGTCCGGCAAAGTTGCGCAGTTCTTCGGCGGCATTACGCAACCCGTCGATCGCTCGAAGCACTTCGGCGGCGGCATCGGTCAGCGGCTTGCCGCCTTCCTGCGCGATGAGCTTGGTGAAATGCGTTTGCCGCCCCTCTAATAGGCCGGCGGTGCGCTGAAGGATGGCGCTGCGCTGATGGGGTTTGAGCCACGCATCGCGGTCTCGCATCATCCGTGCGGCGGAGCCGAGCTTGGTTTCGAGCGCGTGCGAGTCGTCTGCGGGAATCTCGGTGACGAGGGCCCGGTCAAATGCCTGAACAACCTGAAGCTTCTGTGACATGGTCAAATCTCCTACGCCGCCGGCGGTCGTTGACGCAACTCGTCGACCAGACCCGCCTATTTTCACTCAATCCGTATTGTTTCACATCGACCAGCCACCGCCGAGCGCACGGAATGACATGACTGCCGCGCGGTCTGTGTCAGCACGGGTGCGGGCGAGCTCATCCTGGGCGACGAGGGATTGACGGTCGGCGTCCAAAACATCGGTCAGGCTGCTGGCGCCGGCCAGAAAAGACTGCTGAGAGGCGTCGCGGGCGCGGGCGAGGGCATCGACCTCGTTGGCAAGGTCACGGGTTTGCAGCTCGAGTTGCGCCAGAGCCATGAAGGAATTCTCCACGTCCTCGGTGGCGCGCAACACGGTTTGGCGGTAGGTCAAGAGCACTTGCGCATTGGCGCTGTTGGCTTGGGCAACTTCGGCATCTACCCTGCCGAAATCAAACAGCCGCCAGCGCAGGCCCGCGGTCGCTTCCGGCTGAAAACTCTCAGCGCTCCCGAGATGACTCGCGCTCAGACTCTCAAATCCCAACAGCGCAGAGAGCGATATTTTCGGGTAATACTCCGCAATAGCCACACCGACGCGCGCGTTGGCAGCGGCCAGCCGGCGCTCCGCCGCGATTACATCGGGCCGGCGTCGCAGTAGATCGGACGCGTTCTGTCCCGGCGGGAACGCCGGTGCGCTCGGGATATCTGCGGGTTTTGACAGTTCCGAAGCGTAGGTACCTGGTTGAGCGCCCATCAGGACGTCAAGCCGGTTCAACTGCGCTTCGAGCGCAGTCCGAAGTGGAGGAATCGTGGCGCGTGCCTGCGCCAGGAGCGCCTCGGCCTGGGCCACTTCTTTCTCCGCCGAAGCGCCGCGGGAGAACCGCAAGCGCACCAGCTCCAGGAGCCGGGCATCCGTCTCAACCTGCGATTGCGCGATCGCGAGCCGAGCCTGGTCGCCACGGGCCTGAAAGTAGGAATCTGCGGCCTCCGCTACCACGGATACGCGGACGCCGAGTTGCATTGCCTCGGCCGCCTCGGCTTCGTCCCGTGCCGCTTCGGCTCCGCGCCGCAACCCTCCGAACAAATCGATTTCCCATTGCGCGCCTACATCAGCGTCGTAAAGAGTTTGATTGCGCTCGTAACCCGGCAGATGGCGTCCGATAGTACCGATCGGGCTGTTGAGGGATTGGCGTAGTGGGCTGGCGGAGCCTGTCGCGCTGGCAGTGGGCAGCAGTTGTGCCCCGGCCTCACGAGCGACGGCACGCGCCTGATCGACTCGAGCGAGCGCCGCGGCGAGATCGAGGTTCTGTTCGAGCGCGCGCTCCACGATACGCGTCAGGACCGGGTCATCGAAGCCGGTCCACCAGGTTTCAACCGGCGGCGCCGGCGCTTCAGTCTGGCGACTATCGATCGTGGCGCCGTTGTGGAAGTCTGTCAGCTTGGTGGCGGGAGGTCCTTTGTATTGGGGGCCTACAACGCATCCCGAAAGACTTACTGCGAAGCCAAGGCCAACCGCCAGCGCCAATGCGCGGCCGGTGGTCCGGGGCGGAAGCCGCAATATCGGTGCCGGGCCTGCAGCGTTCGTCTTCGTGCCGCTCGACCCCATTTTTTCCGCATCGCGAAGCATCTCTCCTCCCGGCGCCATCGTCACTTGCATAATGATAGTAAGTAATGTACATTACTTGCATGATGATAGCAACTAGGTGGTGAACTGCATGCAGCACAAAGGATTCGACAAGATGCCCTGCCCGATCGCCCGCAGCCTCGAGCACGTGGGTGAGTGGTGGAGCATTCTCATCCTGCGCGATGCCTTCAAGGGACTGTCGCGGTTCGACCAGTTTCAGAAGAGTCTCGGCATCGCACCCAACATGTTGACCCGCCGGCTCGACACTCTGGTTGATTCAGGGCTTTTGGAGCGCCGTCTCTACAGCGAGAAGCCGCCTCGCTATGAATACGTGCTGACGCCGCGCGGGCAGGATTTCCGTCCGGTTCTCTGGACGCTGGTGGCGTGGGGAAACAAACACTTCCCGCCCGAGGGTCAGACTACCGTCGTGGTCGATGCCGAGACGGGCGAACAGGCAGACCCCGTGTTGGTCGATAGCCGCAGTGGTCGGGTGCTGCGTGGCCCTGAATTCAAAGTCGCAACGGTGCCGACTGCCGGCGCGCCCAATACCCGGCTCCCCAAACATACAAAAGCGAGGATTTCATCATGAACGCCAGTGCCGCCGTCGTCGATCGCGATGTCGTCGCGCCAATTTCGCCGGGAGTTCCGGGCATCGGGATCAAGCGATTGGCCATTTACTGTGCCATCGGGCTTGCTGCCGCGGCTGTGGTGGTCTCCGGCTATCACTGGGTGACCGTGGGCCGGTTCCTCGAAAGCACCGATGATGCCTATGTTGGCGGTGACGTCACCGTCATTGCGCCCAAGGTGGCCGGATTCATCGAACAGGTGGCCGTCACCGATAACCAGCGTGTCGAGGCGGGCGAATTGCTGGTGAAGCTCGATGATCGTGACTACCGGGCCGCTCTCGCCCGAGCTGAAGCGGCTGCCGACGCACAGCGAGCGACACTGGAGAATCTCGAGGCCACACGGCGGCTCCAGCAGGCGTTCATCGCGCAGGCGCGCGCAGGAATTGCGGCCGCTGACGCGGAAGTTAACCGCACTCATGACGACGAGATCCGCTTCCGCGACCTGTCAGCTCATTCGGCCGCGTCGGTACAGGTTTTTCAGAAGGCTGACGCGGACTACAAAGAGGCCGTGGCGCAGGCGCAGAAGAGCCGGGCCACCATGGACGCAACCGAGCGGCAGTTGGACGTGATCGACACGCAAAAGCGGCAAACGCAGGCGGCGCTCGCAGAGGCTACGGCGAGTGTGGACCTCGCTCGCCTGAATCTCAGCTATACGGAGCTCCGTGCGCCGATCGCCGGGGTTGTGGGTAATCGAAGCGCGCGGACTGGCGCCTACGCTTCGGTGGGCACGCAACTCGTCTCGCTCGTGCCGGCGCAAGGACTGTGGATCGACGCCAACTTCAAGGAGAGTCAGTTGGCGCGGATGCGGCCGGGACTGCGCGCGAAGGTGACCGCGGACGTTCTGCCGGGCCATGAGTTCGTTGGACACGTGGCGAGTCTCTCCCCGGCCACCGGCGCGCAGTTCAGCGTATTGCCGGCGGAGAACGCGACGGGCAACTTCACAAAGATCGTGCAGCGCGTGCCCGTGCGGATCGTCCTGGATGGCGGCGCGTCGACGCTCGGCCGGCTGCGCCCCGGGCTGTCCGTGAGTGTTGATGTGGATGAGCGCGCGTCGGGGGCCGATTCACAGTGAACGCGGTGCTCGACAATCCCACCCCCGACCAACTCTCCATGAAGACGAAGGTGTTCGCCTTCGCCGCGATGTGCGTCGGCTTCTTCATCGCACTGCTCGACATCCAGATCGTGTCGGCCTCGCTGCGGGATATTGGCGGAGGTCTTTCGGCAGGGACAGACGAGACTGCCTGGGTGCAGACGAGCTATCTCATTGCCGAAATCATCGTGATTCCTCTGTCAGGGTGGATGTCGCGCGTTATGTCGACCCGCTGGCTGTTCTGTGCGTCGGCGGTTGGCTTTACCGCGGCGAGCCTGTTGTGTGGAGCGGCCTGGGACATTCACAGCATGATCGTGTTTCGCGCTCTGCAGGGCTTTCTCGGCGGCTCGATGATTCCAACGGTCTTTACGACGGCATTCATCTACTTCTCCGGCCATCAGCGCGTGATCGCCGCGGCCACCGTCGGCGCCATATCGTCTCTGGCTCCCACGTTGGGACCCACAGTGGGCGGCTGGATCACCGATCACTATTCCTGGCACTGGCTGTTCTTCATCAATCTGGTCCCGGGAATTTTTGTCGCCGTTGTCGTGCCCATTCTCGTGCGCGTGGACAAGCCTAATCTGTCGCTTTTACGCGGTGCCGACTATCTCGGCATGGTCCTGATGGCAGTCTGTCTCGGTTGCCTCGAATACACGCTCGAGGAGGGAGCGCGTTGGGATTGGCTCAGCGACGATACGATCCGGACCACCGCCTGGATTGCGGCCCTGGCGGGTGTGGGTTTCATCTGGCGAAGCCTGAGTCACCCGCAGCCGATCGTCGATTTCTCGGCGCTGAGGATTCGCAATTTCGGGCTTGGATCGCTGTTCTCCTTCGTCAGCGGTATCGCCATTTTTACGACGATCTATCTCACTCCGCTGTTCCTCGGACGTGTGCGGGGGTTCAGTGCTTTGCAGATCGGCTTCGCCGTGTTTTCGACTGGCCTCTTCCAGGTCTGTGCGATTCCTCTCTATACCGTTCTTGCCCGGCGCGTCGACTTGCGTTGGTTGATGATGTTTGGCTTCGCCTGCTTTACCTTAAGTATGTGGACCTTCGCCCCGATCACCCACGACTGGGGCTGGCGGGAGTTGCTGCTGCCGCAGGCGTTGCGCGGCTTCGGCCAGCAGTTCGCGGTAGCGCCAATCGTAACGTTGTCACTCGGCAGTCTGGCACCCCAACGACTCAAACTGGCTTCCGGGCTGTTCAATCTGATGCGCAATCTCGGGGGTGCGATTGGCATCGCCGCCTGCGGCACGATTTTGAACGACCGCTCGAACGTCCATTTTCTGCATCTGGCGGAGCACTTGAATGGCAGCAATTCCGGTGCACAAGCCCTACTCTCTCAAGTGACCGCCGCCGACGCCTCGCGCTGGAACGGCGACACCGTTCACGGCGCCTCGGCGGCGCTCCATCAGCTCTGGTCGTTGACTTTCAGGGAAGCGCAAACCCAGGCATTTGGCGATGCCTTCCTCGCTATCATGGTATGCCTCATCGCCGCGATGCTTCTCATCCCATTGATGAAAAAAGTCCTGCCCCCGAGCGCCCCGCCGGCGGATGCTCACTGAGAGGGTCATGCCGCACGGCCTTCGTGCGGATTGCGACCGCTCCAACGGACCAGTCGCCACTACCCTCGCGTGTAAGGCCCCAGGCCCCAATGCGGCAGCCGAAGACCACGCACAAGTTCTTGAGATATCTGCGATAATTACGCTGAGTGCGCTGTGCGATGCAGTGGAGGAGTTTGTATGCCCTACGTTTTCGAGTGTCCACAGTGCCATGAGAAGAACTACGGCTTTCAAACACCGCCGACGGCTAACGCGGAGGGCAGCTTCAACTACTTCGACAACCTGACGTGTGCCCGTTGCGGCGTGGCCGGCCTATACTGGGTCGCGAACGAACGTGGCGCGCAGGCTCTGGGCCAAGGGCAACCACCAGTGCTGCGCAACCGCATCGCAATCGGCGTCCAGCAGTCCGATATCGGATGGTTCGACCCGCAGGGGCGGGCCGAGATCCAGAAGGAAGTGGTCAACCTGCTGCGCGGCTGTGCGACGATGGATGCTTCGTTCAGCCAGGGCCAGCGCCGCAAGGAATTGCTGCCCACTCGGCTCGATGTCGCCGAGGGCCTGTGCGAGGGCATGTCGCTGCACTGGATACGGCGGGTGCTGCAGGGCGGCAAGACGACATACAAGGTCGACAAGCGCAAGAGCGCCATTGAACGCTCGGATGCGGTGATGCTGACCAAGCTCAAGCGACAGCTGACCGTCGGTGCGAACGTTCAGGTGACGGAGGTACGGCAGGAGTGGACCGACGCGTACCTGACAGGACTGGGGTTCACCAAGTCCGGCACACAGTGGTCGATTCCATCGACCCTCGCAGACCTATGGGAACAGACGAAAACCAAGGGCAAGTACGCAAAGCACTGGGCCGAGCTGTCGCGCGAATACGACCGGCAGCTGAACGTCGGTGGGCGGCAGAGCTCGCGGCCGTTCAGCAACGTCGTCGCGATCAGCAGCACGGTGCGCAGCGCGCAGTCGCTCGGGACCTTCGCGGCCGGGCTTTGCCGCGACCCGGCCTTCCGCGTCGGTACCGCGGCGCTGCTGTCCGTGGGCCTACGCTTGGGTGTGGGCGAGGCCGGCGGCGCGATTAGCGGTCACGCGATTGCGGCGTATGTGCGTTCCGACACCGAGCACTACCTTTTCGACCCAAACATTGGCGTGTTCGTCTGCACAACACGCGACAATCTGCGGCGGGCGATCGAGCTGCTGATCGGCACGGGCTGGACGACGCGTATGAACTGGATTTTGGAAGGCACCTACGGGTACTCGCTGTTCCAGGCCCGGTCATCGCCGACCAGCGTGCAGGCGCGGGAGCGTCCGCTGCAGATGACGCCTTCGCCGCAGTCCACGGCGATCGAGAACCAAGACTTGCTGCCGGCGGTCATGCCGCGTGGCCACACGCAACAGCGCCCGGCGTCGCCACCAGTGCAAGCGACGCCACCGGTAACGCCAACGACCAGGCCTGAGGTCACGCCGTCCCGGCCAGCCGTGGGCGGCGCCGTGACTGGCGGCGGGCCGTTTCGTCCCCAGGGAGCAGCACAGCCCGGGGTCACCGCTGGCGCCGGAACTCCGCGCCAGCAGCTTAAGGCCCAGCTGGAGCAGGTACGCGACGAACCCGCAAGGCAGCTCGCAGGCGCCTGGGGTACGCACGACAGTGTGGAGGGTGGCTGGGTGAAGGTCCCCTTCACGCTTGTTCAGAAAATTCGGGAGGCCCGGCTGACGAATTCCGAGGTCGTGAAGGTCGGGCCCAATGGGGCCTTTGCGATCGCGAAGGAGCACATAAACCAGCTGATCGCGATGATATGACGAGGCGCGCGGGCCCGCTGCAGCTCCAGCCTGGTGATCTCGTCTGAATGGGAGATCAGCGACACGTGGCTTGCCTTCACTTCGATGGTCTTAGCTCCCATGCTCTTGGCCAACGCATTGTTCCATGAGACCGATTTGGTCCAAAAAATGGAGATTGCATCATGATTAACCTGCGGCGCGGGCCGGTTCTGGCGTTGGCTTGGCCGCGTAGGGTCTAAAGGTTAATGCGATCAAGAAGGCACCAATACCTATACCCCACGCACCGATGTAGAGCCATCCGTAACTGGCGAACGTGTCGTAGATCAAGCCTCCAGCCAGCGGACCGGTCGCCATACCCAGACTGCCAGCCATTGCTGTTCCACCGATGATCGTCCCCATCATCCGCAGCGGGAAATTTTCGCGCGCGAGTACTGCATAAAGAGGCATCACGCCGGCGTAGATAAAACCAAACAGGGCCGCCACGGCGTAAAACGCGCTCAAGTGACGCACGAAGAAATAGGCCAGTGCGCCGAACGCCTGCAGCAGCAGGCCCGAGACCAGAACGCGTTTTGCTCCAAACC
>Ga0137409_10001488_pt1 | contig 25390 bp, 18 predicted proteins | sample CZODoug1_16funga_FD_122059 | JGI IMG/M metagenome (GOLD analysis project Ga0137409, IMG submission 122059) | Vadose zone soil fungal communities from Angelo Coast Range Reserve, California, USA - CZODoug1_16fungal (Hybrid Assembly) | ecosystem: Environmental > Terrestrial > Soil > Vadose zone...
GATCGGCGTCATCTGTTCAATTTCTCCGCGGTCGCCACAACACCGGACTTTGGCAATTCCGCCCTCCGGATGGTGGCATCCCGATGGAGATTTTCGCCGATCCTGAGGCTGCGGTCCGGCACATTCATGACGATCACCACCAGCACCGATGTCGCGCTCACGGGAATCAGCAACCAGCGGGTCAATCAAGTGATGGCCAACGTATATGGCGACAAGACGCCTTCCAATTACCTCAACTCCGCCGCGTTCGCGCTTCCGGCAACGGGTACGCTCGGCAACATCGGTGCCAGCAGCATTGCGGGTCCGGGGTACTGGACTTTTGATCTGGCCCTGGCGAAGACACTCAAGGTGCGTGAAAGCAAAAGCCTGGAGTTTCGAGCGGAGGCCTTCAACCTGACGAACAGCGCGCGGTACAACAACCCAACGTCAAATCTCAACACCAACACGTTCGGCCAGATCACTTCAGCGCAAGAAATTAGCCGCGTCATTCGCGGCTAATTTCTTGCGCACCCGCCGATGACGACGCGGCTTCAATTGTTTGCCATGACGGGCACGAACTTCTGGATCCTCTTGTTCTCTTCCACCTCTCCGGTGTAGATGTTTTCCTTCGAGTCCATCGCGACTGCGTTGATCCAGTGAAACTGGCCGGCGTACGTGCCGTTGCGGCCGAATCCCCCGAGCGTCTTGCCGCTGTCACGGTCGAGTATCCACACTTTGTCATTCGTCCCATCCGCCACGTAGAGGTACTTCTGCTGGGGATCACGCGAGATGGCAAGCTTGTAGGTGGTTCCGCAAGGAGGAAACTTTTCGTGATAGAGACCGCCGCAAATCTCACCGCGGGACGGAGTATTGGGCGACACGTAGAATTCCTTGACGAATTTTCCCTGCTTCGTGAACACCTCGATCCGGTTCTGACCGCGCTCGCCGACATACACCAGGCCGTCCCTTATAAACTCCACGAAGTGCAGATCCGGGACAAAATTCTTTTCCTCTGGAGGCGGACCGCCGGTCCACTTGTATCCAGGAATCGGGTCGTTGGTGATCTCGCTCAGAGGCATTCCGTGACCGCCCCAGCCGCGCTTGAACGCGCCCGTGTCCATGTCATACACAAGGACACGCTTCCAGTTGATGATGTAGATCTCGCGGGCGTCCTCGTCGAGGTTGAAGCGGCCCTTGGACGCGAGGATGTCGGTCTGCTGATTGTTTTCCTTGAGCGCCGGCGAGCCTTTGGGCGGCCGGTGGTCGAAGTCCCACACGAACTTCCCGTCCTTCGTGAACTTGAGGATGCTGTCCTGCGGCCCGGTTCCGGCCACCCAAACAAAACCCTGACGATCCACGAGAACGGTCTGCAACGCCGTGGGCCAGAGGGGATGGTATCCAGGGCCGCCCCAGGAGTGGACGACATTGCCCTCCGGATCCAGTTCGATGAGCTCCGGTCCCCGGATGCAGCAGGCAATCCGGTCGTTTTCTCCGCCAACCTCATCGGGGTCCGCTTTCGCAGCACGATTCAAGAACCAGACGTGATCGTTCTGATCGACAAAAACGCCGGTTACCTGCTGCATGCTCCATCGATTGGGCAAAGGCTTGGGCCAGAATGGGTCCACCTTGAACAATGGCGCGCCATTGTTATCGACAGCTTGCCGCTGCCGCTGCTGCGAGCGTCCGACCAAACCGGTAGCGAGAACCAGAACGCAACAGATGCCAAAGGCGGCCGCTTTTACTCGGCTTGATCGCTTCCTTGTACTCACGGAACCCTCCCGTTTCTCCCGATGTTCACAGCCACGCTAAGAATAAGTCGAACAAACGCCGTCTGCAATGTATGGTTGACTGCTGTCAGGTCCGAAACAGCTCCAGCTCGATAGAAAGACTTTCCTCGCGTCCATTGGTGATAACTCACCGTACGCTTACCCTGAACGTAACTGGCGAGCTTGCGCAAAAGCACGACCAGGGCATGGCGCTTTTTCTTTTTGTCGGCAGTGGCATGGACGCCGTCCGAAGGCTGGGCCGCAAGGGCGGCAGTGAAAGCTGTAAGTGCTGTCTACACGTCTGCGAGATCGACAGGCGGGTTTGGATAGTTTTTGTTTCCGGTCATGCCCGGGATGACGGCCCCTGCTGTTTCCTCGATCTGGTGATCGCTTTGCCGCGTGAATTTCAGAAAAACACGGATGTCTTTTGTAGCCATGATGCGTCCTCCTTTTATTTAACGGTTGATGTTTTGTAAGTGTTTCTTGACGAAGCCAAGCTTCTTCGTCAGAAACGAATGTTGCTTTGTGACGAACTCCTGAGGGTTTGTGATGAACTCATGAGGGTTCGTGACGAACTCATGAGGCTTTGCGACGAACTCATGAGGCTTTGCGACGAACTCATGAGGCTTTGCGACGAACTCATGAGGCTTTGTGACGAAACGATGTTGCTTTGTGACGCCAAAACATGTGTTCGCGGTAACGCATCAACGAACGTCTCGAGCCAAATCGTGTCTCGAACGCGCCGCCAGTCTCTCCCAAACACCCAAATGGTCCCATTCGGTGGCACCCGTGAGGTACTTCTCACCGCAGATATGTACGTATCTCGGCGGTGCTTGGTTACGTTCCGCCCGCAATGGTCGCAGAAATACCGGTCCGCTGGTCTGGGAAAGGCACTTGCAGGAAGATTCGTCGGCGCGAGGAATTGTACCGGAAAGTTAAAAGCGTGAAACAGGTATGGTCATCTACGTACAGCGTCATGTTGGAGTTGTCGCCGACATAGAAGCAGGCTAACAGAAGAGCGTCAGAATCGGAGCACTGCGCCTATCCCGCCCACTTTTTGAAGAGCGGCTGCGGCAGGACCTGCGACCTCCTCAATCTGGCCGTCCCCTTCGAGGACCTGTTTGACAATTTGTTCGACAAAGTCATCGACCGGCTTTATGGCGGTGCTGCAGTAATCACAAGGCCCATTGATTCTCGGAAACAGCATTGCGCAGTTCGGACACTGGCCTCCGCTGGCTTTGAATCCGCTGGAATAGAGGAGACGCCAGATTCTGTCCTCAGCCAATGCGAGCAACGTTCTTTCGAACCCGAGCGTCATGTGTTTATCGCCTTTATCGGCGATCAACTCTTCGACCGAATATAGTTCCGTTTGCCGTTCCACATCCGACTCGACCCGGAGTGCCCCTTGAAGGACTTCGTGCTCGCTGGCTCCGGTCGGCATTTTAAGACGTGCACCAACACGGCCGCGGAGACGTTTCGAGAGAAGGCGGTAAAGCTCGCTGGTCGCTTCAACATGACCGGCCAGTAGCAGCCGGTCCCATGCGTGGCGGTCGGCCACGTGTTCGAGCTGTTCCGCAACGTGTCGCGCAAGCAGTTCGCCGTGCGCTTGGATCTCACCCATGAAGACGGTGAAGACCCTGGCGTGAGTCTTGTCCCCGAGCGTCACGCCGTAACGCTCATGTTCGTCCATCAGTTGGATGAGCGGTAGAAAGTGCGGGGTGTCGCTCCAGCGTGTGTTGTTTCCAATTGGAACGTTGAGTTCGCTCGTCCAGAAGAAGCCTTCGGACGAATCGCAGAACATGGTCAATCCCTTCGCCTTCGGCTCATAGGCTGAAACAAACTGCTTCACGCGACCAGCGTCCTCCGAAAAGTCCTTCAACTGCGCCTTGTCCAATGGAGCTTCGATGGATCGAAGCATGTTGTGCAACGATGTCTCGAATCCGCCCTTTAGATTAGTGGGTTTCCCCTGGTCGACGTCCAGGTAAACGCTCAGAACAGGACTGCCCTGAACGGCCTGGCGTTCGATAATCGGGTTGAAATCAGCTCTGGAGATCATTTCTCCTCCTCGCATACATTTATTATGGGAGAAGGTGCAGAGCTTTTATGTCGGCGGATTCTGACTCCAGGCTTATTTAACGCTCACAGTAATGTCATGGAAGGCTTCAAGGGCGGTATCACTGGCAACCGCGCGCACTACATACAGCCCGGGGACTTTGAAGGTCGCGACCGTTGTCGACGTGACACTGCGTGTTGTCGCGTTAGACGTTGCGACTCGAGCAGGTGAACTGAAAATTATTGGGCCGGGCCCGCGGTACTGGATCCACTGAACAGACAGACCCTGAGCTTCAACATTGGCTTCGTCGGAATTGCCTCGCCCTCGAGGTTTTGGAAGTAGATCGTCCCGCGCCGCAGCCGACAACGAAAGAGTGTTCGGAAGGGTAATCGTTTGCGGGCCCGGGCCCGTAATCACTGGCACTTCATTCTCCGGATCGCGGTTACCGGCTCCGACATTCTCCATCATGACTTCATTGTTGATCTCCCAGTCCGGCCGAAGCCAACCTTTGGCCGTGTTCGTCTTGCCGCGAATGGCCAGTGTCCACATCACTTTTTTATCTACGCCCCAATCCTTCGGTACCACCACCTTGAAGACAAACCAATGCCGGCGAGGGTAAAAATGCGTCGGCTGACCGCGATCACTGCCGTCAACGTTGTTGTTGGGTCCAATGTCGATGTCAAGCTGCTCTTCATAGTTGCGGTTCAGATAGCCAAAATACATCGAGAAACTGCCATCCGCGTTGGTTCTCCAGCCGTCATAAGAGGGCACGACGTCCTGTCCACGGTTATACTGACCGGCGTACGGAATCTGTCCGGTCGACGACTCAAACGGAATCTGTCCAGCTACGTGGGGAGGCGCGGCCATTACAACCGCAGCCATCAACAACAACATCCAACGCGAGCGCATCAGCATAGATTGCGTTTTTCCTTTACTTGCCCACGTTCGCGGACAGCTTTTCTTTCATTTGTGCGTTCCTCTCAGCAACGGCTTGCTTGAACTCTTCTTCGGATAGATTGAAGTACGTAATCCAGGCGTGACTCATTTCATCGATCGTTCGTTGACCGAACCCGATCCAATTATCGAGATCACCCTCCTTCTTGACAGTGTTATCGTGCCAACTGATGAAGTGAATAACTGAACCGGCTGGCAGGAGCGGCTGCACTTGAGGGGCGTACTCGTAGACGATCATCCAGTTGAATTTGAAATCGAACACGCAGTTTAAGGTTTCAACCTTGCTGCCTCCGGGTCTCTTTCCCGGGTAAGGGTAAATCACCTCCATGCACATCGCCTTGCCCCGGGTGTGCATATGAGGCTCCCACGAAAAAACGCGCGTGGGTTTGGTCAGCGTTATATATGTATCGGTTCGGATGTTATCCGTATTTGCAGGGAGATCGACCTCGTAATCGTCACCAGCCAGTGTGGTGACGGCGACATACTTCGGTACGTATCCCTTTGGATAAAACTTGAATGCGACAGCAAGGTTGGCCCTTATTTCTTCGCCATAAGGATGCAGGTGGGGGCCGAAACTGATTTTCGTGCCCGCCGTTATCAGGCGGCCGGATCCATCAGGAAAGGTTTCGGCGTTCTTTCCAATTCCGTATTCCTGGATTAGAGCCTGGGTACCGTCCGGGTAGACGAGAGTCAATCCGCCGTGGTGAATTGTTTTGTACCCTCGTACCGGCTTTAGCTCGACAGCTTTGATATACCTGTCCTCTGTAAAACCAGGATCCGTAACAATGGTCGGCCACCGATCGGGTCCCTTGGCCGGAACGATGAAATCCTGCGGCATCTCTACGATCAGATCCGGTGTGCCGATGCTCCATCGATCATTGTCGTTGAACTTGCGTGGCGGTGGCATGTCGGCCGGATTTCCTTGCGGAGCGCCAGAGTCCACCCATTTCGCTATCGTGGCGATCTCCCCCTCGGAGAGGGCTACGCTATTGGAGAATTCGTGTATCCCAACGTTCGGATCAATGTGCCAGGGAGGCATGTTCCGCAAGACAACGTTCTGCTTGATGGCTTTGGCCCACGGCCGGACCTCTTCATACGTCAGCAACGGCATCGGGGCAATGGAGTTCGGCCGATGACAGTTCTGGCAGGAACGCTGGAGGATCGGCGCTACGTCTTTGGTGAACGTCAGTCCTTGCGCCATGGCTGCAGTTACAGGTACCGTCAGACTGGCAAACAGCGTAAGCAAGAGCCGAGCTTTGATCGTGCCTTTCATGGACATCTCCCTAATCAAGACTTTCCTCGGAATTTTCAGTCCCATTCCAACAAGGTCCTGCGGAAATGTCAATTTGCAACGAGTTCGCTTGTCGTATTCCCCTCCTTATGAAGGAGGGGTGGCTGCGCCATTAATAAAATGCTGCGAAGCCACCAAAGCGGCGCAGACGGGGTGGTCGCTCACACGCGATGTTTCAAAACGCATTCCGCAATGTAATCTCTGAGCGACCACCCCGTCCGCGCCTTTTCGGAACGGGGACTTCTTCTTGATGGCGCGGCCACTCCTCCTTTGCAAGGAGGGGAATAGGCTGGTCCCTTACGATCACTATCCGGGACTTCTTTTCTTCTCATACCAATAGGATGTTGCAAGCAGAAGAAGCCCGAGCGCGATGAAGCTGAGAATCCTGTAGCCTATGTCCAGGGAAGCCGTATCGTAGATGAAGACCTTTCCGACGGTGATCGCGATCAGAATGAGCGCCTGCCAGCGCAGGAATTGCGACTTCCACCAGAATCCCGCCATCATCAATCCCGCGCCATAGACCATCCACGTTGCGGAATATGCAAAGTCCCGGGCCGCTTGTTGTTGATATGCGTTTCCAATCTCCTGATTGAGTGCGTGAAGCGCAAGGAGATTGATCGACACGATAAGGAAAGGCAGAGCGCGCTTCTCCTGCCCGACAACCGAACGTGCCACGACACGAGCGATGGTCGCCAATACTGCAATGGCGACGGCGAAAGTCAGCATCCTGTCATTGAACACGATCCGCGAGACGTTGAAGTTGTCGAAAGCGATCAGGCGCACCACGCCGAGGGCGAGCGCCGCCGCGCCGACGTATTTCAGGGATCTCGTGGATGTTTTGTATCCGACCCAGAACAGCGCTCCAGCTTCAAAAAACCACCCGATGGTGATCCAGTGACCCTCCAGCCCAATCGGCGTCGCTATGACCAGCAATCCGGCCCCGATCGCCCAATGCAAGCTCGAAGTCACTCGCGGCGCCGTGGCCAGCAATTGGCCAGTGACGAAATACAGACATCCCAGCACCACGGCTGCCCTTGCCGCCGCGATGCGATTTCCCACGTGAGCGAAGAGTTCGTAGACCTGAACGAAGTACACGGCCGCATTCGCGGGCGCGACCAGCAGCACCGGCGTGGAGTCGCGTTCGCTTCGCGCTATCCACGGCACCAGGGCGAAGCCGGTGAAGAACAGCGTCGTGAAGCCGAATGCAACCCAGAACTGATCCGCTGAGTAATAACGAGCGTGCCATGCGCCGTACAAAATAAGCGTCCCTGCAAAGCTGCCGACGAGCAGGTGATTCCATGGGCGGAAGCGCAAAAGGACAAGCGTGCCCGCGTTCAGAATCGCGACGTACGAGAAGAGACTGTAGGCATTGTTTTCGCCGGTGGATAGCGCGAGCGGGGTCATGAAAGCCCCAACCAGTGCAAATGCCGCGACTACCAGCGAATCCTGCCACAACGCCAACAGGACTGTTGCGGCAGTCACAGCGCTCATGGCGGCGAAAGCAAGACCCACCGGCACAAGCTGATAAAGCTGCGAAGACGCCCACAACGACAGGTAAAGGACGCCGATACCGACCGCCTTGAGCGAATGCGAAAAGATGGTCTGGCCCTGCCGTCGAATGTGTTCGCTCCAGAGCACGACCCCGAGGCCAGCCACAAGGCCGATGAGTACTCTGCCCTCCGCAGCAATCCACCGATTCTCGAACGCGTACCTGAGGAAATAGGAAACGCCAAGCAGGACGGCGATAATGCCGACTCGATTCAACCAGTGGCCGCCGATCCTCGATTCGAGGGATGCGGCCGTCGCTTCACGCCGCTCTCTCACGGAAGAAGCAGACTGCGAAGCGCGCAACCCGGCCTGGACCTCCAGGTTGTAAACGCGCTTGGTCAAGGCCTCGACGCGTTTCTGCAACTCCTCGTATTGGTCGTTCTCGGCCATTTCTCTCAGAATACTGTAGCGGCGGTCTATGACCGCCGACAATCCAACAAGTTGCGAGATCGCCGGCGGTCATAGACCGCCGCTACAGCTATCTTGCAGTGAGAATCTGGTCGAGACGGGCAGGGGCGCCGGCAACACGTTCCAGGTGCGGGTAACGCAACCCATCGTGGTAGTCCATCCGGATGGTACGGTAGCGATCGCCGTTCTTGACCAGGAGTTCGATGGCGCTGCCGTCCCTCTTTGCGTCTCTAATTGCCTCCTTGAGGCGCTCCCCGGTGTAGGCCGTGCCGTTGACGGCGGCGATCTGGGTCCCGACGGCAAGCGCGTTCTTGTACGCGAGTCCTTCCCACATCACGTCGGTCAGTTTGTCTTCTCTGCCGACGACCATGCCGAGAGAGTAGGTCAGGTCCGTGACTTTCCGGCGAGCTTCGGAGTCCTTGAAATAATCGGAAGGCGTCTCCGTGTAGACGAGTTTATAGCCGCCGCGGCCAAGGCCATCGAGAGGTGCGCCGGGGCCGTACCCTTCCAGCCGGGAGCGAAGAAACTTCTCCCACTCGTAAGGCTGAACACGGTTGAGCGCATTGACCACGTCCTCGAACGTATAGGTGGCAGGCACACGGCTGCCGTCGTTGATCCCGAAGAAGGCCCTTGCAAAATCGTCGAGCGACCGCTGGCCGCGGGATTGCTCGCGGATCAACGTGTCGACGTCGAGCCAGATGAGCTGGCCTTCGGAGTAGTAGTCCTCGCTCCGCTGCCAGCTCCGCCAGGCGAGTGGCCGGCGCAAGGCCACGATGGGATCGTTCGTGGTGTCCTGAAGAGGACGCCACTCACGGCCGGTTCGATGATCGTAAGTCGCCGCCGTGGAGGCCAGTTCGTCGAGAGCCTGCTGCTTCGTCACGAGGCCCGAGCGGGCAGCCAGCACGGAACCCCAGTACTGCGTCTGGCCCTCGTAAACCCATAACAGGCTGTCGCGCATCGGCACATTGTAGTTCGGCGTCCAGAGATCCTCCGGACGGCGGAATTTGCCGTTCCACGAATGCGTGTATTCGTGCGGCAGGAGGTCGCGGGCGTCGGCGTTCTTGTCCCATTCGCTGAAGTATCCGGGAACAGTTGCGTTCTCGCTGGACTGGTGATGTTCCAGGCCAATCCCGCCCATACGGTCGGTGAGCGCGAGCAGGAAATCGTAATGATCGTAGTGGTGCGAGCCGTAGAGCTTGTAGGCTTGCTGCACCAGAGCCTGGTGGGCAGCCAGCTGCTCAGGCTTCACTTCCAGCAGTCCCGCCCGATCCGCGACGATATTCAAGCGAACCGGCGTGGCGCCGGCGGCGTCCAAATTCAGGCGATTGAAATAGCGGCCCGCGAACATCGGCGAGTCCACCAATGTTTCCAGAGGGACCGGTTTGAACGTGGTGACACCCGCTGCGGTCGAGGCCGTCTCGAGAGCCGTGGCGAACTGCCAGCCATCCGGCAGCCGGACGCTCGGCTCCACTGTGATCTGCCGGGAGAAATAGCCGGCCGGATAAAGCACAACCGCGTTCCATTGCAGATTCAGCATCTCGGGCGTCACGACAACGCGGCCCTGGTCCGTCTCCGTCGGGGAGAGGAACTGGAACTCGAGGTCCAGGGCGGTCGTGCCCGCCGGCGTTTCCACATGGAAAGCGAACACATCCGCCGGATCGCGCGTCCATTCCAGGCGTGCACCGTTGGCCCGGATCACAAGGCCGGCAAGTTTATCGACTCGTCCCGTCGGCGAATGGTTACCGGGCAGCCACTGCGGATACAGGAGAACGATGGAACCGCCGCCGCTGACCGGAATCGTCTCCCTGACGTTGAAGATGCGCCGATCGGTGTCGGTTGCATTCACACTCAGGCGAATAGTTCCAGGATAAGGGGTATCCCTGGGCGCAGGGACTGCGGATTGAGGAAAAACTCGGCTGCCGCTCAGGATGAGCACGCAGCAAACGATAAGAACAAAGCTCCGAGATTTGTTTTTCACCATGGCCACCTGGTTTGTCAATTGTAGCGGCAGTCGACAAGGGTTTAAAAGTTCAACCTCATACCCACTTCGGCGTTTCTCGGATTGCTTGCGCGATTCGGCCGGGCAAAGAACGTTGACGTCATGACACCGCTATAGTTGACGTACTGCTAACGCTGTGGCCAGGCCTATCCGGGTTTTCACCTGGTGTAGGTATGAACGTCTTCCCGCATGTGTGATACGTCTTTTCAATGAAATGACGGATCTCGCAGGTGAATGGTCTGTCGCAGCCGACGACGAACATGGGCGCCATTACTCAACAAAGACCCGCAAGTTTGCCTTATCGTAGTAGTGAATGTAAGGAGAGAACCATGGCGGAACAAGAAGTCATGGCGGAAGACCATCGCCTGGAATGGACGGATCCGGCACGCATCGTTTTCGTTGCGCTTGCCTGCGCTGCGGTGTGGTTCCGCATTTGGGAACCATTCGACCGGGTCAGCCTCATCGGACTCGTGGCGGCGCTTATTGGTATGTATCCAATCCTCAAGGAGGCGTTTGAGGCAGTGCTTTCACGCCGGATGACGATGGAACTTTCCATGACGATCGCCATCGGAGCAGCTCTGGCTATTGGTCAGTTCTTTACGGGCCTCGTCATCATTCTCTTTGTGTTGATCGCCGAAGTCCTCGAGGGGATGACGGTGGGGCGTGGCAGACGAGCCATCAAAGACTTGCTGGATTTCCTTCCGCACAATGCCACAGTACGTCGCGAAGGAAGTTCACGGGAGATCAGCGCTTCGGCCATTCGAGTCGGAGATATCGTCGTCGTGCGGCCCGGCTCGCGGATTCCCGTCGATGGTGAAGTGATCGCCGGTAACTCCTTCGTAGACCAATCGACGATCACCGGAGAGTCACTGCCCGTCGAGAAGATGGCGGGAACATACGTGTATGCCGGAACAATTAACCAATCCGGATCGCTGGAAGTCCGAACGACCGGGATCGGCCGCGACACCGCCTTCGGCAAGATCATTAATGCTGTCGAGGCTGCCGAGAAGTCTCGCGCCCCCATCCAGAAAACGGCGGACAGGCTCGCCGGCTACCTTGTCTACTTCGCGCTTGCCTGCGCAGCGCTGACGTTTATTCTCACTCGCAACCTGACATCGACGATTTCGGTGATCATCGTTGCAGGGGCGTGTGGCATTGCAGCAGGAACGCCCCTCGCTATCCTCGGCGCCATCGGCAGGGCGGCAGCAGAAGGAGCGATCGTCAAAGGCGGACTCTATTTGGAAGTCTTGAGCAGCGTAGACACTGTGGTCCTGGACAAGACCGGAACCTTGACCTACGGAAATCCTGAAGTAACAAACATTGTCGCGGCGCCTGGAACAACTGCGGAGGCGGTGATAGAGGCCGCGGCAATTGCGGAAAGACCTTCGGAGCATCCACTCGCAAAAGCGGTTTTGAAGAAAGCTTCAGAAGGCTCGCTGGCCATTATTGAGCCTACGAATTTCAGTTATATGCCAGGCAAAGGCCTCGTCTGTTCGGCCGGCGGAGAAGAGATCGTCGTCGGCAACAAGACGCTCTTCGAGGAACGTCGGATAGACGTCAATGGGTTTACCGGCAGCTCGGATCATTCCTCTGAGATATTGGTTGCGCGTCGGGGCCGTCTGCTCGGCGCATTGCAAGTCGCTGACAGGCTTCGGCCGGAGGCCATCGAAGCCGTCGCCCAACTGCACCGGATGGGCCTTCGCGTGATCCTGTTGACCGGCGACGCGCAATCAATAGCCAGATCCGTCGCAAAGGAGCTCGGGATCGACGAAGTGGGAGCCGAGCTGTTGCCGGAACACAAGGTTGAACGCATCAAAAGACTCATCGGCGAAGGCAGGACGGTGGCTATGATCGGCGACGGTGTGAATGACGCTCCGGCCTTAATGCAGGCTCAGGTGGGCGTCGCCATGGGATCGGGCACGGATGTCGCGCGAGAGAGTGCTCAAATCATGCTGCTCGGCAATGATCTTCTGAAGTTTGTCGAAACATTGAAAATCGCACGGCGGTGCCATCGGATCATTATGGCTAACTTTACCGGAACGCTCGTGGTTGACGGAATCGGCCTGGGACTGGCTGCGTTTGGCTTCCTCAATCCCCTGTTAGCCGCCTTTATTCATGTGACGTCCGAGCTGGCCTTCATTCTGAATTCGGCAAGACTACTTCCGGCCCACATTTCCGACAACTTCGGCAAAGATCGTTGACCAAAATGTTGAAAGAGGAGCTGACCAAGTTAGCCAGAAGGTTCCGGAATGCACGTAGCCGTGGGCTTTATGCCCGCGTTCAAGTGCCGCCAGAAGAATTCTTTGATTGTGCTTGAACGCGGGCATAAAGCCCACGGCTACGTGTCCGCTGGAGATGCCTCGAAAATTCCAATCAGCTGCCCGCCAATGACATGCGGCTTTCCGCCCCTGGGACCATTTAATTTGGGGCCCCGCTCGGAACCAACCAGATTCTGGCCTACCTCAACGACGCAGTCGAACGCCCGTAAACAACCGTTCAATCCCTGTTCACGGCTGTTCATCAGCTTTCGAGTGCGGCGGCGGGCCCTCTGAATAGAATTGGCATTCAATCAAGAACCGCATGACCACAGGCACTGTTGCATCACTTATAAATCTGTTGGGGTTCATTACCGGACTCGTGCTCTACGTCCTGTTGCTGTGGATGGTGCTTACATCTCGTCCCGGATCGAATAGGTTGACTCTTTTGACCGGCATTCTGGGATTTGCATGGAACATCGGTGCATTCAGTGGGTATGGGCTCTTCAATCTCGGTTTCACGGAATCCGCCCCGTTGCTGTTGGCAGCAGCCTTCAGTGCTTTGTGCTTTCTTCCCGCCGTTGTAGTTCACTCTGCATTGCGGGCTGGCGAGAAAACCAGTCGAGCTCAAAATCTGCTGATTGCCGGCCTGGCATACGCGATGAGCGGCGTTGCCACTCTCATGCATTTCGGTTCCGCGATCACGAACGGCGCAGTGCCGTCGCAATTCGCATTGCGAGGTGTAACCATTGGTTTTGTGGCTCTGCTGATCGTGCTGCTCCTTATTACGCGCGGTCAGACGGGGCGCGGTCGCGTGTTATGGGTTGTTGCGATGTCCGTTTTCGCTGTATCGGCTTTGCATTTGAGCAACCACGAAATCGGTCAGGACCCCTGGTGGCTGCAACTGGCCGGACATCATGCTTCCCTGCCGCTCGCGCTGCTGATCCTGTACCAGGATTTCCGTTTCGCCTTCGCCGATATTTTCCTGAAACGTGCGCTGGCGTTCATACTTCTCGCGGGACTGATCTTCGGGATTTTCGTTTTCGGTGTCATGCCTATTTTGGCCGGAAACCCCGCCAGCGAGCGCTCGATCGCCCTTCTTCTGGCAATGTGGGCTGTTACGGCCCTTGTCTTTCCCCTCTTAAGTCGGGGCGCCGAATGGCTTATCGATAAAGTCGTGCTCAAGCGCGTGGATTATACGCAGCTTGCAGCCACGCTCTCCCGGGCAATTGAACGATGTGAAATACCTGATGCGATTCTTGATGAAACGGTGCGCACCCTGGCGCCCGCTTTGAGCGCGCAGTCGATCGAATGGTCGGATTCTGAACTGAAAGATCACCTCAACTGGGTGCAGCAGGACCGACGCAGTGCACGGATTGCTGTTCCCTCGATGGATAGTCCCCGCTACATTCTGAGAATTCGCAATTTGTCCGGTGGCCGGCGGTTGCTCTCCGACGATTTGGCCATGCTGGAGCGCGTCGCGCTGCTTGTAGCTCGCCGCATCGATGCTGTGCGGTCGATGCAGGAGAGGTATCGGCATGACCTTCAGGAACAGGAAATGCGGAAGTTAGCTGCCGAAGCCGAGCTTCGCGCATTGCGCGCGCAAATCAATCCGCACTTTCTCTTCAACGCGCTGACCACGATCGGCTACCTGATCCAGACGGCTCCCGAACGAGCGCTTGGAACGCTCATGCGCTTATCGGGCTTGTTGCGCGGCGTCCTCAGGTCGGGTGCGGAATTCGTAACTATCGGCGAAGAGCTGGATCTAGTCGAAGCGTACCTGGATATCGAGCGGGCGCGTTTCGAGGGCCGGCTGCGTGTGCACATCGACATTCCCTGGGAATTACGCCGCGTTCGAATTCCCGCGCTTGTGATTCAGCCCCTCGTCGAGAATGCCATCAAACACGGGATCAGTGAATGTCTTTCAGGTGGAGAGGTCCGAATCACTGCGCGGTTGCAACAACCCGACGAGTCTTCAGAGGTAGCGGCCGCTGTATTGATATCTGTAATCGACACGGGGGTCGGCGTGACGGAGACGGCCCTCGCACGCCGAAGGGCGCGTGGTTTCGGCCTTTCGAATATCGAGCAGCGGCTACAACACTACGGCAGCGGAAAGACTCCGCTGACGATTCGAAGCACGCCGGGGACTGGAACCACCGTCGAGATTCGTGTTTCGCTCCAGGCGGGCGAAACCGTCAACGTCCTGGCATCAACTAAACCCTCATGAGTGGCGCGAGCGACAAGTTGCGGGTTGTCATTGCCGATGATGAGCGGCCTGCCCGCTCCTTTCTAATGTCCATGCTCCGGACATTCGACGACGTGGAAATCGTAGGCGAAGCGGCGAATGGCGTGGAGGCTGTTACCCTGATCGAAGCCAGGCGGCCTGATTTGGCGTTGCTGGACCTCCAGATGCCGGAACTCGATGGACTAGGTGTTGTGCGGTTGCTCCGGAAAAACCGGATGCCGCTCGTCGCGTTTGTGACCGCCCACGACGAACACGCAGTCCGTGCGTTTGAAGTCAATGCTGTCGATTACATTCTGAAGCCTGTTGACGCCGCCCGGCTTCGTCAAACGATTGACCGCGTGAAAGAGCGGCTTGAACGCGAAGACTATCACGCTGAAGAAACGGAACGCATCCGCGCCGCCGCGGCTGACTACGAAGCTGAAGGCGGCAAACCGCTGCTACGCATTCCCGTCCGCCGGCGGGATGAAATCGTTCTGGTTCCGGTGAACCAGCTTGTCTCCATTGTCGCGGACGGCGAATTGCTCAACCTGCGGACAACCGATAATGAAACCCACACGATTTGCTATCGTCTCCGGGATCTTGCCGCTCGTCTTGATTCCACGCGTTTCGTCCGGCTCGGCCGAGGCACCGTCGTCAACGTCGATATGATCCGCCGGATCGTATCTGTTCCTGGCGGAACCTTTACAGTCATCCTTACAGACAACCAGGAATTCCGGGTTAGCCGCATCCAGTCCCGTCTTCTTCGTGAGAAGTTGCTGCGCTTGTAATGAATGAAAAATGTAAGCGTCAGGCGGGGCCGGAGCCGCCGCCTGGCGCGAAACGTTCGACTTGCGCTAAAAGACGAAGCCGATCGCACCCGTATATGTGCGGGGGGCGACGAAGTGAGTCCCGCTAAAGGTGGACAGGAAGTTGTAGAGCGTGATTTTGTTCGTCAAATTGGAGACCGTGAAGCGCAAAGTCACGTGCGAATTATCTTGCTGCCTGAAGAACAAATTGTCCGTGCCGACCCCGATATCGAACAGGTGGCGCGGCGCTATGCGCGGTGGATTGTGATCAGCATCGGCGGTGCCCTCCGCCGGTATCTTTAACCGTGTCGCGCCGAAATTCGACGTGCACGAGTCGATCCCGCTATCGGGAGTAGCGGTCTGGCTACCACAGAAGAAACCGATCGCGGTCTGCTGGGCGGGCGTCAGTGCGAGAGCGTCCGCGAGGCTTGCGACGGCGCCGGCAACAAGTCCGCTATCGTATCGCCACGTAAATCCACCCCACGGGCCGTTTCTCTTCCACTGATAGCGCACGTTTGACGTTTGCTGGAACTTCTGGTCATGGTCGATCCTGAATGGACTCCCACCGACCGGAAAGAAACGCGCGCGGTTATGGCCCATCGTCGTGTACCACTGGAAGCCCTTGAGATTCGTTGTGCTCAGGCGGAACGAAACTCCGTCCAGTTTGGATTTCTGCCAGGTGATCGGAAATGCAATGGGCGTGTTAAAGAGGACGCCGAAATCATATGCGTTATCCGTAAATTTCCAGAAATAGTCGCCTTCGAGTTGAACATATTTGCTGAGGGCCTGCTGCAAACCCACGTTGAACTGGTTTCGGTGTCCCGGCTTTAGCGGCGCCTGTCCTTCTGGTGAGAACGCGCTAATAAATACTGACGCCCTGTCCGACGTTGCAACCAGCAGGTTCTCGTTGTAAGGGGTCTCCATGGTGCGGGCATAGCCCGCGCGCAGGACTGTGCCGCTCGGTCGGATCAAGTAGGAGATACCCATTCGAGGTTCGGCCTGGGTATCCTTAATCGAGCCGAGTCCATCATATCGATCGACGCGCAGGCCAGGATTGAGAGTGAGGTTGCCGATGGTTATCGCGTCCTGAATGTAAGCCGAATATTCGTTGACGTTTCCGGTGCCTGCGAACGTGAAAGGCCTTCCACCGCGCGTCAGGTCGAATGGAATCAGGTCCCGATTAAGATCCGGATTCGCCACGAAGCCGCGGCCGGCACATAGCGCGGGGTTGGTGACTGTCGGTAACGCCTGCGGGTCACCGGTGCGATTCAAGCACACCGGATTGAAAGCGAAGTCCGTAATGCCCAGGTCAAAGTTTTCCCGCAATCGCGTTTGCATGACCTGCCCACCGATCTTTACGTTGTGGTGCGCGGCACTATAAGAAACGTCCCCCCGCACACCCCAGTTCGTCAAACGACGGTTCTGCGAAAGCGTGGCGGGCGAATCGTCGGCCGGATCCGGACTGGGATAATAATGGACGCGGTCCTGCCGAACGAATGGATTGATCGTCAGCAGTGTCGTTGAACTAAACGTGTGCTGGTATCCTGGCGCGAGGTTGAATGTGACGATCTTCTGCCGCTGATCTTGCGAGAGCTGGTCCAGACTATTTGGCGTTTGGAACCAGTTTCGAGCAAGGAACACGTTTACGTGTAGTGCATCTTTCGTGCCTGGAACGAAATCGAACCGGTTGAAAGTGTTCGCACTATTTCCAATCGCATGGATCGGCTGGAACTCCGGCGTGTCGAGGAAACGGCCAGACCTCAAGCCGTTCGCTGCGATGAACCATCCCGCTCTGGGTCCTCCCGCACCGACGTTGGCTTCAACGGAAGGAGTTCCAAAGGATCCGTATTGCGCAAGCACGCCGCCTCTGGGTCTCGTCAGGCCGAGACCGGAACGCGTCGTGGCATTGACGACGAGACTGGTTTTATCGCCGAATTCGGCATTGGGCGTTCCCGTTACAATTTCCATGTTTTGGATGGCATTGACCGGTACCTGTGTCGAGAACGCTTTGCTCTGCTGATCGCTGATCGGCTGACCATCGATAGCAAAGGAGGTCTGGGCGTGGTCGCCCAGTGGATGGAAGAATCCATTCGAATCCGCAACGACACCTGGCGACGACAGCATGATGGCGTCGCTCAAGCCGGAAGCCGGAGTGAGCGTCGGCAATTTTTCCAATGTAGTGATGTCCACATCCGCATGGGCATAAGGAACGTTTTCGACAATATCCCCTATCCCAGCTTGTACGTCGACCGATTGCGTGACGCCGGCCACCGAGAGCTGGATCCGCAACGGAATCGGTACGGTGGTGCGAACGTTCACATCCTGGGCAGCCGGCGCAAACCCTGGTTGAGCGATCTGGACGTGGTAAGGATTGAATGGGATATTTGTGAATCGAAACGTGCCCGCCGAATCGGTCACCGCCGCTCGCTGAAATCCCGTGATGGGATTCTGTATCTCGACAGTAGCGCCAACAACCACTCCGCCGGTAGGATCGACGACAGTACCCTCAATCGTGCCGCTTGCCACCGATTGAGCGGAAGCCGACCCCGTCAGTAAGAGAACACAAAAGAAAACCAGAGCAATCGCACGAATCGAAACCCTCTTTGACAATTGCATGTGCATACTCCTATCCGTTCGGATGTTCGGACCCGGATTGTATGCATACCAACTTTGACTCCGCACAGAGCATTTCAATGAATGGTTCGTTCATTGTGATGGATGGCAATTCTAGTGCGGTGAGCTGATGGCACTTTACCTGTAGAGACTACCTCTAAGACGCATTCTTCAGCCATCAATGTCCGTAAACAATCGTCACCTTCACATTGAAGTGTTTACTTCAAGGCGCCGGACGCATTTGAACCGCCGCAGCAGGCTGTGGCGGTTAAAGGCGGCGAGGAGGACGTCGCGTTTTTGTCAGGCGCCCTATTGCGTACGGCTATGCGGCTCTGAGTTTGCCATGGTCGTCGCAGTGGCCGCCGTGGCTACGGTGAAGGCTTCCGTTGTAGAGGAAATCGACGTGATCACCGTGGGGAATACGTGGGTGTGCGCTATTGTGGTTGCCCTGGCACTCAATCGGCTTGCAGTCCGCAGGGTTGGAGGAACTGACTTCTATCACATGTTCGTCGTAATGATCGCCATGCTTGGAGTGAAGATGGCCGTCGTGGACGTAGTCCGTGTGGTCGTTATGCTGAACTCGAGTGTGCCCGCAATTCTCGCCATGTTCGTGGTCATGAGATGGAAGCATTTCGTGTTTCGACATAGATTTCTCCTTTGAATGCTGATCTCAAAAAAGCATAGCGCTCGCACAGCTTCGTTTGCCGCCTAAACCCGCTGATTTTGGTGCCGGTTTTTCTCTGTCAGCCATCACGAACCACATCAAACGCAGCGACCGCGACCAGACAAATCCAAACCTCGGCGACGCCTTGCGAAAGGCATTCGGCGACGCCGAAGCCAACCAACTGCAACCGGCCGGCGACCGCTCGATCCGCAATCGGCAAACGCTGTTCCTGAACTATCGCGCGGACCTCAGCCATCCAAAGGCGACGGGGTCGAGCAACTGACGTTGGCGGAAATTCGGCAACCAGGGTCAGATCCCTGGTTGCCGCAGATAGGCTGTAATCGGCGAGCCAGGCGCCGGTGTCTCCCGGTTTGCGAATCCGAGGCTTCGAGCGCTGTTTGCTACGACGGCAAGAACCGCCACACTCTGAGAGAGCGCGCCCGTCAGGGGATCCAGGCGACCACCCGAGCGCCGCGACAAAGACCTGGAACCTCAGGAATGGATGCGCGATCGAGATCGGCAAGATAAACCACCGCGGTCGCGGCCAGGCCCGCGCCAATGAAACGAACGGCCGCCGCCATTGCTGCCACAAGCGGTACAGGCACAATTGTGGAAAGGTTAACCCATAGCACAAGACCGATGGCAGCCAATCCCGCGGCGCCTGTACCGATCCTGATGCGGTTGATGACGTCCGTTCCCTTGAGATCTCGAAGCCGGCGCCCGATTTCAAAAACAATTTCCAACGGCCTGCGTTTCACATTGGAGTCGTCGCCAGCGGGCGGTGCGGCCTCGGCAGAGGCCTGCAGTGCCGGCGGTTTCGCCCGCTCTCTTTGGGCCAGCGCGACCCCCGCGAGAACGCCGGTAGAAATCCCAAGAGTCACGGCAACGTCGAGCAGTACCAGGTTCTCCAATAGCAGGCCTCCACTGACAGCGCTCAATGTGCCCAGGAATGCCGCTGCCAGAAGGACAAGCATCGCTCCACGGTACGGGTCTCTGCGTAATGGGCTGTGTGGAGATGGTGGATCAGGCGTAGCCGGCCTTTGCGTTTCAACTCGACTGGAATCGGGCGCGGCCGCCCGCCCAGTCGCCGCAGGGGTCGAAAAGGAAGACATGAATCAACCTCCAGGAAAAGGACTGGTGCAACACAATGAAAAAATCGGAAACGAAAACGGACGAAGCTCTGAAGTATCAGATGCCAGGAGGGGCTCGTTCAGATTCAGGAGAGATCCATTGCGAATGGACAGTAAACTGAATGAAAGGTAAACAGAATTCCTGGACAACGAGTGCGGGTGCGTGTGTTGCGAACGGTTGTGTATGCCCGGGCGCATGCAGGACTTGACAGATGCTGCAATGCTCGCCGGGCCGTTCCGTCAAATGATTGTGGAACAGGAAGGTCACACAAATCGCCGCGTACAAGATCAAAAGAAAAGCGGCGATCCATCTGACTTTCATGCTGCGGCTCATACCTTGACCGGACAAGGCTGTCAAGCAAGCCTGAAGCTCATTTGTGGAAGAATCGGCGAGTGGCAGGAAGATGGGTATGAGCGGCGAAAAACAGCGCTCAAGCGGAGTTCGATACCTGGACTCTCATGGATTCGAGCGCACAAAACACGTACAAAGATGATCTGCTTGTTGCGCGTTTGGTAGTTCCGGCGGAAACTATCATCCGAGACCGACTTCGATCATGAACCGTGAGATTCGTTTCTCATTTCAATTTTAGGGAGGATAGATGCGATCAAGAACCTGTCGAATGCTTTGCTTAGTGGCATGCATAGTGGCTGCCATACCGGTATTTGCCTTTCAGAAAGGCTCCGATCCGTTGACCGGCACATGGACGGGCGATTGGGGCCCGAACGCGAATGACCGGAATACTGTCAGCGTCGATTTGAAATGGGACGGTAAGGCTCTGACGGGTGTCGTGCACTCCATCAATTATCAAAGACCCGACGTGACGCTGCAGAAATCGACATTCGATTCCGCCACCGGAGCCGTACACATGGAAGCCGATGTGCCGAATCCCAGAGGCGGCGCGCCGATTCACTACCTCATTGATGGCAAGCTGGCGAACCGATCGATGTCAGGCTCCTGGAATCACGGCGCGATGAAGGGTGATTTCAAACTCACTAAGAAGTAGCTGGACACTTTTCGATAACGATCGCCATTCTTGATTGAATCGCGAGCCGCTCATTGCCGACGCAGTGAGAAATTGACAGTGGCCGTAAGGATTACGGGAACGGCTCGGCCATTGATAAGGGTGGCCTCGTATTTCCACTGCTGAACTGCCTCTATGGCTGCGGCAATCAACATCGGCGGTCCGGAGACAACTTTCAGGTCAACTACGTCCCCTTTTTCAGTGACTGTTGCTTCAAGAATGACTACTCCTTCGACATGCGCCTGGATCGCTTCGGGCGGATATTTGGGTCTCACCAGCTTTATGATTTGAGGTTGGCGAATATTACCTCCGACACGTACCGCATCCCCGGTTCCGCCAGGCACCCCGCCAAGAATTCCGCCTGTAGTGCCATCCACCTGTCCCTCGGCCACACCCCCAGAAACTGTTTCCGTTGGCTCTGAGCGTTCTGGTTGCGCAACAACGGGCTGTGGATTCACTTTACGGACGGTCGTTGCGGATGGTTCATTGGCTCGTTTAGTCGGAGCCTGGCCTAATAGCGGAGGCGGCGCCGCCATGTATGACGTCGAGATAAGTTGAAATTCCCCGAACCTTTGTGGCACTGCCATCTGCACCAGAATTATGGCTGACACAAAAACCACCTGAATGAGTCCGGCGACGACAACCGCGCGCGGCTTCCTTTCGTTTTTGACGGGATTTGTTTCTGGAAGCTCGTCGAACATATAGGGAATTTAGACGGACGCAACTCCCTTGAGTTGCGTCGTGACTCTCCTCGGATCCGGTGTTTAGCGAAAAGCGTTCTTTCACCTCATCCCGGAAGCCACCCATCACGGCTACGCGACCACTCATTAAAAAGCGGACTTTACCAGACTCAGTACCGGAGTAGCCTGTTTGGCTGGAACAATCTCATGGATCGCTCATTTGCGTGGTTTCCTGAGGCGTTGACTTGCGCGGCGAGCCTGGTACCCAACCTTAAATTAATGAGCGGACGAAATCAGACACCAACCAGCCGATTACGCCGATCAGCCGGCAGGGGCCACTCATCGGGCCATGGTAACGTTTCATTGAAAAGTACTGTCGCATCCGGAAGAAATTGGGTAAGAATGCCCCTTACATCTGACATATGCGACACCGCCTTATCGCCATCAGCTTCATCCTCGCCCTGAGTGTGTCTCTTGCGATTCTCGGGCAGCAGAAAAAGCCTCCCAGACCTGAGACTGCTCGCGACGCCGTCTGCGGTCTGATGGTGGAGAAGAACCCCGAACTCTCCGCGAACTACCAGGGCACGACTTACTACTTCTGCTCCAGAGCCGACCGGGACAAATTCCAGAAGAACCCGCAAAATTACGCAAAGGAAAAGTGAGCCGGGAAGACATTCGCTTTTCGCTCCGCACACTGCTTAGACGCCCGCTTCTAACCGGCATCATTGTCCTGACCCTTGCGCTCGGGATCAAGAGATGAAGAGGTTGACCGGGCGCTGAAACCTATAGTTAGATGGACCGAACGTTCAGACAACAAACTGCACCCTGGAGGATCATTATGCGGCGTACTTGCACGATAGCTCTTGTTGGTCTGGTCTCTTTCGCCTTCGGATTTCTTGGCGGTGACGCGGCTGGCCAGGCCAACACGTCGGCCGGCTGGACCACGCTCTTCGATGGCAAGAGTCTGGCCGCGTTCAATACCATCGGCGATGCCAATTGGCGGCTGATGGACGGGCTTGTTCAGGCGGACAAAGGCAACGGCTTTCTGGTGACAAAGGCCTCTTACGGAGACTTTCAATTAAAGGTGGAGTTCTGGGTCGATGACGATGCCAACAGCGGCGTCTTTCTACGTTGCGAAAATCCGCAGCAAATCACAGCGATGAACGCTTACGAAGTGAACATCTACGATAAGCGTCCCGATCAAACGTATGCAACCGGCGCGATTGTCGACGTCGCGAAGCCTCTAACTGCGATGAAGGCCGGCGGCAAATGGAATACTTTCGAGATCACCGCACAAGGGCCACACATGACTGTGGTACTGAACGGAACGAAGACAGTTGATGTCCAGCACCCGGGACACAAGCGAGGCCCTATTGGACTCCAGTATGGCGCGGGTGTCGTGAAATTCCGTAACGTGCAAATCAAGTCTTCATAGCCGGCGACGTCAGAATCTCAAAGTTTTCACGACTTTAATCGATGCCCTTCGATCGAGAGTGTGAAACGTAGTCTGGTTCAACCAGTTATGGTTGTAAACGAAGAACACGTCATTTCCCGGCGTCATAATCCAGCGGAAACGTGACTGCCAGCCGATCTGACTGGTGACGGTGTCGAACTGCAGACTGTTGACCAGCGAAACGAACGGATTGAATTGCGTGTTGATATCGCCCTGCCACACACGCGTTGTGAAACGGCCTTCCTTGAGCGCGACCTGGTTGTAATCGGCGCCCGCGTTGATCAGCCAGCCCCGGTGCGGGCGGATGCTCAGCGTACCTGTTATTTGCCGGCGCTGCCCGGAGTAAAACGGCCCATCCTCGTATTGCGCATTGATCGATAGCCGGCGCCGCGGCGCAGTCAGTATCCGGTAGTTCCGCCGGAGAAAGCTGTATTGGCCGCCTGCCGGCAGAACGACGCCCGAAAAGATCTCGAACCTGCGCGGAAGCTGCTCGTAAACCGGCACGAGATGAAATTCGAACTGATCGCTCGATTGCAGCTCGAGCCGCAAAAACTGAAGATCGATCCGGCGCGATTCAATCTCGCCCTGAAGGTTGTAAAACAGACTCATGTCGTATTCGAATGAAAACCGGCGAACGACAGGATTGCGATCGACATGCACGATGTACCGGAGTGCAGGATTGATCAGTCGGTAACCCCGCCGGTTGGTGAAGCCCACTGCGGGATCGTAACCGTCCTGAACCTCTCGCACGGATATCCGCGCATTGATCGGATCGTTTGGAAGATTGAGCCGTGCGCCGAACGCATCGCCGCCGCGGCTTCCCGGAAGTTTCGTCGTGTTGAGATAGAAGCCGCTGAATTCGAGCACTTCCTTGCGCAGGAAGTGCGATGTTCCCAACAGGAAATCCATGCCGGCTGTCTGACGTTTGCGCGTCCGCTCGCCATTGCGCCGAGTGACGATGGCCCCAATATAGGATTGCCGCCAGAAACGCCGGCGCGATCGAAACGCTGTAAAGTTTTCTGTTGGCCTGGCGCCGTCACCACGCGTACGCACCTGGAGCATACCGAGGTCGAACGCTCCAGCCTGGCCCGTGAGCTTCGCTCCGTAATCGATCGGTTGAGGGGCGCCAAGATCATCGAGGCCGATCCGACGGCTAAAAAACGGCACAATGGCGTTGCCCGGCTCGCGCGAGAAATCGAAGACACTTTCACCTTCGAGAAAGAATGCGCGCTTCTCGGGAAAGAACAGAGGGAATCGTGTCAGGTTCACCTGCCGTTGATCGACTTCGGTCTCCGCGAAGTCGGTGTTCAGTGAGATGTTGGCGCGCAATCTCGGACTCAGGTTGTAAACAATGTCGCCGCCAAACGCGCCCTTCTGAATGGAGGAGGATGCTCCGCGACCCGGCGCCGCCGATGAGCTTCCGAGGATGTAGGGCAGGAGATCGAGACCGAGTCCCTGACTGAGTCCCTCGAGGCCTTCGAGTCGGCCGGCCGCGGTCATGTACGTCAATCCTTGATTACGCGCCCACCCGCTCCAAAGGCTCTCCTCGTTCTTCCGCCGGACAGATCTTTGGAAGTTGATGCCCCAGCTCGTCGAGTTTTGATCGAAGTTAATGGTGTGCAAGGGGATTTCAATTTCTGCTGTCCAGCCCTCGCTGTTCCTTTCGACGCGCGTGTTCCAGATACCGTCCCACGAGCGGTTCACCTGAATGCCGTTACCCGGCAGCACGAGGCCGTCTCCCATTGCACCCGAGGGGTTGATCTCGAAGTAGTAACCGGACCTGCCATCCGAGTAAGTATCGATCGCGAACATGAATCGATCATCGGCGGCCAGCGATTGGTCGCGTTGCATCTGATTGCCCAGCAGGCGGGACGGTTCCGAGTCCAGGCACCGGACGCCCAGTAAAATCCGGTGCTCGTCGTAGAGAATGCGGACTTCGGTCTGTTCGGTGGCTGGCTCGCCGTTTTGCGGGTCCTGCTGCCGAAAGTCCGCTGCGGGTTCCGCCCGCTGCCAGGCTGCCTCGGACAATCTACCGTCGAGGATGATGCGTTCGTCGGGCTCAAGACGTACCGCCCTCAACGTACGCGTCGACGATGAGACGGTCTGGGCTTTAGCAGGCGCGGCAGCCGCGGCCAAAAATGCGGCTAGGAGGATACGGACGGTCATCCGGATCGAACCCGATGATCGGAGAAAGCAACACGATTCCAGCGGCCAGCCCATCGTGCGAATATTTATACTCACATTCGTGCAGGCAAAAAAAGTGGAAAGGCGTGTCGGAGCACCTTTCCACGTTCTAGGAGATCCATGTCTCTACAAGTCAATCGAGGACGCCATTGTCGCTGATCTGTTGGCAACGCCTACCTTTAATTGATGAGTGGATGAAACGAGGCAGCAACCGGCCGATTACTCCTATGAGCCGGCATCGGCCATCGCAGAGGCTGCGGAAAAATCTTTCAGGGAGACAATCTGAGCTGTAGCGGCGGTCTATGACCGCCGGTATTTCGTTGATTCCAGGAAAAACCGGCGCTCATAGAGCGCCGCTACA
>Ga0137409_10001052_pt2 | contig 25371 bp, 23 predicted proteins | sample CZODoug1_16funga_FD_122059 | JGI IMG/M metagenome (GOLD analysis project Ga0137409, IMG submission 122059) | Vadose zone soil fungal communities from Angelo Coast Range Reserve, California, USA - CZODoug1_16fungal (Hybrid Assembly) | ecosystem: Environmental > Terrestrial > Soil > Vadose zone...
GTCAGCAACTGGGTGGGCAAACTCTACACAGATCGCATCACCCTCACGCCGCCGGTCTTGAACAATGCGGCGCGGGTCATCTTCATGGTGCACGGCGAGGAAAAGGGGCCTGCGCTAAAGGCGGTGCTCGAAGGACCATACGAGCCCGATCAACTTCCTGCACAAATCATCCAGCCGAAACAGGGCAAAGTGTTGTGGCTCGTGGATCCATCCGCGGCCAGCATGCTCGTTCCGCAAGCGAAGGGAGCAGTTTAGGAGAAAACCATGGCTACCAGTGCGCGCAGTACTCTTGAAACCCGCTTGGGTGCAAAAGCCCAAGCCTTACTCGAGTTTCATTCGCCCAAAATTCCCAAGGAGCGGCTTCACCTTCCCGGCCCCGATTTTATCGACCGCGTTTGGGCTGGGTCCGATCGGAACATTCGTGTTCTGACCAACCTACAAAGGCTCTACGAACATGGGCGGCTGGGAAAGACCGGCTATCTATCGATATTGCCGGTGGACCAGGGTATTGAGCACTCCGCGGGGGCAAGCTTCGCAAGAAACCTTGATTACTTCGACGCGGAAAACATAGTAAAGCTGGCCATCGAAGGTGGATGCAACGCTGTAGCCTCAACGTGTGGCGTCCTCGGCGCGGTGGCACGCAAGTACGCGCACAAAATCCCCTTTATCATGAAACTGAATCACAACGAATTACTGACCTACCCCAATAAGTTCGACCAAGTGTTTTTCTCGACGGTGAAGGTAGCGTACGACATGGGCGCAGCTGCTGTCGGGGCGACCATCTACTTCGGCTCAGACCAAAGCGACCGACAAATTGTCGAGGTCAGCAGGGCCTTCGCGCACGCGCATGAGCTGGGGATGGGCACGATTCTGTGGTGCTACATGCGCAACAGCGCATTCAAGAAGGACAAAGACTACCACCTCTCGGCCGATCTAACCGGCCAGGCAAATCACCTGGGTGTCACCATCGAGGCCGACATCATCAAACAAAAGCTTGCGGAGAACAATGGCGGCTATCAAGCCCTCAACATGGGCGACTCCAGTTACGGCAAGTTCGACAAGCGCATTTACACCGACCTTGCCAGCGATCACCCCATCGACCTTTGCCGCTACCAGGTCGCCAATTGCTTCATGGGGCGGGCCGGTCTGATCAACAGCGGCGGAGCTTCCGGCGCGAACGATTTTGAGGAAGCTGTCGTTACGGCGGTGATCAACAAACGGGCAGGTGGCACCGGGCTAATCTCGGGCCGCAAAGCATTTCAACGGCCGCTAGAGGAGGGGATTCAGTTGCTGAATACAGTTCAGGACGTTTATTTGAGTCCTGAAGTCACGGTCGCCTGAGGATCGAAGCAGTACACGAAAATTGGGAGAGGGTTCCTTTCCACAAGAGAGAACCGTTAGGAGGAGCGTTGCAAAATCGGCTGAAGGGGAAGGTAGCCGTCGTAACCGGCGGCGACCAAGGGATTGGCCGCGCTATCGCGGAGCGCCTCGCATGCGAGGGCGCGGATGTGGCGATCTGCTATCGCAAGAATAAGCAGGGCGCGGATGAAGTGGTGGAGCGAATCACGTCTGCGACAAAGCGCCGCGCCGCAGCCTTTCAAGCGGATATCGGCAAGATTTCCGATGGCCAACAATTCATCGAGGAGGCTGTCAGGAGTCTCGGCAAGATCGATATCCTGGTCAATAACGCGGGGCTGGAGAAACGCGCGGATTTCTGGGACGTGACGGAAACGGATTTCGACGCCGTTCTCAACGTCAACCTCAAAGGGATGTTCTTTGTAACGCAGGCCGTAGTGCGTCACCTCCGGCAAACAAATCGTCCCGGGAAAATCATCAACATAAGCTCCGTGCACGAGGAACTCCCATTCCCGCATTTTGCCTCCTATTGCGCGAGCAAAGGCGGAATCAAGATGCTGACGCGAAACCTCGCCATCGAACTAGCCCCGAACAAGATCACCATCAACTCGATAGCACCCGGTGCGATTGAAACGCCGATCAACACGAAACTCTTGAATGATCCGGTGAAGCTAAAAGAGTTGCTCGAAAATATTCCGCTAGGCAGGCTCGGTAAACCAGAAGACGTAGCGGGCATAGCCAGCTTCTTAGCATCCGACGAATCCGACTACATCACGGGGTCAACCTTCTTCGTAGACGGCGGCCTATTGTGGAACTACCAAGAGCAGTAATCGCCCGCGACGTATTCGTCACGGCTGGTTTTCGTTTCGATTGCAGTCAGGAGTAGCAATAAAGTGCTGGCGATACGGTGGTTCCATGCGTACCGGGCTTCGGCTCGGCGATCAGCGAACGAAATACTAAGATCGAGGTTAAACATGGCATCAAAAAATGGTAAAGCGACCCAGCCAATCAAGATGGTAATCGCAGACGTCGACGGAACGCTCGTTACGCAGGAGAAGGTCCTGACGAAGCGTGCGGCCGAAGCCGTCCAGCGCCTCCACGAAGCCGGAATTCAATTCAGCATTACCAGCGGACGTCCGCCCCGCGGCATGGCCATGCTGATCGATGCACTGAAACTCACGCTACCTCTCGCCGCCTTCAATGGCGGAGTGTTGATCAAGCCTGATCTCAAGACCGTTGTTGACCAAAAATTTCTGCCGATCGGCGTGCCGGAGAAGGTAATCGAGGCTATCGAGAGTCATGGCCTCGATGTTTGGCTCTACACGGACACCGAATGGTTCGTGCGCGACCCCAATGCGCCTCACGTCGCGCGCGAGCAGTGGACAGTAAAATTTCCTCCAACCGTGGTCAAAACGTTTGACGGACTCCTTGGCCGCGTGGCGAAAATCGTCGGCGTCAGTGACGACCTCGACCGCGTAGCCAAATGCGAAAAGGATGTCCAAGAAGCCGGCGGCACGCATATATCCGCCGCGCGCTCGCAACCCTACTACCTGGACGTGACCCATCCCCAAGCGAATAAGGGTGAGGTGGTGCTTTCGATGTCGAGGCTGCTCAATATTCCGGCCGCTGGAATAGTGACCATGGGCGACATGCCGAACGACGTTCTGATGTTCAAGAAGAGTGGTGTGAGTATTGCCATGGGTAACGCCAGCCCCGAAGTTCAGGCCTCCGCCACCTACGTGACGTCCACAAATGAAGACGAAGGATTCGCCAACGCGATCGAAAAGTTCGTATTGAACGCCCGGGCGGCGAAGGTTTGAAGAGGGCGGCAAGTTGTGGACGAGATGAAATGGGCCGTCCATACCATCTGAAGCGTGTGTTCTCGCTTGGGGCACTGTTTGCCATGGTGGCGTTAACCTCTGCGGCACAGCAACCCGACGATCTGCAGAAACAAGTAGAGCAGCTCAAGCAGCAGTACGAGCAAACAACGCGCGAGATGCAGCAACGCATTTCCGCGTTGGAAAAACAAATCCAGGAGCAGAAAGCCAGCAGTGAAAGAGCGAAACAGGGGGCGGTTTCTTCGGTGGAGTTGGCTGCCGAGCAAGCAGCTCAAAAAGCGCTTCTGGGAGAGTCGGATCAAGTAGGGGCAAAGTTCCAGGGTCAAGTTCCTTCGGAACCCACATATGACCTTTTGAGAGAGGCAGACAAAAAAATCGGGAATTTGCAGGAGCAGCTCAAGGCCTTTGAGTTTCACGGCTATTTCCGATCAGGGTATGGCCTGAACAGCAAGGGCGGTTCACAGGTTGCCTTTCAAGCGCCTGGAGCAGATGCGAAGTATCGCCTGGGCAATGAAGCAGAAACCTACGGCGAATTCATTTTCGTCAATAATTGGCTCAACGCGGAGCACGCAACTGACAAAGCCTGGATGAAAACAGAAGTGATGATTCAGGCGAACACAGGGAACTATGCGAGTTTTGCAAATTTTGCGGGGAATACGGGAAACGATCAGTTCCGGCTACGCGAAGCGTTTGTGCGTGCCGGCAACATTCTGGACAGCCAGCCGGACGCGAAGTTCTGGGCCGGTGAACGCTACTATCGCCGCCAGCATATCGAGATCAATGACTTCTACCCTCTGGACATGAGCGGTTACGGGGCTGGCGTCGAGGATTGGAATCTCGGCATCGGCAAGATGTCGGTCGCGTATCTCGCGGGAGCGAGGCCCGACATCGTTACGCAGAATGGAAACTACGCGAAGAAGAATATCGACGTTCGGCTCTATGATCTCAAAGGGCCCTTTGGGCTTTACGCCGTTTGGTTTGATTTTGCGAACGCGAAAGGCGGTACCACGCCGAGCGGCACAGTCATTCCGACCGCGAACGGCTATGCTTTCGGGTTGCGCCACCAGCGCCTGGAATGGCACGGCGGATACCATGCGTTTTCTATTCAATACGGGAAGGGCGCAGCGAGCAATTTCAGCACGTCGATCGATGACCCTGATCCCTTCATAAAGAGCTCCGAGAGACTGCTGATCACGGAACACCTGCTCGTGCAACCCAACAACCGTTTCGCCATCATGCCGATTTTTATTTTCCAGAGAAAACGCGATGGCCTGCCGGGCCACGGGTTCAACGACTGGGTATCGTTCGGTGTGCGACCCGAGGTGTTTTTTAGCAAGTATATTTCCCTGGCGTTTGAGAGCGGGTTTGACCACACGGAAGGCTTTGCCACGACGCAAAATGGCAACACCCAATTCAGCGGCTGGCTGCGAAAGTTTACGATCGCACCGCAAATCGGTGCGGGCCGTCAATTCTTCAGTCGTCCGGTGCTGCGATTGTTCGTGACCTACGCGAATTGGTCTAACGGCTACCGAGGCTTCGTGGGCGGAGTCCCATTCGCGGACAGAACCAGCGGGCTTACTTACGGAGTTCAGGCGGAAACGTGGTGGTAGCCAACGGCTTGCAGCGACCACGAGTTCGGAAAGCTTACGCGGCACTAGTAGCGATTCAATCTGCCGCTCTGAAAATCTTTGGAATCCGGGGTGAACATGGCAACTCGAGAAATTGCTGCTAGTCCTAGTCCAGCGGAAGCTGTTCCGGTTGCTTCGGCAAACCAAAATTACTCACGCCCTCTGGCTATCGTTACCACCCTGTTCTTCATGTGGGGATTTTTGACCTGCTTGAATGACATTCTGGTGCCGCATCTGAAGTCCATATTTGATCTGAGTTACACGCGAGTGATGCTGGTGCAATTTGCATTTTTTTCGGCGTATTTCTTGTTTTCCATCCCGTGGTCCAAGGTCGTGAACAGGATTGGTTACCAGAGAACGATGGTCGTGGGGTTATTGACCATGGCGGTTGGAGCATTTCTGTTCGTTCCTGCCGCATCGGTTGCTTCATACCCGCTGTTTCTCACGGCTCTCGTCGTTCTGGCTACGGGAATTACGGGCCTTCAGGTGTCGGCAAATCCCTACGTGGTGGTGCTGGGCAAACCGGAAACAGCATCGAGCCGGCTCGATTTGACGCAAGCGTTCAATTCTTTGGGTACTACTATCGCACCGAAACTCGGCGGGCTTCTGATCCTGGCCGCGGCGCCGATGGCGATGGAAGAGCTGCACCAACTGTCGCCGCATGCGCTGCACATGTATCGCGTGCAGGAGGCAGCCTCGGTGAAGATGCCATACACGGTGATCTGCGTTGCGCTGGTGTTGCTGGCGATTGCGATCAGCACCTTCAAATTGCCAAAGATCGAACACGCGGCGCATCGCCCGGGAGTTAACGATTCGATCTGGAAGCATCCCAACCTGATCTTGGGCGCGGTTGGGATTTTTGCCTATGTGGGTGCGGAGGTTTCTATCGGGAGTTTTCTCGTGAACTTTTTCGGCCTGCCGGAGGTTGCCGGCTTCTCCGCCAAGACCGCGGCCGGTTTCGTTTCCTTCTATTGGGCTGGCGCCATGATCGGGCGGTTTCTGGGCGCGGGGCTTCTCCGGCGGATTAAGCCTGGAAATCTGCTGGGTTTGTGCGCGATCTGCGCCGCAACGCTAGTTAGTGCTTCGATGCTTCTGGGCGGACACACGGCAATGTGGAGCATCCTGGCGGTGGGATTGTTCAATTCGATTATGTTCCCGACCATTTTCAGCTTAGGAGTGGCGGAGCTAGGTCCGCTTACCGGGAATGGCTCCGGGGTGCTGACGATGGCTATTGTGGGAGGGGCCATCCTTCCGGTGATCCAGGGCGTAATTGCCGACCATGTTGGGATCCATCACGCATTCTTTCTACCGGTGCTCTGCTACCTTTATATATTGTTCTACGGACTAAGCGGATCGAAGCCGAACAGCGCCCGATATGCCAAGGAGTAAGTGCAACAAAATACAGGAGTTAATTTTATAGGGACTCGGGCTGAGGCGAAAGAAAGTGGCGAACGATCCGACTGGGTGCGATGGCCGGTTTTGGTGCACTCGGCGCGGACCGCAGTAGCAGCGCTGGCTTCGTTGTTGGTAGCGCGGCTGTTCCGGTTGCGCGAGGCGTACTGGGCGCCGATCACGACGCTGGTGATAACGCAGTCCTCGCTGGGCGCAGCGCTTACGGTTTCGTGGCAACGTTTTGTGGGAACCGCCTTGGGAGCGGCGGTTGGCGCCATTGCGGCGAGCTACTTCGTGCCCGGTGGGTTGGTATTCGCGGCTGGCATTTTCCTTTTAGGACTGCTGTCCGCCTCTGTGCATGCGGATCGAAGTGCATATAGGTTCGGGGGCATTACGTTGGCGATCGTGCTGTTGATCCCAAGGGTGAGTCCCGCGTGGCGGGTGGCCTTTCACCGGTCCGCCGAAGTATCTATCGGAATTGGGGTTGCACTTTTGCTAACAGTAGTATGGCCGGAGAGGGAAGACACGCCAGCCGGCGAAAAATGAATTCCTCGCGAAGTCCGGCACGGGATGGGCTTAACTCTTGTGGAGGGTGGTTTTAACCTCGCGTCAAGCTTCACTCTAGGATTAAGAAAACCAACGGAAATTGATCCCCCGACAAGGAGCTTGCTTGTAGAAGCACAATTGTGGTGGGTCATCGCTCATCCGCTTCCAGAACGCTTGTTTCGTTCGCCTGTGGAACGAATAGCCTCATTGTGGCAGGTTGATTTTTTTCAGGAATGCGGCATAGCGCGGATCGCCGTGCAGGTTCTTTAACAGAGCTGAACCTTTAGTATCGGGGACTCCGCCGTCGTGCTGCACATAGGCCCGGTCCAACCACACAAATGCTTTGTCGGGCTCCTTGCGGAAGGCGTAAACCTCGGCAATTTGGAACGCCCAACTCGTTTGATATTTGGCAATTAACTCGCTCAAGGCGGCGTCCGACTCCTTCCTGCGGCCCAGTGCGTAGTACGTCACCGCCTGTCCTTGCAACCGTGAGATAGCCAAGGGTTCTCGGTCGATTTCGATTAGAGCATCCTGAGCCCGTCCCTGCGCCAGATATATGAAGCCCAACAATTCATGGTTAAAGGGAAGATCGCGATTGAGTTCTAATGCCTTTTTGAAGCCCACTTCCGCTTCCTCCTGGCGGCTCATCTCAAAGCAGATTTGCGCCAGCGATTCGCGACTTCCTGCGTTGAGCGGATCCAAGGCAATTGCCCGGCGAGCCAATTCCAGAGCTTCCTCAAAGTGGCCGAGGGAATCAGCTAGGCCGGCGGCGACATCTAGAACTGCGGAATTTCCTGCGTCGAGGGCGAGAGCGCGCTGTATGGAAGCATTCGCTCCCGCCCAATCCCAATAGGCAAACATCTTGATCCGCCCGATTTGGGCGTGCGCCTCTGCCAAATTGGGATCCAGGGCTACAGCCTGCTCCGCCGCTTCCCGCGCCCGCCGCTGCCCCTCCGCAACGGGAACAAAGCCCCTGTCGGCTTGGCGAAAGCGGGCGCGAGACAAACCTACCCAGGCCAGAGCATAGCCGGAATCCAGTTTGATCGCGTGTTCGTAGTAGCTTACGGCCCTGTTCATATCCCCGTCGCTGTCCCGGTCGTGAAAAAAACGTCCTTCCAGGTAAGCGTCGAAGGCTTCCGGATTGACATGACGCAACCGCGTCAAGTCGGCTTGCTGTTGCTGCGTCAAACGGATTTGGATCTCCCGCGCCACGGCTTTGGCTACGTCGTCTTCTAAACTGAGAATATCTCGCGGGCGATAGTCGTAATCCTGAGCCCATAGATGACTTTGATCCTTCACCTGAAGAAGTTGGACAGTGATCCGCAGATGGTCCCCGCTCCCTCGAAGGCTGTTTTCCAGCACATATTGAACAGAGAGGTCACGTCCAATCTGGTCCAAGCGTTGGTCACTGTGTTTGTATCCCATCACGGAGGTTCGCGCGATGACTCCCAACTGTTCCGGGTGAAGCCGCCCCAACTGTGCAATCGTCTCTTCCGTCAGGCCGTCCGCAAGGTACTCCTGTTTGGGATCACCAGTTAGATTTTGGAAGGGCAGCACGGCCAGCATGATTTTTCCCGATCTTGGCGGCGGCGCGGTCCGAAAACTTCGCCAGGAAATGTAGCCCGCGACTACCAAAACAACTGCAAACGCGCTCAAAACCGCGGCCATCCGCCAGTGATTCCTGGGTTTGGGAACCGCTTTCGTGGTCTTTGACAACTCGGTCGCGCTGGGAGCTTCAGTTTGCGGGCTCAGGTTTCCGGTTCCCGCTTCGACGGCAACTCCAACGGTTGAGACACCGGACGTTGGAACCTGAGTCACATGCTGCTGTCTGCCCTCTGCAATCTCGAGGCAGGCGACATCTGCCGTGAACTGATACCCCTTCCGGGCAATCGTTACAATCAGCCGGTTGTCCTCAGATTGATCAGCCAGCGCTCTGCGCAAATGTGAAATGTATTGCGTCAGATTCCCGTCTTCCACAAAGGTGTCCTCCCACACTGCTTTCAGCAATTCGTCCTTGGTGATGACGCGGTTGGGGTTTTGAGCCAGAAAAACCAGGACGTCGAAGGCCTTGGGAGTGAGGGGAACAAGGGATTCGTTGCAAGACAGTGTGCGTTTCTGGGCATCCAGGACAAACGATCCGAACCGGTATAAGTAGCTCATTAGCAAGCCGTTAGCTCATTCACCCGAACCCTTTCCGAGTTTTTCACCTTTTTTCAGCGAGCCCTTGAGTACTTCCAAAAAGGCTTTCCAGCAGAATGCGTCCCGTCAAGGTGAGAGTAGCCGGCACTTTGCAGGTCAGCCGCGAAACCGGAGCGAATTGCAGGCTCCATGCAATTTCGCTGCAAGGAGTGGGGTTTGCCAGCGGTTCGTCGATTATCGCAGGAAATTGAAGGAATCCCAAAGCCACAACCCTCCTGAGAAAGAAATAGGAAAGGGAGAAAGCAATGAATGCAATCAGCAGTGTGAATAGATGGGGAGTCCCCAAAGAAACTGGCGGTTTCGATCAAGTGCCGAGCATCAATTCGGATGGTTGCCGATTTGCACGATTTCCTTATGCTGGTGGCCAGTCGTCCGATACTGATCAGCGGTTGCGAGAAGAATCGTCGACGACTCCCTCCTTTTTGACAGACGAGCCGCCCGAGGAGTTTTCGGAGGAGGTGTTCGATCGCTTCGAAAGAGTCGTCGAAATTAGAGCAGCGTTGCTGGCAATCCTAGAACTGGTGCGCACCATGGCCCCCCCAAATTCGACTGTCTTACGGTTCAACGTGAACAACGAGCGCGAGGCGAGAGTCACCCTCGACACCGCGTTTCGCCAGATCGAGGCTCTAAGGGACCGGCTCTACAAGGAGAATCTGGCATTGCGGGACGAAGTTGACCGCGTGTCCATGTTCGAAGAGATTGTGGGAACGTCGCGGGCGTTGCAAGCCGTGCTTTCTCGTGTAGTGAAAGTTGCTCCGACGGATTCCAGCGTTCTTATACTTGGTGAGACCGGCACAGGCAAGGAGCTGATCGCGCGTGCCGTGCACAAACGATCGCAGCGCTCGTCACACGCTTTTGTGAGTGTCAACTGCGCTGCCATCCCGCATGATTTGATTGCCTCAGAACTGTTCGGCCATGAGAAGGGCGCTTTCACTGGGGCGGTGCAACGGCGTCTCGGCCGCTTTGAATTGGCTGAAGGAGGGACGATTTTCCTCGATGAAATCGGGGACCTTCCTGCTGTCACCCAGATTGCCCTGTTGCGCGTCTTGCAGGAGCACGAATTTGGGCGTGTCGGGGGAAATCGATCGATTCCATCTGACGTTCGTGTGATTGCTGCCACAAACCGTGACCTAGAGGCTGCGATTGCGGCAGGTAGCTTTAGGAGTGACCTTTTTTACCGGCTGAACGTTTTCCCGATTGAGATGCCGCCCCTGCGTGAGCGAAGAGAAGATATTCCGATCCTTGCCGAGTACTTCATCGACCGCCACGCAAGGAAAGCAGGGAAGAACATACGAGGCGTAAACAAAAAGAGCATGGAGCTGCTTCAGTCCTATCTTTGGCCCGGGAACATCCGCGAATTGCAGAACGTGATTGAGCGGTCACTGATCGTGTGCGAAACGGAGAATTTCTCGGTGGATGAGAGCTGGCTCTCGCCGCAGCTTCCCGCAAAAGGCTCGAACAGCGCGCTTAATTTCGCCGAACGCCTTGCAGCGCAGGAGATCGATATGATCGAAGCAGCGTTGCGCGAAAGCGGGGGACAAGTATCCGGACCGTCCGGCGCGGCCACGAGGCTGGGTCTGCCGCGATCTACGGTGGAATCGAAGATTCGGTCCCTGAAAATCGAGAAGAATCGTTTCAAGATATAGCCTGAAGTAGGCGATGGGGATGAAATCAGAGAGATGATTGTCGGACAACGATTATTCATTTCTTTCGGTCTGTGCGAGTCAAGACTTTGATATAGAGGATAGATTTTGGCCGGGTTGGGTTGTGGCGGCGCAGGCGGATTCCAGGAGTTGAGAGGCGCTTTCGCGAGGGTTGGCGTTATCGAAAATGGCGCTGCCTGCTACCAGGATTTCGGCGCCAGCGTGGATGATGTCCGCGATTGTGTCGTGGTGCACGCCGCCATCTACTTCGATACGAAAATTTAGGCCGCGAGATTCGCGGGTCTTCGCTAGAAGCTTCATTTTTTCCAGGGATGCGCGGATGAAAGACTGGCCGCCGAAACCGGGATTCACGCTCATCACAAGAACATGATGAACCAGGGGAAGAACCTCGTCGAGGGTGTGGACTGGGGTGGCGGGGTTTATTACCACGCCGGGTTTGCATCCATGGGAGGCGATTAGACGGAGCGTGCGATCGAGATGGACACAGGCTTCGTGATGGACGGAAATCCAATTGACGCCGGCCTCCGCGAATGCGGGGATGAAATCGTCGGGGCGCTCGATCATTAGATGGCAATCCAATGGGACGTTGACGACTTTGCGTAGAGAGGCGACTACTGGCGGACCGATGGTGAGATTGGGGACGAAGTGGCCGTCCATGATGTCAACGTGAAGAACCGTGGCGCCGCCGTCGATGGCGGCTTGCGCTTGCTCGCCGAGGCGGGCGAAGTCGGCGGAGAGAATTGACGGAGCGAGCTCGATCATCGGGAGTGCCTCATGTGAGGGAAGATAATTCGGCCACGGAGCTTCAGCTCGCAACTTGGGCGCGAGGTGGTTGTGATTGCGCCATTCGTTCGATCATACGTTTGCTGATCTTTTCTCCCCGGATAAGGCCTACGGGTCGAGGATCAGCTTTGCTCTTAACTACGGGCAACCAGGTAATAGCGTGATCGAGCATGGCGGCGGAAGCCACGAGAGCGGAGTCCTCGAGAGCTACGTAGATTGAATTCGGGATCAGAAGGTCGCTTAGCTTGAGATGGGTGATGTCGCCGCGCGTCTCCGCCGAAGTGACGGCAATGCGAGCGATAATTTGATAGAGGTCGCCACGGTCGAGAGTTCCCCATAGGCGCTGCTTTTCGTCGAGGACCAGGAGAGTGCCGGTGGGACTCTCATTTAGCGCGTTGATGGCGTCGGCGAAGGTAGTTTCTTTCGTGAGCAACTGGGCGGGAAGCGGATCGAGGAAAGAAGCGATCGACTCGCCTTCCAGCATAGCCTTGCTTATGGGCAAACGACGCCAAAAATCACCGGAGCCGCGAGTGACGGCTCTTACGAGCAGCTCGCGAAACGGTGTGAAGGAACTCGCAATCTGCGAGAACAGAGCACTGCCGACTTGACGGAGACGAACTGCAGAACGAGCCCGGATGCTCGTTTCGTGGGGGCGGTTCCCGAGAAGAGCGCCTTCGCCGAAGAAATCGCCCTGCCCCAAGACGGCGACGACTTTTGTCTCCGCGGTCGGTGAATTTTGCTGTAGGACTTCCACCTGGCCCTCTTCAATGATGCTGAAGACACGCGCAAGTTCGCCTTGGCGGTGAATGAAATCGCCGGGCCGGTAATACGCGTGAGTGGCTTGTTGCGTTGTGTCCGTGTTCAGGAAGCTGAGATCGCGGGGGAAGAGGACGTCCCACGACCAGTCAAGGCCGACCTTGATCCGGCGAGACCACGTGGGAAGTTTGAAGAGGTAAACGCCGCGCCAGAGTAACCACGCGACGAAGCCGGAAATGTGCACGCCGAGCATTTCCGCAACAGCCTGATAGCCGCCGATGGAGCAGAGCTGACCAAGCGCTTTGAAGCGAAAGGGTTGCGTGGGCTCGGCTTTCAAAATCCGAACTACATTGAGCGCAGCTTGGCGGCCTTGGCGCTCTGCAAACTGACCTGTGGGTGCTGCGGGTTTGTTGTCGAAGGCGTTGATGATGTACGCGCAATCGCCGATAGCCCAAGCGTTGGTTTGTCCTTCGATACGCATTTCGGGCGTGGTGCGAATGCGCCCGCGCTCTTTTGGAACATCGAGAGCTTGCACAATGGGAGAAATCGCAGTGCCGATGGTGCAGACGACTGTGGCGCCGGTCAGCATGCGTCCATCATTGAGCTCGACTCCCTCATGCGTTGCGGCCACCGCCCGGGTATTCAGCAGCATGGTGATGCCGGCTTTTTCCATCTTTTTGCGGGCGAATTCGCGGAGCTTGGGTGCTACTTCGGGCAGGATCTGGTCCTGGGAATGAACCAGGCTGACAACCACATCTTCCTTGTGGAAATTTCGGTAAAAGCGGGTGCTGCTGCGGACAAGTTCATTGATTTCGCCGGCGACTTCCACGCCGCTGAAGCCGGCACCCACGATGATGAAGCTGAGATGCCATCGGCGGAGATTGGGATCCGTGGCGGCTTCGGCGGATTCCATTTGGCGGACGATCTGCTGGCGAAGCTCGATAGCGTCGCGCATGACTTTGAAGGCGAAGGCGTGGTCGGTCATTCCGGGGATGATGCCGAGATTGCTTTCCGCGCCACAGGCGACGACAACATGGTCGTAGTGCAAGCGTGTCAGCGCGCCGTTGCCATCGTCGAACTCAATTTCTGAGGACGAAAGATCTATCCTTTGCACACGCTCCGTGCGGCACTCGACACCGGGGAGCATTTGACGTAAAGGGGCGGCGGCGGCATCCGCATTGATCGAAGCTCCGGCTACGTCCGCCAGGAGGGGATGAAATACCATGTGGTTTTCTCGGCTGAAGAGAAGAATGTCGCACTCGGACGCGCGGAGCTTGCTGCGAAGAGTCTTTGCGAACTGAACGGCGGCGAAGCCTCCACCGACAACGACTACTCTTACTGGGTTCACTTACTTGCTCCTAACGCTTGCCTAGATACAACTGAAAGCCTTGGAGTTCTCAAGGGCTCCTCCAATTACTGTGATGCCGAACGGGACAATTCGACGCTCTAGTTCACGATACGCAGTCGAGAATTCCCGGTATATCGGGAACGTGTGAACCGTATTCGAAATGACTGACAAAGTTGCTTAGAACACCGGGCCGGTCCGATCGTGCGGTGACGACCAAAGGTCAGTCCTCCCAATGGTCTACAGGTGCCGCGATGCCCAGGCGTTTCATTTTGTAAAACAGCGTAGTGCGTTTTAGACCGAGTCTGGCGGCCGCCCCTCGCGGACCACCGAGCTTCCAATTCGCGCGCTGGCAGGCAGCGAGGATCTCCCGCCGGACTTTATCTTCCAGCGTGGGATTTGCAATCTCGATCGGTGCTGGCTCGCATTTCTCGAGTGGTGGCGGTTCGAAGACTCCGTCATTGGAAAGAATTACGGCGCGGGCAACGTAGTTTTGTAACTCCCGGATGTTCCCAGGCCACGAATGACGAACGATGGCGCGCATGGTTTCTTCGGGGATGGTGTCGATTATCTTGTCCATGGAGGTGGCGAACTGTTCGATGAAGTAGCGCACAAATTCCGGAATATCCGCTTTTCTTTCGCGAAGCGGTGGCAAAGAAACCGGGAAAATATTCAGGCGATAGTACAAATCCTCTCGGAATTCACCGTCACGGACCATCTGCCGCAGGTCTTGATTGGTCGCCGCGACGACACGCACATCGACGCGCGTGGTACGGGTGCTGCCTACAGCCTCGAACTCGCGCTCCTGGAGCACACGGAGCAGCTTAGGCTGAAGCTCCATTGGCATGTCTCCGATTTCATCAAGAAACAAAGTGCCGCGGTCCGCCAGCGCAAACCGGCCGACATGCGAATTGACCGCTCCGGTAAAGGCTCCGCGTTCGTGCCCGAAAAGCTCGCTTTCGAGAAGACCGGCAGGCATTGCCGCACAGTTCACTTTGACGAGATTCCGGCTGCGGCGCGGGCTGAGCTCGTGAATCGCGCGCGCGATAACCTCCTTGCCCGTCCCGGTTTCGCCGGTGATCAAGACGGTGGCGTTCGTTGGCGCCACGGCCTCGACTTCCGTGAGGATGGAGCGGAGGCCGCCACGGCGCCCCACGATCGTCTCCAGGAACGAAGCTTCGGCGCGCCCCGGCCTGCGGACAATGGATTCATCAGGACGATATAAAGTGGTGCTCATGGTTGCGTTTCCCCTGTTTTCGTCAATCTGCGTACCTGCAATTGCGATCATCTTTTGCTCCTACGCCCAGCGTCACAAATTTCGATGCGAGGTTTATGGTGTTCCTAGTCCCGGAGCTCGCCCGACGGTGCGCTGGAGCTCTGCCCAGGCCAGCAAGTATCCAAGATTGGCCTGCAACAGTTCGGCTTTTGCCTCGTAGTTCGCGGCGGTGGCATGCCTTACATCGGAAATCAGCACCACACCTTGAGTGGCTTGATTTGTGGCGAGCCGCTCGCTTTCCTGGCGTAGTTGGGCGACCTGGGCTGCGACGTTGATCATGTTTTTGGTGCGTTCGAGCTTGTTGTAACTTTTATCGATGGCCACGGCGACTTTTTCTTTGAGGTGCTCGAGATGTTGCTCCGCTTCGGCAAGTTGCGAGGAACGCTCGCGGACGGTAGCGCGACGCTTGCCGAAATCCCAGAGCGTGTAGTTCAGGTGAATGCCGAATTCGCCGAAGTTGCGAACCAAGAAGGGCACGCCGTCTTGGTAGCTGTGGCGCGCGTAGGCGGTGATGTCGGGAATGTATGAGGTCTTTGCGCCTGCCACACCTGCGCGTGCTTTCTCGACCGCTTCCGAGGCGGCGCGTATTTCGGGATTTTCTTCCCACGCCTCTTTCACGTATTCGGATTTTGGCAAGGTCTCGAAATTGGCTTCGACTTCCGGATCGAGCTCTAATTTTGTGTCGAGGGGAAGGCCAACAAGATCATTCATTTCGGTGGTGTAATCGTCGATCTGGAGTTCGGCGGTGAGGACGGATTGCTGGCCCTGAAGGAGTTCCGCGCGAGTCTGGATGGCCGCGACCTGCAAGGCGCTACCATTGCGAACGCCATTCTCGTTGTCACGCAGATTTTCGGTAGCGAAGGAGGTTTGCTGCTCCGCGGCCTTCTTCTGGAGCTGCACAACAAGGATGGCGTAATAGAGGGAATGAACTTGCAGAGCGACTTCATTTTCGGCGTTCTTCAGATCGTCGCGGGAAGTGGCGGCCTCCGCAGCGGCAACACGATTTTCTTGGCGGATACGCAGCAGTTGGGTCAAGGGCTGGGCGATCATGGTGCCGCTCGAAAAAAGAGTCTTTTTGCCTTGAGGGAGTAGCGTGCCGCTGTTGGGAATGGGCACACCCGCCGCGGCACCAAAAGCTCCAGCCGGGATGGAGAGGTCCTGCAGTTCTGTGATGTGCAGTACGTTCGATTGGTTGGTTATACTCGGGAAGTAATCAGAACGGGCAGCTACTTTGCGGTACTCGTTTTCCTGGACCTTGAAGCGAGCGATCTTGAGAGTGCGGTTCTGCTGGAGTGCAAGGTGAACCGCTTCCGAGAGGGTGAGATGACGCGCTTCGTTTGCTAGAGATGAGATGGCACAGAGGAAAAGCGCTCCGGTGGTTGCAGTGAATCGGAGGATGCGCTGGGGAGTCGACGTATGCCTACCGGGCCTTGATCCAAGGCGATAAGTCTGGCGTGCGATCATGATTTTTCCTCCCGAGGTAATTGTTGCTGAACGTCAGCGAGACCGTCGTAGCTCATGGGCGACTTGCGTAGCAGTCCCACGAGAACCATAGCGATGGCGCAACTCCAGGCGATCAACAGAAAGCCGTCAATGAGGCTCAACGAATGAGCCTGAAGGCGCAGCCGGGAGGCGATGAGATCGGCCGCACCCGCCGCAGCCGATGGGAGCCCGGAGGACTTCCCAAAGAGTCCCGCGGTCAGCGTATGAATATTTGCGTCTGTAATCCAGTTGCCGCTGCTTACGTGCAGACCCAAGAGATTCGAGTGCAGCTTCTCGCGGTCGGCGAGAAAATGGCCCATGTATATGGCCCCCGCGGTTCCTCCAAACAATCTAACGGTATGAAAGAACGCAGAGAATGTCAGGATCCACTGAGGTTTCGACAACCCGCCAGTGAAAACGCCCTGCAGGACAATGCCTCCCACCAGCCCTATGAGAGCAAATGATTGGCCGACGCCCGTCAGCAGCTCGGTGCGATAATAGTTTTCCGCGGCCCACGAACTGGAGTATTGGGCGCAGAAAACTGCCGCGAGGGCTGTGCATGTCAGCCCAGTAGCGAAAACCAGCCGAGGATCCACACCGCTACGCAGTAGAAGACCCCCCGTCAACGCGACCGGCAGGAGCGGTATAGCGGTCCAGATGATTGCCGGTCCGATCTGATCGGCCTCGAAACCATGGATAGCCAGCGACTGCGGAATCAGGATGATAGTGAAGGTGAGAGTAAACCGAAACCAGAAGAGCAGACTTCCAAACAGGACAGTATTCCATCGCCATAGATAAGGGAGCGCGACAAGGGGGTTGGGACCGAGTAGTCGTCGTACAAGCGCGCATAGCGTGAAGAACGCGCCGGACCAAAACAACGCGTTGAATACGCCGGAGCGCCACCAGTCGAGCCTCTGGCCCTGCTGGAGGGCGGCAAGCATCAGCGCCAATCCGGCACTCAGGTACAGGAACCCGACAAAGCTAGGCGCAGAACTACCCTTCTTTCGAGCAGGAGCCGGCGGTATCCCGAAATAGATACAGGTCATCATCACCGGCGCGATGAGAGCGGAGCCCCAGAACATCCAGTGCCAAGAAAGTTGCTCGCGATACCACCCATAAAGCGATGGCGCGACATTGACTGCACCATCGATGAACGTTGCATAGAATGCGAGTACAAAGGGTAGAAATCGCACGGGGGCGATACGAAGAGCAAAGGTTAACGTGAGCGGATAAAAGGTGCCTGAGGTCAGCCCGGCGACAATCAATGCGGCAACTAGAAGGCTAAAGCTGTGTATGAAGGGCAAGAAGGCGCAGGTTGCAGAAAAAATGCCTGCTGCAAACAGAAGGACGCGGCGTGGTCCGAGTAAACCTCCGAGGTAGACACTAAATGGGCCGATAAACATGACCGAAGCGTTATAGGCGCTGTCGAGCCAGGCACCGGCATCGTAGCTGATGCCGAGATGACCTTTCAGGTCCCCCAGCCCCAAACTAAGCATGCGACCGGTAAGTGTGACGAGGCCGGCTCCGATGAGCACGCCCAATATTCCCACGAGAGGTCGGGTTGAGATTGCCGATGGGATTGCTGCCGCTGTGGCACGCGCAATCTCCGCGGGCGTAGGTGGTCGGGTTGTGATCGCTGGAGACGCCATAATGGTCCGGTTATCGTCTCGTGCGGACGGTGGCAAGTACAGAAAGACCGGGTTGGAGTTTGGCGGCCAAGTTGGCATCATCCAGCGCGATCTTTACCGGAATGCGCTGCACGACCTTAGTGAAGTTGCCGGTAGCATTGTCCGGCGGCAGCAACGCAAACTGCGATCCGCTGGCCGGAGCAATGTCGATAACCTTGCCGTGAATGGTTTGGCCGGGGTATTTGTCGATGCGAATTTCTGCGGGGTCACCAACTTTCACGTTGGTCAGTTGGGTTTCGCGATAGTTCGCCTGCACCCATTTGATGGTGCTCACGAATGCGATCACCTGCGTTCCGGGAGATACCAGTTGACCAGGACGAACTTGGCGCTCGCCAACTGTGCCTTCTCCCGGCGAGAAGATTTTGGTATAGCCCAGGTTCACCAAAGCAGCAGCCAGGCCCGCCTGCTTGGCGCGCAAGTCTGCCTGAAGTTGCATTTCCTGGGATAGCAAAACGGCTTTTCCGAGGCGCTCGGCTTCGGCTGACAGTTCACTGCTGCGCAAGCCGGTTCTGGTCTGAGCGATATCGGCATCGCGGCTTGCCATTTGAGCCGTGAGGCTCTCCTCGTCAGCGACGGCGGCTTCGAGCTTTTGCTGAGTAGTCGAATGACTCTCATACAGGGCTTCCTGGCGGTTGCGTTCCGAGCGGGCACGGGTAAGGCCAGCTTGTATAGCTTCCTTGCCGGCCTGAGCTGCAGCAATCTCGGCTTTGGCCAAATCAATTCCCTCCAGCGCTTTCGCAATCTTGGCATCTTGCAATTCGCGTTGGCGAAGATTGTTGTTTATGGCGGCCCGTGCCGCCGCGACGGCCGCATTCGCCTGATCAACCTGCGCCTGGTAATCTTTGTTTTCCAGTTCGACGAGCAGGTCCCCTTTGCGCACTTGCTGATAGTCCGAGACGTGTACCGAGCTAACGATGCCGGGAACTTTGGTACTCAGCGGAGTGAGATCTCCCCTCACATACGCATCATCTGTTACCTGGTCGATTCGCCCGCCCTCCCAGGCATTCCAATTTCGGGTGAGGGTGATGATCAAAGCGGCAGCGAGGAGGAGCACAGCTATCGGTGTGAGATAGCTGAGCCACTTCGGCTTGGCGGCGGGCGCCGGGGGGCGCTCGGGTACAGTCGTGTGTGACGGAGCCGACTCCGTCCCGGTAGTCGACGGTGCAGGTGCTATCGCGGCCATAGAGCCTCCCGATTACGAGATTGATCGTGCAAAACGGATGAGAGCCAAACCGTAATGTTGGTTCGAACCTGGCCACGGTTCAGTTCATTGAACATTTCATGCGGCCCACTTTCGTAGAAATCATAGGAGATAGTGCGCACGCCAGCTTTACGGTAGCGCTTGATAAGGGTGCGAACGCCTTCCAATTGCTGCCCGACTGGGTCCTCGCTGCCCGAGAACAGATACATCGGCAAACCCGACCATATTTTGGAGAGCGCATCCGTGTCGGCCAGCCGTGCAGAAGCGGCCAAAAAAGAGTCCGTCGATTTGGGCTGAAGCGTTGGGAAACAAAGGGGGTCGTTCATGAATTGCGCTACACCGCGCGCCGGGCCCCGGCTCTGCCAGCGGGTGCATGCGATCTGTAAGCCGTCCTGGCTCGTAAATCGGAATTCGTGCTGCGAATTCGTGTTCATAAGTTCTTGGGACCGAGGACTCGACATTCGCTTGACCTCAGACTTCTGCGGCGGTAAGGCAACTCAAATTGGAAGCTGCAAACGGCGCGTAAGAAGAACGCTTTTCCGTATCCTTCAGGAATGCCAACCCTTTATCCCCCGGATGACGATGAACGAGAAGTACATCACCAGAGCGGACTTGTGCCGTGGCCAGCAGCCTGGAAAGTGGGCAGACGAGATAGCGCTCGATGGCACGTTTCAGGTGGCGCGCTCCGTACCGCTGATCGGTCCCCTCTTCGAGCAGGAACTGTCGTCCTTCCTTCGTTACTCGGAACAAGAAAGGTCGCGTTGTCGAATCCAACACGCGCTTCTGCACCTGCCCGAGTTCGATTTCCAGTACTTCATCCAGTTCATCCCGCTTCAATGGGTGAAAGACGACCAGCTTATCGAGCCGGTTGATGAACTCCGGAGAGAACTTGCGTCGGGCCGCTTCTATCGCGGCTCGTTCCACCTTTTCATCCAGTCGGTGCACGGGCTTGTCGATGGGTTGAACGAATCCCATCCCGCCGGTCATCAACTCGGTGATCTCAGCGCCGCCAAGATTCGAGGTCATGAAAATCATGGTTTGCGAGAGGTCGACCCGGCGGTTGTCGCCTAACGTCAAGGTCGCCTTGTCCAGTATTCCCAGCAATAGTTGCCAGAGCGAGTCGCTGGCTTTTTCGATCTCGTCAAACAAAAGGAAACTTAGCTTCAGGTGTTCGGTATGGCTCTTGGCCAGCGCTTCCTGGGTGATCAGTGGGTGCGTTTCGCGGTGGCCCAAGTAGCCCGGCGGTGACCCAATCAATTTGGCGATCTCGTGCGAGTGCTGAAACTCCGCGCAATCCACTTTGAGCATCGCACGGCTGTCTCCGAACAGAATTTCGGCGGCGGCTTCCACAATGCGCGTCTTGCCTGAGCCGGTCGGCCCTAGAAACAGAAGGTTTCCGATTGGGTGCGCGGGAGAGTGCAGGCCGGCGCAGAACACCTGATAAATGTCGGCTAGTGCTTGTACAGCCTCTTCCTGCCCGACAATCTTGTGACGTAGCGCATCCTCGAAATGGCAGGACGCAGAACTCCGCTTTGCCGTGTCCAGCACCTTCACGTGGCCCCATTGCGTTGCTGTTGCCATAGCATCTCCTTCACTGTCGTCATCCAGAAACAGCTTGGACACGACATCAATTTCAATCTCCCGCTCGTTCCCTCGTGATCCACTCGCGAATGTATGCTGGGCAATTCCTGATCTTGATGCTGTCGGTTTCGCAGCTGTCCAGAAAACGGACGGCCTCTCGATCCACGAGGGTTAGATCTTTCAAGTCCAAGACGATGCGGCGACCTTTCGCTTCCGATCCAAACAGGGTTTTCATTCCGCCTACATTTTCCTCGTCCATTCGACCACTCAACGTAAAGACAACTTCGCCGTTCGCCGCTCTCGTGATCTTCAGCATCGATCCTCTTTTGGAACGAGATTCTCGACACTAGAAGGCAATTGCGGCTCCAACTGTAAGTTGCTGTAAATTCAGTCTTTGATGGATAAGAGAATGGCGATGTTTCGCCAGTTGGCGAAAAGTGGTACAAAATGCTTTCGACGAGCCTCACAGAGACCTGCGACGAGAGAATATGTTCTACGGCGTTTCCAGATTGGGTACGGTCCGAAAGCATGAGTGCATGTTGCTGGAAGGGTTGAGAGCCGTCTTGAACGAATCGGCCTCGATCGGGATGTCTTTGCTCAATCCTTTTGACAGTTCAGTTTTTCGCTCGGAATGGATTACGGCATGTCCTGGCTTCGGGGTGAGGGCTGGCAATCGGATTTATCGTTCCAGCCGGCGCGCGAGACTTGGGGGCATGCCAGTTGATCTACGGAAGTGCCGAGAAAGATGACTCTGGTCGGAAAATCCCGCAGCGAGAGCAATTTCAGATAACGGCAGTCGAGTCTCATGGAGCAGTTGCTCAACATGTTCGAGGCGTCGCTGCAACAAATAGCCGTGCGGTGGCGCTCCAAGCGATTGTCGGAAAGCCCGTGCGAAATGGTGCGTGGAAAGTCCGGCCATGGAAGCAAGAGCTTCGAGGCTTATCCTCTCGGCGAGATGCGATTCGATGTACTTGCAGATCCGATGTGTGAGCGCTGGTGAAAGGCCTCCGCGGCTAAGCGGCGGAACGTCTGTTCTGGACAAGTCGTCCAGCTTAGGGATTCGCGGCTGTGCATGGACGATGGACTCTGGCGAGCTATGCGAGCCCCTCGATTTGCTCAGAGGCGGCGTAATCAAAGTGTTCCAGCTGCCTAGGCCATCCGTTCGGGTCAAGACACTTGGAATGTCCTGCCCGCTACCCCGTCGGAAGAGGGAAAGACCGTAATCGAAAATTGCGCTCAGAGGTACGCCGTCGGTCAGGTTCCTGTGCCTCGCGCAGAGCGCACTGCGCGCAACGTGATCGGCGCCAACGATGCGCTGATCTTCATCGAGGGCAAGCAGCAACGCGGGACGGCTATCGTCGCATGGCGAAGCCGCAATAATCCAAGCGTGGCGGAAGAACTCGCGAAAGAGTCGTTCTTCGACGGCGCGGGCGGAGGCAATGGTTGCCGCCAAGGCCAACTGTTGGGTTCGATCGGTTCCGTCTAAAATGACCGCTGAAACGTCCAGCACGCCTGCCAGTTTTCCGACGGGATCGAAGATCGGTGCACCCGCACAAGTGAGTTTGGTATGCCGAGTGCGGTAATGCTGGCCGCAGTGGACGAGAACCGGTCGTTGTTCGGCGATACAGGTCCCAATGCCGTTTGTTCCTTCGATTTGCTCGGACCAGACACCGCCCAGCCAAATGCCCCACTGCTTGAATTCATCGGCCCTTGCTGGATCACCGCGATGGTGAATAGCGACTCCATCCCCGTTGCACAAGAGAACGACATATCCCTGCTGCCGCACGATCGCGTAGAGACGATCGATTTCTTCCCGGGCGTGCAGGATGACGTCAGCCAGCGGCTCGCTTGAAACCTTTAGTTCGCTTTGTGTGATGACATTGGGCGCCGTCCGGCTTCTCGGGTCGACGTGATGCTCCGCCACACATCGCCGCCATGAGTCGTGTACTTCTGCGGGAGATGAACTGGCCGTCGCGCCGGTAAGCACGGGCTCGACGGGCCGAACGTCAAGAGCTTGTTCAGCAGCGGTGCCGAAACGACTCATGACTGGAGTAGCCACGTGGGCCTCTAACATCCAAGCGAGCTTACAACATTTGGGCTTGTCGCCAGGCTTGCAGCGGATCGCCTCGCGCGGCTTCCGGGGGAGCTCCACAGTTGCTGGAATCTTGACCGGAATTGTAGCAGTGAGCCGTCAGCCCAACAAGGTGAGTTCTTCTGCATGGGATGGCCGTCACGGTGCTGCATGACGAGAGTCACGGTCTTCAGCATCTATCCTCTTCTGTTTTGTTTCGCGAACCCGTGTGATAGAGGAGGCAATTCGCCCTCCGACCGTAAGTTGTGATCCAGCGACTCGCCAAGACGCTGGGTCCCGTAGCCAGCTTGAAAAGCGTCAAAGGTTTGACCAGTTCGTCGATTGTGCCGTATCAGAAGTTGAGCGGTCCCGTTTCTCCACCATTCCACGCCCCTAAGTCTCATTGGTTCAGCGTGCGGGCGGGGGCGACGGAGACAGATCGTGGCAATTCAAATGCCGTCAAAAGCCTGGTCGGACTGAAAGGGGCGCGAGATGGAACGGAAAGCTACAGCTGTTTGGCGAGGGGATGTGAGGAGCGGAAGGGGGTCGTTATCGACGGAAAGCAGTTCTCTGCACGAGGCACAGTATTCGTTCGGCACGCGATTTGAAAACGGCGTAGGCACCAACCCCGAAGAACTGCTGGCCGCTGCACATGCCGCTTGCTTTGCCATGGCGGTTTCCTCGCAACTCGGCAAGATAGGCTTGAGGCCTGAAAGGCTGGAAGCGACCGCAACGATAACTTTCCAAAGGGTCGGCGAGCATTTCGCGATCACCAAAAGCCATCTCGACCTGTTGGCTCATGTTCCTGGCGCAGCCCAAGCAAAATTCGATGCTGCCGTCAACGCCGCTCAGACGGGTTGCCCGGTATCAAGACTTTTCAAGGCGGAGATTTCTGTCGATGCGCGGCTCGAGGTGACGGTCTGATGCGCACCACAGCCGTGGTAAAAGGTTGAAATTCTATCCATGAACTCCGGGTTGATCGCCGGCTTAGCGGCTGTTTCTGGATCGATCGCCGGTGCCCTGGGTTCCGTGGTGGGCACCTGGATCACGACGAGGCACCAGGACCTGCGCGACCTGCTGGCAAAGAAGATTGGTCGCCGCGAGGCGCTGTACTCCGATTTCATTACGGAGAGCGCGCGGCTGCTGGTCGACGCGCTGGAGCACAATACGAGCGATCCTCAGAAATTGATACCGGCTTACGCGCTCCTAAGTCGCATTCGACTTAGCTCGTCGTCGAGCGTTCTGGCAAAGGCTGAGGAGGTCATAAAAACCATTATGACCACTTATCCGGAACCGAATCTCACTGCCGAGCAAATCCAGTTTCGCGCGGTGAACGGCGAAGACCCGCTGAGGCAATTCGGCAATGCCTGTCGCACGGAGCTTGAATCGATGCAAAAGCAATTGTGACCTGAAATGACGGCGGGTATGTGGTTCGAAGCTAGTGATCAAACAAATCCTGGCGAGGCCAATCGGCAGGCATTTTGACTGTGCGCACACCTCTAATCGGCGGGAACTGGAAGATGTACAAGGACCCTGCTGAAACCATGTCTTTCTTCGAGACATTTCGGCCGTTGGTCAAGGAGTCCGGACATTGCGAGATCGTAATCTGCCCATCGTTTCTCGAGTTGGGAAGTGCGGTCACTGCTACTCGCGGAACGAGCATACAGGTTGGCGCACAAAATCTACACTGGGCGAAGGAAGGTGCCTTTACGGGTGAGGTTTCTGCGGCGAGGATCAGAGCGTCGGGTTGTTCGCACGTGATTATCGGTCACAGCGAACGCCGTGAGTATTTTGGCGAAACCAACGAGAGCGCGTTGAAGAAAACCGTAGCAGCGCTCGACGCGGGACTTATCCCGATCGTCTGCGTTGGAGAGCGCGAAAAGAAGAACGCCGAAGCCGTGCTGACTGAGCAGTTTCGGTGCTCCCTTGGGGCGCTTGAGGATGGACAGTTCGCAAGAATCGTAATCGCTTACGAACCCGTCTGGGCGATCGGGACCGGCAACACCGCCACGCCTGAGGACGCCGCCAATGCTCATCGCTTCATCCGTGCTCTGGTGAACGGTAGATTCGGAGCAGAGGCGGCCTTTAACGTCCGCATCCTATACGGCGGCAGCGTCAAACCGGAAAATGCGAAGGGGCTTAGGGCGCAACCTGAGATCGACGGATTCCTGGTAGGCGGGGCCAGCCTCGACCCGGTTAGGTTCGCATCGATCGTCAACGCTTGAACTAGAAACCACCGAAGAATAGGTGCCGTGAGGTCTTTTCACACTTTTGATCTACGTATGGGAAAGCAAGAGCTAAGCAAAAGCCAACGTGAGGGAGAGAGGATAGTGGTCGGAAGCCGATATCGAGCAATGGACCCGGGGTTCGACTGCGCGAATCGGTCCGCGCGTAAAAATCCAGTCGATGGTCCGCCCCTGCTCTAAAAATGAGTGAGGGGTTGTCCGTGAATGCCGATTCGTAAATGCGTCCTGAAATTGCGCGCGATTGATCGCGGTGGAAGCAGGTTCGCGGGAGACATCGAGATTGAGGTCGCCAGCGAGCACGATCGGCGTGCTTATGTCG
>Ga0137409_10001490_pt1 | contig 25351 bp, 22 predicted proteins | sample CZODoug1_16funga_FD_122059 | JGI IMG/M metagenome (GOLD analysis project Ga0137409, IMG submission 122059) | Vadose zone soil fungal communities from Angelo Coast Range Reserve, California, USA - CZODoug1_16fungal (Hybrid Assembly) | ecosystem: Environmental > Terrestrial > Soil > Vadose zone...
GTCGCAACGGTTTCCGATTTTCCCAGTGCGGCAATGTCGCCCTTGTTCAACTGGTCCAGATGATCGCAACTTGCCGCTCGCATCAGGAGCGCCAGCCGCGCCGCGCCTGTCCGTGAAAGCTGCTCTGCGTGCATCCGCGGTTCGAGCCCCCACTGCCGGCCCGCCTGCAGAACGCGCTTCGATTGCTCCACCGTAAACGCTCCGCGATCGCAAAATACATCGCAGAATTCCGCCAGCCGCTTCTCCCTAATCTCGGGCAACAAGTTTTGCTCAATGAGCTTGATGTACTGCTCCGTTCCATTGGCTTTGTTCCGATATTCTTCAGGAACCACATGCGCCCCAAGAAACGTCGACACGATCTCCAGCGGTTGCTCCGCCGCCAGCTCTTTGTGTAATCTCAGAATCTTCAGTTCGCTCGCGACATCCAGACCGTATCCGCTCTTCGCCTCAACCGTTGTGGTGCCGTGCGCCGCAAACTGTTGCAACGCCGCCAGCGCACGCTTCTTCAAAGCCTCGCTTGTTGCCGCACGAAGCTTCTTCACCGAATTCAGAATCCCGCCGCCCTTCCGCGCAATCTCCTCGTAACTCGCCCCCGCGATCTTCAACTCATACTCTTCCGCGCGGCTAGCCGCATGAACCAGGTGCGTATGCGAATCCACAAATCCCGGCAGCGCCACGCGCCCGCCCAAATCAATTTTCTCTGCCGCCCGCGCTTCCGGCAATTTTTCCACTTCCGTCCGCGTCCCCGCCCCCACAATGAACCCATCGCGCACCAAAAGAGCGCCATCCTTGATCAATCCCAAGTTGGAAAGGGAATCGCCCCGCCGCGCAGCACTTCCGCGCAGCGTCAGGAGTTGTGACGCACCGGTCAAGAGCAGGTCCTGGCTCAAGGTTTTCGTATTATGACGGAATTGACTCAGGTAGCAAGCGTTCCAGCTTATGCTCAAAATCGATAAGCCTTGCTTCGTGCCGTAGTATAGTCTGTTCCCTCAACGAAGTGATGCCCACTCCCAAGGAGAAACCGATGAGTGCAAGGCAAGTCTTCTCGTTCCTTGCTATTTGTCTGATGTTGAGCTGGATAGGCCAGGGAAACGCGCAATCGCAACAGCAAAAGGCGCCGGCGCGCCTTTACAACACTGCCAAGCAGAAACTGAAGGACGGCAAGCCGCTTGTCGGCGCCACCGTTTTTTCTCCAGACCCGAACATTTATTGCGCCATGGCAAACGCCGGCTACGATTTCCTGTGGATCGAGATGCAGCACAGCCCGCTCACCTATGAGGACGTGGCCAAAATGATCTGGGCCTGCAGGGGAGCTTCAGCAATGCCATTTATTCGCGTGCCGGACGCGACAGAGAGCGACATCCAGAAGGCCACCGATATCGGCGCTTTGGGAATCATCGTGCCCACCGTGGACACCGTGGAGAAGGCTCAAGCGGCCGTGAAGTGGTCCAAGTATCCGCCGGAGGGCCGCCGCAGCCAGGGCAATGGCCAATATGGTGCTCTGTGGGGAAGCGATTATCGCCAAACTGCCAACGACAACATGGTGGTGGTGATCATGATTGAGACTCCGATGGGAGTGGAGAACGCCGAGAAAATCGCCTCTGTTCCGGGCATTGATGTAATCTTCGCGGCCAGCACTGACCTGGGCAATTTTTCGGGTCATCGCCAGGGCGACAAGGAATACGAAGCCCTGGTCACGAGGATCCGTGACGTAACTTTGCAGCACGGGATCAGACTCGGCGGACCTCAGGCCTGGAAGGATCGGCCAGGGTTCACTTTTTTCCAGGGGCCTGGTGAAACCCAGCTTATCCGCGCCGGCGCGCAGGTAAACCTTTCAACCAATCCCAAAGCTGAGACTGCGCCCGGCGTGGCCCCCATCGAAGGCGCGAAACCTCGGTAGTCGCGGTCCCTCAACGTCCTCCTGACGATGCGGCCTTAGCCTTGAATCTCTCTCCGTCAAATCGCCATACTTCTGTCTGCGTTTTGACTCGCTTAACAGCTGGACTCTTAGAGGCGCAATCGCCCACATCATTTTCCATGCATTTGAACCTTGCTCTTTTAACGATCAAATCATAAAACTGCCCACCGCTTCGGATTGTCGAAAGCGTTGAATTGGTTTTGAGAAGCACTTGCGGGCCGTCCTTGTGAGCGTTCGGGTATTCCCGATCTATGACGATTGTTTGAAACACTTTCCTCAAACGCCTCTCTTCCACTCGAAACAACAGTAGGGTTGTATCGTAAATCGGTGCTGGCAGCCACATTTGCTCAATTCGGACTCCAATCAGCATCTCGGAATCGGAAAGCCTATAAGGTGCAAGATCAAGCGACACAGATTCGTGGCCGGTGTACGAAAGTGTCCCAAATATCTCCGAAACCGGTTCGTCCGTGACATAGGAGCGCGGCAAGTCTTGTCTGGCAACGACGGACAAACCATTCTCATCTTTTTTGAGCACGGCCAAGGGCGCGTCCATCGTACAATTTCCGCACAGGAATTCAGAGCGACCCGCTAACCCAGTCAGCACAACGAGGTACTCATCGCTCGCGACGCGCCAAAGTTTAGCCTCGAGGACCGAGACTTTCGTGGGCTTATTCTCACTGTTCTGGATACTCGAGACAGTGCTTGCGGTAGGATCATAGCCATCGAAGATCTTCCCGAGAACATCTGCTTCCGAAAAACCAGAATACTCCCCGGGTAGTTGATTCGGCTTGTGTGGTTCATTCGGTCGATCTACCGTTTGCGCGCAGCAAACGCTACCCATCAGTAGAATGAGCGCCAAGCTCAATGTTTTTCCATCCAGCTTTCCCATGCTTATCAGATCTTTTCCATTGGCACCTTCACACCGGTTTTCTTCGCAAACGCAATCGCCTCCGGATACCCCGCATCCACATGCCGTGCCACACCCATCCCCGGATCATTCGTCAGCACGCGCTCAATCCGCTTCGCCATTTCTTTCGTACCATCCGCCACGCACACTTGACCCGAATGCTGCGAATACCCAATCCCCACACCCCCGCCATTGTGAATCGACACCCACGACGCTCCGCTCGCCGTATTGATGAGCGCATTCAGCAGCGGCCAGTCCGCAATCGCATCCGACCCATCCAGCATCGATTCCGTCTCGCGATAAGGCGAAGCCACCGATCCGCAATCCAGGTGATCCCGCCCAATCACAATCGGAGCCTTCAACTCGCCTTTTGCAACCAAATCGTTCAGCGCCAGCCCAAATTTGTCCCTCTCCCCATACCCCAACCAGCAAATCCGCGAAGGCAACCCCTGAAACTTCACCCGCTTCTGCGCCAATTTGATCCATCGATTCAAATGCTCGTCCCGCGGAAACATTTCCAGCACCAGCTGGTCCGTGCGCGCAATATCCGAAGCCTCTCCCGAAAGTGCTGCCCACCGGAACGGCCCTTTGCCCTCGCAAAACAGCGGCCGGATGTACGCCGGCACAAATCCCGGAAAATCGTAAGCGTTCTTCACGCCTTGCTGAAACGCAAACGTCCTAATGTTATTCCCGTAGTCGAACGTCACCGCGCCCAATTTCTGCAAATCCAGCATCCCTTGGACATGCGCCGCCATCGCCGCCATTGAATGCTTCTTGTATTCCTCCGGACTCTTCTTCCGCAGCTCCAGCGCTGTCTCGAGCGTCATCCCATTCGGCACGTATCCGCCGATCGGATCGTGCGCGCTCGTCTGGTCCGTCAGCAAATCCGGCACGACGCCGCGCTTCGCCAGCTCCGGAATCAAGTCCGCGCAATTTCCTACCAATCCAACGGAGGTCGCTTCGCCCTTGCGCACCGCGTTCTTCAAAATCCGCAGCGCTTCATCTGGCGAATTCACCATCACGTCGCAATAACCCGTCTTCACACGGCGCTTGATGCGCTCCGGGTCCACATCGATCCCCAGAAACGCCGCGCCATTCATCGTCGCCGCCAGCGGCTGCGCTCCGCCCATGCCGCCCATCCCGCCGGTCACCACCAGTTTTCCCGCCAGGCTCCCGCCAAAATGTTTTTTCGCCGCGGCCGCAAACGTTTCGTACGTTCCCTGCAAAATCCCCTGCGTCCCGATGTAAATCCAGCTTCCCGCGGTCATCTGCCCGTACATCATCAATCCCGCGCGGTCCAGCTCGTGAAACCGGTCCCAATTATTCCAATGTCCCACGAGGTTCGAGTTGCACAGCAGCACCCGCGGCGCATACTCATGCGTCCGGAAAATCCCCACCGGCTTTCCCGATTGCACCAGCAGCGTCTCGTCCCCCTCCAGCGCCTTCAGCGACCGCACGATCGCATGAAAACATTCCCAATTCCGCGCCGCCTTTCCCGTCCCGCCGTACACCACCAGCTCTTCCGGCTTCTCCGCCACCTCCGGATCGAGGTTGTTCATCAACATCCGCAGCGCGGCCTCCTGCTGCCACCCCTTGCAAGAAATCGCCGTCCCCCGCGGCGCGCGAAAAGGCCCCTTCCCCAATCCCGCCTCCGCCATCGTCCCCGCGGCCGTCTCTGACAACTTCGCAGTCATGAATTTGCTTCTCCGACGCCCATACTAACCCACGCCACTCCCTTTTGCACTTGCCGGTGGACGAGCTACTTCTGTGAATCGGATCAGTGTCACTCTCCCTTGCTGAAGAGCATCGAACTAATTGAGACACGTCGCCGCTAAAAAGGAGGTGCGTATGTCATCCGCTGTAACGGCCCCGGACATTGCACTGAAGTCGGTCCTGGTTGCTTTTGATTTTTCACAAGCGTCTCAAAAACCCCTCCACCATGCCCTCGCCATCGCCCGCCACTATGGAGCGAAATTCTATCTGGCCCACGTGGTTTCTGGTATCGGCTACACCATTGCGGGGCAAGAGGCCTTGAATTTAGCGGCGGAAAGAACCCAGAGAACTGCTCACCAACTGCGGCACGAGTTGCTCGAAAGTGGGGCCCTGGCGGGCCTCGACCATGAATTCATCGTCCGCGAGGGCAATATCTGGGAACAATTGGAACTTCTCATCCGGCAGAAGCAAGTGGACATGGTCGTTGTAGGCACACACGGCCGTGGGCCTCTAGGCAAGCTGCTCCTCGGCTCTGTAGCGGAAAAAGTCTTTCGTCACGCCGATTGCCTGGTCAACACTGTGGGCCCAGGTTCTTACGAGGATTCCTTGGTCGAGAAGCCGAAACCGGTTCGCCCCTTTTTGTTTCCTACAGATTTCAGCCCAGCCTCCTTGCATGCTTTGCCTTACGCCATCTCTCTCGCCAATCATTTCGGAGCAAAGCTTGTGGTCCTCCACGTTTTGCCGGCGGCTCCAATACCGGAGGGTTTTCATTGGTCAACCACCGGCGATCTCACGCAAATGCGCGATGCAGCTCGAATCGCCAGCCAACGGCAGTTCGATGCATTGAATTTGCAACCTACCCGGACAGCCATACAGCCCGAATTTATGGTCAAGTACGGCATGCCTAGCGAACAAATCCTGCTGGCTTCCCATACTCTCAAAGCGGATCTCATCATTCTAGGCCTGCATCGCCATGCTCACGTTGACGCCGCGTCCCACATGCCGTGGGACCGCGCTTACAAAGTGGCCTGCGATGCCCACTGCCCCGTCTTGACCATAAAGAATTGAGGTGCTGCTCTTTGTGAATTTCGAGAGCGCGGCTGTTGACATTGCCGGCTCCTGAAGCACCTTGCAGTCTACGAGGCCATCAGCCTCATGCCTCGCTTGCCCCGCGGCCGCACGTAGTGGAATCGCACCAAATAAATCTTCTCGCTTCGACCGTGCTTCGCCACCTTCAGCAGATCCAGCACGCCCAGAAATCCCGACTCCCGCGCCAGCTCCGGAGTAATGTCCGGAAAGCCAATCGGCTCGATCGAGTCGATCTCAATCGCTCCTTCGCCCATCGGATATCGCGCCCCAACTCGCACGTGCGGATGCATCCAGAACCGCACGCTGGACGTGATCTCTCCTCGCCGGACGCCCTCCCGCAGCCGCTTCGTGAACACCATGGCTGGATTTTACTCTCTCCGGCTGCCTGCATCCGCAGCCATTGTTCTATAATCCCAGCCGCCTTCAGGAGCCTCTATGGAAATCCGCTGCATTGTCACCGGCCAGAACGAATCCGGCAAGTCCGTATTCGTTCGTGACGCGTGCGCTCAGCCTGTAACTCTCTCTCTCTATTCCCGGGCTACGAATTCCATCGGCTATGGGGAAACGATTCCGTCCCCGAACTTCCCTCGGACGGCACCCCGCCGGCGCAACCTCGCTATTTCCCCGCAATACACGGCTTTCGCTTAGGTTTCTTCACCATACCGCCCGACACAACAACGCGCACCGAGCAGCTCAATACCCCGTTGGCTATCCAAGAAATTCAGCAGAAGTTGCCGGGCATGCTCGAAGTTTTAGAACGCGATCATCCAGGCATGCACACCACTGACACAGTGGACTTCGACGTGGTCGTCTCGGGCGAAGTGGTTCTCGAATTGGATGACGGAGCCGAAGTTCTCCTCAAAGCCGGGGATTGCGTGATTCAGAACGGCACGCGCCACGCTTGGCACAACCGTTCGTCCGCAAACTGCCTCATCGCCGTCGCATTACTCGGCGCGCAGCGCCATTAGAGTCCGGCTCCAATAAAGGTGGCCCGCCGCCCGTCTTCAGAGAAGAGCCGGGCCCCGCTCCGGAGCACGCCAAAGATGACCCGCGCCGCGCCGTGCAAAACGGCTTCCGAGCGAGGCCCGTGCTATTCCATTGTGTGACCCCAAAATGCTTCCCGCGGATGTATACTGCGCCCATGCAGCGGGCGACGCAGCAAGCAACGCCCGCCACGAGGAAAACAATGGTTACAAGACGCGAATTTCTCGATGCTCTTGCAGTAAGCGCCGCAGGACTAGCCCTGGGACCGACCGCTAAGAGTTACAGCCGGATTATTGGTTCTAATAGTCGACTCAACTTTGCCGTCATCGGTCTGAACAGCCGTGGCTACGCCCATCTCTCATCGCTCAATGCCAACAAGAGCGCTGCCCGCATCTCCCATGTCTGTGATGTGGACAGCAATATTCTCCGGAAGTTTGCCGACGCCACGCAGAAGGAAACGGGGGAGGCCCCGGCGACAGAAAAAGACTTTCGCAAGATTCTCGAATTGAAGGATGTGGACGCCATTACGATTGCCACTCCTGACCATTGGCATACACCGATCTCCATTGCCGGGTTGCAAGCGGGCAAGCACGTCTATGTGGAAAAGCCCTGCAGCCACAATCCAGCCGAAGGACAGATGCTGGTGCAGGCCCAGCAGAAGTATGGAAAGCTCGTACAGATGGGCACCCAGCAGCGCTCCTCGCCGCACACGATCGAAATCGTCCAGAAGATTCATGAAGGCGCGCTCGGCAAGCCCTACCTCGCCAAAGCCTGGTACAGCAACACCAGGAAATCCATTGGCACTGGCAAAGAAATCCCGGTGCCCGCGTTCTTGGATTGGGATTTGTGGCAGGGTCCAGCACCTCGGCGCCCCTACACCGACAACATCCATCCGTACAACTGGCACTGGTTCCGGAATTACGGCACCGGCGAAACCCTCAATAACGGCACGCACGAAGTCGACGTCTGCCGCTGGGCCCTGGGTGTCGATTTCCCCAAGAGCGTCACTTCCTCAGGCGGCAGGTACCAGTTCAAGGACGATTGGGAGTTTTATGACACGCTGATTACGAGCTTCGTGTATGAAGACCGCATGCTCTCCTGGGAAGGCAAGAGCTGCCAGGGAATGAGGTATTACGGCCGTGATCGCGGCTCGGCGATTATGGGAACAACGGGCACGGTCGTTGTCGATCGCGATGGCTACGAAATCTTCGACCTCAAGGGCAAAAAGACCGGCGAATTCAAAGTCGGGAGTACCACTTCTTCTTCTGACCTTACCGGTCGCGACTCCATGACCGACCTGCACTTCGCCAATTTCATTGCCGGAATTCGCAACGGCGAAAAGCTCAATGCTCCAATCTCCGTCGGCAACGTCGCTGTCACTATGCTGCAGCTCTCCAACATCGCCTGGGAAGTCAATCGCGAGCTCCATCTCGACACAAAAGATGGCCGCATCCAGGACGACCCCGACGCGATGAAAATGTGGGCCCGCGAATACGAAAAAGGCTGGGCCCTCCATGTCTGAAATTCCCGGCTCTTGCCGGAGAAAATGGCCGCTTGTGAAAACCACGTTGTCCCGCCGCGATTTCGTTCGCTCCGGTTCGCTCATTGCGGGAGCTCTCGCTTCTTCGGGCGATGTGTTCGCATTGACTCTGGGAACCCCACCGGCCGACGAAGCCTCTCCTATTCGCTTCGGTGTTGCTAGCTACACGTTCCGGAATTTTACGCGCGCGCAAGTGATCGCCTTCCTGAAGCAGCTCAACGTCCTCGCGCTCAATTGCAAGGACGTCAAAGATCATCTCCCTATGGACTCGCAGCAGGAAACCGCCGCCCTCGCGGATTACGCCGCGGCAGGGGTCACCCTTCACGCTGCCGGCACCATCTATTTTCCCAAAGATGAAGATGCGGACATCCGCGCCAAATTTGAGTACTGCAAGCGCGCGGGGATCGGCGTCATTGTCGCCGGCGACCCCGCACCGGAAACTCTGCCGCGCATTGAAAAATTCGTCAAGGAGTACGACATCCGCTTCGCCATCCACAATCACGGCCCGGAAGATAAAATCTGGCATTCGCCGCTGGATGTATTGAAAGCCGTGAAGAATTTAGATCCGCGCGTCGGCTGCTGCATCGACGTCGGCCATACCGTTCGTACCGGCACCGATGTCGTCCAAGCCATACGCGAAGCCGGCCCGCGGCTCCATAACGTCCACATGAAAGACCTCGCCAACTTCACGGAGAAAGAGAGCCAGGTCAACGTGGGCGACGGCATGATGCCCGTGCGCAAAATCTTCGAAACCCTCATCGCCCAGAAGTACAAAGGCTTCGTCGACCTCGAATACGAAATCCATCCCGACGACCCCATGCCCGGCATCATCGCCAGCTTCGCCTACATGCGCGGCGTCCTAGCAGGCCTCGGATCCGCGAGCCCGCGCTGAAACATTTGCCTAAGGCTTGGTTTTTTGTTGTTTTTCGGCGGCTTCGATGATTTTTCGGAATTCGGCGACTGCGGGAACGTCCGGCGAGCGCAGCGCGTTCTTGGCGTAATAGTGCCAGACCGGGGGACGATCGGGATGAAGGCCAACTCTGCCTTCATATACCGCAAACATGTCGTCGGGGGGCGCAGCTTCCATTTGCGGATGAGCTCTGGTGTCCTGCGGGCCGCTTTGCGTGGCGTCTGGCGGACGCCCTTGTTGCACGCCGATGCGGACGCCGCTATCCGTTGGCTGCACAACTACGGGGCGATCGTTGGTGGGCTCGCCGCCAATAGTGGGCTGCACAATTTTTCCAGAGCCTTTGCGAACGGTGATCACTAAATCGGCGGGCATCCCCGGCATGACTGGAGATAGCCGGCCCCATTTCATCAGCGCTTTCTCGACTTCGTCTTGGGCTGTTTTGTTTGCTTGGGGAGCGGTCATGGAAATGCCCGCGTCCGGATCGATAATGACCAAAACAGTTTTGGCTTGTAGAACATAAACGGGCAACAAAACTTTTTTCTTGTCGCCGGCGGTTGCCAGCGACGCAACTAAAATGATCATCAAAAACGAAACGCGCATGCGAACGAGCATCACAGCCTCCATGCGGCAAACACACGCGAACATTGTAGTCCGCGTCCGTCGAGACGGGCAGACAATCCTTGGTGTAGACTTTCCGGTGCTCACGACCAGCGAGAGCCAGTTGCTGCGAGCGAGGTCCTATGAAAAGACGTGAATTGATCCGAGCTGGTTTCATTGCGGGCGCTGCGGCGGCGCTGCGGCCTTCGCTTGGGAAGGCGCAGAGTACGCCGCAGTCCTCCGAGCTGACACCGGCGCAGAGTGGTGTGGACGCCTCAAAAGACCTTGCGGCACCGGGATGGAAACCGCTTTTTTTGGACGAGCATCAGAACGAAACACTCATTGTGCTCAGTGACTTGATGATTCCCGCGACGGATACCCCCGGCGCGAAGGAAGCACTGGTGAATCGCTACATCGATCTTGTGCTGGCTGCGGAGAAGCCCGAGACACAACGAGCATTCTTGAACTCTCTCGGATATCTGGATGGCGAAAGCATACGGCGATTCAAAGCGGCGTTTCGCTACCTGCCCCGGGAAGACCAGGATAATTTGCTGAACGGAATGGCGTATGCCGTGAATGAGAGTAGATGGACTGGGGAAGCGGATGCGAAGCCTAATGTTGGTCGCGTTCATTTTGAAGCGCTTAAAGGGCGCATCATGACGGCCTACTATAGCTCGCAGATTGGCGAGAAGGAACTCGGCTGGGACGGTGCCTTTGCGCATGGCCCCTTTGAGGGCTGTGATCATCCGGAAGGGAATCACAAGTGAACATGAACTACGGAGCAGACGACGCGCTACAACAAACTTACGATGCCGTGGTTGTGGGATCTGGCGCCACGGGTGGCTGGGCCGCGAAACAGCTTGCTGAAGCCGGACTGAAAGTTGCTTTGCTGGAAGCCGGCCGCGCGGTCACTCCCAAAGAATTTACCGAGCACATGCCGGGCTACAAGCTCAAGTACCGCGATCACTCGCCAGAGGTTGTGCGCACGCGGCCGATTCAGAAGCAGTGCTACGCGTGCATGGAATACAACTACGAGTGGTTCGTCAACGATCTCGAGAATCCCTATAGCACGCCGTCGGGCAAGCCGTTTACCTGGCAACGTTTGCGCGTGCTCGGCGGCCGATCGCTGGTTTGGGGCCGCCAGAGCTACCGCCTGAGCGATAGCGATTTCAAGGCCGCGAGCCGTGACGGGTATGGCGATGACTGGCCGTTTAGTTATGCGGATCTTGCGCCTTACTACGACATTGTGGAGCGGTACGTAGGCATCAGCGGAGCGGCGGAGGGCAATGAAATGTTGCCTGACGGGCAATTTCTGCCGCCGATGAAAATGAGCTGTGGTGAAGTTCAATTACGGCAACGCGTGAAAGCTCGGTTCGGACGCACAGTCACGATCGGGCGCACGGCGATCATCACGCAGAATCACAACGGGCGCCTCGCTTGCCACTATTGCGGGCCCTGCGAACGCGGGTGCAGCACCTTTTCCTATTTCAGCAGCCCGTTTACCACCGTCAAGGACGCAGTCGCTTCGGGCAATTGCACGCTGATCACCAACGCGGTAGTGAGCCACGTCAACATGGACGACACGGCAAACAAGGCGCGTGGAGTGACGTACGTGGATCGTTTGACGCGGCAAGTGAAAGAGGTCCGTGGAAAAACGGTCATTCTTTGCGCCCAGGCGTTGGAGTCCACTCGTATCTTGCTGAACTCCTCAACGCGGGAATATCCCAACGGGTTGGGAAATTCGAGCGGCGCGCTAGGCCGCTATCTGATGGATCATGTCACCGGGGGAGGAGCCTACGGTCACCTTCCGGAGTTCAAGGTTCTACCCAATGCCAACGAACCTCAACGGCCCAACGGGATTTACGTTCCTCGCTTCCGGAACACTCCTTCTGGCGGCAAACATTCGCGTTTTCTGCGCGGCTACGGCTTCCAGGGCGGAGCCGACGCTGAATTCAATTTCAACGCCGAAGGGTATGGAACGTCGCTCAAGACGGCTGTGAAACAGGGCGTGTACGCGATATCGCTGGGTGCTTTCGGTGAATCGCTGGCACGGTGGGACAATTTCTGCGAGATCGACCGCGATCTAAAAGATGCTTGGGGGATTCCCGCGTTGCGCATTTCCATGACTCATGGCGATAACGAAGCCGCCCTCATGGAAGACGCTGGCGCCACGGCGGCAGAAATGCTGGAAGCGGCCGGCGCGAAAGATATCAAAGAGCAAGCGAAGGTAGAAATGCCAGGCATGGCAATTCACGAGCTGGGGACCGCGCGCATGGGCAACGATCCGAAAAAGTCAGTGCTCAATGCGTTCAACCAGGCGCATGACGTGAAAAACGTGTTCGTGATGGACGGTGCGAGCTTTGTGTCTTCGGCGTGCCAGAACCCGACGCTGACCATGATGGCCGTCACCGTGCGCGCCTGCGCTAACCTGATCGACCGTTTTCGCAAAAGCGAGGTCTAAGGTGAACTCTTACTAGCAAATTGCAAAAAACGCAGCGGTCGTTCACGTTGCGCCGTTGAATTCGGTAGGTTAAAGTGACCGTCAGGCCATGAACTACGGAACGCTTCCTTCACGTTTCCTGAACGCTGTCGACAATCTTCCGAACCCACGCGCGCAGATGGTGCGACGCGCCGATCGCTGGGAGTCCATACCTTCGCAGGAATTTCTCCGCCGCGTTGCGGGTCTTTCCACCGCGCTTGTGGAACTCGGCGTGAAGCCGGGGGACCGCGTGGGGCTTTTTTCCGCCAACCGGCCGGAGTGGCATACCGCGGATTTCGCAATCAACGGCGCCGGGGGAGTCACCGTTCCGGTGTACTTCAACGAGTCGCCGGACCGCATGACGTACATTTTGAAACATTGCGGCGCCAAAGTGGTGTTGGTTGTTGGCGCGGCGCAATTGCGAAAACTTCTGAACGCTCGCAAGGAGCTTCCCGAACTCGAGCAAATCCTCGTCGCGGACGGCGGGGCAGAGATTCCCAGCGAATGTCTCCGCTTCGAAACTTTGATTGCGAGCGCCGGTGCGACGGACGTCGCTTCTTACCGTATGCGCGCTTCTCAGGTTTTGCCGGGGCAGCTCGCTTCCCTGATTTACACGTCGGGAACCACCGGTGAGCCCAAGGGCGTGATGCTCACGCACAATAATTTTTGCTCCAATGTGCACGACGTCGGCCATGACTTCAAACTCGATCCCACGAATGATGTAGCACTTTCTTTTCTTCCACTGGCTCACGTGTACGGGCGGACGCTCGATTACATTTTTATTTTTGGAGGCGCGGCGTTGGCGTACGTTGAGACGGTCGAAGCTGTGGCACAAGCTTTGGGCGAAGTCCACCCGACGATAATCGCGGCGGTTCCGCGGTTTTTCGAGAAAATTTATGCGCGGCTGGTCGAGCAAGGCTCGAAAAATACAGGCGTAAAGAGAATGATTTTTGATTGGGCCATGAAAGTGGCGGAGCGAGCGACTCCCTGGCGCGCCACGGGAGCGTCTGCCAGCGCTCTCTTGAAAGCACAGTGGAAGCTCGCCGATAAACTGGTTTACAAAAAAATCCGCGCGGGTACCGGCGGCAATTTGCGCATTGTGTCTTCCGGTGGCGCGCCGCTTTCCCAAGCGCTCGCGGAGTTTTTCTGGACCGTTGGCATCCCGATATACCAGGGCTACGGGTTGACGGAAACTTCTCCGATTGTCTCTAGCAACTACCCGGCAAATCGCATGGGGAGCTCTGGCAAGCCGATTCCCAACGTGCAGGTTCGGGGTGCCGAGGACGGTGAGATTTTAGTCAAAGGCCCCTGCGTGATGCAGGGCTACTACAAAAACCCTGAAGCCACTCGAGAAGTTCTCAGCGAAGAAGGCTGGTTCAGCACCGGCGATATCGGCTACGTGGACAAGGACAACTATCTGTTCATCACCGACCGCAAAAAAGACTTGATCAAAACGGCGGCGGGAAAATTCGTTGCGCCGCAGCCCATTGAAAACGCGTTGAAGACTAGCCCGTACATTCTAAATGCCATGGTGGTGGGCGACCGGCGCAAATTTATTGCGGCGCTGCTCGTGCCCAACGCTGCTACCGTCGCGGCCAAGGCCGCCGACCAGGGAATCAAGTTTACGTCCCACGAGGAGCTGGCGAGCCATCCCTGGGTGCACGCGCTGATCGAAGCCGAGGTCAAGCGGCTGACCGTTCATCTCGCGCAGTATGAAACGATCAAGCGTTTCGCGCTCTTGCCCGAAGATTTTACGTTCGACAACGGAAGCCTCACCTTCACGTTGAAGCTCAAGCGCCGGGTCGTCGAGCAACAGTACGGGTCCGTGATCGAATCTCTTTACGCCGACGTCGCCGAACCCCGCCCCATCCTGCAGGAATAACCACGCGCCGGTTGTTTGCAAGAAGGAACTCCGGACAGTGCCCGGCTGTTCTTTCGTACAGTTACACGCAGCGAAACAGATGGTCTTCCTTCGCGGCGCTCGGGCAACGTCCGCAAGTAAACTGGAATCGAACTGAATAACGCCCACCTCGATCCTCAGCAATATCTGGCAGGAATTCGATAGCTGGATGGAGCATCCAGCGTATCGTGCTGGAAATTACTTGGAGGAGACACAAGTGATCTTCAATGCCGACTCAGCTAAGTGGAGCTTGGCTTCAAGCAGTAGCTGGCCGTATCGAGCATTCCTGTCCGGCTTCCTCACCATAATTGCACTCTGTCCGGCGTCCTTCGGACAATCTCCAACTCCCGCCGCAACCGGGGCAGAAATAAGTAAACCGGAGGGCTTCACTCCCGGCTGGACTCTTGGAACTAAATTCGAGGGCAGTTCCAGCGGCGACGGGGCGGTTTACGACATGGGATCTGCTTTGGGCTACAATTTTTCTCGCCATTTTGGAATTGACGCGGGCGTGCCACTCTACTTTGTCGCCACTCCAACTTCGATTGAGAAGAACAATCCAGGCGCGGTTTCGGGTGTGGGTGTGGGCACTTTCTTTACGGACCTCCGGTGGAACTATCCCAACCCGTCCCTGAATTTCATCTCGGCGGTGCATCTGACAGCTCCGACCGGCGAAACGAAGAAGGGTCTCAGCACCGGCCACGCAACATGGAATTTGGCGAACCACGTCGACCACGCCTTCGGAGACTTCTCTCCGTTTTTGGACTTCGGCGCCGGCAATACCGTTATGGATACTCGTTTTTTTCACCGCCCATTCATTACCTTCGGGTACAACGCGCAATTCAACGGCGGAATTGAATATGATCCTGGCAAATTCAGTTTTTCCGCGTCGGCTTACGATGTTGCTCCGTGGGGAAACCAAACGGTCATCAGCCGCGTTTTTCGCTGCGGTGCGTCCGCCAAATGTAGTTCTGGGGGAGCAACTAAAAACCGCAAGAGTTTTACTACGGCTAGCGTATCCACCGGGGCCGCCGATCTGGTGCGTGACAATGGGCTCAACGCCGGGATTGATTACAAACCTGTCGGCTACATCGACTTGGAGTTCGATTTCAGCCGCAGCGTTCCTCTTCAACTCAACAGCTACTCGTTTGGCGTCGGCGTGGACCTCAGCTGGATCTTACACGCAGGCGCACACTAGGACTGGTCGGCGGCTGGATTTAGTTGCACCCTTTTGCATTCTGATGCCATCTAATCCGGTGCTCCTCAAATCTTAAATGGAGGTTTCTCATGGCCAAGAACGCAACGGCCACCAGCCGTGCCTTTTCGAGTAGTGTAGGAGTTCCGGAAAACAACCGGCAGGCGCTTATCGCGCTTCTCAATTTGCGCCTCGCCGATAGCACCGACCTGCGCAGTCAAGTGAAGTGGGCCCATTGGAACGTGAAGGGCCTGCACTTCATCCAGCTCCATCAACTTTTCGATTCGCTTGCTTCTCATCTGGAGGAGCAAACGGACACAATCGCCGAGCGTATTACGACGCTGGGCGGAGTAGCAAACGGGACGGTACGTGAAGCCGCAGCAAAGTCCGGGCTGAAGGAAGCCGACCTCGCCGCGATCGACGGCCCATCCATGCTGAAGTTTTTGGTTCACAACGTGGCGCATCACGCCAATGCCCTGCGCACCGCGGTGACGGAGTCTGGCGATCTTGGCGATGCGATTACCGTGGACCTTTTTACGCAGCTCACTCGCGAACTCGACAAGGATCTCTGGTTTTTGGAGGCCCACCTTCAGGCGTAGTCGATTCACGAAAATGGAAGCAAGGCTGGCGGCATGCGCGAATCTCGCATGCCGCCGTTTTCTTTGTCGGCGGGATTTTGTCTCCAGCTTGTAGAGGGCTAGAATGGCCGAGGAGACTTTCATGGCAGACGAACTGGTGATCGCGGGGCGGGCTTTTAAATCGCGCTTGATTGTGGGAACAGGCAAGTATCGCAGCTTCCAGGAAATGGCGCGGGCCCATGCCGCGAGCGGGGCGGACATGGTGACCGTTGCGGTCCGCCGCGTCAATCTCACCGACAAATCGAAGGAATCATTGCTGGATTATATAGACCGCAAAAAGATTTTTATTTTGCCGAACACCGCGGCTTGCTACACGGCGGAGGAAGCTATTCGAACGGCGCGGCTGGGGCGTGAAGTGGGGCTTTCGAATTGGGTCAAGCTCGAAGTCATTGGTGACCAGGAAACCCTTTTTCCTGACACCGAGCAATTGATCGAAGCTACCCGCGTGCTAGTCAAAGAGGGATTCGTTGTTTTGCCTTATACGAATGATGATTTGATTGCTGCCCGCAAGTTGATCGACGCGGGAGCATCCGCCGTCATGCCGCTTGCTGCGCCGATCGGTTCCGGCTTGGGCGTGCAAAATCCCGCCAACCTGCGAATTTTGCGCGAACGCATCACGGAAGTTCCCATGATCGTAGATGCCGGGGTTGGCACCGCTTCGGACGCGGCGGTGGCCATGGAACTTGGCGCTGATGGTGTGCTCATGAATACCGCCATCGCCGAAGCTGCCGATTCTGTGCTTATGGCCGAAGCGATGCGCGACGCAGTCATCGCCGGCCGCAAATCCTGCCTCGCCGGCCGGATGCCCAAGCGGCTCTACGCCTCGGCCTCCAGTCCGCTTAGTGGCGTCATCCGTTAGTCCGCAGCGCCGTGGCTCCGTGTTGCTGACCCACGAGCATCCACGACTCTATCCGGATGTGGTCCGCCTGACCAAACGGGCGGGTGTCTCCAGTACCAAAGAGCTAAGGTCTTTCCCTGACTGACATTTCCGAGGCCATTGCCTTAAAATTGTTCTTGTTTTGGCAGCTTTTGTGCAATTCCTGGAGACAGCCCTCAGGCCTCCATTCGCGTGGAGACCTGAAAAACAGGCATGGCGAATTCAGGCCGCGGAGTCAAAATCTCGTCCTATTGGATACGCAATCTGGGCACTTTGAGATCCCAGGTTCTCAAACAGATTGTCATCGGGATGGGAGTCTGTGCCGGTTATATCCTTGCGGCGAAGCTCAGCCTTCTTCTGGCCTCCGTGCATCCGAGCGCCACACCGGTGTGGCCGCCGACGGGCATCGCGATCGCCGCGTTAGTGGCCTTCGGTTTACGCTTCTGGCCCGCTATTTTCATGGGGGCATTTGTCGTCAATGTCACCACCGCCGGCTCGGTTCTCACCTCCGCCGGCATTGCCACGGGCAATACTCTGGAAGCGCTCCTGGCCTCCCTTCTGGTCCTGCGTTTCGCCAATGGGAAGCACGCCTTCGACAGGACCTGGGACATTCTGCGTTTCGCGCTCTATGGCGCAGTTCTGAGCACTGCCGTGGCTGCCACCTTTGGCGTAACGAGTCTAACCCTGGGAGGGTTCGCGCCGTGGAACCAGTACGGCCTAATCTGGCGGACCTGGTGGCTGGGGGACGCAGCCGGGGCTTTGATCTTCACTCCCTTCTTCTTGCTGTGGGGAGCGAATCGGTCCGTGAAATGGACAAAGAGTCAATTCGTGGAAGCGGGTGTTGCACTTGCCCTGTTGCTGATCACCGCGGGGACACTCTTTGGGATTTTCTTCCACGCGCGCATGAGCGGCGATCCCTGGACGTTTCTTTGCACGCCGTTTCTCGTTTGGATTGCCTTTCGCTTCGGGCAGCGCGAATCCTCAGCCGCCCTGTGCGTGCTTTCGGCATTCGCGGTCGTCGGAACCATATACGGGAGAGGGCCCTTCGTCCGCGAGACGCCGAACGATTCGCTGCTTCTGCTGCAATCCTTCCTTGGTGTTATGGCCTTGATGACGCTCATGTTCGGCGCGGAAGTATCGGATCGTCGCCGTCAGGAGGAACACGCCCGCGTTCTGGCGGTTAGTGACCCGCTTACCGGGCTTGCGAACTACCGCTTGCTGGTCGACCGCCTCGGCTCGGAAATCAAGCGTTCCGGTCGCGATGGTCACCCTTTCTCAATTCTATTGCTCGATCTGGACGGATTAAAGAAGATCAACGATGCGCACGGCCACGTGGTGGGCAGCCTGGCTCTCTGCCGGGTGGCAGAGGTTTTGCATTTGAGTTGCCGGGAGATTGATACACCGGCTCGCTACGGGGGAGACGAGTTCGCCGTGGTTCTCCCCGGGACTTCCTCCGAAGATGCCCGGCGGGTCGCTCAACGGATTTCCCAGCGTCTCAGCCAAGACGTCGAAATTCCGCAGCTATCGGCAAGCATCGGCATTGCCGAGTATCCCCGCGACGGCGCCACGATTGAACACATTCTCAGCGCGGCAGACCAAGCGCTCTACAATGAGAAGCACCGCGCCCCGGGCCGTTCCCCGGTTTCGCAATCCCTATAGCCGAAGAGTCCAGCTCGTTCAAACGCGCGGCGTGGCCGCTTCGATTGCTATGACGCGACGATCTTCTTCAGGCTTGCGCGCCCTTTTTAGCTTGCGCGCTGTCATAGCTTTCGCCGTAGATGGCGGGAACTTTTGCGCCCATACATCGCAGGTAGGAAGAGAGCTGGCCGCGATGATGGATGGTGTGGTTGAGGCCGAACATCAAGAAGGTTACCGCGGGGCGCTGGAACATGCCGCGGAAATCGACGATCCTTGCGAGTTGCTCGCCGGATTCTTTTGCGAGGGCCTCGAAGTTCTTCGCATAACGCTGCTCATACCAGGACGCGATTTCAGATGGCGTCTTGACGTCTTCCGGAATCATTGAGGGATTGGTGTCGAAGGTACCGTTGATCACGGTTTCGACGAAGCGATTGTCGGCCGCAGCAATGTGACGAACCAGTTCGTTCGCGGTCTTCGAAATGGGATCTGGGCGGTAATCCGCTTTATCGACGGGGACCGATTCTAGGATTGACTTGGTGGTCCGGCTTTCGTTCTTCAGGGTTCCGAGGTACAAATTGCGCAGAAATACTGCTTGATCCGGTGTCATTGTTTCCGGCATGGCTTTCCTCCCGAATGGGTTGCGTGTGTTTCGCGCTTTCCGTGTGTCCGGGGTTGAGATTGCGCCCACCCCGGCTTGGATGCCAGGTTGGATGCGCGAAACTCTAGCCCGCTGCGCGAATTATGGCACGCCGGCTAGACGGTTCGAAAGAGGAAGTGCCACAGGATGTCTACGGCGGCGTGGACCAGGGCAGAGGCGAAGATGGAGTTGGTTTTGCGCCAGGTCCAGCCGTAGAAGAAGCCAGCGACGGAGGCTAGGAGGACATAGGGCCAGTTGGGAAAGCCGCCGTTGGTGATGTGCGAGAAGCCGAAGAGGATGGAGGCGGTCCACCAGCCGGCGAGATCGCTATTCGAAGCGCGGGAGAGCATGTTCTGGAGCAGGCCGCGGAAGAGAAGTTCTTCGGGCCAGGCGGTGAACAAGAGAATGCCGAGCGAAACTAACGGCAGCGACTTTAGCTGCGACCACTGCGGAGCAAACTCGATGAAGTGAATGGCGCGGCCCAGGGGAATGGCGATGCAGCCGAAGACGAAGAAACTCGCGAGGATGAAAAAGCTCCAATGGTGGCCCCAGCCGATGGAATAGCCGACTCCGTTGACGCGGCGGAGAAGAAGGAAGCAGGCAAGCGCCAGGTTCACGCAGAGGAGTACGGTGAAAACGTAGGAAAGGCGTCCGCCAGGGTAGGGCCAGAGCCAGTGGGATAACGACCATCCCCAGCGATTGGGAAGAGGCTTCACTGCCAGCCAGATGAAGAGCATCGTCGCAAAATCCTGCCAGGCGCCGATTGGTTTATGGTGGGCAGAAGCGGCGAGAACAAGCGGGAGGAAGACGAGAGCGGCTACGGCGGCAGCACGCGTGAATGCGAAAGTATTTGTTCCAAAGGCGTAAATCAGGTAGACGAGGAACACTGCGGTGCCGAGCAGGTAGCCGCTGCCGCTGCCGAAGCGCGCGGCGAGACGATCCTCCACGCCGCGCGCGGCGAAGAGTAGCATCACCAGAAAGAAAAACGCGAAGGCGGTGAGAGTGGCAGCGAAGGCGCGGCCGCCGTAGCCGAGCCAGACGGAGTACAAAACTCCCGTGAGAGTCAGTACGGCCCAGACACCGAGCATGGGGAGCGGGCCGAGTTGGCGAGTGGCGGGCAAGCGAGAATTGTAACTGAAAGGAATCACAGACCAAATTCAACCGCGGCTCGGTACCGATGGATGGGGCGGCAAGAAAATTGGAGATTGATCGAGGGAGGCTCTACTCATAGCGCAAGGTCTGTATCGGATCCACCCGGGTTGCCCGCCGTGCCGGCAGATAGCAGGCCGCCAGTGCAACGGCAAACAGCAGAACAGTGACGCCTGCAAACGTTGGGAGGTCCGTGGCCGTCACACCAAAGAGCAGGCTGGCCATCAAACGTGTCAGCGCGAAGGCCGTTACGAGCCCGCCAACAATTCCAATCGCCACCATGCCGGCCCCTTGTTTCATCACCAGCCCGAGGACGTCTCCACCTTGAGCGCCAAGGACCATGCGCAAACCAAATTCCTTTGTCCGCCGCGCTACGGAATATGAAACTACTCCGTAGATGCCTACGGTGGCGATGGCGAGGGACACGAAGGAGAACAAAGACAGCAGCAGGGTGAGGAATCGCGGCCGGGCCTGCGCCCGCGAGAGAACGTCCTCCATCAGCCGGACATTGGCGACCGGAAGTGTGGGATCGAGTTCGCCAAGTCGCTCGCGGACCGCGCCTGTCAACAGACGCGGGTCACCGCCTTGGGCGCGCATCACCACGTACATGTCCGTATAGCCCTGGCCCGAAGGCTGGCGGTAGGGCAGATAGATTTCCGTGCCAGCGGGGCGGTCGAGTCCGGCGTTTTTTACGTCGTCCACGATTCCGATTATGGTGCACCAGGTTTTGTTGCCTCCGGGACGAACGCGCCGGCCCAGGGCATTCTGATTGGGCCAGAATGTCGCGGCCATCGCTTTGTTGACGATGACCACTTCGGGCGCGTCCTGAACGTCGCGCGATTCGAATGTCCGGCCATCGATCAGGCTAATCCCCATGGTTGCAAAATAATCTTTGCTCACCGACTGGTAGAAATCGACGTTTTGAATCGGACCGCCTTCTTTCAGGACAAATCCTTCGATATCGGTGTCGTTCATGTTGGGGGGACGGAGTGGCGCCAATCCGGAAACGAGAGCCGCGGATTGCACTCCAGGCAGGTTCGTCAGTCGTGATTCGAATCGCGTCCAGAGATCCGTGATCCTGGCGTTATCCGTATATGTTCCGCCCGGCAGCGACACGCGCATTGTCAGAACGTCCTCGGCGCGCAGGCCGGTGTGAACCTCCTGCAGCTTCCAGAAAGCACGCAGCATCAGCCCGCAACCGATGAGCAAAACCAGAGCCATTGCCAGTTCTCCGGCCACCAGAACGCGACGGAAGATTTGCGCACCTGCCGCGGCGGTGGTGCTGCCGGCGGTGTCTTTCAACGATTCGGATATCCCGCTAACCAGCAGTGGGGCGAGCGGCGCGAGCCCGAAGAGCACTCCGGTGAGTAAGCTGGTCGCAAGAGTGAAGAGCAGCACGCGCCAGTCCATGGCGATCTCATCCGCGCGCGGGATGCCGCCTGCATTGGTGAGCTGGACCAGGCGCACGCCTGCAAAGGAAAGCGCCACGCCGAGAACGGCTCCGCACAATGCCAGCAAGATGCCTTCGGTAACAAATTGCCGGGCGAGGCGAACCAAGCTCGCTCCCAGCGCGCCGCGAATCGCAATTTCGCGTCGGCGGGCCTCGGCTCGCGCCAGCAGGAGGTTTGCCACATTCACGCTGGCGACAAGTAATACAAAGACGACTGCGCCAAGCAGCATCAATAGAGCAGGGCGAACGCTTGCAACGACTTCGGCCTGCAGGGGAAAACTGACAATGGTGTGATTCTTTGGGTCGAAGCTATGCGTTTTCGGCACTTTCTTCTCGCCGTAACTTTGCACCAGCGACGCCAGCTCTCCCTGCGCTTGTCCAGCTGTCGCACCGGTTTTCAGCCGGCCCAACAGGTAGTAATTATGTCCGCCCCGATTGCCGGGTTTGGCCGGGTCCAACTGCAACGCGGTCCATAGCTGTACAGGTTCCTGCTCTCCTGGGGGAAACTGAAAACCCTTTGGCATGACGCCGATGATGGTGCACTTCCGGCCATCGAGAAATGTTTCTCGCCCGACGATACTAGGATCACCTCCAAAAACAGATTGCCAGGTGCCGTAGGAAATGTCGGCGACTGCCGACGCGCCCGGGACATCGTCTGACTGCAAAATCAAGCGCCCTTGGACCGGTGACACGCCAAGCGATTCCAGAAGTCCGCCGCTGACTAAAGCTCCCGTTACTCGAACAGGCTGATTTTTGCCGGCCAAGTTGACTCCGCCGGAGGCCCAGGCGTCCAAGGAGGCCCAGGAATGCGTATCGCGGCGCAAATCCAGGAATTCAGGTCCGGAAGTCCAGAATCGATGCAGGCCCCCGTTGGGGAAAGTGGGAAATTCCGTGTAGACGCGGATGAGCCGTTCGGGATGCACGTAAGGCAGCGGCTGAAGGAGAACGGCGTTGACCACCGTAAAGATTCCGGTGGTGGCTCCGATGCCGAGCATCAGGCACAGCACCGCTGCCGTGGTAAAACCAAGATTCTTGCGCATCATGCGGAGCGCAAACTGAACGTCTTGCCACAGCGTTTCCATTGGACACTCCCTCCCAGCAAAAGAGCGGTCGAAACTCTCGGCGTGTTCCTGGCTGCTGATGATACTAGATGTTCCAAACTTTATTTAGTACCCGAGGTGGCTGAAATAGTCCGTCAAAGGGCGGGGGATTCTGATCTCGCGTTTCTCCTTTGCGGAAATGTTTCGAACGTCTATGATTCGCAATCAAGCTTGGCCGCGTCTCGCGCTCGCGGCGGCCAGTGTCACAAACAAAATGAAACGGCTTGCTTACATCGATTGGATGAGAGGACTGGCGTGCGTGCTGATGTTTCAGACGCATTGTTACGATTCATGGATGAGCCCGGAAGCGAAGAAGTCGTCGTCGCTGATTGCCTGGTCGCGGCTGGGGGGGACGCTGCCGGCCCCGCTGTTTATATTCTTGGCGGGCGTGTCGTTTGCGCTGGTCACTGAGAAACTGCGCGAGAAGGGAATCGAGCGAGGCGCGATTGCGAAGCAGACGATTTTGCGCGGGGCAGAAATTTTTGGGATGGGGCTATTGTTTCGGGTGCAGGAATATGCGCTGGGGTTTCCTTGGGCGCCGTGGACGGATTTGTTGCGCGTGGACGTGCTGAACATTCTGGGGCTATCCATGATGCTGATGGGGGTGTTGTGCCGGATTATGGGGGACGGCGTCGTCGCGGCGGCGAGAATCCGCACTCTAGTTGCGGGGATTTCTGCAGCCGTGATTGTGGCGATGGCGACGCCACCCCTTTGGACGACGCACCGGCCGAGCTTTCTGCCGTGGCCGCTCGAGTCCTACGTCAACGGTGTGCACGTTTTCAAGGAGCCGCAGGCGTGGCTCTTTCCGCTATTTCCATGGTCAGCATTTGCTTTCGCGGGGCTAGCGGTGGGATTTTTCTCGTTTTCGGATTTTGCGAGGCGAAGGGAGGGGCTGACGTTTGCGGCCCTGGGTGGTGCGGGAATCGTTGCTTGCTGTTTGTCGGTTTTGTTCGATTCATCGGGGGTGCGGCTGTACGCGATTTACGATTACTGGCACAGCAATCCGGATTTTCTGCTGATGCGCTGCGGCATTTTGCTGATGATACTTTTTCTGGTTTACGCATGGTGCCGATGGGGATTTGCGCAGAAGGGTTTCAGCCCGATCATCCAGCTCGGGCAAACTTCGCTGCTGGTGTATTGGGTACACATAGAATTTGTTTATGGAAGATTCTCCATTTTGCCAAAGGGGCAGTGCAGCGCGCTGAAAGCCACAGGCGGACTGATTGCAATTTTTCTAGCGATGCTGATTCTCTCTTTGATACGCACAAATTGGAAAGGGTGGCTGGCTAAGGCTTCGCAGAAGAATTCTGCGGGAGCCGCTGCGAGCGCGGAATCTTGATGATGACTTCGCCGGGCCGGGCAAGGCCTAGCTCGTCGCGGGCTATCTTTTCGATTTTGCGCGGGTCGGTCTTCAACTCTCGCACTTCCTGCTCAAGTTCGGAATTTTCCTTGTTTAGCTGATCCAGGCCCTTGGTCACTTTTTCAATCTCCTGCTGGGTGCGGCGCATGGCCAGATAACCGTGGGCGCCGAAAATGTCGTGCACTACGAGGACCAGCACCAGCAGGCCGATGAGCGCGGGTCCGTAATGGCGCAGCACCGGCTGGATTTTTTCTTTGGCGGCCAGCTTTTTCAGTTTTGAAGTACCCATTGTGATGCTTCGCGCGTCAACTTCGCAGAAGCCGCGGCGCTTTCGGCTTCGACATAAAGGCGAAGCAGAGGCTCGGTGCCGGAAAGTCGCAGCAGCATCCACGATCCATCGTCAAATACAAATTTTGCGCCATCAGTGCGGTCAATAGATACGACTTTCCGGCCGGCGAGTGTCGAAGCGTCCACGGCCACACGCTTGACGGCATTTGCCTTTTGTTCGTCGGAAAGATGAAGATTTTCGCGAACGGGCCAGAATTCGCGGCCGAGTTTCTTGTACATGGCGCGAACTTGTTCGCCGATGGAGGCGCCGCGCGCGGCAATCATTTCGGCCACCAGCAGGCAAGCGAGAATGCCGTCTTTCTCCGGGATGTGGCCGCGAATGGTGAGCCCGGCGCTTTCTTCACCGCCCATGGCGATTTTGTCTTCGCGGATGAGCTGGCCAATGTACTTGAAGCCGACTGGCGTTTGAAAAATAGTTTGGCTGCGCGATTTGGCGACGGCGTCCATCATCTGGGTGGTGGCGACGCTCCGGGCCGCAGGCATTTTCCAATGGCGAGTTTCTACAAGATAGTCGTAGACCAGCGCGAGAATCAGATTGGGCTGGATCCACGCGCCGTCACTGTCGACGATGCCGAAACGGTCGGCGTCGCCATCAGTTGCGAGGCCGACGGTGGCTTTCGAATCGACCACGGCTTTGCGCAGAGGCGCGAGATTTTCTTCGGAGACATCGGGGCCGGTTCCGTCGAACAGGCAATCGCGGTCGGTGCGCATGGCGTGAACGGTGACGCTGTGATCGGCGAGCGTACGGTCGAGGTAGCCGGCGCCGCAGCCGTGGAGCGCGTCGACGACCAGAGAAGGATTGGCCTTGCGAAGCGTGTCGAAATGGACGAGCTCTTCGAGGCGCTTCAAATAGTTTTCGCGCAGATTGACTCTTGCGCCGCGCGCGGGATTCGAGGCGCCTTGCTGAAGAGGCGGAACGCCTCCT
>Ga0137409_10001491_pt1 | contig 25331 bp, 25 predicted proteins | sample CZODoug1_16funga_FD_122059 | JGI IMG/M metagenome (GOLD analysis project Ga0137409, IMG submission 122059) | Vadose zone soil fungal communities from Angelo Coast Range Reserve, California, USA - CZODoug1_16fungal (Hybrid Assembly) | ecosystem: Environmental > Terrestrial > Soil > Vadose zone...
GGCGGCTGGATCATCCGCTACATCCATTCGACCGGCGCCTCGGCGTTCTTCATCGTCGTGTACCTGCACATGTTCCGCGCCATGCTGTACGGCTCGCACAAGGAGCCGCGCGAGCTGGTGTGGATCTTCGGCATGCTGATCTACCTCACGCTGATGGGCGAGGCGTTCTTCGGCTACCTGCTTCCCTGGGGCCAGATGTCCTACTGGGGCGCGCAGGTCATCGTCAACCTGTTCGGCACGGTGCCGTTCATCGGGCCGGACCTGGCGCTGTGGATCCGCGGCGATTACGTGGTGTCCGATGTGACGCTGAACCGCTTTTTCGCGCTGCACGTCATCGCGTTTCCGCTGGTGCTTCTGGGGCTGGTGGTGGTGCATCTGATGGCGCTGCATGACGTCGGCTCCAACAACCCGGACGGGGTCGAGATCAAGAAGTACAAGGACGCGCACGGCCGGCCGCTCGACGGCATCCCGTTCCATCCGTACTACACGGTGAAGGACCTGATGGGCGCGGTGGCATTCCTCGGCATCTTCTGCTTCGTCATGTTCTTCATCCCCGAGGTCGGCGGCTACTTCCTCGAGTACAACAACTTCATCCCGGCCGATCCGCTGAAGACCCCGCAGCACATCGCGCCGGTGTGGTATTTCACTCCGTACTACTCGGTCCTGCGCGCAGTCCCGCCGCTGTTCCATTCGCAGTTCCCCGGCGTGCTGGCGATGGGCGCCGCGGTGCTGATCCTGTTTTTCCTGCCCTGGCTCGACCGCAGCCCGGTGCGCTCGATCCGCTATCGCGGGCCCTACTACAAGAGCGCGCTCGCGATCTTCATCGTCGTGTTCCTGGTCCTCGGCTTCCTCGGCACCGAGCCGACCACCGTGTGGGGCCAGTTCGGCTTCGACGCCTTCTTCCTCGACACCAAGGAGCGGGCCACCTGGGCGGCGCGGCTGTGCACGGTGGTCTACTTCCTGTTCTTCATCCTGATGCCCTGGTACACCGCGCGCGACAAGGTGAAGCCGGTCCCCGAGCGGGTGACGCACTGATGAGAAAACTAATTGTCGTCTTGCTGCTCGCGCCGCTGTGCGGCTGGGCCGCCGAGGCCGGCTATCGCCTGGACAGCTCGCCGCACGACCCTCACGACCTGATCAGCCTGCAGGCCGGCGCGCGCACGTACGTCAATTACTGCCTCGGCTGCCACGGCGTGGAATTCATGCGCTACAGCGAGCTGGCGGAGCTGGGCCTGAACGAGGCGCAGATCAGGAATTACCTCATGTTCACCGCCGACAAGGTCGGCGAGCCGATCCGCACGGTGATGCCGCGCAAGGAGAGCAAGAGCTGGTTCGGCGTGACGCCGCCCGACCTTTCGCTGGCCGCGCGCTCGCGCAGCGCCGATTGGCTCTACACCTATCTGCGCACTTTCTATCGCGATCCGAAGACCGTCACCGGCTGGAACAACGCCGTGTTCGAGAACGTCGCCATGCCGCACGCGCTATGGACGCTGCAGGGCGAGCGCGCCTACGACCGGGAGAGCCGCAAGTGGACCGAGATCGCCAGAGGCATGCAGTCGCCCGCGGAATACGACGCGACGGTGCGCGACCTGGTCAATTTCCTGGTGTACGCCGGCGAGCCCGCCGCCACCAGGCGCAAGGTGATCGGCATCGTGGTGCTGTACGTGCTGGCCATCCTTTTTGTCTTCACCTATCTCCTGAAGAAGGAATACTGGAAGGACGTGAAGTAACCGCCGGCCGCCCGCGGCCCGCATTTTTCAGCCGGAATCGAAGCCATGATGCAACTTTATTCGGGCACCACCTGCCCTTTCAGCCACCGCTGCCGCTTCGTGCTCTACGAAAAGGGCATGGACTTCCAGGTCATCGACGTCGACCTGTACAACAAGCCCGAGGACATCGCGGTGATGAATCCGTACAACCGGCTGCCGGTGCTGGTCGAGCGCGATCTGATCCTGTACGAGTCGAACATCATCAACGAGTACATCGACGAGCGCTTTCCGCATCCGCAGCTGATGCCGGCCGACCCGGTGATGCGCGCGCGCGCGCGGCTGATGCTGTTCAACATGGAAGTCGAGCTGTTCTCGCAGATCGAAAGCCTGGAGTCCGGCAAGGAAAAGCAGGTCGAGCGCGCGCGGCAGCACGTCACCGACCGCCTGATCGAGCTGGCGCCGGTGTTCACCAAGACCAAGCACATGCTCGGCGACGACTTCACCATGCTCGACGTGGCGATCGCGCCGCTCCTGTGGCGGCTGGACCACTACGGCATCAAGCTCGGCAAGACCGCCGCGCCGCTCATGAAGTACGCCGAGCGCATCTTCTCGCGGCCGGCGTTCATCGAGGCGCTCACGCCCTCGGAGAAGGTGATGCGGAAGTAATCGGGCGATGAACGAGATCCCGACCAAGCCGTACCTGCTGCGCGCGCTGTTCGAGTGGTGCGTCGACAACGGCTACACGCCGCACGTCGCGGTCAAGGTCGACTCGCGCACGCAGGTGCCCTCCGAGTACGTCAAGAACGGCGAGATCACGCTCAACGTCAGCCCGAACGCGGTGCACAAGCTGCAGATGGGCAACGAGCTGATCGAGTTCTCCGCGCGCTTCGGCGGCGTCGCGCGCCAGATCTCGGTGCCGATCGCCAACGTGTTCGCGCTCTACGCGCGCGAGACCGGGCACGGCATGACCTTCGACACGGATTCGCCGAAGCCCTCGGTGCAGGCGAAGGCCGAGGCCGAGCCGGCGTCGCTGCTGGGCAAGCCCAGGTCTCCCGCCGCGCTGCCAGCCCCCGCCAGCCCCGAGCCGCCGAAGAAACCCTCAGGCGGCAAGCCGACGCTCAGGCGAATCAAGTAGGCGCCAGCCGGTGCATAATGCGCGCGCCGTGCCGGCTTAGCTCAGCTGGTAGAGCAGCGGCTTTGTAAGCCGTTGGTCGGCGGTTCGAATCCGTCAGCCGGCACCAAAACCCCGGCCTCTCGCCGCAGCGTGACAACAATTTCACTTGCAGCGCGGGCCGCTTGGTGAAAGAGCGCAAGATGATGACCTTCTTCGCAGCGCCGACCGGCCGATCGGCGGACCATCTGGGCATTTACGGGGTGTCGTATGCAAGCAGCCGGAATCCTGATGCGCCGCGTCATGCCGGGCGTGATGGCCCTGCTGCTCGCTGTTGCCGGAGAAGCCGCCGCACAGGCCTATCACCCCGCATCGCTCGAGCGCTTCGAGCAGGCTCCTCCCGGAGAGCGGCGCGCCGAGAGGTTCGGCCCCCTGGAGCGCTCGGAGGGGTGGAGGCTGTACGGCCGGTTCGGATTGCTAAATTTCCAGAACGAGCCCGATCCGAATGGCAGCGGTATACGGATCAACTGGCGCCGCACCGGCCCCGCGCTCGGCACGAAAATCTATGTCGGCATCCATCGCCCCTTCTGACCCTCTTTGGCAAAGATGTGACCTATGTCACTGGCGGTCCACCGGTGCGACATTAGAGTATCGGTCGGGCCGCACACAGCGTTAAGGACGGAGCAGGCATGCCAAGGCGCAGACAGAGGAAAGCTAGCGCTCGCGCAGCGCACCACGCTTTTAACGACGCCTATTGTGCGTCCTGCTACGGACGCTTTCAGAAAGCCACTTTCCGGCCTGAGGACAGCCTATTCGCCGTGGCGCTGATCTGCGGACTTGGCCTGATGGCGTGGGTAGCGACGGTTTTGTACGGCCTTCTGACTACGTCTCTCTGAACGGCGTGCGACTTGCGCTGGTCGCATCGCTCCTGCTGCTCGCGGCCTGCGCCGAGCGGCCCGCGATCGGCATCACCATCTCCAATACGCCGCAGCCGATCGGCGCCTGCGCGCCACCGAGGCCCGGCGCGGGCTGCCCGTAGAATACAGACGCGTCATCGTCCGGTTCATCCATCCTGCGAGGATGGTAAACAAAAAGCCCGCCGAAGCGGGCTTTTTGTCGTTGCGTGCAGCGCTTAGAGCGGCTTGATATTCGCCGCCTGCAGGCCTTTGGGGCCGCGCTTCACTTCGAACTCGACCTTCTGGCCTTCCTTCAGCGTCTTGAAGCCGTTCATCTGGATCGCGGTGTGATGCGCGAACAGATCTTCGCCGCCTTCAGTCGGGGTGATGAAGCCGAAGCCTTTGGAGTCGTTGAACCACTTGACGGTACCGGTCGCCATTTACTTCTTCCTTCTACTGAACGTCGCGACAAATCCGGGCGCGACGAAGCCGGGCACGACGATCAAAGAAGGGAACTGACGGCCACTACGGACGACGCTTTTGGCGGCGGGAGAGGGGTACAAATTCGCTGCTCGATATCCTGCGGGCGGGATGATATCAATAAACAGGGCCAAATGCCAGCCGGGGCGCGCTACGATGCCGCGATGACCGACCTGTCCGCATTCTGGCGCATCAACCCGTCGGACGCCGACCCGGTCGAGACGCGCGAATGGCTGGACGCCTTTGACGCGCTGGTCGAAGCCGAGGGCCGCGAGCGCGCGACTTTCCTGCTGCGCAGGCTGCTCGACCATGCGCGCGCGCGGCGCGTGCCGCTGCCGCCGGTGCTCAACACGCCTTACAAGAACTCGATCGCGCTCGCCGACCAGGCGCCGTTTCCCGGCAACCTCGAGCTCGAGCAGCGCATCTCTTCGATCGTGCGCTGGAACGCGCTCGCCATGGTGGTGCGCGCCAACCGCGCGCACGCCGAGCTCGGCGGCCACATCGCCAGCTACGCGTCGGCGGCCGATCTTTTCGAGGTCGGCTTCAACCATTTCTTCCGCGGCGGGCGCGACGGCGACCTGGTGTACTTCCAGCCGCACTCCGCCCCGGGGGTCTATGCGCGCGCCTATCTCGAGGGCAGGCTTAGTGAAGAACAACTGGATCACTATCGGCGGGAGACGGAGGGCAAAGGACTCTGCTCATACTGCCATCCGTATCTGATGCCCGAGTTCTGGCAGTTTCCGACCGGCTCGATGGGCCTCGGGCCGCTCAACGCGATCTACCAGGCGCGCTTCATGCGGTATCTCGAGCATCGCGGCATCCAGAAGACCGCGGGCCGCAAGCTGTGGGCCTTCGTCGGCGACGGCGAAATGGACGAGCCAGAGTCGCTCGCCGGGCTGTCGCTCGCGGCGCGCGACGGCCTCGACAACCTGATCTTCGTCGTCAACTGCAACCTGCAGCGCCTGGATGGCCCGGTGCGCGGCAACGGCTCGATCGTGCAGGAGCTCGAAGGCCTGTTCGCCGGCGCCGGCTGGAACGTGATCAAGCTGCTGTGGGCCTCGGACTGGGACCCGTTGTTCGCGCGCGACGAGGACGGCGTGCTGCTCAAGCGCCTGCATGAAACGGTCGACGGCGAATTCCAGACCTATGCCGCGACCGACGGCCGCTTCAACCGCGAGCATTTCTTCAACAAGTACCCCGAGCTGCGCCAGATCATCGCCCACATGAGCGACGCCGACATCGACCGGCTGCGCCGCGGCGGCCACGACCCGGTGAAGATCTATGCCGCGTACCGGGCCGCGGTGGAGCACGCGGGCCAGCCCACCGTGATCCTCGCCAAGACCAAGAAAGGCTACGGCATGGGGCTGTGGGGCCAGGGCAAGATGGGCACGCACCAGCAGAAGAAGCTGGACGACGCCGCCCTCAAGGAATTTCGCGACCGTTTCGCGCTGCCGCTGTCCGACGAAGACGTGGTGCAGCTGCGTTTTTTCAATCCGGGAGCCGACAGCCAGGAGATCAGATACCTGGAGGCGCGCAGGAAGGAGCTCGGCGGCTACCTGCCAATGCGCACTGCATCGGCGAGCACGCTCGCGGTACCCTCCCTGCAGAGCTCATCGCGCAATCAGTCGACAACAATGGCTTTCGTGCAGCTGCTCGCGCAGCTCATGAAGGACGAGAAGCTCGGCGCGCGGGTCGTGCCGATCGTCGCCGACGAGGCGCGCACCTTCGGCATGCAGACGCTGTTCAGGCAGTTCGGCATCTACTCGGCGCTCGGGCAGCTCTACGAGCCCGAGGACCACGAGGAGCTGCTCTATTACCGCGAGGCGAAGGACGGCCAGATCCTCGAGGAAGGCATCACGGAGGCGGGCGCGCTTTCATCGTGGCTCGCCGCGGCGACCTCGTATTCGTCGCACGGCACGCCGATGCTGCCGTTCTACATCTACTACTCGATCTTCGGCTTCCAGCGCGTCGGCGACCTGATCTGGGCGGCGGCCGATTCCCGCGCGCGCGGCTTCCTCGTCGGCGGCACCGCCGGGCGCACCACGCTGGCGGGCGAGGGCCTGCAGCACCAGGACGGCTCCTCGCATCTCGCCGCGTCGGCGGTGCCGAATTGCCGCGCCTACGATCCGTGCTTCGGCTACGAGCTCGCGGCCATCGTGTGCGACGGCGCCCGGCGCATGCTCGAAGCGCGGGAGGATGTGTTCTATTACGTCACCGTCGGCAACGAGAACTACCCGCATCCCGCGATGCCCGAAGGGGCCGAGGAAGGCATCCTGCGCGGCATGTACCGCCTGCGCGATGGATCGCAGGTGCAATTGCTGGGCTCCGGAGCGATCCTGCGCGAAGTAATAGCTGCGGCCGAGCTGCTGGAGAAGGACTGGGGCATTCAAGCCGCCGTCTGGAGCGTCACTTCGTTCACCGAGCTGCGGCGCGACGGCATGCGGGTCGAGCGCGCGCGGCGCTTCGGCGGCTCCGACGCGAGCTGGGTGGAAGAATGCCTGTCGAAAACCCAGGGTCCGGTGGTCGCCGCGAGCGACTACGTCAGCGCGGTGGCGGACCTCATCCGCCCCTATGTGCCGGGCAAATACGTCGCTCTTGGCACCGACGGCTTCGGGCGCAGCGATACGCGCGCGGCGTTGCGCGCGTTCTTCGAGGTGGATGCCCGCAACATCGCGGTGGCGGCGCTCGCTGCTCTGGAGAGCCCGCTATTGCCCGAGGCTTTGCGGCGCTACGGGATCGACCCCGGGACGCGGCCCCCCTGGGAGCGGTAGCGGCGCCTCATTCGACTTCGAGGGCGCGCGCCTCGCGGATCGAGCGCGCGAACTCGAGCACCGAGCGCGCCAGCGCCACGCGATCCTCGGGCGTGCGCATCACGGTGTGCGCGGCGAGCACCTGCATGCCGAGCGAGCGCACGCCTTCGGCGAAGGCGAGGTCCTCGCGGTCGATGACGAAGCCGTCGGCAAGCTGGCGGTATTCGGTCGCCGCGCCGAGCGCGGTGGGCTCGCGCCCCAGCTCGCGCATCATCTTGCCGGCCGAGCCCTTCAGCGCCTTGCCGCCGACGACCGGCGTCACCGCGATCACCGGCGCGCCGCGCCTGCGGAGCAGCTCGCGCATGCCGCTCAGCTCGAGGATCGGGCGGATGCCGTGGTACGGATTGGCGGGGCCGATCACCACCGCTTCCAGGTCCTCGGAGTGCAGCGCATCGAGCACTTCGTCGGAGATGCGCGCTTCAGCGGCTCCCGCGTACTGCAGGCCGCGCACGGCGGGGTCGCAGCCGAGCTCGTTGTAGTACTGCTGGAACGTCATCGCGCCGTCGTCGGTGAGCACGTTGGTGCGCACCGGGTCGTCGCTCATCGGCAGCACCAGCGCTTCGATGCCCAGGCGCCGGCAGAAGTCGAGCGTGATCTCGGTAAGGCGGCGCTCGTTCGCCAGGCCCTCGGCGCGCAGCAACGGCGCGGCGAGCGACTTGTCGCCCAGCAGCGGGCGGTCGGGTCCGCCGAGCTGCTTCAGCATGCCTTGCAGGGCGCGCGTCTCGCCCTCGGGCTCCCAGCCCGCCGTGGCGCTCGCCATGCCGGCGAGCGTGAACAGCATGGTGTCGAGATCGGGGGAGAAGGCAAGACCGAGATGCCGGTAGTCGTCGCCCGTGTTGACCACCACGGCGAGATCCATTCCGCGCAGACGGTACAGGCCATCGGCAAGCTTTGCGCCGCCCACCTGCGCGGCCAGAACCACGACTGTCCCCATGCGCGGTAGTGTACTCAGTTTCGCAAAACGAAAACCGTGCCGAGCACGACCAGCACGCCGCCCGCCAGCATCGTGATGGACAGGGCTTCACCGAGAAACAGCGTGCCCCAGAGAACCCCGAACAGCGGGATCAGGTAGGTGACCGTCAATGCGCCGGCGGGCCCGATGTCGACGATCAGGCGGAAGTACAGCAGGTAGGCGACCGCGCCGCAGAGCAGGCCGAGCGCGAGCACGCTGGCCGCGACCAGGGCGGTAAGCTCCGCCGGCGGCGGCGAAAACGGGATCAGGGGAAGCATCAGCAAGCCTGCGGCGACCTGCGTGCCGACCGCCATGCCGCGGGCCGGCACATCTCCGGCCCACCGCTTCATGTATACGCCGGCGAGGCCGTACAGGAACGAGGCGGCGAGGCACGCGGCGATGGCGAGGAAAGCCTGCGTGGTGCCTGCATCCGGCCGCGACAGCACGGCGACGCCGGCGACGCCGAGAGCGAGGCCCGCCGCGCGCCGCCCGGTCAGCCGCTCGCCGAGCAGCAGCACCGCGAAAAGCGCACCCCACATCGGCGCGGTGGCGTTCAGCACGGCCATCAACCCGGCGGAGAGATAAAGCGCCGCATACGCATAGAGCAGGAAGGGCAGTCCCGAATTCAGCAGCCCGACGAACGCATACTTTCTGCCCCAGCGGCGCCAATCCGGATCGAACCCGGCGAGACGGAAATACGCGACCAGCGCCAGGCCGGCGACCAGCATGCGCAAATCGGCGGTCAGCACCGGTCCCAGGACCGGCGCGACGATGCGGGTGAACAGGAAGGACGCGCCCCAGATCGCGGCGAGCGCGACGAGCCGCCCGAAATCGGCGGCCCTCATTTCTTCGTCGGCTTCTCCAGCTCCAGGAGTCGCTTCTTCCGCGCGATGCCCCAGGCGTAGCCGCCGAGCCCGCCGTCGGTGCGCACCGCGCGGTGGCAGGGGACGACCAGCGCCACCGGGTTGGCGCCGCAAGCGCTGCCCACCGCGCGCACGGCGGCCGGGTTGCCGATGGCGCGCGCGATCTCGGCGTAAGTGCGCGTCTCGCCCCGCGGGATGCGGCTCAGCACGCGCCACACGCGGCGTTGGAACACCGTGCCGCGGATGTCCACCGGGACCCGGGAGAGATCGCCTTGTCCCGACAGGAAGGAAGCGATGCTGTCGCGAATCTCTCCCAGCGCCGCGGGATCCTCGATCAGCTCCGCCGCGCTGAATTCCTCGCCGATCAGCCGCCGCAGCTTCGCCTCGTCGTCGCCGAGCTTGACGGCGCAGAGGCCGCGCGCGGTCGCCGCGACCAGCGTCCTGCCGATCGGCAGCGTGAACACTGCATAGCGGATCTGCTCGCCGCGGCCGTTTGCCCGGTAACGGGTGGCCGCCATCCCAAGGCTGCCGGCGGCCTTTTCATAAAAGCGCGAGGTCGAGCCATAGCCGGCCTCGAACAGGGCTTCGGTCACGCCGCTTCCGTTCTTGAGCGACGACTTCACTGCTTCGAGCCGATGCGCGTCCTGGTAGTCGCGCGGGGAGATGCCGAACGCCTGCTTGAAGCGGCGCTGCAGGTGGAACGGGCTCGCGCCGACCGCGCGCGCGAGCTCCTCCAGCGTGACGCGCTCGCCGCGGCGTTCGTCGAGGTAAGTCTTGGCTTTCTGGACCGCTGTTTCCATGAGCGCTAATGTAACGTCAGATGAGGCTGCGCACTATCCGGATCTTGCGTCCAGGCTAGAACTTCCTGGTCAGCGAGAAGGCGACGAAGTCGCGGTCGCTGAAGCGGTCGGCATTGCTTCCTTTCGCCAGCCAGGAGCGATACGACAGGCGCGCGCCGAGGGACTTGTCGATGGCGAAGTCGGCCGCCAGGATCAGCGATTTGCTGTCTTCGAGCAACGTCCCCAGGGTGACCGGCGCATTGCCTTTCACGTCGTGAATCCACGTGACTGAAGGGGAAACGCTCTGCATCCCCATGAGATCGGCATAGTCGAATCGCGTCGAGACGCGGTATCCCCATGCCGAGCGCGTGGCGAGGCCCTGCCTTCTGCCGCCGGCGGCGTCCGGGCGGATGCTGACGCTGGCGTCCAGCAATCCGTCCTTGAACCCGTGGATGTAGACGCCGCCAAGCTCGGCGGCCAGCGACCACTGCCTCGCACCGAGGATCGGCGGCAAGCCTTGCACGAGCGACGCCGCGTACTGCGATACGTTGAAGCGTTCGTATCCGCTCAGCTCGGTCGAGAAAAGGCTCGCCGCATTGGCGGCCGTAATACCGCCGCGCGACGCGATCAGCGGGTTTCGGTTCAGCGTCGCCAACGTCCCCGTGCAGGCCGCGCTCGCCGGATTCGGTGCGCATGCGGCCACCGCGGCCGCGGGCGCAAGGCCCGCGGTGATGAGAGCATCGTCGTCGATCTGCAGCGGCTGCCTGAAGCGCAGCGAATAGTCGAGGCTCAGGCGGGTAGCCGCTACCGGCAGCAGGCGCGCCGAGCCTCCCACCACCGTTACGTTCGGCACGTATTCCAGGAAGTAGCTGCCGCTCGAGGTGTAGTCCGGCGCCGTTGTGCGCTGCAAGCCGCCGAGCGTGCCGGTTCGCACGCTGACGATCGGCTCGCGGCTGTGCACGCGCATGGCGTAACCGGCGAGCGTGAGCTTGGCCGCCCCGAGCTCCGGCGTCTCGACTCTCGCGCCATACTGACCGGCGGGATTGGGTCGCCGGTCGGCGTCGCGCGGCACTTTCGAGCCGAACGGCGTCGCCGGAGTGACGAACGAGGCATCCGCGTCAGGAACCAGGGGCGAGCCCTGGCCCAGCTGGAGGAAACGCGCTCCCGGCGAGTAGTAATCGTTGCCGCTCAGAAACGTGCCGGCCGCCTCCAGCTCGGTCGGCTTGAAGGCGAATTGGTAAAAGCCCTGCAGGGTCACCTTTCTCGCCGATTCGAGCTTCGCGGTGAGCATGGGAAGCGCCACATGCAGGTCCTTGGCCGTGTTGCCGGGTTGATAACGCCGCGAATAGGACACCGGATTGACCGGCGCGATGCTGTGGCCGAATGACGGGCTTTCGCTCCAGCGCAGGATCTGGTTGCCGAGGCGCATGCCGTTGAATCCGACATAGGCGTCGTTGAGGTACAGGTCGCGTCCCGCCCGGTCGCGCGCTGCCTCGCTCAGCGGACGAAGATCGGTCCTGCCGTCGGCATTGATGAAATCGTAGAAGTAAACCGCTTCGAGCTTGAGCTCGGTGGTCTTCGATCGGCCGTCGATTGCGGTTCTGCCCTGAACGCCGAGCGAAGTGATGCCGCGGCCGTAATTCAGGTTGCCGTCGTCGTAGTTGAGCGAAGTGCCGCTGCCGCCGTTTCCTCCGCCGACCAGGCCCGGGTCGCGGCGCGCGACGCGCGCCATCGCCCCGACTGAAACTTCCTGGCTGACCGTGGTCCGGAGCGTGTCGACACTATTGCCCTCCGCGGCCTTGGGGTTTGCACCAGATACGAATAGGAGTGAAACGAGCAAGGAACAGGCTGCCCCTGTGCGGCACAACGCGCTCGTCAACATCGGCGGTATTCTGACCCGTTGCCGGATCAGCGGCTTCCCATGGTCATGGGAGGCAGTTCGTTGGCGGTCCTCTAACCGGAGCTTCCGCTTTGGACGTACTTGCGTGAAGTTCGAGGATCAAGCCCTGTCCGCTTGGCCACCTCAGTGTAGGTCCCGAGGCGCCGGTATAGCAGCGCGCAATACCGACCGAGCAGCTCGTCGGCGGTCAGCTCGCCCGCGTGCAGCCTTTCAATCAGCGCCGCTTCGTCGTTCGGAGCCGCTTGGGCCATGTCGGCGGCGTAGCGGCCGGTGAGCAGAATGCGTCGCACCGCCTGCTCCAGCTCGCGTACGTTTCCCGGCCAGGGATAGCCGCGCGGCAATTGGGTTTCAAGGGCTCCTAGCACGGTGGCTACCAGCTCGGGCGACTCCGTGCCGACGATGCGCGCGACCACCAGCCGCACCAGCTGCTGCAGCTCGCCCGGCGATTCGGCGATGCGCTGGCGCAGCGTCGGCACCTCGATCACGTCCGAGCACAGCCGGTAAAAGAAGTCCTCGCGGAAGCTGCCGTCGCGGCGCAGATCGGCCAGGCGCCGGTTGGTGGCCGCGATCACGCGGCCCGAAAAGCGCTTTTTCTCGTGCCCGCCGAGCGGCGTGAAGGTGCGCTCCTGCAGCACCTGCAGCAGCTTGATCTGCGTCGGGATCGACACCTCGCCGATCTCGTCGAGGAACAGCGCGCCGTGCGCGCTGCAGCGCTCGAAAACGCCCTGGTGATGGTCGATGGCGCCGGTGAAGGATCCCTTGCGGTGGCCGAACAGCTCCGACTCGATCAGTGTTTCGGGAAACTGCGACAGGTTGATGGCGATGAAGCTGTCGGTGAAATTCGCGGCGAAGCGGCGCTGCCCGGGAACGTAGGGGATGAACTCCGAGCGGCCGATCGCGGCGGCGGCGGAACCCTTGCCGGTCCCGGTCTCGCCGAGGAGCAGGGTCGAGAAATCCTCCATCCGGTTCCACAGGCCGACTTCGTATCCCCGCATGTCGTGCGTGAAGACGTTGTTCCACAGCGCCTCGCGCAGCCGGCGCATCGATTCGCATTCGCCGGCCAGCGAGCGCTCGATGAAGTAGAAGGCGCGGCGCAGCTGGAAGAAGAACGCGAAGATGCGCAACGCGCGCTCTTCCGGCAAGCCGCTGCGCAGAAGTTCGGCGATCACCTCGTCGGCGAACGGTACCGCGAGCGAAGCGCCGACCTGCTGCGCCTGCCGCTCGATCAGCGCGTCGATCTGCGGCACCGCGCGGTGATAGCAGACGTACCAAAGCGCCGCTTCCACGAGACGCTGCTCCTCGTCGCCGAGGTGCTGATCCTGCAACCGCTGCAAGCGCGGCGCCACCACCCGCGGGAGCGCTTCCCGGTCGCGTGTGAGATCGCCAAGCGACGCTCCGGGAACGAGCCGAAGGATCAGCTCCGCGCGGTGCGGCGTGAACGGATTGCCGAAAACGACGTCGGCGAGCGCCGCGAAGAACTCGCGATCTGCGGTGGCAAGTCGAGCCTGAGGCATGCATTAAATGTATGTCATAGCATCATTAAACGCTAGTCACCTCCTAATGATTGAGGCTCAAGGCATGTAAATACTTTGTTGCAACAAGTACTTATAAAAGTGGCACGGACGCTGCTCATTGAGGCTCGGGCACCACAACAAGGGAGGGCCCATGAACACCGCCACGCTTCACCGTCGTCAGCCCGCCGAGCTCAGCGCATTGGCGCTGGCCATCGCCCTGCTCGCCGGATGCGCCTCGACGCGACCCGAGGCCGTTGCACCGCAGCTGATCGCGCCGGGCCGTGTAGCCATCGTCGCGGCCCGCTACGTTCCCGAGGCCGCGTTCAATACATACGCGCGAGGGAGAGGCGCGGCGGCCGGCGAAAACGGCGTAAAGACCGCGGCCAAAGGCGCCTTGGGTGGCGCCTTCTTGCTCCCGATGGTTGTCGCTTCGGTTGTCCCGCCGCTGATTGTTCTGGCGCCGGTCCTCGCCCCGATTGGAGCGGTCACCGGCGCCGTAGTGGGCGGCACCGCCGGGGTGGTTTCCGGTGCGTGGAACGGCATGCCTTCAGAGCAGGTCGCGGCGCTCCATCAGCCCATCGAGCGCGCGCGGCGCGAGCAGGCAATGCAGAGCGCGATGGCGAAGCGGGTGCTGCAAGAAGGCGCCGCCATGCCGCACTATCAGTTTGCTTACCTGCCGGAGGCCGGTCCGGCATCCGCGTTCGACACGCCGGACTACCACAGCCTCAAGGCGGAGGGATTCGACTCGGTGCTCGAGCTCGGTGTGGCGAGCGTCGGCTTTGAAGCGATGAAGGGCGAGCCGGCGTCGGCCGTGTTCGAAATGAAGCTGCGCGCGCGCGTCGTGCCCCTCAGCGGACATGAGAGCCCGCTCGTGCGCGACCTGCAGCACCGCGGCCAGTGGCGCGGCGTTCCGCAGTGGGTTGCGGATGACGGGCGCCTGTTCGATGAAGAGCTCATGGCGGCGTACTCCTCGCTGGCGGGACAGCTGTCACAAGCCGCGTTCTGGCCAGTTTCGGCCGAGTAACAGGTCCACAGGGAGCTGACCATGAAGCGAACGTCCTTACAGCACGCGGTGCGAAGCACACCGAAATCGGGATGGACCACTGCGGCAGCAAGAACTCGGGGCGTCTTGCGGCTCGTGCGCCTAAACGCCATGCGGCGCGGAGTCTTTCAAAGCGCCCCTCACTACGGCGTCGTCGAAGCGGCGGTTCTCGTTGCGCTAGTCGCGTATTTCGCGCTGGGCGCGGTGGCAATCGTTTTCGCGAATCTGCCAGGTAACCACAGGGAGCTGATCTCATGAAAACCGAAATGAAAGTACTGCGCAGCTTAACTGCAGCAGCGCTGATTGCTGGTTGCGCAAGCGGCGGCGGATCCGGAGGCGGAAGCTCAGGAGGCGGAGGCCCGGCAATCGACCCGGCTCTCGCGCCGCTACGCCCGGGCTACGAGCCCAGCCCGTGCGGAACCCTTTACGGCTACCCGGTGCCTTGCGTGTCCTACTTGCCGCTCTTTCCAGGCGACCCAGGATATGGCGAGCCCGTTGTTCCAACGATCCCAAGTCCTCCACCGGGTCCCATCTTCAAGAGCTGGTCTGAACTTCCGCCGCTCGTCAGCGCCCAGTTTGATGCGATTGCCGGACGCGTGTCCTACCAGCAGCAGTCCCTGGGCTACATCTCGACCACGAATTCCTCTTTTTACCAGGGGGCAACCGTAATGATCGAGGGTCCGAAATATGACGCCAATGGCGAGCTCAATCTCCTGCCGAGCCTTTGGTCGAATCGAGGTGAATCGTTCTCAAGAACCGATCCGAGCTCGAGGTTTACTACGCTCGCGCCGATCGGTCAGCCCGGCATCGATTTTGTTTGGACAAACTGGCTTTGGGGGACCGGTCCGCAGGCGGCAAGTCCATTTAGCGATAAGAACACGGACGAGATCGCGGTCGTCGCAAATCCACGCGTCCTGGGCTGGAACTATCAGTCCTTCGGGGTATGGGACGACCACGCTTTCGGGTCTAACAGGATCGAACTCAGATCCTATGGCGCCGCGACTCCCGCGGAGGGCATACCCACTACCGGCAGCGCAACCTTTTCGGGAAAGCTCGCCGGCCTTTATGTAGGCCCCGGCGCTACGGGGTCGATCGCCACCGCGGACCTCACGGTGAATGCGAATTTCAGCACGCGTTCGCTGAGTTTCGCGTCGAGCGGCACCACGCTTACGCGAGATCTCGCGACGGCGAGCGCCGCGCCCAATCTGAACCTGGGCGGGACGCTCATCTATTCGCCGGCCTCGAACACGTTCACCGGAACGCTCACCAATGCGGGCGGCACCATGAGCGGCTCGTCCACGGGCCGGTACTACGGTCCCGCGGCGCAAGAGCTGGGCGGCGTGTTCACCCTCAAGTCGGCGACGGGCGTGGAAACTTTCGCCGGCGCGTACGGCGGGAAGCGGTAGGCGAGCCATGCGACGCCTCGCGCTCCTGCTGGCAGTTGCCGCCGCGCTTGCTTCCGGCGCGGCGTTCGGGCAAGCGAATGACGAGGCGTTGCAGCGCGCCTTCACCGAAGGCATGCAGCAGGTGCAGGCAGGAAACCTGGCGCAGGCCGAGGCGATCTTCCGCGACATGCTGAAGCGCACCGGCAGCCCGCGCGTAAAGCTGGAACTTGCCCGCACCCTGTATCTGCAGGGCAAGTACGACGAAGCCAAGACACTGTTCCATGAAGTATCGGTCGAGTCCGATACGCCGTGGCGAGTGGTGGACAACATCGCGGGCTTCGTACGCGATATCGAGGAGCGCACCGGGTACCTGAAGTTCGGCCTGACCGTAGTGTCGGACACCAATCCGCGCAACCTGGCCGCGCAGAAGGAATTCGCCATCGGCGATCTGCGCGTGACGCCCGCCGAGGCGCCCAGGAAGATGACCGGGCTGCGCTACTCCTTGCAGGGCTGGCTGCCGCTGTCCGAATTTCGCGCAGCCGGTTACCTGTCCGCCGCCTACAGCGACTACCCCGGGCAGGACGTCGATCGCCTGACGGCCGATGGCGGCATCGCCAAGAACCTCACGGACTTGGGCCGGCTGCGCGGCAAGGTGGGTATCGAGCTCGGCACCTTCGGCGGCAAGCGCTTGTACCACTTCCCTTACCTTGGCCTGGATTCGGTGCTTGCCGAATCCGAGACGTATCGCATTACCGGCGAGCTGAAGGCGGGCAAGGTGCGCTTTGCCGACTTTACTTATCTCGATGCAAGCCAGACGAGCGTGGCGTTCTCGGCGCGCAAGACAGTCTCGCAGACCGCCGCCGTATCGATGAGCGCTTCAGCCGAGCGCTCGAGCGCGAACGAGCGTCCCTACTCGTACTACGGCTGGGACCTCGGGCCGGGCATCAACACGTTTTGGCCGCAATCGACGTTCCTCGTCGGGGCGCGCGCTTCCATCGGCGCGCGAAAGTACGCCGACGTTGACCCGCTGTTCGGCGAGCGACGAGCTGACGCCAAGCGCAGGCTCGAAGTGACGGTCGGCAACAAGCGTTGGCGCTGGAGAAACAGCTACGTGTCGCTCGTCGCATCGCTCGAGCGCAACAGCTCGAACATCGAGTTCTACAGCTACCGCAAGGCCAATGTGTCCGTAGTCGTCGAATAAGGGGGAAGACCATGGATCCGGAGATCAATCTGACTTCCCGCGAGGCGGACGTCTTGCGGCTGCTCGCGCGCGGCTGCACCTACGCGCAGATCGGCCAGCGACTCGGCATCTCCAGGCACACCGTCACGAGCCATATCAAGAATGCTTATCGCAAGCTGGACGTACATACGGCGGCGGCCGCCGTCTTTCGCGCCATGAACCTCGGTTTGTTCCGTAAACGTCAGATGCATTCATAAAATGTATTCAGGACACGCATTAAATGTGTGGCTAGAGTAGATCGATTTTGACTCTTCCTATATAGATATTAAATAAAACAATAAGTTATGTATTTGGCACGGTTGGTGCTCAATGAGATGCACGAGTCTCAACAACCGACCAGGAGGGGAAGATGAAATCCGAACCAGCAGCCGCACTAGCCCGCAGCGACCTCGGCATTCAACCGCAGCGCGCAGCGCGCATCGCCGGCGTCGGGAAATGCCTGCCCTTGCGCGTCGTATCCAGCGCGGAGCTCGAACAACGCCTCGGTCTCGAGGCCGGCTGGATCGAGAGCCGGACCGGCGTGCGCGAGCGGCGTTTCGTCGGCGAGGAGACCGCTTCCCAATTAGGCGCCGAGGCGGCGCGGCGCGCGCTCGCGAACGCGCAGGCGACCTTGGGCGACGTTGACCTGATCATCTGCGCAGCGGGCTCTTCGGAACAGACGATTCCGTGCACTGCGGTGCTGATCCAGAAGCAGCTGGGGCGCGGCGTCGAAGGTGTTCCCTGCTTCGACTTGAACTCAACCTGCATTTCGTTCCTCAACGGGCTCGACGTCGCGGCCACCATGCTCGCGTCCGGCGCATATCGCGGCATCCTGGTGGTCACGCCGGAGATTTCCTCCTCTTCGCTCAACTGGAACGAGGAGGAGAGCTGCGTGCTGCTGGGCGACGGCGCGGCAGCGGCATTCCTCACCGCGCCCGGCGCCGGCGACGCGAGCTCGATGTCGCGCGCGCGTTTCACGACGCTGTCCGAGGGATCCGAGCTCGCCGAGCTCAAGGGCGGTGGCACCCGCTTTCACCCGAACGCCTCGTGCACCACGCCCGACATGAATCTGTTCCACATGCAGGGGTCGCGCATCTTCAAGTTCACCAAGCGCCAGATGAAGCCCTTCGTGCTGAGCTACCTGGAGGAGCTTGGCGAGCAGCCGGCGTACTTTCGCGCGCTGGTGGCGCACCAGGCGAGCCTGTTCGCGCTGCGCTCCACGGCGAAGGCCTGCGGCTTCGACAGTGCACAGGTGCTTGAGAACATTCAGGACCACGGCAATTGCGTAGCCGCCTCGATCCCGATGGTGCTGCACGACGGCATCGCAAGCGGCCGCATCCGCCGCGGCGACCGCGTACTGCTCGCTGGAACGGCAGCCGGCGTGACACTCGGTGCTTTGGCGCTCACTTTCTGAAATGTCCACCTTGCTCCCCAGGCTACGCTTCGTGTTGCCGCTCGCGCTGATCAACACCGCCGGCTATTTGTTGGCGAACCATTACCCGCTGATCGCGCCTGCCTACCTGCCATTGACGCCGCTGGACCGCGCCATTCCTTTTCTGGTCTGGACGGTCTGGCCGTATCTGCTGTTGCTTCTTGCCGATTTCGTTCTGCCCTTTCTGGTGCGCGAGCGCCGCACGTTCCACCGCATGCTCAGCGCTTACGCTGTGGCGATGACTGCGAACTTCGTGCTGTGGATACTCCTGCCGACGGTGATTGCACGGCCGGCGCTGCCGGAGGCGGATACCCTCTCGGCCGCGACATACCGGCTGCTCATCACCGTGGATGCTGCAGGCAACTGCTTTCCGAGCGGACACGTCACCATCCCCACCGTGGGCGTCTGGGCCCTGGCGCGCGACTGGCCGCGGCTGCGTGCGCCGCTGTGGTTAGGGCTGACAGTCCTCGTGCTCAGCATCCTTACGACAAAGCAGCACTATGTCGCCGATTTATTCGCCGGTTTTGCGACAGCGCTCCTGGGAATCGCCGTCTCGGGCCGCCTTGCCGCGTCAAGGAGTGTGCGCCATGTCTAGCCTCGCAGGCGTGGCCTTGCGCAACATCGTCCGCACGCCGCGGCGCTCGGCGATCATCTCGCTTGCCGTGACCGGCGGAGCGGCGGCGCTGGTTTTCATGATGGGCATGAACAACGGCCTCGCGGAGCTGATGGTGAGCAATTCGGTCGGGCTGATGCTCGGCCACGTGCAGATCGACTCTGCGAAGGGCGAGCGCACTATTCCAGAGGCGCCGGTGCTTGCCGCCGCCGCCGCCCTGAAAGACGTAGCCGGCGCGTCCGGGCGGCTCGAAGTCCCGGCGCTGGCAGGCCAGCCCGCGCGCGTTTCCGGCATCGTCCTCTTCGGCCTGGATGCGCAGCGCGAGAAACACGCCAGCAGCTTTCCCTCGCTCGTCATCGAAGGCGTGCTGCCCGCGGCCGGGGATGCCGTCGGCGTGGCAATCGGCCCTCTGCTGGCGCAGCGCCTGTCCCTCAAGCTCGGCGACTGGCTCGACGTTCTGTACACGGATGACCGGCAGCAGACCGTCGGCGCCAGGCTTCGTGTCCGCGGTATCGTGCGAACCGGCTCGGAGGACCTCGACGCGCACCTTGCCGTGGTGGCGCTGCCGCTTGCGCAGCGCTTCAGCGGCCGCCAGGGTGCCGCAAAAGTGATAGTGAAGGCGATTGCCAACGAGCGCGCGGACGCCGTGGCCGCGCGCATGCGTGCAAGCCTCGATCCGGCGGTCTACCGCGTGCGCGCCTGGCACGAGGTCTCGCCGTTTATGAAGGGTATGGTCAGCTTCCAGTACGGCAGCATCAACGTGGTGTTGCTGGTCCTCTATGTCGTCGTGGGGGCGGGCGTGGCGGCGATCCAGCTGCTGGGCTTGCTCGGACGGACGCGCGAGTTCGGGGTGTTCGCGGCGATTGGTTTCACGCCGCGCCGGATCGTCGCACTGGTGGCGCTGGAAACGCTGTTCATCGGTGCAATTGCCGTGCTGGCGGGACTCGCGGCCGGCGCGGGCGCGGCAACCCTCGTCAGCCACCTTGGTGGCATCGACGTGCGCATCGTCGGCGGAGACAACTTGGAGGCGCTGATCGGAATGGATCCGCATCTCAAGCCAGTGCTCAATCCTCGTACCTATTTATTTGCCATAGGACTGCTCGCCCCGGTACTCGTGCTTGGCGGCGTGCTGCCAGCGCTGAGGGCGGCACGCATGACACCAATGGAAGCGCTGCGCCGAACATGAGCATCCTCGCTGCACAGGACTTGGTACGGTCCTACGAACGGGGCGCGTCGCCTTCGCTCGACCGCGTTTCGCTGCAGGTCGCCGCGGGCGAGTTTCTCGCGGTTGCCGGGCCGTCCGGGTCGGGTAAGACCACGCTGCTCGCGATCCTGGGTGGCCTCGACCGACCCGATTCCGGGCGGGTGATGCTGGATGGCGAGGACCTTTACGCGCGCGGTGCGGATGCGCTGACCCGGCTGCGCGCAGCCGCCATCAGCTTCGTTTTCCAGAGCCACAACCTGTTGCCGACATTGACGGCGCTCGAGAACGTCTCGCTCGCCGTCTACTGCAAACGCGGCGCGGCTGCGCAGGCCAGCGCGTGCGCGAAACGGGCGCTTGGCGCGCTTGGCCTGGGAGCGAAGCTCGCGCGGCTACCCGGAAGCCTGTCACTTGGCGAGCAGCAGCGCGTTGCAGTTGCGCGCGCCATCGCGGTGGGGCCGAAGGTGCTGATCGCCGACGAGCCGACTGCCAGCCTGGATAGCGCACATGGCGAGCAGGTGCTCGAGGCGCTCGCGGTGCTGCGCGCCGCAGGCTGTGCCGTGGTGCTCGCCTCGCACGACGAGCGCTGTCTGCGCCGGGCTGATCGCGTATTCCATTTGAGTGATGGGAGGTTCGTGCAATGAACTGCATCCGCCGCTTGGTGTCGGCATTGATCGCTCGAGTGCTCCCTGGCATCGATGGAGGGCGCATCTGGAACCGCCTGGACATGCACTCGCCGGAAAGCGGCGAGATACTTCTGGAGATTCGGCTGATGCGGTGGCTGCAGCCATGGCGGCGGACACTGGCCGCGGCGATGCTCGCCTTCTTTCTCGCCGGCGTATGGCTGGTGTGGAGCGTCGGCAGCGCGCTGTTCGCGGCCGCGCCGCACGGTCTTGCATTCGCGGTGCCGCTGCTCTTAGGCGTGCTGGTCCACGGGCTGTTCATCCTGATCGTGCACGAGTGCACCCACGGCAACGTGTTCGGGCGTCCGGTAGACGACTGGGTAGGCAACGGCGCGATTGGACTCCTGCTGCTGCCGTTCCTCGCCGAGCGCTATCAAATGGTGCATCGCCTGCATCACCGCCGTGCGAACCAGGTGGGCGATACCAACTGGACCCCGTTCCGCCAGCGCCTGTTCCGGCGCTCGCGCTGGCTTTACGCGCTCTACGAGCTGCTCCCGGTTGTGAACAACCTCGACCGCATTCGCGAGGAAGTGGGGCGCGGCCGGCGCAGCGGCGTGGCATTTGCGTGGCTTTGCGCTGCCGCGACCTATGGGATCTTGCAGCCGCCGCTCGCCTATTGGCTGCTGGTAGTCCTCGGCGTGAACACGATCAACGCGCTGCGGCTTTGGGTCGAGCATTTCGGGCATTACGCGGGACGTGTGTCGAACACCTACTACTGCCCGCTCGGCTTCGGCATCGGCAACCATGAGGTGCACCACCGCTATCCACGCATCCCGGCGCTGGTGCTCGCAGTCGGTCTCGCGCTGCGCCGAAAGGACGGCTCGGTGCTCACAGGCGTGCGCAGTCTGCTCTTCGACAAGCGCTACGCGCATTTCCGCACCTTCCAGGATGACTTCACGGGAGACAACGTATGAACGTCGCGGCGCACCTATGGGCAATGGCCGCGAGCGTCCCCGGCGCGATAGCGCTCGAAGTGCAGTCGACCGGAGAGCGCGTTACATTCGGCGCTCTGGCGGAGCGCGCCTCTGCCATGGCGCGTGGGCTTCAGGCCTTCGGTATAGGAAAGGGCGATCGAGTGCTGCTCATGGTGCGGCCCGGGACGGACTTCGCGGCGCTCGCGTTCGCGCTGCTCGGGCTAGGCGCGGTGGTGGTGTTCGTCGATCCCGGAATGGGGCGCAGACACCTGGTGGACTGCATTGCACACGCGCGTCCGAAGGCCATCATCGCAGAGCGCTTGCTGCATGCGCTCTGCGTTCTGCATCCGCGCGCGCTTGCCGGCGTTCAGGCAAGGCTCTCGGTCGGCTGGTGGCCGGGCGCGGCCAGCGTCGCGCGCCTTCGCAGGCACCCAGGGGCGGGTTTTGAGCCAACGCCGCTTTCTCCGAGCGACGATGCCGTGGTGGCCTTTACCAGCGGTGCGACCGGCAAGCCCAAGGGCGTGCTACTGCAGCACTCGGTGCTCGCTGCGCAACTGGAGTCGTTCAAGCGCCTGAGCGGCATCGGCCGGGGCGACGTCTATCTCGCCACTTTGCCGGTACTGGCGATCCTCGGACCGGGCTTCGGCTGCGCCACCGTGCTTCCCGATATCGACGCGTCCCGGCCGCGCGACGCCAATCCGCTGACGCTCGTCGCCGCGATACGGCATTACGGCGTCACACACAGCTTCGGCTCGCCCGCCGTGTGGCGAAACGTTGCGCAAACTGGCGCCCGCCTGCCGTCGATGCGCTGCCTGTTGATTGGAGGCGCGCCGGTAGCGCCGTCGCTGCTCGCCACCCTTGCCGCGCTGATTCCCAACGGCAGCGTACACACACCCTACGGCGCAACCGAAGCGGTACCCCTCGCCTGTGCCTCGGCGAGCGAGATCCTGCGCGAGGTCGAGACGCATCGCGGCACGCTGGTCGGGCGTCCACTGCGCGACGTAGAGCTGCGTATCGTCGCCATCAGCGATGGCCCGCTTGCTGAAGCCCGCGCCCTGCCCGTCGGCGAGGTCGGCGAGATCGTGGTGCGCGGCCCCGTGGTATCGCGCACCTATGAAAGGCGCCGCGATGCGGACTCGCTCGCCAAGATCCCGGATCCCGGCGGCCACTGGCACCGAATGGGCGACCTGGGTTGCCTTGATGGCGCGGGCCGACTGTGGTTCTGCGGCAGGAAGTCCGAACGTGTGGACAGCGGCGCGACAACACTCTTCACGGCCTGCGTCGAGCCGCGGTTCGAGGCGCACCCGTCGGTGCAGCGCGTCGCGCTTGTGCGCGCCGGGGGCAAGGCGATCCTCGTCGTCGAGGCGCGCCCCGGCGCGAAAGCCGACGCCAAGGCGGCAGCCGAGATCCTGGCACTGCGCGGCGAGTTGCCGGTGGAGCGAGTGCTGTTCAAGCGCCGCCTGCCGCTCGACGCGCGTCATGGCGCCAAAATTCTCCGCGGCGAGCTGGCGCACTGGGCCGAAGGGCGGCTCGCATGAGCAGGGTAACGGCGGTGACCGGGGCCACCGGGTTTCTGGGAGGGCGGTTGTGCGAGACGCTGGTTGCACGGGGCGAGCACGTCGTCGCTATGGGGAGGGATTTCTCGCGCTTTCCGCAGCTCGATGGGCGCCTTTGCCGTCTGGTTGCGGGCGATCTTGGCGACCGGCAGGCGCTGCAGCTCGCGCTCGCCGGCGCCGATGCAGTGATCCATGCGGCGGCGCTGTCGACACCGTGGGGACGCCGTGCAGACTTCGTCCGCGTGAACGTCGCGGGCACCGAGGCGCTGCTTGATGCCGCACGCCAGGCGGGCGTGCGCCGCTTCGTGCACGTATCGAGCTCAAGCGTGGTGTTCGACCTTTGCGACCGGCTGGAGGTGGTCGAAGACGCACCGCTGCCACAGCGCTTCCTCAATTTCTATCCCGAGTCCAAAGCGCTCGCCGAAGGCAGCGTGCGCGCCGCTACGGATATCGAGACGGTGATCATCCGCCCGCGAGGCATCTTCGGCCCCGGCGATGTCGCCCTGCTTCCGCGCATCGTGGCGCTCGCGCGCAGCGGCAGGCTGCGCATCGTCGGCGACGGCAACAATGTGCAGGATCTCACCTACGTCGACAACGTCGTCGAGGCGCTGCTCCTCGCGCGTCACGCTCCCGAGGCGGCCGGACGCACCTACTTCGTCACCAACGACGAGCACGTGCGGCTGTGGGACCTGATAGCGGAGGTTCTGAACGGGCTCGGCCTTGCGCCGCCGACGCGGAGGGTGCCGCTAGGTGCGGCGCTGGCTTTCGCCAGCGCGCTGGAAACGCTGCACCGAGCGCTTCCCCAACTGGGCGAGCCGCCGCTTACCCGCTATACCGTGGCCCTCCTCGGTTGCCACCAGACGCTCAACATTGCGGCCGCGCGGCGCGACCTGGGCTATTCGCCCGCGGTTGGGATGGCCGCGGCGGTGGCCCACACGATCAGCTGGTTCCGTCGGGGCGCGCATGGCTGAAGTTGCGCTCTCCTTGCGATGGGCGGGTAGCTGTCGGCACCCGGAAGCAATGGTGCTGAAGGGCGCCAGCTGGCGCCCGGCGCTGTTTCCCGCGCTCTTCGGCATCCTGCGCCATCCGCGCCATGGCGTGACGCTGTTCGACACGGGATACAGCGCGCGCTTCCAGCGAGCGACCGAGCCCTTCCCGCAGCGCCTGTATCGCTGGCTGACGCCTGTCAGGCTCGCACCCGGCGACAGCGCCGCCGAGCAGCTGCTGCGCGCGGGCATTGCACCCGAGTCCGTCGCGCGCATCGTGCTCAGTCACTTTCACGCCGACCATATTGCGGGCGCACGTGATTTTCCCAATGCCCGCTTCGTGGCCAGCCGGGCGGCCTGGGACGCGGTCCGCGGCCGCGGCACGATCAGGTCGACCGCGCTTGGGTTTCTGCCGCGGTTGCTGCCTGACGACTTCGAGGCGCGCGCCACGCTGCTCGAAGCGTACGAGTTCCGCACACCGGGCATCGGCCAGTTCGAGACGAGTCACGATCTCTTCGGTGACGGCAGCGTGCGCCTCATTCCGCTTCCAGGACATGCCCGCGGCCAGCTCGGCTTGCTCGCGCAAACCGCCGGACGCCGCCGGTTTCTGGTCGCGGATGCGGCGTGGACGACCTCCTCCTTCCGCGATTGCCGACCGCCTCATCGCCTGGCGGGGCTGATCTTCGACGATGCGGCGGAGACCCGGCGCACGCTACATCGGCTGCGCGCGCTGTCCATTTCCGAACCCGAGCTGGACATTATTCCCTCGCATTGCGCGCATAAGATGATTGTCGAAGCAGTGCCGCCGTCAGCCCGCCATGGTGAGCCCGCCCGAAACGCTGATCACCTGCCCGGTGATGAACGCGGCGTCGTCTGAAGCGAGAAACGCGACGATCCCCGGGATGTCGTCGGGCTGGCGCGTCGTAGACCTTCTGCCCGGGTGTCGGTCGGTCCCGGGCAGACGACGTTCACCGTGATGCCCTTGCACGCCGCGTACACCGACTCGCCCGAGGAGCCGACGCGCGCCGCGTCCGACGAGATGTTGACGATGCGCCCGCGGCCGCGCTCGAGTCCTTGTCGGCAACCAGAGCCTTTCATCTGGGGCGCTTGTCGATGACGCGCTTTGCCTTGCCGATCGAGCGCTCGATCGAGCCGGCTCTCACATCGACGGTAATGCCGATGTAAGCCTTGATGCTGTGCTGAAGGCCTGCTCGCGCGGCGTCGCTTCCTTCCACCAGGACGGTCAGATGGTCGAGAGGCCCATCCCTGGAGATCTCGAGCGCGTA
>Ga0137409_10001494_pt1 | contig 25310 bp, 19 predicted proteins | sample CZODoug1_16funga_FD_122059 | JGI IMG/M metagenome (GOLD analysis project Ga0137409, IMG submission 122059) | Vadose zone soil fungal communities from Angelo Coast Range Reserve, California, USA - CZODoug1_16fungal (Hybrid Assembly) | ecosystem: Environmental > Terrestrial > Soil > Vadose zone...
TCACGGGCAGAAACGGAAGCCCGTCGTTTGCGGCGCGACGGCAATACAGAATGCGTGCCCAGTTCGAAGCTGCGCTCCGGAGACATCGTAGTCGTCACCGCAGGTGGCTTTATCCCTGGCGATGGCGAGGTCATCGAAGGCGTGGCATCGGTAGACGAATCTGCAATCACGGGCGAGTCCGCTCCGGTAATCCGGGAATCTGGCGGAGACCGTTCAGCAGTCACTGGTGGAACACGAGTCCTGTCCGACGAAATCAAGGTGCGCATCACTTCGAATCCCGGCGAGACCTTTCTCGACCGGATGATCAAACTGGTCGAGGGAGCGTCACGGCAGAAGACTCCGAACGAGATCGCGCTAAATATTCTCCTGGCCGGTTTAACGATCATCTTTCTGCTGGCGGTGGTCACGCTCCAGCCGTTTGCCATCTATTCCGGTGCGCCGCAGAGCATCTTCGTGTTGGTATCGCTTCTCGTTTGCCTCATTCCCACGACTATAGGAGGGCTTCTGTCCGCTATCGGCATTGCGGGCATGGACCGCATGATTCAGCGAAACGTCATCGCGATGTCCGGGCGGGCTGTCGAGGCATCGGGGGACGTGGATGTGCTGCTGCTCGACAAAACGGGAACGATCACTCTGGGCAATCGCGCCGCGACACAATTCTTTCCTGCGCCGGGCATTGAAGAGTCCTATCTCGCCGATGCTGCGCAGCTTTCCTCCCTGGCCGACGAGACTCCGGAAGGACGGTCTATTGTTGTCTTGGCCAAGGAGCGTTTCCAACTCCGCGGCCGCGATCTTTCGACCCACGCGGCCAATTTCATTCCCTTCTCCGCGCAAACGAGAATGTCCGGCGTGGACCTCGATGGCCGCGTGATCCGCAAAGGCGCTCTGGAGGCCATCAGCCGCTTGACCAGAACTCACGGCAATGGCATCCCGGCCGAGCTGCAGGTGTGTGTTCGAGAAATTTCAAATGCCGGGGGAACGCCGCTGCTGGTTGCCGAGGGTGGCCGCGTACTGGGCGCCATCGCACTGACCGACATCGTGAAGGGGGGCATGAAGGAGCGTTTCGACCATCTCCGCGCGATGGGCATTCGCACGATGATGATTACGGGAGACAATCCACTGACTGCGGCGGCGATCGCCCGCCAAGCGGGGGTAGACGATTTCCTCGCGGAAGCCAAACCGGAAGACAAGATGGCGCTGATCAAGCGCGAGCAGGCGAAGGGAAAACTCGTGGCCATGACCGGTGACGGCACAAACGACGCCCCCGCGCTTGCTCAGGCGGACGTTGGAGTGGCCATGAACACCGGCACGCAAGCCGCGAAAGAAGCGGGAAACATGGTCGACCTCGATTCCAATCCCACGAAGCTGATCGAAATCGTGGAAATTGGCAAGCAGCTCCTGATTACGCGCGGTGCGTTGACGACGTTTTCGGTCGCGAACGACGTGGCCAAGTACTTCGCGATCATCCCCGCGATGTTTGCCGGAGCCTTTCCGGTGCTGGGCGCCCTGAACGTGATGCACCTGCGCACGCCGGAGTCCGCCATCCTTTCCGCTGTAATTTTCAACGCGCTGATCATCATTGCCTTGATCCCACTGGCTCTGCGCGGCGTACGGTATCGGCCGCTCGGCGCGGCGGCTCTGTTGCAGCGGAACCTGTTGCTCTATGGCGTGGGTGGAATTATTGCGCCGTTTATCGGAATCAAGTTTATCGACGTACTGCTGACGTATCTTCGGGTGGTTTGAGGGTGTTATGAAAAAGAATCTTTTGATCGCGCTGTGGTTCACGCTGGTTACGACGGTGATGTTCGGCGTGCTGTACCCCCTGGCAATCACAGGTTTGGCTCAAGTGTTGTTTCCCAGCCGCGCTAACGGACAATTGCTCGAAAGAAACGGCAAGATGGTGGGATCGAGGATTATCGGCCAATCTTTTACTGAGCCGGGATATTTCCATTCGCGGCCGTCCAGCGCCGGAACCGGGTACGATCCTACTTCGAGCAGCGGCTCCAATCTCGGTCCCACCAACAAGGTTCTGATCGAACGCGTAAAGAGCGATGTACAAAAGCTCCAGTCCGAGAATCCCAATGTTCCCATCCCGGTGGACCTGGTGACCGCCTCGGGGTCCGGCCTGGACCCCAATATCTCCCCTGCCGCCGCAGACTTCCAAATTCCTCGCGTGGCTCATGCGCGTGGCATGAAAGAAGACGACGTTCGCAGTCTTGTCCACAAACACACAAGGGATCGCGACCTGGGATTTTTGGGTGAACCGCGCGTCAATGTCCTGGAACTGAATCTGGAGCTCGACGCCCTTCATGTCTCGCGATGAGGGCTCACGATTTACGGCGTGGGCGTTTTTCGGACTCGCTGTCGGGCGACTGAAAGCGGTATCCCAGCCAGGGCTCGGTCAAGATGTAGCGGGGATGCGCCGGATCCTTCTCGAGCTTTTTGCGCAGCTGGTTGATTACCACGCGGAGGTTCTCCGTTGCCTCACCATAATCCGGCCCCCAAACCGTTTGCAACACCCTCTTATGCGTAAGCGGCTTCCCTTGTTGAACGACGAGAGTGCGCAGAACGTCGAATTCCTTGGGAGTCAGGTGAACTCGCTGACCACGAACGTCCACGATTCTCCTCTCGAGATCGATACTCAGTTCCGGGGTCTCGATCTTGGGAAGGGGCTCCTCCGAAGAAAAGCGCCTGAGCGCGGCGCGAATGCGCGCCAGCAGTTCTCCGATGGCAAAGGGTTTTACGACGTAATCGTCCGCCCCGGCGTCCAGGGCGACAACTTTATCTTGTTCGGAGTTACGGACCGTTACCATGATGATCGGCCCGTGGTACGACAAGCGAATCTTGCTGCAGGCCTCCAGCCCGCTCATGCCGGGCATGTTCACATCCAAAAGAATCAGATCGGGGCGCTCCCGGAGGACCATGTCGATGGCCTCCGGGCCGTCCTTTGCCTCCAGGACCTCGTAGCCGTTACTGGAAAGCGTGGCTCGCAAGACGCGACGGATTTGCGGTTCGTCGTCGACCACGAGAATGGTTCGATTGTTCATGGGTTTAGCAGGTGCCATCCGTACTCAGAAGTGTTCGCAATGGTAAGGAACTGGCAATAAGAAACGCCTGAGGGATTCCTAAGGAGTTCATAAAGGCATGAGGGTTCTGGATCTACTGGTCGAGTGGAATCGTGATTGGAAGCGAGTCGCGTGCGCGCCCAAGTCGAATCGGAACGGCTAGTAACCGCATCCGCGAGTGCGCTTTAGCTAATGTCGGCGCGAACTGTGACAATACAAATGGTAACAAGGGGGTGGAGCAATGCCGGAGTCCATTGACTGGCCGCGGATGCATCCGACGCGGGATCGGCGCCGCTTCTTTCTCCTCATCCTGGCCGTCCTTGCCGGTATCTTCTTCGGCGGTCGGACCGCGTTGTCGTATTACGTGGACGTGCTCTGGTTCGAGTCGCTCGGCTATCGCGCCGTGTTCTGGAAAACGCTGGGCCTCCAGTGGGGAGTCTTCGCGGCTTTTGCGTCGGCCACATTTCTCATTCTGTACGGATCGTTTCTGGCTCTGAAGCGGGCGCATCTGCCCGATCTGCCGAGCGGTCACACGATCATTATCGGAGGACAGGCACTGAAGCTGCCGGTTGAACCCGTCCTGCGCCTCATCGCACTTGGGCTTGCTCTCGTAATTGCCGTTGCAACCGGCGCCGGCATGATGCTGGAGTGGCCGACGATCGCGCTTTTCCGGTACGCGCCGAGCAATGCTGGCGGCTTCCTAGACCCGGTCTTTGGGAAGCCGCTGAACTTCTTTCTCTTCACTCTGCCTGCCTGGCAACTGTTCGTTGGCTGGCTACTTACTTTGGTCGTGATGACCTGTGCGCTCGCTATTTTTTTCGTCCTCATTACGGGCGGAACTCGTGCGTTCGCCGGGCGTAGCAGGACCTACGCCACACTGCCTTGGCGTGGGCTCTCCATCACCTTTGCGTTCCTATTATTCTTCCTTGCGGTGCGTGTATACCTCGGTCGATTCGAGCAGTTGTTCGATGGTCATACGATCTTCACCGGTGTGACCTACTCGGACGCGCACGTCATCCTTCCGGGAATGCTCATTGTCTGCGCGGCCCTTATTCTCGGCGCGGTGATAGCGGCGGCGAACGCCGTGAGGGTGCCGCGCGGTCGCTGGATTGCGGCTGCGATTCTCCCCGGTGTGCTGTGCTACGTCTCCGTTCAAATAGTCAGTTGGTACGTCAGCAGCTTCATCGTGAAACCAAACGAGCTGGTTCGCGAGCAGCCTTATATTGCCAACAATATCGCGCTGACGCGGCAAGCCTACGGGCTGGACCGAGTTTCGCAACGCGAGTTTCCCGCCGAGACCGACGTAGCGGCAGCTGATCCGGCGCATAATCAGGCTACGCTTCAGAACATCCGGCTGTGGGACTGGCGCGCACTCCAGGACACCCTCCGCCAGATTCAGGAAATCCGCACCTACTACGACTTTCCCGATATCGACATTGATCGTTATCAAATCGACGGCACGACTCGTCAAGTGATGCTCGCCACACGCGAGCTGAACGTCGACAAACTCCCAGAAAGCAGCCGCAACTGGATCAACGAGAAGCTGATCTACACCCACGGTTACGGGATCACGATGAATCCAGTCAATGGGTTCACGCCGGAAGGCCTGCCCACATTGATTCTGAGCAACATGCCCGTCCAGAGCACGGTGCCCGGTCTAACTGTGACTCGGCCGGAGGTCTATTTCGGCGAGCTGACCAACACCGACGTCTACGTGAAGACACGACAGAAGGAATTCAACTACCCGCAAGGCCAGACCAACAGCCTGACATCTTACGAGGGTAACGGCGGCGTTGTGCTCGGCGGCTTTCTGCGCCGCATCATCATCGCGCTCGACCGCGGCGACCTCGCGAAGCTGCCGTTCAGCGACGACGTGAACAAGGATAGCCAGCTGTTGATGAGGCGCAACGTGCGCGACCGAGTATCAGCATTAGCGCCGTTCCTCACCTACGATCCGGATCCTTACATCGTGCTCGGCGACGATGGGCGGCTGTCCTGGGTCATGGATGCGTTTACGGTTTCCGACAACTATCCGTACGCGAGCCATTACCGTCTGGATCGCGATCCTATGAACTACATGCGGAACAGCGTTAAGGTCGTGATCGACGCCTACAACGGTGCGACCACCTTTTACGTGTTTGACGCAGAGGATCCGATCGTCGCCACCTACCGCCGCATCTTTCCGAGTTTGTTCAAGGATGCGGCCCTGATGCCGTCCGGGCTGCGCAAGCACATGCGCTACCCCGAGTTGTTGCTAAAACTGCAAGCCGAAGTGTACGGGCTCTATCACATGACGGACCCGGGGGCGTTTTACAACCGTGAGGATTTGTGGACCGTCGCGACCGAAGTCGGCTTGAGCGAAGGCGGGCAGCAGCAGACACAGGCCGTGCAGCCGAATTTCGTGCTGATGAAACTCCCGGACGAAACCGGCATGGAGTTCGTAGAAATTCTGCCGTTCACGCCGGCCAACCGGAATAATCTGATTGGCTGGATTGCGGGGCGCAGCGACGGCGCACAATACGGCACGTCGGTGGTCTACGACTTTCCCAAAACAAAACTTGTCGACGGACCACTGCAAATCGAGGCGCGCATTGATCAGAACGCGCAGCTTTCCGGGCAATTGACGCTATGGAATCAGCAAGGCTCGCACGTACGGCGCGGGGCCCTGCTGGTGATTCCAACCGGTCGCGCGCTGCTGTATGCGGAACCCATTTACCTGCAGGCTGAGCGGAGTCCAATGCCGGAGTTGCGTCTGGTGGTGCTCGCCCTGCAAGACCGGCTTGCATACGGACCAACGTTTGAATCGGCGATGGCGGCCCTTTTTGGCGGAGCGGTCTCATCGCTGAGCGCCGCCCCCGCCTCCACCGAGTTGGCGCGAAACGCACCGGCAGCCGCCGGATCGCCTCGCCCGGCAGCCGACCTCAACGCTCTCATCACGGAAGCCGCGAAAGACCTTGCCGACTACCAGCGCCTGACAGCGGAAGGCAAGCTCGGCGAGGCGGGACAGAAGCTTGAAGAGCTAAAGCGCGCACTCGACAAGCTGAACACCCGCCAAAGATAGGTTCGCTGCCGTGCAGCTTTCGAGCTGTCGACCTACTCGTAGCGAAGGCAGATCATGGGGTCGAACCGCATCGCCCGCCGTGCTGGAAAGTATCCGGCGCCCACTGTCACCACAAGCAGCAAGCCAGTAAGACACGCGAGAAGCGTGAAGTCCGTACTGACTACGCCGAAAATGAACGTAGCCATGGCCCGGCTCACGGCTATCGAAATAGGAATGGCAATCGCCAGGCCAATTACGGTGAGTTTCAGAGCGTGGCCTAGGACTAGACGCATCAAGTCTTTCGGATGAGCGCCCAACGCGAGCCGGATGCCGATTTCGCGAGTGCGCTGCGCCACGCTTTCTGACAACACGCCATAGACTCCCAAGGAAGACAGTGCCAATGCGATAAGGCCGAAGATTGCCATGAGGATCCCCATGATTCGGACGATGGCGATGGAATCTGAAATCTCTTCTTCCAGATGCGTACCCCGCGCAAAGCGATTTGAAAATCGGCTTGCCGAACAACAGCGCGAACCGGGGAGACATAGCTCATCGGATTTGCGCTAGCGCGGACCAAAAGCGTCATGGAGTTCTGAGGAGACCGGAAGAAAGGCTGGTAAATAACGGGGGGTTACTGGATTCCACCAATTTTGTCGAACGTCGCCAACCACGCCCACTATCGCAAGCCATGGTTCGGAGGAGTTTGCCGCGCCGAGCTTCAGGGTATGGTTGAGCGCATCGCCTCCCGGAAAATGGCGATCGGCAAGGCTGCGACTGATGACCACAACCCCTCTACTGCGTGCATTGTCGGAATCAGAAAGAAAGCGGCCTGAGACGAGAGGGATCTTCAATGCGCTGAAGTAATCCGCGGTCGCGATTTGAAGGTCTGCATCCGGCATCTCATTGGGTTTCAACGCGACGTGCCGATCGACGGTAAAGAATGTGCTTTCGTTATCGACGTTGCTTGCGGGTGGATTGGTGATGAGCGTAACGGTATTCACGCCGGCAAGCGCCCTCGCGCCGCGCAGCACTTGTTGGTAGAACGCCGCAATCTTGACACCGTCGGCATAGTCTTTCTTCGGCAGCGAAATCTCGAACTTCACGTTGGCCGGTTCAAATCCTCGATAGACCTTTGCCAATCGGACAAACCCTTGAATGGTGAGCCCTGCGCACACAAGCAAAACGAGAGCGAACATGACTTGTGCCACAACCAACGCACTACGCAATCTGGCCTTTGGGTTGGAAATTGACCTAGGGCCGGTTTCCTTCAGCGTTTTGTTAGGTTCTACGCGGGTGTCGTGAAGCACGACGGCCAAGCCCAGCCCGAGCCCCACGGCGAGCGCCAGCGAAAAAGCGAAGAGGAGGACGTTGCGGTCGACCTGAATGTCGTTCCAGCCGGGAACCCACTTAGTCCAGTCGGCGGGAATGCTGGTGCGGAGCGCATTGGCGCTCCAGAACGACATGGCAATCGCAACTAGCCCAGAAAAGAGGGAAAGTATGAGTGTTTCGCACATGAAGAGTTGCACCAGGCGTGCGCGGCCCGCGCCCGGTGCCGCGCGCAAGCCAATTTCTCTTTGACGGCCGATCATTCTCGCAAACATGAGGTTGGCGAGATTCGCGCAGGCGAGCAGCAGCACAATCGCTGCGGCCGCTTGCAATGGAAGAAACAGCGGCAGAGTGAAGCTGTACAGGTCCTTGCGAAGCTGTATCAGGGTTACCGTGCGGCCGCCATTGGTTTCCGGATACTCACTTTGCAGGCGGCGGGAGGCACCGGAAAGCGCAGCGCGCGCTTGCGAAACGTTGACGCCTGGGCTCAAGCGTGTGAGCGCTTGAACGGAAAGCTGCGAGCGGTCGGCTTGCTCGCTGGAAGTAAGAGCGAGCGGCACCCACAAGTCGACGGGCACAGGATAGTCAAAATCCTTGGACATGATTCCAATCACGGTGTACGTGCGGCCATTCAGCTGTAGTGCTTTGCCCGTTATCTGAGGATCGCCGCCGAACTGGCGTTGCCACAAACCGTAGCCGATGATGACGACCTGATCCGATCCGGGCTGGTCTTCATTGTTAGAGAACAGTCTGCCGTGGCTGGGTGTGACACCCAGCACCTCAAAGAAATTCGCGGACACACGGCAATCGAGGATGGCTTGAATATTTTCTCCAGCGCCGGAGCTAAAACTTTTGAAAGCGTATGCGGCGACGTCGTCGAAAACGCCTGTGGTAGCGCGCAGGTCAGGTACATCGGCAGGCGCGATGAATCGGGCGTCGTAACCGCTGTCAATGCCGCGATCCTCCCAAAAACGACCAAGAGTATCCAGGCTGTGGAAGTTGTAAGGATGCAGGAGAAGGCTACTTACCGTGCTGAAGATTGCGGCATTTGGCGCCAAGGCCCAATGCGAGCGTCAGAACGCAAACGGCGGTGAAGCCCGGGCTCTTTCGCAACCCGCGCGACGCGTGGCGCAGGTCCTTCGCGAAACTCTCTGTAATATTGACTCTCCACTCGTCGCGGCATTTCTGCTTGTAGCGTTCCACTCCGCCGAATTCCCGGTTGGCCCCCCGCAGAGCCTCGTCGCGTGACATTCCTGCAGCCATGTTTTCGGCCACTTGCCGTTCCAGATGAAAGCGCAACTCCTGCCGCAGATCCTCCTCGACGGCGTTTCTGCGAAACATCGAACGGAAACGATGATAGAACTTATCATGCCAGCGCATGAGGCTACCTCCACTACTAGACCGCCTTTAAGACCAAGCCAAGCGCTGCGGAGAGACGCTCCCAGTTCGCCTCCTCGCGCTGCAGATATTTCTTTCCGGCTGCGGTCAGCGAATAATATTTCGCGCGACGACTATTCTCCGACTCACCCCACTCCGCGCGAATCCATCCTTGCTGCTCAAGGCGATGAAGCGCCGGATACAGGGCGCCTTGTCAGCAAATGGAAGTCTGGTTCTATATAGAACCACGGCTGAGAGGCCAACTCACGCGACGAGGAACCAGAAAGAATTTGTACCCGCGCTCCTCCCAAGCGCGTCGGGAGAGCTTTTGCCCTCTTGACAAAGACCTATCATGGAAGTCGATTGACGATACAAGTAGTTTCAGAGGCTATCTACTTGGCCGGTAGCCAGTTTTCACCGCATGTCTCCGGACTGACTTGTCCGACTTGTCCATCTGAGAGCAGCCCAAAAACCTACAAGTGACGCCAGGACAGCGACTTAGGTCATTGGCTTACCTGGTTCGAGACCAGGAAGTCGAAGGTTCAAATCCTTGCGCCCCAACCACTTCTTCCAGCGGCTTTCACAGCTTGGTGACGACCTGATGGGCGGAAAGCACTCTTCTTGACCAAGATTTGATTCTTCTAATAATTAAGTACTAGTTGGGCACGACTGTTGTCGGCGATGCCTCGCGGGCCTTGAGGATTTGGCTGCGACCCATATAATGCATACTCGTTCGGTAAATTTTAAAAAGTTCGATCGGTAAGTTTCTAAAAGTTCGATTAATATCCGCAATTTTTGATCTGGCCCCCTTCCGGCCCCCCTTTCCGGACGCTGCCACTGAGTGGCAGTGCAGATGTAAGAGCATAGACAACTTCTCCTAAGAGCCGAAAGCGAAGCTTTGTCCTAATGTCGACCAAAATCGAAGGAAAATCGCCTTTACCTGATACATCACGCCGCTGGTATGCCGCGTACACCAAACCCTGCCACGAAAAACGCGTTGCGGAGCATCTCGAAATTCGCAACATCGAATTGTTTCTCCCGCTCTACTTCAGCTCGCGTCGTTGGAACAATGGCTGCAAGGTAACGCTTGAGAGGCCTCTCTTCCCGGGATACGTGTTCGTTCACATCCCGCCGAACCAACGGGTAAATGTTCTGGAATTATCGGGCATCGTTTCGATCGTGGGTACTACGCGGCAGCCAACGCCGCTGCCGGATGAGGACATTGAGCGATTTCGTTCCGGCCTGCATTTAGTGCAAGCGGAGCCGCATCCCGGCCTGACGATCGGCGAAACTGTAAGAATCCGCCGCGGTCCCTTGCAAGGAATGACAGGAGTTGTCACCCGCCAGAAGAATAGTTTTCGCGTGGTTCTAACGGTCGACTTAATCATGAAGAGTGTAGCAGTGGAAGTTTGCGCGGATAACGTGGAACCCATCGGCAAGCCCGAAACAAGCCATTGCGGAATCGCGGCTTACGCGCGCTGAGGAAGGTGTCTTGGAAACAATGGCAATCACCGAAGCTGCAGGTACAAAGGGCCCCCGACAGGAGAAACACGCAGTGCCCATCGAAATACCGGTGTCTGTCCCCCAGCAGACTACGGAGGCAAACGCGGACATATCGCTGCTGGATTTGCTGATCGTTCTAGCGCTGCACGGCCGTGACCTGCTGGCTGGCACGGTCGCTGCGGCAGCCCTCGCCGCAGTCGTTTCGTTTTTTTTGCCGAACCGTTTCACGGCGACGACAATCATTCTTCCTCCCCAGCAAAACACCTCCTCGGCGGTCGCGCTGCTTGGGCAACTTGGCAGCGCAAACCCGCTGGCTTCGCTGGCCGGCAGCGGTCTTGGCCTGAAAAATCCCAATGATCTGCAGGTCGCAATGCTAAAGAGCCGCACGGTGGAAGACGCCCTGATCGATCGGTTCAACTTGATGGCTCTATACCGCGAGGTGCGCAGGTCTGATGCGCGCAACGCTTTCGAAAAAGTCACCGACATCGAGAACGGGCCCAAAGATGGCTTGATCCGCATTTCCGTGACGGACAAGGATCCGAGTCGCGCTGCGGAAATGGCCAACGCTTACGTCGACGAATACAAAAAGCTTTCGGCAACGATTGCCGTTACAGAGGCTTCGCAAAGGCGGCTGTTTTTCGAACAGCAGCTTGTGCAAGCCAAGGAGAATCTGGCGGATGCTGAAGAAGCCTTGAAGCAGACGCAGCAGAAGACGGGCTTAATCCAACTCGATGGACAAGCGCGCGCCGTCATCGAATCAGTCGCACAACTACGCGGCCAAGTTGCCGCGAAACAGGTCCAGATTCGCGCTATGCACCAATTCGCCGCCGAACAGAATCCGGATCTTCAGTTGGCCGAGCAGGAGCTGGCGGGATTGCGGAGCGAGCTGGCGCGTATGGGTTCCGGCTCGGGCGGTTCCTCGGGCGACCTGCTGATGCCCAAGGGCAGTGTTCCCGAGGCCGGCCTCGATTACGTTCGCAAACTTCGGGATATGAAGTACAACGAAACTATCTTCGAGCTTCTGGCCAAGCAGTTCGAGATCGCCAAAATCGACGAGGCACGGCAAGGTTCGGTGGTGCAGTTAGTGGACAAGGCAATTGCGCCGGACAAGAAATCTTTTCCCAACCGAGTGTTGATCGTGGCGTGCTCCACCATCGCAGGACTCGCGCTGGCCATATTCTGGGTTCTCTTTTCCGAAGCCCTTCGCTTTGCGCGCAAAGATCCGAGGCGCCGTGAGCAGTTGAATGCTCTGGCCAGATCGTTGGGACGCGCCTAAGTTCGACACTCTTGTGTCTTTGCAGAGCCGGTTTTTGGAAAAACGAGGGGGCAACTCGTATAGATGAGAAAACAAAAGGGTTGCTGAAAAAGGGATTTGTAAGTTGATGGAAAGAAAGGCTTTGAAAATCGATGGTGGGATGGGAAGCGTCGAATAGAAGGGGAGTTGATTGGCTGCCCCGACCGGTCGGGGCAAGCGCCGGCAGAGAGACACCGAGGCGGATTGAGGATTCTGTGATGGCAATGAAAGGACTTAGCGCCCATGGTAAATACTTTACATGATATGATACCATTTAGGTACTCGTTGTCAAGAGGCATTTTCGTTCCATTTCGGGAATTGTAGGAAGAAGGTAGCTTCAGCCTCTGAAGCGGACCAAGTCCCTACTGGTACCACTCCCGCACTCTGGCCCGCTTGGCTCCTCGGCCTCAAGCATCTTCTCGGACTGGATCGCGCGATTGCCTTCACGGTTTTGGCGCGTGGCATTCAGATTCTGGGCAGCACCGGAACGGTCCTGCTGATCGTTCGGTTCCTTTCGCCGGTCGAGCAGGGCTACTACTACACGCTGCTCAGCCTGGTGTCGCTGCAGGTGGTCTTTGAATTGGGTTTCTCGTTTGTAATCTTGCAGATGGCGGCGCATGAGTGCGCTCATCTCACCATTCATGCTGACGGACGCATCGAAGGCGACGTGGTGGCGCATGCCAGACTGGCTTCCATTCTTCAGAAGACGTTCCGCTGGTATCTGGTGGCAGCCGTCATCCTGTGCGCCTCGCTTCTGCGGGTCGGCGTTTATTTCTTCTCGCGGCACGCCCACGCAGCGACGCCGGTTGCATGGCACGGTCCTTGGGTGGTTGCCGTATTGGCCACCGCCGTCTTGTTTCTGCTCAATCCCTTCTTTTCGTTTCTGGAAGGTTGCGGGCTGGTCTGGCAAGTTGGCCGGATGCGCTTAGGCCAAGCTGTTCTCGGAGCGGGCATGTCGTGGGGAGTGCTTCTGACTCACCACGGGCTCTACTCGCCGGCCATGGTGATCATCGGGTTCGCCGTCGCAGGCCTGGCGTTCCTCTACACCTGGCGCCATCTATGCCTCGTCTTGTTGCGCTATCCGGTCGGGGAGCAAGCCGTCTCCTGGCGCAGCGAGGTCTGGCCCTTTCAATGGAAGATCGCCGTCAGTTGGGCCTGCACCTATTTCACCATCCAGATTTTCACTCCGGTGCTATTCGCTTACCGCGGACCAGCGGAGGCCGGTCAGTTCGGTTTGTCCCTCAGTGTCACCACTTATCTCTCCGCTCTGGTGATTGCCTGGATGTCCACCAAAGCGGCGAGTTTCGGCCAAATGATCGCGCGCGGCGAGCTTCAGCAGCTCAAGGGATTGTTTTTCCGCACTCTGCGGCAATCGCTCGTCGTCCTGGTCGGAATAAGCGCTGCGTGCGAGGCGGGCGTGCTTGCGCTGCATTACCTGTTCCCGCGCTTGGCCGCCCGCATGGCCTCGCCTCAGGTTTTTGCGCTTCTGTTGCTCACCTCCCTGAGCGCCTTCATCGTGCAAAGCATGGCTATCTACCTGCGCTCTTTCAAGCGCGAACCGTTTCTCATCCAGTCCGTGGTTGTTGCCGCACTGACGGTTTCGCTGTCGCTCGCAACGGTGAAAGGCTGGGGGCTCGCGGGCATCACTACAAGCTATTTGCTGTGTACGGGGGTCATTGGGCTGATAGTCGGTTTGACGATTTTCCGTTCCTGGCACACGGCCGCAGAGGCAAGTTTTAGGAGGATGGATGTTCCTATCAGCGCTCCGGCAGCCCGTTGATACGTTCGCACCATCGGTCGGGCGTCTTTATCGTCGCATGCGCGATTTCGTTGTCGCGCGACAATCCAGGCAGACGATTTACGGCTTCAAGTTAGCTGGTGACCCCAGAATGGCGAGCAGTGATTTCGAGCCCGATGAGGTGAAGGCTTTTTTGGAATTGATCGAAAGCCACGACATGGTTTTGGACATCGGCGCGAACATCGGCTTCTATTCGTGCTTGGCCGCCAGCCGCCGAAAGCATGTCGTCTCGTTTGAGCCATCACTCAGGAATTTGAATTTTCTCTACCGAAACCTCTGGGAAAACAGACTTTCGAGCGTGGAAATCTTTCCTGTTGGCCTGGCGAAGCAGTCCGGGCTAAGCCGCATCTATGGATTCGGCGGAATATCGTCGTTTGTGGTTGGTTGGGGGCAGGCGGAGACGTCAAAGTATTCGTTGGTTCCGGTAACGACCCTGGACGCGGTAGTGGCGAAGAGGTTTCAGGGCAAGAGGCTGCTAATCAAAGTGGACGTGGAGGGTTTCGAGTTGGACGTTCTAGCGGGAGCCATAGAGACATTGAACCTGGAGCCGAGACCGACATGGACCATGGAGATTCTGCTGCGCGATGGTGTCATCCCCGGAGGCGTCAATACCCGATTTCACGAAACGTTCGAAATGTTCTGGAAGCATGGATATCAATGCAGAAAGCTCGATAACACCCGCAGTCGGGTCCAGAACGCCGACGTCGAGAACTGGGTTAGGTGCGCTGCTGCCGACTGCAAGAACTTTATGTTTTCTGCGGCATGAGCCCCAATGCTACGGGGCCCTTTTCAAAACAAGAAATACAAATGGCAATTCCGGACAAAGTTCTAATAACAGGTGGGCACGAGGTCGGCGGTCTAATGGCCTTCGCAGCCGGATTATCTGAGGGATTGACTGCCCTCGGAATTCCCAGCGAAGTTGTTTCCCCGGGACGAATTTTCAAACGATTGCGCGACTTGCGCGATCCAAGCGTCCTTAAAATCCTGAGCACAACTGGTGTCTTTGCGGCTTTGTTTGGCCGGCGAGTGATCTGCGTAGCACACGGTTTTCCCCGAGCGGACGCCCAAGGCTGGGCGAAGCTACTGGCAATCATCGCTTCGCTCAAGCTCATCAATCGCTGTTCTGGAGCACGGCTTGTCGCCGTATCTCACTATGCTGCGATTCACTTGCGCACCATCTTCAACCTGAGAGTCGACGCTGTCATTCATAACCCCTTGAAGCCTTTGTTTCTGGAAACCTTCGACAATTCGGCCCAGATGCGGAACTACGTTACTTATGTTGGAAGGTTGCACCCGGCTAAGAACCTTCATCGGTTAATGCCAGTCATTCGCGATCTCTTGGCAGAAACTCCCGGTCTGCGTGCGTGTTTTATTGGAGATGGTGATCAGCGAGCTGCCTTGCAAAACGCGGTGAACGGTGACCCAGGTTTCGAGTTCAAAGGTTCACTAGACAGTGCGGGGGTTCGCGATTGGCTCCGGCGAACACGCGTCTTCTTCTCCGGGTGCGAAACAGAGGCGCTCGGTATTTCGTACGTAGAAGCTCTGAGCCAAGGGTGTGCCGTTGTCATGCCTGCGTGTGGAGGAGGACTTGAGATTGCGCTCGATCAGATTGGCGCTCGAGTCTATCTACTTCCGTTATCGTTCAATCGGGAACAGGTGACGGCCGTCCTTCGCCGCGCCCTCAGCTCGACCCAAACCCAGCTCTCAATGGCCGCATATCAGGGCAAAGCTGTTGCAGAGGCGTATCTGCGAGTCGATGTGGGTTTTTCCTCTGTGGGAAAAACAAAGCGTGCCTTCGGCGATCTACAAGAACGAGTGACAGGAGCTCGGTCCTAGTGGTCACAGCTGGAACAACTGGTGAAGCAGCTATTGTGCGCCCTCGATCGCACGACGGCACGTCCTCGATCGCGAACTTGCTCCAATGGCTGTTCCGAAAACGATGGAATTTCAGGTGCAAAGTTGGAGCCCCGACGCTGGAGAGCGCGCCAAGAAGGCGATTATCAATATGGGCCGTGGCTCTAGTAGCGGCTGTTGCTGCTGCATGGTCCGCTTTTGCCAGTTTAGGACTCCTCGGCTGGGATCCTCACTATTACTACGGTCTGATGGAAGATAGAACGTGGGCGCAGGTCTATCCATTCGAGCAAGTTATGTTCTGGCTTGTCAGTGCCTTTCTTCCGTCGTCATTCGCCTCTTACGAGTTTTTTGTGATTGCTATTTCGCTATCCATCTTGTTGTTTGCATTTTACCGCCTAGGGTATTCGCCTCTAGATCAACTCATTCTCGTGTTTTTCTCTTGTTCTTCGTTCTACGGATTGCATTTCGTGTTGACGTTCCAGCGGCAATTCTTTGGGCTTGTCTTGTTCCTGTTCGCCGTGTCCGGACGAAAGCGCTCGATATTGGCGCGGATGATGTCTCTCTTCTCGCAGCTTTTCACTTTTAGCGTACATATTTTCTGGGAGTTGCGACGCTTATCCGCACGAGCCGCCGCGGCGGTGGCGCTGCTCATCGTTCCCGTTGCGATGGTTCTTGCAGGCTTGCTCCCGGATGACAAGGCTGCTAACTACGGTGCTTATGGCGTAGATAATCCGTCGCATCTAATTCTTAAACAGGCCCTAACTGTTGGCTTTTGTCTTATCGTGCTGGCCACTTTAGAACACGGGGAAAATGGGTTGAGGTCGCTTACAACAGCGTATATCGCCTTCAGCCTTCCGGTGATGCTTTGGCCTTTCTACGCCGGCGTGTTCGCCCGGCTTGACTACTTTTTCTTTCCGCTGATAGTTGCTTGCTGGCCCCGTTACGTCCGAGCGAACCGCCTATTCCTATGTCGCGCTTCCATAATTGGATTTACGGCCCTTGGATTTGCGTTGTGGATGAGACTTAACGTTCAGTGTATACTTATAAACAATTGTATACCCTAGAGTTATATATATCCACAAGGGCCGCAGGGGATGAATCTCTTTGATAATGGCTCGACGCCGCAGTCTGCGGTCGTAGGGTGGTGGCAAAGAACACGGACACGTCAGGCGTGAACTTGGATCAACTCGTATCGGTCATTATGCCCGCAAAGGACACCGGCAAGTACATAGCAGCCGCAATTGAGTCCGTGATTGCGCAGGACTACCCGTGGTGGGAACTCCTAGTTGTGGACGATCAGTCGCGCGACGGCACCGCCGAAATTGTAAAAGGATATGCGGCTGGAGATTCTCGAATAAGGTACTTGCCCCTAAGTACGGGAGGTCCAACAGGAGCATCCGCCGCGAGAAACCATGCAACTCGAATGTCTCGCGGGCGTTACATCGCTTTCCTGGACAGCGACGATATTTGGTATCCGAACAAACTGTCTATTCAATTGGGCGCACTCAAGTCGCACAAAGCCGCGCTGTGCTATTCCGGATACAAAAAGATGTCTGAGGATGGGACTGTTGGCAAGAGAGCTGTTCAGGTCCCTGCGAGTACTTGCTATAAGGAGTTGTTGAAGTCGAATGTGATTGGTTGTTTGACGGCAATTTACGACACGACAGCCGCTGGAAAGGCACTTCTGCCTGAAGTCACCAGTAAATCTTTACATTACTTCGAGGACTATGCGATGTGGCTTCGTATTGCGCGCGGACTGAACGATCGAAGAAAAATGTTTGTCGGCATCCAAGAGCCGCTCGCGAACTACCGCCTCCGCAGTGGAAGCATTTCATATCGCAAATGGAGGGCCGCGCGATACACGTGGAGAGTGTACCGCCACATCGAACGCCTTCCGCTGCACGCCGCGATCTATTACTTTTGTCATTACGTCGTCCAAGGACTTAGGAAGTACTCGATCTAACGAGCAATTTATATTCACCTTGGCGATGCGTACCTCTCAGCCACACGTAGCAGCGCCGTTCTTGCAAGTGCCGGAAATCGAAACACCTTAAATAAATGCCACTAGTCGCAATGTAATTCTTCCAATTTTTTAATGCGGTGCCATGCCCTTGCGGATAGGCATTTGCATGTACAACCCCAGCCCAACTGACGCCGCTTCGCTCAAAAGGAGAGCCCTGTCGCGTAACTGGGAACCCTAAACCCTGAAAGAAAGGCCCACCACCACAATGCTCAAGTTCATCGAAGAGGCGGCACTCACAGCTCAGAATAAATCCCTGCGGGATATTTGCAATGAGGAGCATTTTCAGGAACAAGTCCCGCAGTTCCCGCGATTTCCGGTTCGCATTCGACCCCGCTTCGTAGCTGCCACACCCGGCGGATGGAGCCTGTCGATGGAGAGGCGTTGCTTTGACTTCATCGTGTCACTCCTGGTGCTGATCGTCGCGTTGATTCCGGGATTGCTCGTGTATCTATCGATCCGTGCCACTTCCAACGGGCCGGGATTTTTTCGACAGAAGCGCGTTGGCTATCGTGGCGGTCTTTTCACGCTGTACAAGTTCCGCACCATGGAAGTGGCAGAACCTGGCAGCGGGCCAGGCTTGACGCAGGACGGAGATCCGCGAATTACCGGCATCGGTAAAGTCCTGCGGAAATTGAAGCTGGACGAACTGCCGCAATTCTATAACGTGATGCGCGGCGACATGAGTCTGGTGGGGCCGCGTCCGAAGCTTCCGCAGTACGCGGCGGCCGCGGATACGTTGTGCCGGCCCGGCATCACAGGCTTCGCAACGCTGGTGTTCCGCGCTGAGGAGCAGCTACTACAGCATCTGCCAGCAACCGACCTGGATGGCTTTTATGAGGCGCGAATCAAACCGCTGAAAGCGCGACTGGATGTCCGATATATGAAGAAAGCGTCGCTTTTCACGGATGTTCGGATTTTGTTTCTTACCGCTTTTCCTGGTTCGGTGCCTTCGATCGTCAGGAAAGCGCACCCGAAACGCAGTCTTGCCGAGAGGCGAGAGACTCCTCGCCCAGCGGCGCTGGAAATTGAATTCGAATGAGAGCGGGGAAATTGAAATTTGCGGTGGTGGCTGCTGTCGCCTGGGGGATGGCGGTCACGGCGTTGCAGGGGCAAGAAACGGCAACTCCCCGTACAGGGACACTGATCAAGGCGGGAAAAAGCTCTCAGTTCGGACGGCGGACTGGATCACCTTATGTGGAACTCGACAGTTGGATTTATCCGGCGCTGGAGCGACTCGCGGCACTTGGCTACATCCATTCTGAATTTAGTGATATGCGCCCTTGGGCTCGAGTCGAATGCGGGCGGATGGTGCAGGAAGCCGGGATGGTATTGGATGTTAATCCTGGCGGTTCATCAGAGGCGCAGCGGTTCTACCGCCTATTGAGGAACGAATTCGAACTCGAGCTTGGCGAAATGAGTGGTGCTCGTGGAGAAGGGGCCGTTCATCTTGAATCCCTCTATTCACGAGTGGTGGGTATCAGCGGGAAACCACTGAACGACAGCTATCATTTCGGCCAGACGCTCATAAACAACTACGGGCGGCCTTACCAGGAAGGATTTAACAGCTATAACGGTTTTTCAGGTTACGCCGTAGGTGGCCGATTCGCATTCTATACACGTGGAGAGTTTCAGCACGCGCCAGATGCTCCCGCTTACCCGCTTTCGGCTCGCCAAGCGATCGCCTCGGCCGATGCCAATCCGCTGCAAGTAGCGACGCCCTTTGCCGGCAAGGACCAGTTTCGGTTGCTTGATGCCTATGCAGCCGTCAACCTCGCGGGCTGGAATCTCGCTTTCGGCAAGCAGAGCTTGTGGTGGGCGCCGAACCACGGCGGCGCATTCCTGGTCAGCAACAACGCCGAGCCAATGTACATGGCGCGCGTAAGCCGCATCGCGCCGTTTCAATTGCCTTGGATTTTCCGAGTACTGGGCCCGATGAAATGGGATTTGTTCTTCGGACAGCTTTCGGGCAATCGATATCCGCCGCGCCCGCTGATTCATGGCGAGAAGATTAGTTTCAAGCCAACCCGCGACCTGGAACTTAGTTTTTCACGCACAGGTGAATTTGGCGGCGTGGGTCGCCCGATGACGCCTGGCGCAATCTTTAATAGCTATTTTAGTGTTCAATCATCGGTCGGCTACTCGACCGCGCAGAATCCCGGCGAGCGCAACGGAGGCTTCGATTTTTCCTATCGGATTCCAGGGCTTCGAAATTGGCTAACAGTTTACGGCGACTTTATGTCGCGAGACGATATAAGTCCTCTCGACGCCCCTCGACGCGCATCCTGGAATCCTGGGCTGTATCTGGCTTGGATACCCCGCGTGCCACGGCTTGATTTCCGCGTGGAAGGGGTGAACACCGATCCCCCATCGTCGCCGGCTCGTAACGGGCAGTTTGACTACTGGGAGGCGTTCTATCACGACCTGTACACCAACAAAAACAATCTGATTGGCGATTGGATCGGTCGCGAGGGCACAGGCTTCCAGACCTGGAGCACATATTGGCTCGGTCCCCGGGACACAATCCAATTCGGCTATCGCCACGCAAAAGTTTCTGCGAGTTTCATTCCATCTGGGGAGACGTTCAACGATGGTTCTGTGACGCTAAATTGGTGGCTGCGTGACAACGTTCAGGTTAGCGCCTTTGCTCAATATGAGAAATGGCTCGCACCCGTCTTGGCTGCCGGCCCGCAAACGAATTGGACATCATCATTTGAAATTACTTATTGGCCGAAATCGTTGAAACGATAAGGGCACCCTGCTACCTCCAGTCAATATCTCCGAAATTTCCGGAACCAATTCTTGAAAGCCAAATTGAGGTGATGCATTCACAATGAGAATTAGCGTTGCTGGGTCGGTGTTAGCGTTAGTCATTCTTCACGCAGATTTTTCTTGGCCACAGGATACGGGTAGCGCAAGCGCGCCGGATTGCCAGGCTCATCCGGAGGCGGCCGGCTGCCAGCAAGCCTCCAAATCCCCGTCTACGGTCAAGAGCGATACGTCCGCAGGGAGCCAACAGACCCCGACCCTATCGCCTGTGCCCTCTGCCGCTTCCGGGCCAGAAGCTGTCAGTGAGGCGGCGAGACCCGTGCGCCCTTCGGCTCAGCGGACTATGGGGGAACCGCCACCTCATCTCGAAGCACCACCTCAGGCGCCCACGGAATTCCAGCTCATGGTGGCCGATTCGGTTCGGCAAATGCTACCGATCTACGGCGCCAGCTTATTTCGGCAACCGCCCACCACGTTTGCGCCAATGGAAAATGTGCCGGTGCCGGCGGAATACGCGATTGGGCCTGGAGATGAGCTATATGTCCGCCTATGGGGACAGCTAAACGTTGAGCTGCGCGCGACCGTGGACCGCAACGGTCAGGTATTCATCCCCAAGGTTGGCACCATCACGGTCGCCGGCGTGCACGCTTCCAACCTTGACGGCTATTTTCGCGAGCAAATCGAGCGCATCTACCGGAATTTCGAGCTGTCCGTCACGCTGGGAAAGCTCCGGTCGATTGACGTTTTCTTTGTGGGCGCGGCGGGGCGTCCCGGAACTTATACGATCAGTTCGCTCAGCACGCTGGTGAACGCGATCTTTTCCGCCGGCGGACCTGCGCCGCAAGGCTCCATGCGGCACATTCAGGTCAAGCGCGATGGACAGCGCATCACCGATTTTGACCTGTACGATCTTCTGCTGAAGGGCGATAAATCCAAAGACGTTCCGCTGATGACCGGCGATGTGATTTACGTCGCGCCGGTCGGACCGCAAATCGCGATTGCGGGAAGCGTAAACACTCCAGCGATTTACGAACTCAAGGACGCGCGGACAATTTTGGCCGACGCAATCGAATTGGCCGGGGGACTCAACTCGGTCGCTGATGGTGGCAAGGTCACAGTGGAACGCATCGACCAACACCAAATACGCAGCATTGCGGAGTTTGCGCTAACTCCAAGCGGCCAGCAGCAGGTAGTTAAGGATGGAGACATTATCCGCATATCGTCCATCGTTCCGCGATTCAATAATGCTGTGACGCTTCGCGGCAATGTGGCTAACCCTGGTCGGTACCCCTGGCATTCGGGCATGAAAATCCGCGACCTGATTCCCAACAAGGAAATGTTGTTGACGAGGAGTTACTGGCACTCTGAGAACGCCCTGGCTACAGGCACCGCCACCCGATACGAGAGACCATTGGAAAGCAAAGCCGATCAGAGCCGTTTACGCACCGAAGTGAAGCTCAATGCGCCGGAAATCGATTGGGACTACGCGGCGCTTCAGCGCCTGAATCCCGTTGACTTGTCCACAACGCTCATTCCGTTTTCGTTGGGCAAGGCGGTACTGGAGGGCGATGAGACCAACAATCTGGAACTCCGGGCCGGAGATATTGTCACCATCTTTTCTCAGCACGATATTTCCGTGCCTGTAAAACGCCAAACGATGCTGGTGCTCGTCGAAGGTGAGGTACGCGTACCAGGTATTTACAAAATTCAGCAAGGCGACACGCTGCGGGAGATTCTGGAACGAGTCGGTGGACTGACAGAGAACGCTTACCTGTACGGCACGGAGTTTACTCGCGAATCGGCGCGACTGGAGCAACAGGCAGCGTTGGAGAGAATTACCATGGAGATGGAAGCCCAGATCGAACAGAAATCGATCGGGAATACGAGGTCCAATCCGGAAAATGCGGTCGCAATTGCGGCCCAATCCGCGTCGCAGCAAGCTTTGGTACGACAGTTGCGAGCAGCGAAAGCGAGCGGTCGGGTTGTTCTGCAATTGAAACCTAACGACAACAGCTTGGCGGCTGTTCCTTCGGTTGCTCTGGAAGACGCCGACCATGTGCTCGTGCCGTCGCAAGGCCAAATGGTCAGTGTTGTCGGGTCTGTCTACAATCAGAGTTCGTTCCTCTACCGAAAGGGCGCGACTGTGGGCGACTACGTCCGCGAGTCCGGCGGTGGCAACGCAACGGCTGATTTGCGGCATATGCTGCTGGTGCGCGCTGATGGCTCCGTCATTGGCCATACTTCTATTTTCAAACATTTTGGTGAGAGCTTCACATCAACACGCGTCCTTCCCGGTGACGCTATCGTAATTCCCGCGAAACTGCAGTCCGGGGGATTCTCTAAGGCCTTGCGTGATTGGGTGCTGGTAGCCTCCCAGGCTTCCATCGCTGCTGCTGTGATCGCCCTCCACTGAGAAAGAACGACAACTCGCACATCTTTTCGAAAACTTCTATGAAGGTGGAGTTGCAGCCGCTGGTGAAAGGCCAGATGTTGATTATTACGTGGAAATATTTTTCAGGGAAACGCTAGCGTGTTGATGCGCTTGGGAACTTCTCCCACCGGGATTTCTGCGACTTCCTTCAACGTTTGCACATCGATGGCGGAGACGGAGCGTGCGCCGGAGTTGGAGACGTAGACAAATTTGCTGTCCGGCGTGAAAGTGATCCACTCGGGGACGCCTCCCGTTGCAGCATGTCCTGGTGGATGGACCAGCGGCAAGGGGCAATAGCCGGTCAGCGTAAGGCTAGGCAGCGAATATTTGAAGATGGCGTTGGCATATGTACTGCCGATCCACAGAGATTTTCCGTCGGGGGCAACGCCGATGCCATGTGAGGGTGTGCCGGTCCGCCCCTCGAGGATTCCGAAGCCACCAGGCCGGTCAGGGAGCTTGATCCTGGTAACCTCGGCACGCTTGGCAAAATCAACCACAGCGAATCCATTAAAGCCAGATAACTGAACGAAGATGCGGCGCGTAGAGCCATCAGGGTTGCGTTCGAACGCCATCGGGCGCACACCACGATCCAACTTCAGCTGCCATGCGATTTCGTTGGCCTGAAGATCCACTACGGTGATGGATTGCGATTCGATGGAGCCGCTGACGGCATACTTGCCGTCGGGAGTGACGTAAACGTTGTGCACGCTGGCGTTCACGGGAACAGTTTTTGCGAGCGTGAGGGTGCTGGTGTCGATGAGGTCAAGAGCGCCAGGAAGAGTGCGAATGCCGACGACTACCTGGCGGCCATCTTTAGTGACGGAGATGTTGTTGGGGCGGCCGGAGAGGGGAATCTTGCGCAGGATTTCGCCGGATTGCGCGTCGATCACATTGAGCGTGCTCTCGGATTCACTGCTGATGTATACGCGGGTTCCGTCGGGTGAAAAGTTGACGCCGTGTGGCAATTCGATGCCGCGGATGACCTGGACAACTTTATTGGTTGCAGAGTCGATGACGTCCACGGTGTCCGCGGCGCTGTTGGTGACGTAGATGCGCGGGGCGGATTGCGGCACACAACCAGATGGGGAACCTTCTCTTGCGCCGCGCACCCACTCGGCGAGGGAGAGCCAGTCTGAATCGTTTTGCGAAACGAATTGGCGTCCACCGGAGTGGAAAGCGTCACCGCCAGCTTCGGGAGCGAGCGGATGAAGCAGGAGAGGGCTTAAGCCAGGATTGCCGGGAACGACGAGGTGAATGGCGCTCTGGAAATTTTTCCGCGATTGTTCGTCCGTCCATGCAGTGCCATCAGGCGGCAATTTCTCGAGATGGAAGATGCGATTGCCTTCGCTGTGACAGGCGTAGCAGCGGGCGTGGCCCGGTCGCGCTTTGAGGAAAACGGGCTCGACGTTGGACTTGTAAAACGCGAAATCGAGCGAAACCGGCGCCTGCGCTGAGTTGGTGTGCGGGCAAGACTTTTGCGCGAATGCTGGGAGTGTCGTAAACGCTAGAATAGCTGCCGCGAGTACGGGTGCGAGGTCTGGTGGTATGCATTTAATGTGCCGCACGGTTTTCTAAATGATTTTTGACGGCACGCGTCAGCGTCCGTACACCAGCAGGCGGAAAGTTCCGGAAACAGGTGTTGGCTGAGGATTCGGTTGTTCTGCCCTAGGAGCAGGTACAGGCCCAAAGTCAGCTGTGTCAATGAACAACTTGTGGTTCTTGGGATCGAGCGCCATGTTGCGGGCGCCGAATTCGGTTTTCACCGTTTCAACCACACTGAATTTATCGGGGCTGTCTTCGTGGAAGATATGTAGGATGCCCTCGCGTACAGCCGTAAACAGGAGGCCGGTTTCCGGTTCGTAGGTATTGGTGTCGACTCCGGAGCCGATCGGGAAGGTCTGGACAACTTTTCCGGTATCGGCATCCATGATCGCCAAGATTTTATTGCGGCCGCCAATAAATAAACGCCTGTGCTGGACGTCCATGTCGATCGCGGTGGCTTCTGCCGCGGGAGCGATGGGCCAGCGGGCTTTGACGATATTGGCGCGCGAGTCGAGCGCTACTACTTCGTTTTTGTCTTCGATGTTGTCGTAGATCATTCCCTTGCCATCGGCTACGGCGTATTCCGGCCGGCCGCCCATGGGAATAGTGGCGATTACGGTCAGAGAACCGGGATCGATGACCGAGGCGTCGCCAGTTTTACCGTTCATCGTGAAGACGTGCTTGGAGGCGGGATCGTAAATGATGCAGTCGGGATTGCCACCGGTTTTAATGTGGTTGGTGACTTTGAGGGTCTTCAGATCGAAGACCACAGCTTCGTCAGCGCCGCCATCGCCTTCTTGCCGCAATCGTCGAACGCGGTGTCGGGCACGTCGGTGCGGGCAGGCGCCGACCCCTTGACCACATTGAACGCCGATTGGAAGGCCGGGTCCATGATGGCCGCTGCCAGCTTGATCTGGGCGGCGCTCTTGTCGGGATCGTTCAGCTTGAACATTGCGAACTGGTCGGTGTTGAACGCGACAGACCCCTGCGTTCCCGGGAAGCGATAGCACAGGAAGTCCTTGCCCGGAACCTTCTTCGCATTGATGAACTCGCCCTTCGCCCAGTCGCCCATGATCTGGAAGCCGGCCTTGCCGGCGATCACCATGCCCGAGGCGACGTTCCAGTCGCGGCCCGAAAAGTCCTTGTCGACCAGCTTGCGGATCTGCGACATGCGCTGGAACACCTTCTCGGTGGTGGGCGAGTTGATCGTCTTGGCATCGAGATCGATGAGGGCTTTGCGGTAGTAGTCGATTCCCCCCGTGGACATCACCACGCCGTCGAATATCGTGTC
>Ga0137409_10001495_pt1 | contig 25284 bp, 20 predicted proteins | sample CZODoug1_16funga_FD_122059 | JGI IMG/M metagenome (GOLD analysis project Ga0137409, IMG submission 122059) | Vadose zone soil fungal communities from Angelo Coast Range Reserve, California, USA - CZODoug1_16fungal (Hybrid Assembly) | ecosystem: Environmental > Terrestrial > Soil > Vadose zone...
TGGATATCCGACATAGTGCGCGCGATCGCCGAGGGTTGGCAACTGGGCCTCGGGCAGGGTGTGCGCCATTTTCTGGAAATACGCCATGTTCTCCGCCTGGATCTTCGCCATTCGATCGAGCTGTGCGTTGTAGACGAGCGCCGGCAACCCCTGATGTTGCCGTTCAGCGTTGATCAATTCGAAGATGCGCGCTTCCGTCGCGCCGTATCTGCCCGCGCTCGCGCCCACTCGCATCGACGGCGAAGGAGCCGGAGTCCCCACGGGAATCGCGCAGCCGAGTAGTAGAGCGACGGCTGACGCGGCGAAATATCTTTGAGCGCGCATCCATCTTATAACGATCTGTCAGCGCGATCGTTCCAGCGCGTCGAGAAGTCGCCGCGGCTCCAGGCTGGCGCGCTTCGCCGTAAAGACGCGCAGCCACCTCGCACTCTTGTACAACTCCTCAGAGAGGGACGGGAGATTGATCGTTCCGATCCAGCCCTCGCCCGTGAGTCGCTCGACTTTGCCGCTGCGCCTCAGGACTGGAATGTCGAGTCCCAGCATCTGAGTCTTGACCGGATAATCCAGCAACAGCTCACCGGGTGCGAGTCCGAACTCCTTGGCGAGGGAGTCTTCCGCTTCGGCGACCCGCTTCCTGTCGGTCGCGATCCATTCGACCATGTCGTCATCGAGCTCCGCGGCCGGCCATTCCGCCGCCCGCTTGTAAAGTTTCCGCTCCTTGAGCGCGACGAGCAGCGTCGTGGGCCTGTCGATCTCCAACGTGTGCATCAAGCCCTCGTCAGTATGACGCGCCAGGGATTGAACGTCCACAACCTTCGCCTTGACCGCGTCTTCCACCAGCCGTTTGTACATCGCCGTCGCGCTTCTCACGGCGTGGTGCCAATACACGTTCCGGTACATCTGGTACTTTGCGAAGAGCAGCGACTCGAGCGCCGACAGCGCTTTCTCCTGCACGCCGAGCGCGCGCCGGCCGGTTTCCGGATCGTCGACCAGTACGAGCGAATTCGTCAGTCGATCGACATCGATCTCTCCGTACGGGACGCCGCACATGAACGCATCGCGTTTCAGGTATTCGATCTTGTCGAGATCGAGCGAACCGGAGATGAGGCCCTGCAAAGGATTCTCGCTGCGCCCGCGAATCAGGTCGAAGATCCTGAGCGGGGCGTCCTTGCCCAGGTGCGATGACAGAAGAGATGCGACGCTTCCCTCTGTAATGAGCGGCCGCGCAACGTCCTCGTGGTGGAGTGCCCCGATCTCCTCAAGCGCATGCGAGAAAGGATAGTGGCCAACGTCGTGAAGGAGCGCCGCCGATCTGACTATCGCCTGGTCGATTTCACCGATCGACGCGGGGTCCTCAGCTTCGCTAAGGAGCGCCAGAGTGCGACGCGAGAGGTGATGAGTGCCAAGCGCGTGCTCGAATCGCGAGTGCGTTGCGCCAGGGTAGACAAGGTAGGTCCAACCGAGCTGGCGAACGTATCTGAGCCGCTGAAACACTTCGGTGTCGACGAGCTTGAGCGTCAGCTCGTCGACACGAATGTTGTTCCAGACGGGATCGCGCAGAATCTCGAAGCGCACGGCCCGTCTCTCGCGCGGGGTTGTCGTCAGCCCTTCGGGCCGGCGTTCTTTGTCGCCGCGTCCACGTTTCCGATCTTTTCGAAATTCTCGCGGAACATGGCGGCGAGCTTTCTCGCCTGCGCGTCGTAGGCGGCGGGATCAGACCACGTCGACCGGGGGTTCAGCACATTGGCGGGAACCCGGTTGATTTCGGTCGGGACCCTTAGCTCGAAGATTGGATCCCTGCGCGTGTCGCTCTCGTCCAGTTCGCCGGCCAGCGCGGCGTGAACGATGGCGCGCGTGTATTTGAGCTTGATGCGCTCGCCGGTTCCGTAGGGTCCACCACTCCAGCCTGTGTTGATCAACCAGACCTTTGAGTCGTGCTCGCGCAGGTGATCTCCGAGCATCCTCGCGTATTTCGTCGCGTGCCAGACGAGGAACGCCGCCCCGAAGCACGCACTGAAGGTGGGCTGCGGTTCCTTCACGCCGAGCTCCGTACCCGCGACTTTGGCCGTGTATCCGGACAGGAAGTAGTACATCGCCTGCTGCGGGGTGAGGCGCGCAATGGGCGGCAGTACTCCGAACGCATCAGCGGTCAGGAAGACGACATTCTTCGGATGACCACCGCGTCCCCCTTCGACGAAGTTGCGAATGTAGTGGAGCGGATAGGAAGCGCGCGTGTTCTCCGTGATGGACTGGTCGGCAAACCGGACCTTCTTGGTGGCCGGATCGAGCACCACGTTCTCGAGGACGGTGCCGAACATCTGGGTCGTGCGATAGATCTCCGGCTCGCTCTCGGGGGTAAGGTTGATGACCTTCGCGTAGCAGCCACCCTCGAAATTGAAGATCCCGTCCTTCGACCAGCCGTGCTCATCGTCGCCAATCAGCCGGCGATCTGGATCAGCGGAAAGTGTCGTTTTTCCGGTTCCGGAAAGCCCGAAGAACAAGGCTGTGTCGCCGGACCTTCCAACGTTTGCAGAGCAATGCATGGAGAGCACGCCCTGCTTTGGAAGCAGATAGTTCATGACCGTGAACATCGCCTTCTTCAATTCCCCGGCGTAGCGCGTGCCTCCGATGAGAATCGTGCGCTCGGCGATGTTGAGAACGATGAAGGTTCCGGAGCGCGTACCATGCCGCGTGGGATTGGCCCCGAACTCGGGTGCGTGAAGAACTGTAAAGTTCGGATCGAACGTCGGGAGATCGCTCAGCTCCGGACGGATGAACATGTTGCGCACGAACGCCATGTGCCACGCGTTGGGCGACACGTAGCGGACGGACAACCGATACGATGGATCGGCGCCACAATACAGATCCTCGACGAACAGCTCGGGGCTCTCATTGAGATACTTGCGGACGTCTTCCAGCAGCAGTTGATATTTTTCGACCGTCAGCGGCTGATTGACCTTACCCCAATCAACATCCTTGTCCGAGTTCGGCTCCTTTACGACGAACTTGTCGTTTGGGGAGCGTCCCGTGTGGGGAGTCGTAACGGCGACGAAGGGGCCCATGTCCGCAAATTCGCCCTCGCTGCGGCGCGCTGCCGCCTGAAACAGCTCGGGCGCAATCAAATTCCAATGGACTTCGCCGCGGGGGCTGAGTCCCTGCCTGCTCAAACCAATACTGCTCTCGCGCACGACCTGCTTGCGCTGAGGCTTTATCTCCGTTGCCATTACGTGCCCTTCCTCTCGTTGGTCCGCTGCTGCGCGTCGATCACCGCGACGGCGGCCATATTCACGATATCCTGAACGTCCGCGCCCTGCTCCAGTACGTGCACGGGAAGATTCATACCCAGGAGGATCGGGCCGATTTTCGCGGCGCCGCCCAAATGGTGGAGGAGCTTGTACGCGATGTTCCCGGCGCTCAGGTTGGGGAATATCAGCACGTTCGCCCGCTCCTTCAGCATGCTGAACGGATACGCCGAGCGGAGGATGTTCTCGTCCATCGCCGTATCCGCCTGCATCTCGCCATCGACGACGAGCGCCGGGTCGCGCTTCCTCAGAATCGCGACCGCTTTCGCGACCTTCTCCGCCTCCGGATGGTGCACGGATCCAAAGTTGGAGAACGACAGCATGGCGATCTTCGGCGTGATGCCAAAAGTCTGAACGATCCTGCCCGCGGAATACGCAATCTGAGCCAACTGCTCAGCGGTGGGATCGATGTTGACGGTCGTGTCTCCGCAGAAGATAACGTGCTTCTCGAAGACGAGCATGTAGAGGCCGCTCACGATCTCGGCCTTGGGATGCGGCCCGATAACCTGGAGCGCCGGGCGAATGGTCTCGGGGTAGTGCATGCCAACGCCGGCGAGGAGCGCGTCGGCATCACCGCATGCGACCATTACTGATCCGAAGTAGTTCCCGTTGAAAAGAAGCTGATGCGCTTCGCCGTGGCTGAGTCCTTTGCGCTGGCGCCGTTTCCACAGGTAGTCGGCGTACTTGTCGCGCTTTTCGGATGCGCCCGGATCATCGATCACGATGTCGCGGAGTGAAATGTGATTCTCGCCGGCGACTCGCTCGATGTTGGCGCGCTGGCCGAGGAGGATGGCGGAGCCGATGCCTTCGTCGACGATCATGCGCGCGGCGCGAATGATCTTCGGCTCTTCGCCCTCGGGGAACACGATCCGCTTCGGATCGCGCACGGCGCGATTGATGATCCCGCGCATGATTCCTCGCGCTCGCCCGAGGCGGGCTTCGAGCTGCTCGCGGTACTGCTCGAGGTCGATCATCTCCTTGGCGACGCCACTTGCGACGGCGGCCCAGGCGACGGCGGGCGCGACCCAGAGCAGCACCCGCGGATCGAACGGGAAGGGGATCAGGTAATCGGGCCCGAACTTTACCGAGCGCAGGCCGTACAGTCGCGACACGCTATCGGGCACATCCTCCTTTGCGAGCGCGGCCAGCGCGCGTGTCGCGGCCATCTTCATATTCTCGTTCACCTGCGTAGCGCGCACGTCGAGCGCGCCGCGAAAGATGAAAGGGAACCCCAGTACATTGTTGACCTGATTGGGAAAGTCGCTGCGTCCGGTGGCGATGATTGCGTCGGAGCGGACGGCGCGAACCTGGTCCGGCAATATCTCCGGCTCCGGATTCGCCAGTGCGAAGATGATGGGCTTTTTCGCCATCTTCGCCACCATCTCTCCCGTGATGGCGCCCGCCACCGACAGTCCGACGAAGACGTCGGCGCCTGCGAGTGCCTCGGCGACTGATCGAGCCTTGGTCTTGCTCGCGAACTTCGCCTTGTACGGGTCGAGCTCCCCGGGCCGACCCTCGTAGACGACGCCCTGGCGGTCGGTGAGCAGAATGTTCTCGCGCGGCACGCCGAGCCTGACATAATGCTCGGCCGTCGATATCGCGGCGGCACCCGCGCCCGAGAAGACCACGCGAATCTTTTCGATTTTCTTTCCGACGATCTCGAGGGCGTTGAGCAGTGCGGCGCCAGAGATGATCGCCGTCCCGTGCTGGTCGTCGTGGAAGACAGGAATCTTCATCGTCTTCCGCAGCGTCTCCTCGATGTAAAAACAATCGGGGGCCCGAATGTCCTCGAGATTGATTCCCCCGACCGTAGGCTCGAGCAGCTGGCAGAACCTGATCACGTCGTCCGGATTCTCCGAGCCGACCTCGAGGTCGAAGACATCGAGATCGGCGAACTGCTTGAAGAGATTTGCCTTGCCCTCCATCACTGGCTTGGCTGCCAGCGCTCCGATGTTGCCGAGCCCGAGCACCGCGGTGCCGTTGGTCACCACAGCGACAAGGTTACCCTTCGCCGTGTACTTGTAGACGTCGTCGGGCGCCGCCTTGATCTCGAGGCAGGGCACCGCCACTCCCGGTGAGTAGGCGAGTGCGAGGTCGCGCTGGTTGTTGAGGGGCTTGGTCGGTACTACCGCGATCTTTCCGGGACGGCCGGACGAGTGGTAGTCGAGGGCATCTTCACGCTTCATGGAACATGGAAAAATGCCATGTGCGCCAGCCAAGTGCCACCTCGCCCGGGTACATTACGACCGGCATGGTAATTCCATATCCTCGGATCCCGCCCACGATAATCTCGATCGGCCCGATCGCGCTCCGATGGTACAGCCTGATGTATGTAATCGGATACGTGCTGGGCTATCGACTTGTGCTGAAGCGCATTGAGACGGGTCGGTCCAGTCTCAGCCGCACTGATCTCGATAATCTCATCGTGTATCTCGTAGCGGGAATGCTGATCGGAGCACGTCTCGTGTATGTCTTCGTCTACGGTCGCGCCGAGTACGCTGCACATCCGTGGGAGGCATTTGCCATTTGGAGGGGTGGGCTGTCATTCCACGGTGCAATCGCAGGAATGACGGTCGCGATCGCGCTCTTCGCGCGCCGGTACCGACATTCGGTCCTCGAGATAACTGACCTGGTCGCGCTTTGCGGGGCGCCCGGTTTGTTCTTCGGACGCCTCGGCAATTTCATCAACGGCGAGCTGTACGGCAGACCCACGAACGTTCCCTGGGCGATGATCTTTCCGACGGATCCGTTGCAAGTGCCGCGGCATCCCTCGCAGATCTACGAGGCGTTCGCCGAAGGTGTGTTATTGAGCGCGCTGCTCTGGTGGATCGACGGCCTGGCACGCGCACGCGGTTACAATCGACCTGGCCTGATGACCGCGTTTTTTCTCATCGGATACGCAATCGTCCGATTTTCTTTAGAGTTCACGCGCCAGCCGGACGCGCAGCTCGGGCTCGTGATCGGATCGCTGTCGATGGGTCAAGTACTCTCGACGATCATGCTGGCCGTCGGACTGGTGCTGCTCTGGAAGACGCGCTGGCCTTCGGGCGTGAGCGCGACTACACTTCATCGGCAATGAACTTCGATCGGCGCTCACGCGGTCCGCTATCGGCGCTTTGGCAGGCGGCGATTTGTTTGCTGGTCGCCGTTCAGGTGCTTCTGGCTTTCTCCCCCTTGCTGGAAGGGCGATTCGATGCGGACGCCCGAATCCACGTCGAGGCACCGGGCACGAGCGCGCACCATGTCCACAACGCCGCAGACTGTGCCGCGTGCGCCGCGCGCATGCTATTGGCGGCGGCAAACCGCGCCGACAATACGGTAATTGGCTCGCATCACAGGGTGGCTCTCGTCGCTCCAATGCGGGTTGATCGATTCAGCGATTTCCTGAAGGGGTCGCATTCGCGACCCCGGGCACCGCCCTTCAGACAGGCGTAGCACCTCACACGGCCGCTGGCTCCCAAAGGGAGTCGCGCGCCAGGATTCGCCCGAGCGGGATGGTTCGGCGGATAGATGTCTGAAACCAACAAAAACAGGAATCTCCAAATGAGAGGATGTCTCATCCTTTGCGCGCTCGGCATTGCTCTGCCGACTTTCGCTAAGGCTCAGGTCACTAAACCGAAGTCGAAGCAGGATTCTGTCGCGCGGGCGGACAGCATCGCTCGCGCGGATTCCATCGCGCTCGTGAAGCAGCTGGAAAAGGAGCTTGGTGCGCAAGCCGCTGACACCAGTGGCGCCGCGGCTGCGGCCACGCAGGGGCCGCGGGCAACCGGCGGTTATATGAACATCGGATTCGTCGCTTTGACGGATGCAGGGTGGTCCACAGAGCCGAATGTCGGTGCCATTCAGGTCGGCGACCACGATCCTCACGTGAATGGTTTCTCCATTCCAAACGTCGAGCTCACTCTCGACGGAGCGGTCGATCCGTACTTCAAGGGGTTCAGCAACATCGTTTACAAGCTGGACAAGGATGGCCAAACGGGTGTCGAGCTGGAGGAGGCGTACGTACTGACTACCTCGCTCCCCGCCAGTCTGCAGCTCAAGGTCGGGCAGTTCTTCGCGGAGTTTGGTCGCCAGAACAATCAGCACCCGCATGCGTGGTCTTTCGTCGACGAGCCGTTGGCGCTGAATCGGATGTTCGGCCCGGACGGGCTACGCAGTCAGGGACTGCGACTCTCCTGGCTCCTCCCGACATCCTTTTATGCGGAGGCGCTCGTCACTGTAGCTAACGCCACTGGCGGAACCGCCTCGAGCTTTCGCTCGCCCGATTCTCCGGAGATCCACGGTGGCGTAATCAACGACCGGCTGGTCGATCGCCCCTCCGATCTGCTTCTCGTGCCGCGTTTCAACACATCGTTCGACCTGACCGAAACTCAAACCGTCGTCCTCGGCACCTCGGCGGCTTTCGGCCCGAACAATTCGGGACCTTCCGCGCGGACTGAGGTGTACGGTGTCGATGGATATTGGAAGTGGAAACCCGCCGCTGCTCAGGCGGGTTTTCCGTTCCTGTCGCTGCAGAGCGAGGCGATGTGGCGCAGTTATGACGCCGCGCAGAGGATCGCCGAAGCGAATCCGACGGTCACGTTGCCGGCGGAGACACTGAAGGATCGCGGTATGTACGCCCAGCTGTTGTGGGGAATCAAGCCCCGGATCGTGGCGGGGCTTCGCGGTGAATTCGCATCGGGCGACCCGGGGGCGTTCTTGTCCGAGGTGCGGCGGGATCGGACGCGGTGGTCCCCAAATTTCACGTGGTATCCGACCGAATTCTCCAAGATCCGAATGCAGTACAACTACGACAATCGCAAAGGAATCGGCACCGATCATTCGCTCTGGTTCCAGTTCGAGTTCCTGCTCGGCGCACACGCAGCACACAAATTCTAACGGTGTAAAAGGGAAATGAAATCAAGGAATCTTCATAGAGCCGCTACGCTCGCTCTCGTCGCGATTGCGGCCACGGGCTCGTCGGCGGCGGCGCAAATCCGGGTCGTTGCAACGACTCCCGATCTCGCTTCGGTGGCGCGGGAGATCGGCGGAGACAAGGTCAGTGTCGTGGCGCTGGCCAAACCAACCGAGGATCCGCACTACGTCGATGCGAAGCCGAGTCACATCGTGACGCTCAACCGTGCCGATGCTCTGATCGAGGGCGGCGCCGAGCTGGAGCTCGGATGGCTGCCGCCGCTGCTGGAGAACTCGCGCAACTCGAAGATCTCGGCTGGAGCGCCTGGACGCATCGTGGCATCTGATGGCGTCAAGATGTTGGAGGTTCCCACGAGCTTCGATCGCTCCAAGGGCGACGTTCATTCGCTGGGGAACCCACACTTCATGATCGATCCTGTGACGGTAAAGATTGTCGCCCGCAACATCGCCAATCATTTGGCACAGGTCGACCCAAAAAATGCGGCGACTTACAATGGCAATCTGTCGAGGTTCAACGCGAAGCTCGACGCCAAGTATGCCGATTGGCAGAAGCAACTTGCGCCCTATCGCGGCGCGAGGATCGTCACGTATCACAAGGACTTTGTCTACTTCGCCGAGCGGTTCGGGCTGAACATCGTCGACGAGCTCGAGCCCAAGCCAGGCATCGCACCGTCGCCCGCACACCTCGCCCAGGTCATCGGCAAGATCAACGATGAAGGGTTTGACATCTTTCTCATGCTGGAAGCTACCGTCGGCGTAAGCCGGCTTCAATCCGCCCAGGTTTCGCGTGAGTTAGTGGGTATGCGCAAGAAGAATTCCAACGATGAACTCACCATCAACGCCCAGGATGAGCGTTTCCTGAAGTCACTGCGCATCAGCGTGGATGATGCCCCATGACGATGCCGCTTGGATCGTCCTCTTGTGGCCGTTGTTCCACGCCGGATTTGTCTTTTCTGCTAGCATTGGAGGTTCGTTAGCGCTGCAAATCCATACACTCTACGGGAGCCATGAAAAATACGCTCGGAGTATTGCTTGCTGGCGGCGCCGGCGAACGCCTCTACCCTCTCACCCGGGATCGCGCCAAGCCTGCGGTGCCCGCGCTGGCGGCTCTCGTCATGAAAGAGCGCATCGTTTCCCATTTCCGGGGCGAGGCATGGTTTGCCTTGCGCGCCCTCACGCAGCTGGGGCCCAATGCGCGGGGCGTCGCCGTGCTTCGCCCCACCGTCACGGATGCGGAACTGAAGAGCCTCAACGAGGGTGGCATTCGCGGCATCCGCTTCACGGTCGGCAATCCGAAGGTCGCGGTCGTTTCGATCGACATGATCGAGCCGCTCGCGAAGCGCATCGCCGATTTCGGCTGGCACGTGCAACTGAACATGACGCGCGAGCAGATCGCCGAGAACGCGGACCTGCTGCGGCGCCTGCCGGTGCCCGTCGTGTTCGACCACCTGGGAAGCCTCAAGCCGCCGGAAGGCATCGAGCATCCCGCGTACGGCGTTATTCGCGGGCTCATCGACAAGGGTCGCGCGTGGGTCAAGCTGTCAGGCGCGTACTCCAATACCGTCATCGGCCCGCCGACCTATGCGGATGCGACCAAGGTCGCGCAAGCTTACGTCAAGGCTGCGCCCGAGCGGTTGGTGTGGGGGAGCGATTGGCCGCATCCGAGCGAGCCGGAGCACAAGCCGAACGACGCCATACTCTTCGACCTGCTGGCGGAGTGGGCGCCGGACGCGGCAACGCGCAATCGCATCCTCGTCGCGAACCCGGAGACGCTCTACGGATTCTCTAAGACGGGGTGAGCCCTCAGTGACGAGTGACGAGTGACGGGAGACTAGTCACATCCAAGGATGAAGGAGTGAGCGGGGGTTTCGAATAACGTGCCTGCGCACGTTAGAGCCGGCGAACGCCCGGTCCGATGCAACGGGGCGGGCGTGGAAGGATGACCTTGCCTGACAGGCCCCGACCTTCGTCACCTTCGGTCGGAAGCTATAAAACCAGCCGGATGGCAGTGAAAGGCCGGGACAATTCAGACCACACGCGTAGCGGGGGATCATCCCTCATCCTTCGTTCTCCCCCTTCCGCCTTGCTCTTGGCTACTGCACCGTGATATTGCCCTTGCGGATGATCTCCGCGTAGCGGACGATCTCGCGCTTCATATGGGCGCTGAATTCCTCGGGACTGTCGCCGACGGCGGTCATCGCTTCCTGCTCGAATATGGAACGCACCGCCTTGCTGTCCAGCGCCTTCTTCGTAGCACCATTGATGGCCATCACGATGTCCCGCGGCGTTCCCGCCGGCACGAACAGCCCGAACCACTGGTCGATCACGAATCCCGGCATGAGCGAATCCATCGTCGGCAGGCCGGGGAAGGACGCGGACGGTTTCTGCGTCGATACCGCCAGCATCCGCGCCTTGCCGGCTTTGGCCTGGGGCCCGACGAGCAGCCCTTCCGCGAACTGAAAATCCACCTCGCCGCTGATCAACGCCGTCATTGAAAGGCCGCCGCCCTTGTACGGCACGGTGGTGAAGGAAAGCTTGCCCATCTGCTTGAACAGCTCGGCCGACATGTGGCTGGTGCTGCCGGGGACGTTGATGGCGGCGTTGAAGACGCCGGGCTTCCGGCGCGCGAGATCGATCATTTCCCGCACGCTCTTTGCGGGCACGCTGGGATGCACGGAGAGCACCAGCGGCGTCGTGCTGACCCAGGTGACCGGCGCGAGCTGCTTCTCGGGACTGAACTTGAGGACCTTGGCGTAGAGCGTGGCGTTGATCGCGATGGTAGTGGTGGTGATGAGCAGGGTATAGCCGTCGGCCGGCGAATTGACGACCGCTTCCGCCCCGACCAGCCCGCCCGCGCCCGAGCGGTTGTCGATGATGAATATCTGCTTCGACTGATCGCCCATCTCCTTGAACAGCACCCGGGCCGTGACGTCGGTGCCGCCACCGGCCGGGAAGGGCACGATCACGCGCACCGGTTTGGCGGGATAGCCCTGCGCCGGGAGCGGCGCGGGCAAGGCGAATGTTGCGGCTGCCCCAAGCGAAACGATGACGCGCGAAAAATATCCGGTTTTCATGCCTGCCCCCCTTTGACTGCGAGCAAGTCCCCCCGCCGGGATGCCGGAGCTTTCTGGGGCTAGGCTAGCACCTCAAGGCGGAAGGGGAAAGGCGAAAGGGGAAAGGGGGAAGGCGGAAGGCGGTACTCAGAAAAGAGCCCGCTTAACAGGTTTTACTTCCTCCTTCCTCCTTCCGCCTTGAAGTCAGGAGAGCCATTCGGCTCTGCTTGAGCCGAGCACCGGCGAGGGCTTGTCCCAATGCGGTCGGGTTTCGGACAGGCTCAGCACCGGGGCCAGGTGCCTCATCGTGCCGTGGCCGCCCCTGGTTTCAATCATGATCGGGTCGAGATCGGCTTTGGTAAGCCCCAGGTCCGGCTTGTCGTAGCTCACGTGGCCCTGCTTGTAGATGTACATGCCCGAGCGGCAAAGGGAGACGCGGACGTGGTAGGAACCGCCTTCGCGCGCGCGCCGCGCGAGCGCGAGCAGTACGCCGTACGCGCCGTTGTAGCCGGTCGTGTAGTCGCACGCCGAGGCCGGCAGCAGCTTCGGCCGCTCGTCGCCGTTGTCGAGGCAGATGCCGATCGCGCACTGGGCGATCTGCTCCCACCCACCGCGGTTCGAGAACGGACCGCCGTGACCGTAGGCGCTGATGGAAACATAGATGAGCCCAGGACGCTCCCTGGCGAGTTCCTCTGGAGTCATGCCGAGCTTGTCCATGATGCCGGGGCGGTAGCCCTGGCTGAAGACATCGGCGTTGCGGACGAGCTTCTTGATCGTCGCTGCGTCCTCGGCCTTGCTGAGATCGAGGAAACAGCTGCGCTTGCCGTGGCTCGTATCCATGATGTGCTCCGGCACCTGCGGCAGGTGCTTGGCCGTGACCATCAGGACGTCGGCGCCGTTCTCGGCGAGCGTGCGCGCGCAGATCGGCCCGGCAAGGATGCGCGTCAGGTCGAGCACCCGGATGCCCGCGAGCGGCCGCCCGCCCTTGGGGAAGGGGATGGGATCGCCGTCGCCGATCCTGGTGATGTCGATGAGCGCCCGGCCGGCCAGCACTTTCCCGTGAGGATGTTCGTACCACTCTTTGTTCGAGCGAACGATCGAGCCGCAGGCGCGCGCAGCGGCGACCGCTTCTTCCAGGTCGTGCGAGTCCCATTTCGCAATCGCCCTGGCGACGGCGTCCGCGTTCGATTCGCACTTGAGCACGCCGATGACCCGGTCGTGGAGATGGGGCAGGTTGAAATGCGGCAGATACCACCGGCCGTCCTTGCACTGCCAGGGTTGCGTGATGGAGCGCATGTGCGCCATGGACGGCGTATCCACCTGCTGCCAGCCGCTTGCGGTCGACAGCCTCATGAGCTTGGAGCTCTGGCAGGTGGCCGCCGCATGCCGGACGTCGATGGCGACTTTCTGGCGCTTGCCGGTCTTCATCTCGTGGATGTCGGTGACCGCGACGCCGACGCCGGCGAGTATGTTCGCCGTCGTCTCGCCGATCTTGAAGCGCGCGGAAAAGACGGGATCGTTTCCCTTGATCGTGACTTCGCCGTCCGCGGGCATGCCGCGGCCGCGAAGGCTCATGACTTCTTCAAATCCGGGGTTCATGGTTGGAATTCCGATTGAATGTCTGACAGCCTATTTTACGGGCCGCACGACAAACGGAGAAGGTGGACGCCGCAATGCGGACTGCTAAATGAACCGCCAGGATGCCAGGACCGCCAAGAAAACCCGAATAGACACTTGCCCCCATCCTGCCTTCCTCCATTGCGGGGGGAGGGGGATATTCAGGATAAACAGGTTTCAACCAACATCCGCGCGCTGCGCGAGAGAGCCTCTTGGGGCGGAGGCGTGGACGCTGGCAACTCCCGGCTGGCGTCTGATAACTTGGGTGTAGTGTTCAGTCCACGCGTATGTTGGCCGCTTTCACGGCGCGAGCCCACTTCTGACGCTCGCTCGCAATGAGCTCGACAAACTGCTCCGGTGACGTAGTGCGGGGCTCGAATCCCTGGTTGGAGAGTGCTTCGTGAACTGACCGCGTGGCAACAGCTTTCTGGACTTCGGAATTCAGCAGCCCAATGACGGTGGCCGGCGTGCCGGCCGGGGCGAGAAATCCAAACCAGGCGGCGACCTCGTATCCGGCCACGCCCGCTTCTGCGGCAGTCGGCACCAATGGAAAACGCGTCGACCGCTTTGGGGCGGCCACTGCCAGCGGCCTGAGCTGTCCGGCATCGAAATATCTCTGAACCGACGCGGGCTGCTCGAATATGACCTGCACGCGTCCTGCGAGAAGATCAATCACCGCATAAGTAACGCTCTTGTAGGGAACGTGAAACAAGTTGACCCCGGCCGCGGTCTTGAACATCTCGCCCGCGATATGCAGTGGGTTCCCATTGCCACCTGAGCCGAAATGAAGCTCGCCCGGACGTGCCTTGGCGAGCGCGATCAGGTCCTTCAGCGATTTCACCGGGAGCGCAGGGTGGACTACGACCATATACGGGGCATGGGTTATGAGGCTGATCGGCGCGAATGACTTGACCGAGTCGTAAGTGATCGGATAGATGCTTGGCGCGGTGGCCAGTCCGCCGGTAGTACCCAATGCCAGCGTATATCCATCCGCCGGTGATCTCGCAACGGCTTCGTGGCCGATCGTTGTGGCCGCGCCTGGACGATTTTCCACGATGACGGGTTGCCCGAGTTGGGTGGCGAGCGCCTGCGTGACGATTCGGGTAGCAATGTCGGGTGCGCCAGCCGGGGCCGAAGGCACGATTACCCGGATCGGCTTGGATGGAAACTGGGCGGCGGCCGGACATGCGACAAGACCAAGCGCCAGTGCGATGGCTGCAGCAGGTGTATTCAGGGCCCCCTCCGGAGATCACGTAACCGCTTCTACGGTATATGATGCAGACATAAAGGAAAATTCATATATTGGAATATCCCTATAACAAATCGTTAAGTGGAAACGTATGCAATGGCACGACCGGATCGGGCGAAGGCTCAAGCTCAAGGATCTGCACACGCTCCAAACCGTCGCGCAGCTCGGCACGATGGCCAGGGCCGCGTCCCACCTGTCAGTGACACAGCCTGCTGTTTCCAAGGCCATTGCCGATATGGAGCGGATGCTGCAGGTGCGGCTGCTGGACCGGCGGCCCCAAGGCATTGAGCTGACGCCCTATGGTCGCTCGCTGCTGAAGTGGGGCACTGTCGTATTCGACGACCTGCGCCAAGCGATGCGGGAGATCGAGTTTCTCACTGATCCTGGCTCTGGCGAGGTCGGCATTGGCGCCACCGGATCCATGATCGAGGGTTTCTTGCCCGGAATAGTCGGGCCGCTGGCGGCCGATTATCCGCGGATCAAGATTTCCATCTCACTGGGTGGTAGCGTCGAGGGACTGTATCGCGAGCTCAGAGAGCGTCAGATCGACCTCATCCTGGGCAGGATTCAGAAGACAGAACCGGAACGGGACCTGCAATCGGAAGTGCTGTTCGACGAGCCGCTGTTCGTGGTCGCCGGGATCCGTAATCCATGGATCCGGCGCCGCAAAATCGAACTTTCCGATCTCATCGGCGAGCCATGGACGTTGCCGCCCCACGGCAGCTTTGCGGGCAGCCTCGTTACGGATGCGTTCATGCGCAGCGGACTGCCGGTGCCGAGTCGCGGAATATTCACCAGCTCGATTCGTATGCACATCGCGCTGCTCGGGAGCGGCCGGATGCTCGCGATGCTTCCCGGCTCAGTGCTCAGCCTGGCCAGCAACCGCAGCGACATCCGGGTTCTGCCGGTGAAGCTTCCCGTCCATCCGCCACCCGTGGGAATCGTGCGCCTGCAGAACCGGACACTGAGCCCGGTCGCACAGATTTTCCTGGATCGCGCTCGTGCTGTCGCAAAGCAGTTGCCAAAGCACACGGAGACGACCGCGGGCAGGAATAGCATGACATTTAAGCCAGGAAAGCGAAGCAAGGCGCCACCATAAAGCGCCCTACATCGACCCGCCGATTTCGATGCGGCTGCGGTCCGGGGCCGGGGGCGCGACGTTGACGCCGCGTATCTTGTTCTTCTCGATCGATCGGGCGACCATTCCTGAGGCTTTGGCGTCCTCGATGAATTCGGCGAGCGCCTTCGCACCGGCGTCACGGCCCTTGGGAACCCCGGCCGAGTAGCCGATCACCGTGTAGCGGCCCTCGACGATGCGCGAGCCCGGAATCGTTTCCACGATCCCCAGCAGCGTCGGTTTCAGGTTGGCGTAGGCTTCCAGCTTGTCCGCGACGAACATCTTTAATGTGGTCTCGGGGGAGGGCGCGCGGACGAGGGTCGCGTTCTTCAGCGTGCGGGACAGGAACAGATCGTTGCCGCCCTTCGCTGAAACGGCGACGCGCACGCCTTTTCGGTCCACGTCGGCGGCGTTGCGCAGGGGCGAGCCCGCGGGCACCAGGTAGGTGGCGTCGATCTCGGCAAAGGGCGCGCTGAAGCTGATCTCGTTGGCGCGTCCTTCCTCGAACGCCAGGATCGCGACGTCCCAGCCGCCGGCCTTGAGCCCCGCCGTCAACTGCCCGCCGGAGCCGTAGGCGACGAGCTCGACCGGGATGCCCAGGCGCCGGCCGAATTCCCGCGCAAGGTCAACCGCGATGCCCGAGCCTTCGCCGGTTTTAGGATCCAGGGTGGAAAATTGGGGATTGCCGTAGTTGATCCCCGCCCTCAACTTTCCCGTCGGCGCGAGGTCGGCACGCGCGGCGGGGGAAATCTCGGAAGTCGTGGCGCACGACGCGAGAAAAATGAGGCTCATGATCGCGATGAGGGGGCGGAACATTGAGAACTCCTTTGAGGAAGGCGAAAGGCGGAAGTATCCAATACTACGCCGGGCTGGCACGCGAAGCTGGATCGGCGCGACCGAACGTCACTCCAACCTCACAATCTCCGTGCCGGATTGGGTTTTGCGCATCGTGATGCGCAATTCGTCCTCTGTTTTCTTCTCGATCGTCATCTCCAGCGCGACATAGATACTCTCGGAGCCCATGCCGGTGTAGTAACTTCCACCGCCCTTGCAGGTCACAACGATATCGCCGGAGGCCACTTGCTTCCCGCCCATGTAGGGGGAAAGCACCAAACGGTAACCTTCGCCTTTGCGGCAGGCATCGGGCCAGTGGTCGGGGTGCAGGGCGATGGTTACGGTTTCCTTTGTGGACAATTGAAGCAAGGCGCTTTCCTTGAGCAAGGCGTACCGAATCCGCGTGGCGACATCGCTGAAGGCGTATTCACAGCCGGCCAGGAGGGCGGCAATGGCAAGCAGTAGCACAAGACGGACCCATTCCATGCTTGGTATCTCTCGATCTGGCTCGTCACCCGTCACTCGTCACCGCAGTCAAGAGAACGCGAAGGAAACACGCAAGGATGGCCTGCAAGAAGCTCTCTTGGGTCCGAGCCTCTCCAGTTTGTTTCACCTCTCAGAAATGGCTCCGACCCCATCCGCCGGGATCGGAGTTTTGTCACGAGTTACCTGAGCGGCGCGCGGCAGATGACTCTGGTGCCTTTGGAGCCTCGCTCGAATGAAAAGGTATCCGGGCCGTAACAAGCACCCCACATGATTTCCCGCGATGCAGAAACAGGCCAGCTTCCACCGGCGCGAATATTCCATTGATTCCCAGAATCGCGGCCGCATTCATTATCGACATAACACCAACCTATTTCAATGGTTTCACCGCAGTTGTTTGCAATCACGCGGCCACCGCCGCCCATATTCGAATCTTTCGCAATGGTCCTGAGTACAACGCAACCCTTTGCTGATCGACCATCGGCCGCGATGACCCTCGAACGATCTGAATTGCTGCTGCCACTATTGCTCCCGCCCGTGGAGGAGGGCCTGTTCGCGGTCGGGCTATTGGAGGAAATCGTTTGAGGCGGCGGAACTGCGACCGGACGCTGTGCAGATTGACCAGCCTGCATTTGACCCAATGTCCCAAGGAACTGACCGATTGCCTCGCTCGTCTCCCGGTCGCTTTGCTCTTTTAGCGCGGCAGTCTGGACCCGGTTGCTTTGTTCAAGTTGAGCAAGGATTCGATTCAAGCGCTGTAACTGGGCTTCCTGAAAAGCCGTCTCGGTTGGATAGAACCGCTTTTCCACCATTCGATAGACCACATTTCCGCCTCTGACGTAACGGCCAACTATGATTCCCTTGCCCGTAGTCGGATCAATGGAACCGATGCCGGTGTATAGCCCAGCCGAAAGGTCAAACACGCCTTCCTCGATCCGGCTGTCGGCGGCGTCATTGAAATAAAGAGTGCCCTTGCCATAACGCTGATCCTTGAATTCAATCATGCGCCCGTTTGCGTCGGGGTCGTTGTGTGCCATAAGGCCATCGAATAGCACTTTGCCATCACCTCGAATCACTTTGCCATAGGTAAGCGATGACCAGAGAAACGATCCTTGTGCTTTCAAGCCGTTTTCAAATGTGAGTTCGCCATCTCCGGTGATCATTCCATCAGCCATCTTGCCGACGTAGGTCTTTCGCCTGCCATTCTTGAGTAGAACTTCATGCTTGCCCGTGCCGTTGGCAAGCCCGCTTGAGCATGCCCCGTCCCAGGTCATGCTGCTGACATTGGCCTCGACCCAGTCCTTGGTCCATTGGGCGATGCCGCAGCCGTTGGCGGTGGTATAAGTCGCAGTGGGTAACGTCTCGCAACCAGCCAGGAATAGGGCCAACAGGAGCGTGATGATTCTTGTCATTTTTTCTCCAATATTTATCGCGGTCAGGGGCCGACCGCGTATGGGATTCTTAAGTAGCCTTTTTCCCCTCCCAGTACGAATCTATTGATTGCCCTGCGAGCAGTCAACAGATATATGGCCGTGTTCGCCTTTTAGAGTATGTGGACTCGGACCGGTACAGCTCAAACGCAACTGGCTTGGGTGATGCAGGGATGAAGTGACGCAGTGACGGAAAGCCTCAGCGCCAAGACACCAAGGCTGCCAAGGAGAGGAAAAAGCTTTACCGCGAAGGGAAGAATAATTAGAGCGACCTCAAGACCTGAAGGCCGCGTAGGAAACTCTTGCCTAAAAGACAAACTGTCTTCCAACCGCCGCCGGCACCAGCACGTCCTCGCTGTAGACCTGCGCCAGCGCGTGCACCGCGCGCCACCCGGTGCAGTGGCAGGGGATGATCCGCTTCAATGCGAATGCGCCGAAGTCGCGGATGGTATCGGGAATAATCGCTTCCACTTCTGGCCCCGAGAGATGGAAGCCGCCCATCACCGCGTAGAGCGGCACGTCCCCGAAGACGTTGCGCGCGTCCTTGAGCACGTTGATCACGCCCGCGTGAGAGCACGCCGTAAAAACAACGGCGCCCTTGCCTTTGACGTGCACGGCGACATAGCGCTCATCCAGAATCAGAGGGTCGGGTTCCCAACTGGCGCCATCCTGCGCAAGCTTCACGTGAGGCGGCAGGCCACGCTCGTAAGGGGTAACCCTGGGAATCTCGCCGCTCACGTAAAACATCCCCTCCATGATTGCCCGTGCGTCGGGGGAATTGACGATCGCGGCGCCCCGCCTCTCGAGATCGACAGGATTCATCACCGGCTCGGCCGGCACCACCATGCCATTGGGCTGGCGCAGTCCGCGGGTCACGAACATGCCCGGGTTGACATGAAAAGGCACCGGTTTTCCGCCGTTTGCGGAAATGACCAGACGCAGCGCCTCCGGTAAGCCGCCGCCGTGATCCCAGTGGCCGTGTGAAAGAAAGATGGAGCCGACCTCGCCAAATGGCGTCCGCAGCCGGTCGCCGTTACGTGCGATGGTATAGGCCTCCGGGCCGGCGTCGAACAGCAGTATCCGGATGTCGCTGCCAATGCGCGCGGTGATGACGAGCGACAGTCCATGGTTCGCGCAGCAGCGCGCGTGGCCCGACGACACCATGAGCCCCTTGGATCTGAGCACCGCCTGCTCGCCAGTCACGCCCTTCGGCACGGTGGATAAGGGGTCGACGACGTTGTCGACCAGGACACTTACTTCCAGTGCGTCAACCGGCTTCAGGTTGCGTGCGACGATTGCGCTCATGCCCTCTCCCAAGGTTCAAGATACGCTACTGTCTGGTGAAAATCCGAGCCTGGCCTATTTAATTCGGAAATATTACCGCTAGACTGAGGCAACAATTCGAGCCTGGCCCCTTTTACCGGAAGACGGGATCAGGGACTTCGAGGGCCGTTACGTCGACAGAGCCTGCTTTAAAGACGGGTCCTCCGCAAGCTCTGGGAAAAAATCCGAAAAAATTGCTGGATTTCTCTTGGCTACCACAATGCAGATAACAGCTAGGTGGGACATCTCATCAATAGGGCGCTGAAGGATGCGCGCATAGCGCCTTATCGTCCGTCTCGTATCTGGATTAGCGATTGCTCTAGCCAACCAAAGTGATTTCTTGATTCCTACTATTCTTAGAGCAATCAGAGCTGACGACGCCAAGCGAATCGGTAGTGGCTTATTGTGTCCGTAAATTACAAACCAACCGTGTCCCTTGGGCAGAAGATGGCAAAGAAACGCAACTAAGCGCGCAGTGTCCAGTTCGTCGTTCAATCGTCGATCCTCTCCAAAATCCTGAAGGTAAGTTGTTACTAGTTCATTCCAGGCTAGGTGCAATTCTCCAAATTCACGATCTAAGACTTCCAAGCTGCCAGCGATAGCAGCGAAGCGCCGTGTTGTCTCCGCTGGGTAATTTATTTTCGATTTATAAATACATTCATGCTCGATTGCGGCCCATGCATGCTCGAGGAGACTTCGAATTTGAATTTCAAAAGATTTATCCTGGAGTGAAGAGTAATCGCTCATTGCCGCCTCAAACGGCCGTAGCTTTGCGATAAGGTGTACAGATCTGTATCCAAATTGTGTTGGCTGAAGCTTGCTTCGCTTATCTATGGACAAGCGTCGGTCGATATGTAGCTTGTTCGACAATGCTTGTACAACTGGTTGGATTTCATGTTGATAAAGAACCACGACCCTTACGCCGATGAGATCGGTTACTTGACGCTGCGGATTCTTATACTTCTTTTCCAGTAGCTTCCTGCGAAGAGATAGAGGCGTTTTCGATCTGCTTGAAATAAGATCAGGATGAATATCCACATCTGCGAGAATATTCCTAATTAGTGAGGCCGCTTGGGCGGCCGCAAGAGAGTACTCCGAGTGCCGATTGGTATATTGCGCTGCAAAGGCGCGAGCCCGCATAGTCATCGGATACTAGAGGCGGTCTGTAAGAAGTTTCTTCAATATCTCAATTCGGGTTACCCGAGGGCGCAAATTGTCGGTTTGTCTGCTTGTGGCATCCAGATAGCGCGCAGCTTCTCCCGGTGGTGGTTTGGTTTCTAACGCTGTTTGAAATGCTGCAATGCGGGGTGTGAGACTACCCCGTTTTATATTATTTATTCCGTAGCGAGTAGTTGCTAGCTCGTGGAGTGCGCCTAAAAGTCCATATAGATCGACTGGCTTATGAAGAAATGTCTGGGAAATATTGGGGATATGCTTATCAATCCACTTCAGATAATCCAGAAGAGTCTTCTTAACTTTTTTGCCTCCGGGGAATCGCTTATCGTACGTCGCATAGTAGAGATCCACCGACGACTTTTTGTCTTGTGGTCCTTCAATCAAGAGAATAGTGATTTCTGCACAGAACTCCGCGAGGCGCATTCTTTTCAACTGAGCTTTAGTGAATACTCGAAAACTCTTCCAGTAATCAAATTTTGCTAGTAATTCGACAAAATCAGCAAATGCGCCTGGTTTCTGGGCATACCTTATTTCTTGAGGAACTGCTTTTACGACATACTTGTTCATGCGAACAAAAATGTCTCGCATGTCTTTTTCTGAGTAACCAATTAATTCATCTACCATCAAATCATAATTTTGAATTTGATCTTGGAATCTAGAATGCAGTTCGGAGTACAGTTTGTTATGGAGTCGTCCGCGACTTTCGACTAACCGAAGCCTGTCTTCTAAAAAGTCAAAAATGGCTCGTAAGCGTTGTTGTCCATCGATAACATAGTATGTTGGCTTCCCGGACTCGGAAGATCGTGCCCGCTGAAGGAAAAGTAGCGGGACAGGCCGATCATTAATAATCGTATCAATTAAGTATGCTTTTGCAGCCTTCGGCCAGACGCTATTTCTTTGAAACTCGGGCTTGAGTATTAGTTGACCGCTCTCATGTAATTGGCGGAGCAGAGCTACGTCCTTTGTTGTTGGTGTTCTTTTCATGATCTATTCCTCATGTGACGTCATCTCATTAGATCGGCCGGCAAGATTGTACAGGCGGAGTTTATTTTCAAGTAAGTATTAGCCAAACCATTGTCAATGCCAACAACAATGGAGGACAGTCCAAGGTTTCCAATTTTCAATAAATGTGATCTAGTTCCATTATTGTTTTTTTTGTTGCCTTCGGTCGACGTCGACAAGCCAGCGAACGAATGCCGCCCCTTGGCTCACCGCCAAGATTGCCAAGTCATCCGGTAGCGTTAACGGCTGGTCGCGCTCGTGGCCGTGTCGGTATACGTGGACAGCATCAACCCACTTGCTGAAGCTGGAAAGCAATCGGCCTGCAGTGGCCTTGAGCTGGGCATCGCTGTTGAATAGACGGTCGCAGATGGGACGCAATTCTCTTTCGACGAATCGTTCATCTAGATTAGAACTTGAGCCGACTACCGTTTTCGTCAAGGCTTCCGCAGCCTCGAACATGCTGCGAGCGGCAGCCTTTCCGTCCATCGGCAGGCTATTAAGACTCTCGAATGCAGTTTCGACAGCATGGTGAACGGCTAAATACCTCTTGTCAGCTAGGCAGGCCAGAGTTGAGACGCGGCTGCGCTCAAATTCTTGATCCACAAATGGGTGAATGCCACACTTTGCGTCAACTCGATACTTGAGGTTTTCTTCCTTGAACGCGCGTTCAATGAACGCCCGCCAGTTCGCAGCCCGCTCAGAGTCGTGAAACGCATTCGCCAACTGGCGCCACGTTAGTGTGATCGCGGTGAAGACATCTACTAGCGGGGCTGTCTGAAAGAACTTCACATATTGGCTGGCGTAGAAATAGAAGTCGAAACCTTGGTATCCAGTTTCCACCTTGATCTGCTGCCCTAACGGGCGCCCTATCGATTTTTCGTGGGGCTCATAAACGCTCGCCTGAAAGAACGCGCCCACTCGATTTCGGAATCGAGCACTGTCATCCTTCGGGGTGCCGGGCTCTACATAGAGCCGCGAGTAGAAATCTCCCTCAGGAATCTGCTGTGCCATATTCTTTCCGCTGTATTCGTCCCGCGTTAGGCGACCACTGAAGGAAGTGTGGCAAGTATCGCGCCAAACCCCGCTGAGGACAAACGGTCGGCACCGTTTGTCCGGTGAGGGGTGAGGGAGTAAGACAGCAAGGTGGTCTCGGGCGCTAATATGACCAGGGGTTCTCTTGCGGGCCACACTTGGCGCGCTTCCTTCGCGACCTTCAGGTGTTGCTGTTGATCTTATTATTGTTCCCTTCGCGGTAAGGCTTTTCTGTTCCTTAGCGTCCTCCGCTTCCTTGGCGGTGAAGCTTTAGGCCACGTCAGTTCGGGGGTCGTGAATGCGTTGGTCTACGCCACAATTCGCCAATTTATCCATTGGGCAAGGAGCGGGCGTAGAATCTTGCCGTTGACGCTATGTGAGCGGAGGGGCCTATGGACGGGTTAGCGAATGCAGGGCCGATGAAGGTTACCAAGCTCAAGGAGCATATCGGCGCAGAGGTGACCGGCATTGATTTGCGCAAGCCGATCGACGCGGAAACCCGCAAGCGCCTCAACGACGCAGCGGTTGATAACGTCGTGTTGGTCATCCGCAACCAGGAATTTTCAGCGGCGCAATACCAGGCGGCGGCGGAGCTCTTCGGCGAGCTTATGGAGGACCAGAACCGGCGCTACCTCGTCGACGGATTGCCGCTCGTGAGCGTGCTGTCGAACCGCCACAAGGACAGCAAGGGCAATCCGGCGAAACCGGTGAAGAACGCCACCTGGCACACGGACCACACCAACCAGGAGCGCCCGCCCAAGTACACGATGCTCTACCCGGTGGAGCTGCCGGACAGCGGCAGGCACACTTCGATCTGCAACATGCGCGCGGCCTACGAGGCGCTGCCGGACGACTGGAAGCAGCGCATCAACGGCATGAAGGCGGCCTGCACTCTCATCAGCAGCGCGCGCTTCAAGATCGTGAATCCCGACATCCTTCAGGAACAATTGGAGGCGAAGGCCCCCCCGACCATCCAGCCGATCGTGCGCACCCACCCGGAGCGCGGCACGAAAGCCATCTGGTTTCACAAGAGCAAGACCGAGAACGTCGTTGGCATGAGCGCGGAGGAAACGCAGCGTTTCCTCGACCAGCTCCTGGAAATCGCCATTTGCCCGGAGTTCATCTACAAGCACGAATACAAGCGGGGCGACATGCTGATCATCGACAACCGCTCGGCCATGCACAAGGCCGGCTACCACGAAGACCAAAGCCAGCACGCCATGCTTTACCGCATTCTCGTGCGGGGTGACCGACCGTATTAATTAAGGCGGAAGGCGGAAGGGAAACGAGGGATGGGGGATGGCCCCCGCGTGTTGAACGGCCATGTCTTGTCCGTTCGAAAATAATAATTCGAGCCTGGCCCCTTTAATTCTAAATTCCCGGCGCGGAATCGGGTCACCGGTCACGCATTTCCGTTGTAACTACGGGAAGGTGGGCCCGGTCCCGATTACGGCCAGGCAAAAGAGAAGATCTGACCCCAACGTTGCTGGGACAAAAAAATGTCTGACCGCGTGGGTGGCCTGAAGCGCTCGAGCTGGCTCGATGTGTTGACCGAGCAGGCGGGCCTCGCTGCGTTAGCGCCGGGCGTGCGGCAATTCCTGGCAAGGCTTGACGACGTCCTGTTCGCCGCCTGGAACCTGGGCGACAACCTCGTTCTCGCATGGACGCGCGAGGACGGTGAGCTGCGCTTCCTGCACGTCCGCCATTACGCCATCATCGAGCAAATCGAAAGCGCGGCAATGAACACGGTCCTCGCCGGCAACAAATTCCTGCCGCGCGAAGGTTTCGCCGCGCTCCTGGAAAGCTTCGGCAGCGCCGCGCACGTCGTCACGGTGCCGGTCGCCGGAGCGGAAGTGCCGGACGCGAGGCTGGTGGAGAGCATCATCGCGCGCTACAGCGTATCGTTCGAGCGCGAACGGGCAGTCCTCCTGCTCGATGCGGTCGGTTTCTCGCTGCACTCGCCGCTCGAGCAGGTGGCGATGCTGAACAGCATGAGCTACTCGATCAACTCGGCGTACAGCCAACTCCTCTCCGAACATGTGCACATCAACTTCGCCCGCACTACGACGGGCGACGGCTTCTATATCTGGAACCGTGCGTGGGGCATGGCGGCCAATGTTGCGCTGTACCAGCTCATGATGGTGATTCTTGCCGACAATGCCGTGGCGGCCAGCAAGGCGAGGCGCTTTCCGGTCCCGCAGCTGCGCGCGGCGTTTCATATCGGCGAGCACTACGAGTTCTACCAGGTGGAAGGGCTTAACCCCAGCAGCTTCGGCTTCATCGTGGGCCAGGTGACGATCGACCTCGCGCGCATGATCGAGAAGGCGCTTCCTGGCCAGATCCTGCTTGGCGACTTCACGATGGAATGGCAGGACTCCCGCACCGGCGTAGTGTACCCCGGCACCACGATCGATTTCGTGGAAAGTACGGCCAGCGCCATGGAGGGGCTCAAGGGCGCCGTGGTGGGTGCAGACCGCATCAAGCAAATCCGCTGCTACCTGACCGGCGACCGGCTGCCCGGCGAGCGCTTCGCGGTCGCACGCCAGGAGATCCAGGACAAGCACGGGCAGACCTACGGGGCGTATAACGCGAAGTTGAACATCCACCGCGAGCAATCGCCCCCAATCTACCTCGGCCTGCAGCACCAGAGCCTGCAATCGGGAATTTCAAATCCTCCATAAGGTGGCTAAAGGGGCCAGGCTCGAATTTTTCTGATTTGGGGTGTAGGACGCTGATATTCCCGCGGGTGTTA
>Ga0137409_10001496_pt1 | contig 25255 bp, 17 predicted proteins | sample CZODoug1_16funga_FD_122059 | JGI IMG/M metagenome (GOLD analysis project Ga0137409, IMG submission 122059) | Vadose zone soil fungal communities from Angelo Coast Range Reserve, California, USA - CZODoug1_16fungal (Hybrid Assembly) | ecosystem: Environmental > Terrestrial > Soil > Vadose zone...
TCGGTGAGGCGTACCAGGGACTCGCCGCTCGGGCCGACCTGGCGGTCACCGAGCTGCAGCACGCGGTGACGCTCGATCCGGCGCGTCCGGCCGCCCATGTCGATCTGGCGCTGACCCTCCTGCGCATGGGGCGGTCGAAGCAGTCCGAGGCGGCCGCGCGGCGCTGCCTGGAACGCGCGCCCGACCTCTCACCGGCGCTGTCGGTGCTGGGCGCCGCGCTCGCGGATCAAGAGAAATTCGAGTCGGCGGCGTCGGCCTATGCTTCGGCGCTCCTGGCCGATCCCGCGGACAACTTCGGCCTGGCGCGCGGTCAGCTCCCGATCGTGCTCGCGGCCTTGGGCCGCAACGTCGAGGCCCGCAGGAATCTGCGGGGAGCGGTGCCGCCGATCCCCGAGATGCTGTACCGCGAGGCGTGGGCCTTCGCGCGCGACTCGTGCCGCGATCGCGCCTTCAACGGCCAGAACTGGCTGGCCTGGAGGACACGCTATCGGGGGGCGCTGCGGACCGAAAACGACGCGTACCGCGCCATCACCGCGATGCTGTCCTCGCTGGGGGATCCGTACACGCGGCTGCGCGACCCGGAGGAGACCGCGGCGCTGTTCCTGACGCGGCGCGGTTCTTCGGTCGGAACCGACCCGCTCGGTCGCGTCTCCGCGCAGAGCAAGACGGTGACCACCGGGGAGCTGCCCGGCGGTCTCGGCTACATCCGGCTGGGCAACTTCACCGACCCGAACCTCGTCGCCGAGGTGCGCGCGGCGCTCGAATCGATGCGCCGGAAGGAAGGGATCGTCCTGGACCTGCGCGGCAACAGCGGCGGCCTGTCGCGCTCGGCGGACGAGATCGGCAACCTCCTGGTCGGTCCCGGCAAGGAGGCGGGCCGGGACGCATCGGACGCCGGGGAGATCTCGCAGGTCACCGGGGGAGACGGAGCCCTGACCGACAGCCCGCTCACGGTTCTGGTGGACGGGCAGACCGGCAGCGCGGCCGAAAGGCTGGCGCGCACTCTGACGAACACCGGCCGCGCCTCGCTCGCGGGAGACCCGACGTTCGGCAAGGGCCGGGCGCAGATGTCGCGCGTGCTCCCGGGCGGGACGACCGTCCTGGTCTCCAACAGCGAGATGCTCGGGCCCGACGGGCGGCCGCTGCAGGGGAAAGGACTGGTCCCCACGCGCCGGTCGCCCCTTCCGGCGCCGCCGGGCGCCGCACCGGCACCGAATCCGGCGCCGACACCCTGAGAACGCCCACGACGACCGGCGCGCCGCGGCCGGGCCGCCGCGTGGCCGTGGAGGCGCGTGATAGACTACGCGGCCCATGAGCGAACCGACGACGCATCCTCCGGCGCCGGGACGCACTTCCGATGGAGCACGAGCCCGGGTCCGGAGGCGCGCCCAGGCATTTCTGGCCGCCCTCGTTCCGGGAGCCACGCCGGCCGGTTCCGGGGGCATCTGGGCGAACGCCTGGCCCTTTCCGGCCGTGGTCGTCTCCGCCTTCCTGATCTCCTGGGGCGCCGAGTGCGCCCAGTTCCTCGTGTCGCAGGGAATGGCGCTGGCGATCCTCGCGTGGCTGCAGGCGCTGCCCGAGTTCGCGGTCGAGGCGGTCATCGCCTGGTCTCAGCAGATCCACTTCATGACGGCCAATTTCACCGGCTCCCTGCGCCTGCTGGTCGGTCTCGGCTGGCCGCTGATCTTCGGCGTCGCCGCCTTCGGGAACTGGAGGCGCGAGCACCGGCTCCTGAGGCGGATCCACCTCGATGAGGAGCACTCGGTCGAGGTCCTGGCCCTCGGGTTTCCGATCCTCTACTTCCTGGTCATCTACCTCAAGGGAACGCTGACCCTTCTCGACGCCGCCGTGCTGATGGTGATCTACGTCCTGTACCTGTGGGTGCTGAAGAAGGTCCCGCCGCGGGAGGTGGAGGAGATCGCCGACCTCGAGGCGGTCCCGCGCCGCATCATGAGCCTGCCGCGTCGCGGCCAGATCGCGGCGATCGTCGTCCTGTTCGCCGGCGGCGGGCTGCTGCTGTACGTCGCGGCGGCGCCGTTCCTTCACAGCATGCTGCGCTTCGCGAAGCGTCTCGGGGTGTCGGAGTACCTGTTCATCCAGTGGGTCGCGCCGTTCCTGTCGGAGTTCCCCGAGAAGCTCAGCGCCATGTACTGGGCGCGCCGGCCGGGGAAGTCGTCGATGGCTCTGATGAACATGGTTTCGGCGAACATCAACCAGTGGACGATGCTCGCCGCGATGATCCCGATCGTCTATAGTTTCAGCGTCGGGTCGCCGACGCATATCCCCTTCGACGAATTCCAGCGGGCGGAAATCCTGCTGACGGTGGCCCAGTCGATGCTCGGTATGCTGCTCCTGTCCAACATGTCGTTCCACATCGTCGAGGCGGGAGGGATCTTCGTGCTCTGGGGGGCGCAGTTCGCGCAGCCCCACCTGCACAAGGAGATCACGATCGTCTATTTCGCCTGGGTCGCCTACGAGCTGTTCATGACGATCGTCGTCCGCCGTCGCCTGGCCGCTCTGGATGCCTTCGGGCGCGTCTGGCGCGCGCACGCGGCGCGGAGCCGCAGCGTTCCCGCAGCCTAGCCGAGATCCCGGTGACGCGTGGTCGATTCGCAACGCTCTCCCTGACGGTCGTCGCCGTCGCCGCGGCGGCCGTGTTCGGCCTGCCGCGCGCCCGGGCCTGGGGCGCGGAGCGGCTGCGCCGCTCGATCGAGACGCGGGCCACGCGTCTGTTCGGCGGGCCGGTGCGCATCGAGCGACTGCGCATCGAGTTCGTCCCGCCGGGCGTTCATCTCGAATCGGTGCAGGCGGAGCGCGAGGGAAACCGCGGGTCGCAGGCGCGGGTTGCGGCGGACGAGGTCTCGGTGCGGGCCTCGCTGCTGACGTTCCTGCGGGCGCGGAGCGGCCCCTTTGCCGTCAAGATGAAGCGGCCGCGGATCGCGGTGCACCTCGCCGAAGGACGCTCCCTGTCCGCCGGCGCCGGCCCTTCGGGCCCGGCGACGCCACCGCTCCCGGCCGTCCCGGGCGGATCGAAGCTCGAGATCCAGGACGGCAGGGTCGAGATCGATCTCGCCGGCGGTCCGGCCCTCAAGCTGGACGGAGTGCAGGTCGAGGCGAGCCCACAGCCGGGCGGGGGCGTGAGCGGCGACGGCCAGTTCGCCTCCGGCTCCTACGAGGGGCCCGGAGGAGAGTGGCAGGGACTGTCGGGCGACGCGACGTTCGTCGCCGGCGACACGGGCGTGCGACTCGATCCCGTGGCGATCCGCGGAGAAGGGCTGAGTCTCTCCGGGCACGTCACGGCGCGCGACGGCGACGCGCCCGTGCTCGAAGGGGCGCTCGACGTCGGCCTGGACGTGGGGAAGCTCGCCCGGTTCTTCCCGGAGGGGGCGGCGCCGCAGGGCCAGCTCAAGTCCTCGCTCACGGGGAGCGTGCGCGACGGCACACCCGCGGCGACCGGGAGTCTCGAGGTCGAGAACTGCTTCCTGTGGGGCGTGTCGATCGGCACGCTGCGCAGCGACCTGGTCGTGGACGGCGGCGTCCACTTCAAGGGGATTCGCGCGCACCTCCTGGGCGGCGAGGCGACCGGCACGACCGAGGTCCGTTTCACCAAGGACGGCTTCGAGGCGACGACCGATCTGCGGCTCGACGGTGTCGACGCGGCGCAGGTGCTCGAGCACGCCGGCTGGACCGGCCCGCCGCTGACGGGGACCATCCACTACAGCGGCACCCACCGGATCGACAGCACGGGACTGAAGAGCCTGCGCGGCACGGGGGTGGTCGACGCTGTCGGGCACTATCGTTCGACCCGGGGCGAGGACCTTCCCCTGGAGGTCACGGTCGACGTCTCGGCGGAAGGGGAGACGGTCCATCTCCTGAACGGTGCCTTGCGCGCCGGATCGACACGCGCCAGCTTCTCCGGCCGTGCGGGTCCCGGCGAGGGGATCACTCTGAAGATGAGCGGGGGCACCGGAAACCTGTCGGAGATCCTGCCGCTGTTCGCGCCCCCCGCGAAGAAGGCACCGCGCCCGTCTCCGGAACCGGCTTCCGGTCCCACGCGGAGTCCTCCGCCCCGGGCAGGTCCCACGCCCGCCCCTTCACCCAGTCCGCCGCACCGCTCCCGACCCGCCGCCCGGCGACAGTCGACAGCCCGTCCAGCGATTCTCTTCGCTTCCTGGCCGCCGCGGCGGCGGGGAGGGGCCGTGGACGCGGCTGGGGCGCCGGCCGTTGGCGGCCGCTCCGCCGCCGGCCCGCCCGGGATCGCGCCGGCCGCGGGCCCGGAGAGTCCCCTGGAGCGGATCGTGCATTCCCTCGGGGGGCGCTGGGAGTGGGACGGTGATCTGTCCTACGCCAGGACCGGTCTGAATTTCTCCGGGACCCTGAAAGGGAGCGACCTGACCTACCAGGGCACCCCGGTCGGCTCGCTGAGCGCCCGGGTCGTCTACCGTGACGACGCGCTTCTGATCGAAGAGGCCGCCGTCGAGGCCGGGAAGGACGCCGCGGCGCGGTGGAGCGGCCGCGTCGATTTCCGCGGCGAGGGATCGGTGCGCATCGAGGGAACCGCGACACACTTTCCGCTCGCGCCGGTCCTCGCGGTGGCCGGCCTGAAGGCGCCGCTCGGGGGCTGGGTGAGCGGCAGCATCGACCTGGCCGGCCGGCCGGATGCACTCACCGGGCACGCGCGCGTCGAGATCGCCCCGGGCACGGTCGCGGGGCTGGAGTTCGATGCTCTACGGGGCGACCTGATCTTCACTCCCGATCTGGTGGAGATGAAGCCGCTGACGATCGTGCAGGGCTCCGGAACGATGACCTTCGAGGGGAGGATCCCGTACCACGGTGCCGACTGGCTGCCGCAGGAAGGGGCCGGTCTGCCGCGCGTCGACGTTCGGGGCTCCGGAATCGACCTGTCGCTTCTGTCAAGCATGGCGGCCGGTCTCCCGCTGGAAGGCACGGCGTCGATCGAGGGCACGGTCGAAGGAACCCTCTTCGAGCCGCACGGGACGATCACGCTGGGCGCGACGTCCCTGAAGGTGCGCGGCTTTCCCCTGGGGGACGTGACCGCGCGCGCCGACCTGTCGGGGGACGCTGCCGACATCGTCCTGAAGGCGCCCGGCCAGGGAGCCGCGCTGACCGGGCGGATCGGATTGCAGGACGGCGCTCCCGCGGACCTGCGCGTCGTCCTCGAGGACACCCGGCTGCGGGGCGGGACGTTCCTCAACGGATCGTCCGAGGACGTGCAGGTGACGGTGGGAGGGGACGTGCGGATCCATGGGCGTCTGGCCGATCCCACGACTGTGGAGGCGAAGGCGACGCTGCAGCGCTTCGAGGCGTCCGTGGCGGGTTTGCAGGTGAGACCCGAGGCCCCGATCGAGCTGAGCCTCGAGTCGGGGAGAATGCGTCTCGCGCCGGTCGTCCTGTCGGGGCCCGGCACGCGCATCGAGGTGCGCGGCGAGCTCGATCCGGGGGCCGCCGGAACGATCGACCTCTCCGCCGGCGGACGGTTCGATCTGAAGCTGGTGCGTCTGTTCCTGAAGACCCTGCAGGCGACGGGCGAGGGGACGGTGGTCCTGCACGTCGGCGGTCCGCTGGCGAGCCCCGCCTTCGAGGGACGGCTGGTCGTCGAGGCGGGGGCGATTCGCCATCCCGGCCTGCCGTTCCCGATCGATGACCTGCTCGGCAAGGCCCAGTTCGAAGGGATGCGCCTCAAGATCGAGAGTCTCGAGTTCCTGGCGGGCGGTGGCCCGGTGATCGGGACCGGCGAGATCCGGTTCGGCGATCTGCAGCGTTCGGAATCGCCGTTCCTCGTGAACACCGCCGAGGTCCATGTCCTCGGCACCAGCGTCAAGGGGGAGTTCCCGGAGGGGTTCCGATCGGTGTCGGACATGGACCTGACCGTGCGCTGCGAGCACGGACAGACCTCGCTCACAGGAACGGTCGACCTGGTGCGCGGCGTGTACGTTCGGGACTTCAGGCTGGATTCGTCGATCGGGAGGCCGCGGTCGAGCGAGACGTTCCGCGTCCCGTCCGGCGGCGGCTTCGCCGGGATCGACCTCGACCTGGTCATCCGCGCCACGCAGGACGTCTGGCTGCGCAACGACTTCGGGAAGCTCGAAGGGCAGGGCGACCTGCAGGTGCGCGGCACGACCGACCATCCGTCGATCGCCGGGAGGATCACGGCCGTCGAGGGGGGGACGATCCGATTCCGCAACGTCGAGTACCGCGTGCTCGGTGGAACGATGGACTTCGCCGACCCGGAGGCGATCAATCCGAGCTTCGACATGCAGGCCGAGACGCGCGTCTCGGCGTACCAGGTGACGCTGCACTTCGAGGGGACGCTGGACGATTTCCACTACGACCTGACCAGCACGCCGCCCCTGCCCGAGCAGGACATCGTGGCACTCCTGCTCACCGGTCGCACGCTCGGGTCGCTGACGCCCGAGTCGGGCGGCCTGGCGGAGGAGACGGCCACGTCCTACCTGTCCGGCCTGACCGGGGAGCTGACCGGGAAGGTCGCGGGGAAGGCCGGGTTCGACGTGCTCAGCATAGATCCCCTTCAGGTGAACGCGCAGGGGGACCCGACGACCCGCATCACCGTCGGCAAGCAGGTCACCCCGGATCTCTTCGTCGCCTATTCCAACGACGTGGGTTCGACGCAGGGCTCGATCTACCAGCTCGACTACGCCCTCGAGCGCGACTTCCACTTCACGAGCCTGCGCGACCGGGACGGCTCGATCGGCGGCGACTTCAATTACATCCTGCGCGGCAGGCCTCCCGTCCTGCCGGGAGCGGGAGATATCGTCTTCGTCGCCCCGATCGTGGGCAGCCTCAAGATCGAAGGGGACCTGCGCCTCAAGGAGAAGGCGGTGCGCCGCCGTCTGCGGGTCAAGGAGGGCAGGCCGCGCAACCGCGCCGCGGTGAACGACGGCATCGACCGGGTCCTCAAGTTCTACCACGACCGCGGCTACCTCATGGCCGACGTGGACTCCCGCGAGACGCGCGCACCCGGAGGAAAGGTGGATCTGGTGTTCCGCGTCCGCGCCGGGCCGCGCGTGCGGATCGAAATCGACGGGACCCGCGGCCAGGCCGCCCTGCGCCAGGAGGTCAGGCCGTTCTGGGAGAAGGGGCTGTTCCTCGAGGATATCGTCGACCAGGCGCGCGAGCGCATCGAGACGATCTACAAGGACCGCGGCTATCTTCAAGTGGAGGTCCACCCCGAGGTGTTGCACGACGATCCCGGGCAGTTCCGGGTGCGCTTCACGGTCCGGCGCGGCCCGCGGGCCCGGGCCGGCGAGGTGCGTCTGGACGGGGTCGTTCACCTTCCCGAAAAGGAGGTCCGGAAGGTCCTGCGCACGTCCCCGGACGGGGTGTTCACGCGCGGCCTGGTCCGGCAGGCGACTCTTCAGGAGGACGCGGCGGCCCTCCGGGCCCTGTACCTGTCACGCGGCTTTCCGGGTGTTACGGTCGAGGAGCCGGAGGTCACGCTCGACTCCAGCGGCCGGCGGGCGGTCGTCAAGTTCGTGGTGCGGGAGGGGCCGCTCGTGAAGTTCGGATCGCCGCGCTTCGAGGGGAATCGTGCCTTCACTTCGGCCGTTCTTGCGAAGACGGCCCGGATCCGTGAAGGCGAGCCTTACACCGCCGCCGCGGTCGACGCCGCCCTGGTCAGCCTGCGCCGCCGCTACGACGATGCGGGGTACCCGGACGTGCGGGTCACCTGCCGGCCGCTCGAACCCGGGCCCGATGCCGAGGCGCAGGTCGAGAATCCGTCGTTCACCATCGACGAAGGACAGCCGCAGAGAGTGCGGGACATCCACGTCACCGGCCACGTCCTGACTCACGAGGACGTGATCCGCAAGGCGCTGACCATCGAGCCCGGGAGCGCCTTGAGCCGCAGCGATCTGCTGGCGAGCCAGACCCACCTCTACGGGCGCGGGATCTTCAGCTCGGTGTCGATCGAGGCGGAGCCACCGGCGGCCGACGGCGCCGCGACCGGGCCGGCCCCCGCGAGCCCCGGCGGCGTCGTCGAGCACGACGTACGCGTGTCGGTGCGCGAGATGGCTCCGATCACGCAGGTCTTCGGCGTCGGGTATTCCAGCGACGAGAAGCTGCGCGGACAGTACGAGATCTCCAATCGAAACATCTTCGGCAGCGGGCGCTACGTGGGCCTGCAGACGCGCGCCAGCAACCTGATGCAGCGCGGCACGCTGTCGTACCGGGAGAAGGGCCTGTTCGGAGGAAGCTACGACCTCCTGGCGTCGGCCTTCGGAGAGAACGAGGTGCATCCGGGGTTCGACGTGCGGACCATCGGCTCCTCGATCCAGCTCAGCCGCCGGTTCACGCGCGCCACGCGCACCCTCTACCGCTACTCGCTCAAGGACGTGAACCTCTCCGACACCACGGCGACGTTCGAAGGATCGACGCTCAGACTCTCGAGCTTCGCCGCCTCCGCCATCCACGACACGCGCGACGCGCCGTTCGATCCGAGCCGCGGCCACTACCTCGGCGGCGAGGCGCAGTACTTCGACAGCGCCATCGGGTCGGAGGCGGACTTCGTGAAGATGTTCGCCCAGATCTACCGCTTCAGGCAGGTCTTCCCGCGAACCGTCTGGGCCCAGGCCCTGCGGGCGGGCGCCGCCGTTCCGTTCGGCGTGTCGAAAACGGGCCCCCCCCTGACGTGCGTCGAGGGGACGTTCACGGATTCCGGCGTGCCCCCCTCCGAGCGTTTCTTCGCCGGCGGGGACACGACGGTGCGCGGCTTCGCGCGCGACCGCCTGGGCGCCGAGTGCAACGGCGATCCGCTGGGCGGCGAGGGATTGTTCATCCTGAACGAGGAGCTGCGCTTCCCGATCGTCCACTCCCTGGGAGGCGTGCTCTTCTACGACGCCGGCAACGTCTATCGCACGCTAGGCGACTACGACCTCGGCCATCTGCGCCAGGTCGCCGGCGCCGGCTTGCGCTTCGCCACGCCGATCGGTCCCTTCCGGCTGGAGTACGGCGCCCTCCTCGATCGCAAGGAAGGGGAGCCGCGCGGCGCGCTGTTCTTCTCGATCGGCCAGGCGTTCTGAACAGGCCGCCGTCGACCGCCCCGCGGCCCCCACAGCACCTCCGGCTCAGTGCCGGCTGAGACGCTCCGCGAGCGTGCGGCCGCCCGGGGCGCGGCCGGTGCGCTCGCCGGTGTCGTCCATCCGGCTGAAGGCACGCTGCACGTAGCGCACTCCGAGGAAGCGCAAGGGCTCCGGCTCCCAGAGGGGCGAGCGGTGCCCGACGAGCGGCAGGGCGGTCAGCCCGGTCGTCCGACCGGTGACCAGATCCGCGAGAATGCGTCCGGCCAGGTTCGAAGCGCCGACGCCGTGCCCGGTGTAGCCGCGCGCCCAGGCTATGCCCGCGGCCCGGTCGTGGTCGACGCTGGGCATCCAGTCGCGCGGCATCCCGAGCGGTCCACCCCAGGCGTGAGTGAAGCGCGCGTTCTGCAGGGCGGGGAACCAGTCGCGCGTCATGCGCCGCAGCATGTCGTGCGTCGGCTCGTCGCGATCGTAGGCGTCGGCGATGGCCGAGCCGAAGCGGTACGGCGCGCCCCGGCCGCCGAACAGGATACGGCCATCCTGCGTGCGTGAGAGATAGTCGATCGAGAGGCGGAACGAGGCCAGGCACTCCCCGCCACGCCAGCCGATCTCCTTCCAGACCTCCTCGCCGAGCGGCTCGGTCAGGACGATCAGGGAGTAGACCGGCAGGACGCTGCGGTGCGTCTTCTTGAGGCGGGCCAGGTACGCCTCGCCCGCCAGGACGACGACCCTCGCCCGGACGTCGCCGCGCGCCGTGCGCAGCACCGGCGCCTTTCCCGCCACGACATCGGCGACCTCGGTCTCCTCGTAGATCCTCCCGCCCAGCCGCTCGACGACCCGGGCGAGCCCGCGCGCCAGCCGGGCCGGGTGGACGCGGCCGTACTGCGGGCAGAACCAGGCGCCCCGCGTTCCACGGACCCTGACTCTCCGATCCGTCTCCGCGGCCGTCAGCAGCGACTGCTGGTCGCCGAAGCCGAAGCGCTCGAACATCGAGGCGTACTCGCGCATCATCGGCTCCTGGTAGGGATGACGCGCCACGAACAGGGCGCCGACCTTCTCGAACCCGGCGTCGATGCGTTCCGCGGCGCAGACCCGCGCGATCTCGTCCACGGTGTCGTATAGCGCCCGCTGCAGCGCCTGCGCCTTGTCACGGCCGTACATGCGGGCGACGGCGTCCAGGCCGATGTTCAGCTTGCTCGAGACCCATCCGCCGTTCCGGCCCGACGCGCCGAACCCGGCGATCCGCCGCTCGACGATCGCGACGCGCAGCGAAGGCTCCTGCTTCAGGAGGTAATAGGCCGTCCACAGTCCGGTGTACCCGGCCCCGAGAATCGCGATGTCCACGTCGATCGATCCATCCAGCCCCGCTCGCGGCGTCAATTCATCCCCGCAAGTCTCCAGCCAGTAGGAGTACTTCGAATATTCGGACGTCGCACCTCGCGCAACAGCAGTGTTTTTCATGAAGGAGGAAGTATCGCACACACACCGCACCCCGGAGAGAGTGGCTGTCCGCTGAGGCGACGGGGCGGGGGCCGCAGCAGCCCGCGCGGTACTCTGAGACCTTGTGCCGGGGCCCCGGCGCGCGCTTCACAGCGCGGTGGGCGGCGCAAGGCGAGGGTAGGGGAGGCTCGCGCAGCGAGCCGGACCCGTGCCGCGCGGGTTGCTGCGGCCCCCGCCCCGTCCGCGGACGGAGGACAGGCAGAGGTTTTCAGGGGGAGGGCTTGCGCACGACGACCACGGTCTGGTCGTCATGCGGCCGCGAGCGGCGCGAGAACGCCTCGACCCTCTGGAAGATCAGATCGACGAGCCCCCTGGAGGAAAGCGACGGGTTCTCCGCGACGATGCGCTGCAGACGCGCGACACCGAAGTCCTCGTCGTCCGGATTGGTGGCCTCGGTGATGCCGTCGCTGTAGATGACGACGACGTCCGACGGCCGCAGAAGCACGTAGCCGCGCTCGTAGCGCGCCTCAGGATCCGGGCCGAGGACCAGACCGCCGTGGTCGAGCTCCTGGAAGCGCCCGTCCTGGTAGAGGAGCGCGGGCGGGTGGCCGGCGTTGCAGTAGATGAAGTTGCCGTTCCTCTCGAGCTCCCCGTAGAACAGCGAGACGAAGCGGGTGCTGAGCGTCGAGCGGTTGATCACCTTGTTGAGCCGCTCGATCGTGCTGACGATCTTGAGGTGCTCGGCCATCCCCATGCGCAGACCGGTGATCGCGTCGCGCACCTGGAGCGCGGCCGGCAGCCCGTGACCCGAGGAGTCGGCCACCGCGATTCCCAGGACGCGATCGGAGATCGGGATGAAATCGTACAGATCGCCGCCGAGCGCCTCGGCCGCCACGGCGCGCCCGTGGACGTCGAAACCCTGGAAGGTCGGCGAGGCCTTCGGCAGGATCGACATCTGGATCTGACGCGCCTCCTCCATGATGTTGTGGAAGCGCTGCTGGCGGATCTTCTGGCCGATGACGTGCTGGATGGCCGACAATAGATAAAGCGTCTTCTCGCGGTCGAACTCTCCCTCGATGCTGAACGACAGGAGGTACTCGTTCCCCTGACCGATGGTCATCGCGGCGAACACGGTCACGCCGAGGGGGTCCTCGATGGTGTGATCGAAGCCGGGGTCGCTCTCTCTCATGATGATGAGGCCGCGCTCGATGAGCTGCTGCACCGCGGCGTAGGTGATCGGCACGGTGTAGCCCAGCTTGTCGGGAGGGTTGTCGCCGTACCAGCGGCGCAGGACGTAGCGATCGTCCGCCTTCTCGTACAGCCGGCCCGCCACGAAGCCGAGCTCCTGGCCGAATTCCTTCAGCAAGATGCGCAGCATCTCGTCGAGCGAGGAGGTCAGCGCCTGCTCCTCCTCGACGGAGTTCAACGCCTGGTCGAGCTTGCGCCAGAAGGAGCGGTAAACGGCGGAGCGCTCGGCGACCGCGGGCCTCTCCGGGCGGGCCTCGGCGCCGGTTTCCGGCTTGATCGCTTCCATGATGAAAGAAATCGTATCACACGCGGTGGAGCCGCCTGCCGGCGCCGCGCGCGCCCGGCGCCACGATCCGGAAGCGTTCCTAGCCGCCGAGGCGGCCGAGACCGGTGCGGGCGGACGTGTCCTCCGGGTCCAGGGCGAGCGCCTTGCGGAACTCCTCGCGCGCCGCGTCGCTCTCGCCGAGACCCGCATGAATCTCGCCCAGGCGGGTGTGCGCCCTGGCATAGGTCGGGTTGAGCCGGATCGCCGCCTCGAGGGCGCGTTTCGCCTCGTCGATGCGGTTCTGGTTCTTCAGGGCGATCCCGAGGAGGTAGTAGGCCTCCTCGCCGTCCGTCTTCAGTCCCCGGCGGTAGACCGCCTCCTCCTCGTCATAGCGCTTGCTCCGGTGCAGGATGATCCCCTGCGCCTTGTAGGCCCTCCAGGAGCTGGGGTTCGCCTCCTCGGCGCGCTGGTAGGAGGCGAGCGCCTCGTCCGGGCGCCCGAGCTTGTCCAGGCTGTTGCCTCGATTGATCCAGGCATAGTCGTTGCCGGGCCACTGGGCGAGGGAACGGTCGAAGGAGGCGATCGCCTCCTCGTAACGCTTCTGCTCCATCAACAAGTTGCCGATGTTGTAATGCACGTTCGCCTCCGCCGGGACGACCGGGCGGCCCAGGGGGAAGAACGACACGAGCGCCAGCCCCAGCGCCAGCGACCCGGCTCTGGCCACGCTGGGCGAGAGCGCGCCGGTCGCGCGCAGCTCCGACCACAGTCGGTCGCCGAACGCGGCGCCGTAGATCAGAAAGGGGGGGACCAGCGGCAGGCGGTAGCGTCCCGAGACATAGAAGATCAGGGGGATGGCGGCGGCGTGCGCGCCGTACAGGAGCAGGGCCGCGGCGGGCGGACGTGGACGCCCGGCCAGGATCATCCCGGCCACTCCCGTCGCGACGATCGCCGCGAAGGGGAGACACAGAATGCGGAGCCAGGGGATCTGCTGGCGCTCGAAGTACAGGCTGTACTCCGTGGAGGCCTCGTAGTCGCCGAACAGCGCGAGCAGTTTCTTCCCCTCGAGCTTGAGCCAGGCGAAGGGGGACGAGGCGATGAAGGCCAGTCCCTTGCGCAGAAAATGGGCGCTGACCTCCGACCGGCGCATGATGCGACCGGTCTCGCGCTCGGCTATCGACTGCTCCTCCACGGCCTGGCTTTCGGGCGAGCCGCTGAAACCCGGTGGCACGCTGTAGAGCCCCGAGGCGCTCGGGCTGTTCCCCTGGTAGAACGTGAGGCCGCCCTGTCCCGACAGCGGCAGCGGGTCCGAGGCCACGTACAGGTTGTGCGACAGGACCGGCACGGTCGCCAGGAACGTCCCGGCCAGGAGGACGAGGGCCGCGCGGGAGCGAGTGAGGCCCAGGTAGGCGGCGTAGATCGGGGCGAGCAGGATCGTCCCCGGAACACACTCTGCCGCGAGGCCGATGACGAGACCGGCCAGGAACCACTGGCCCAGGACGCTCCGCCCCGCCAGGGAAGCCCTCTCGGCGCCGACCAGGAGCACCAGGGCCAGGAGACTGAGCGTCAGACCGAGGGTCGTCCCGAGCACCTTCATCTCGAAGAAGGGGAGCGGGGCGTACAGCGCCGCGGCGCCCGCCGCCAGGAGGCCGACCCTCTCGTTGAAGGCGGCCATGCCGATCCGGTGGATCAGGAGGAGATTGACGAGTCCCAGGAGCGCCTGGAGCAGGTAGACGGGGGCCAGCGAGTGGCCGACCTCCCTGAACAGGACCGCCAGCAGGTAGGGATAGAGCGGCGGGAAGTAGAACGCCTCGCGGCCGATCCACGACCCCCGCGCGATGGCGGCCGCCCACGAGTCGTACACCCTCGAATCGAGGATCAGACCATCGAAGAAGATGCTGTTCTGGGCGTAGAGGTGGAAGTAGACCGCCCGGAACAGCGCGGCGGCCAGGAGCAGGACCGCCAGGGACCCGGAAATAGCCCACGGGGGAGGCAAAGGAGGGCCCGGGGCCTTGCCTTCTCCAGGCGCGCGATTTATTGTCTCGTCATGCCGCATCGTCCCGTCCGGCCGCTGTCCCCCAGCAGAATACCGCACGTGCCGCCGCGCATCGCGGTGTTTCTGGCTTTCGTCGCCTGCGGTCCCCTCGCAGGGTCCCGCGCGGCGCTCGCGCAGAGTGCCGGGAGCACCGGGCCGGTCCGGCCGGGTATGGTGTCGGCGCTGGTCGTGCCGGTCACAGGAATGACCTGCGCTCTCTGCACGCGCGGGGTCGAGACGTCGATCAAGCTCCTGGACGTCGTCGAGGGTGTGTCGGCGGATCTGTCCACGGGGCTGGTGAGGGTGCAGGCGGCCGAGGGCAAGTCGCTCAACATCAAGGACGTGAAAGACCGGGTCCAGAAGGCCGGCTTCAAGGTCGGGGGGGAATGCGATCTGGAGGCGACAGGGCGCTTCAGCCTCGGACCGGACGAACGGATCACCTTCCGGATCCCGGGGACGGCCTACTCCTTCCAGGTGCTGGAAGGAAGCGAAGTCAAAAGGCTGTTCAAGACGGACCCGAAGTTGAGGGGGGAATACTTCCTGGCCTTCCGCCTCCACGAGCACCCTCGCTGGAAGCCGCCCGCCATCGCGATCGAGCGTGGCGAGTCGCGCGGCACGGCCGCAGGGGTCGCCGCCCGATGACCCGCCGCCTCGATCGAGGACGCCTCCGGACGCTCGCATCGTTCTCGCTGCTCCTGCCCGTGCTCCTGTCGTGTGTCGGTGCGAACGAAGGGGTCGCGGCCACGGTCCCTGTTTCCGCGCCGGCCGCCAGGGAGGATCCTTACGCGAAGATCTCCCTGCAGGACCCGCAGGGACGCATCATCCGGCTTTCGGACTTCAAGGGGAAGGTGCGGCTGATCGACGTCTGGGCCTCCTGGTGCGGTCCCTGCAGGATGACCATCCCCGACCTGAACCGCCTGTACGACCGCTACCGCGGCCAGGGACTGGTGGTCGTCGGCGTGTCGGTCGACAGCAGCCCGGCCGAGGTCGTGGCCTTCACGCGCAAGACGCCGCTCAAATACCCTGTCGGAATGATGAACTCCGAGATCGGCACCCTTCTCGGCAATCCCGACGCCCTGCCCACCACCTTCCTGGTGGACCGCACCGGACGACTCCGCCGCAAGTTCATCGGCTACGTCGAGCTCGCGACGATCGAACGCGAGGTCCGGAAGTTCCTGGAGACTCGCTGAGGGGCGGTTCGACCCTTCACCTCGGCCCCAGGAAGCGTTCGACCTGCAGGAGGTAGCGGACGGCGAAGTACAGGAACGAGATCGTCGGCAGGATGAGCGCCGCGAGAACGCTCGCCAGGCCGCGCACCGGGCGCCGGGCATGGACCTCGATGATCACGACGAAGAGCGCGATGATCCCGGTGCTGATCAGCACGAAGTGGATCAGGAACAGCCCGCCGGCCAGGAGCGCGTACGCCCTCCCGCCCCGCTCGATCCCGAGCACATCGATGACGTCGGGGCCGAGCAGGTACAGTGTCCAGAGCGCCAGAAAGATCCAGTCGAGGTGGAAGCAGGCGCGCGCGATCCCTGGATACCGCGTAGGCATGGCCGCCCTATCTGCCACACGCCCCCCGCAAAGTCAATCGCACGCGGGATGCGGTACGGATCGAGGCGCCGGAGAGAGTGCAGGCCGGACCGTGCGAGACCGAGCGACGGGGACCCGACGCGCGCGCTTGTGCGCGTCGGGCGGAGCGAGGCGAGCCGAGGGGAGCGTCGCGCAGCGACGCGGACCCGTGTCCGGCCTGCACTCTCTCCGGCGCCTCGGCTGGACGAGGCCTCGGCGGCGCGACAACGGGCCGGGAGTCTGTGGTAGCATGCCGTTTCCCGCGCTCCGCCGCTCCGGAGGTACCTCCTGATGGAGTCTCGTCGCGTCCGGCTGGGGGATGTGATCGACGATTATTGCCCCCGCTGCCGGCTGATCATGAACCACGGCGTCGTCGGCATGATCGGCGACGAGGTGAAGAAGGTCCGCTGCAACACCTGCATGTTCGAGCACCAGTTCCGGCACGGGCAGCTCCCTGCCAGCCGCCGCAAGGCCCAGAACAAGCTGTTCGAAGAGGTCCTGAAGGGTATCGCCGGTCCCGGGGAGCCGCCGGCCGCCGAGACGCCGAAACCGCAGCCGCAATCGACGCAGCGCAGGCTGTACACGATCCATCGCGCCATCGGCAAGACGCCCGGGAAGGGTCCGAAGAAGACTTGATGGATCTGGGGCGGGATGCCATCGATTACGACGAGATCATCCAGCGCTACGGCCGCAGGCTGTTCGTCCTCGCCTATCACCTGACAGGGACCCCGACCGAGGCGGAGGAGTTGTGCCGCGAGTGCCTCGTCCGCAGCCTTCTCGCACCCGACTTCCCGGCGACGGACAAGGACGCCGGTGTCTTCCTGCACCGCGGCCTGATCTCGCTGTGGAGGGAGCGCGCCGCAACGGGGGGGAGCGCGGTGGACATCGCTCCCGAGAACCATGCGTCGCTGTTTCAGGCGCTGTCACGGCTCGATCCGGTTTCGCGAGCCGTCCTGGTGCTCCGGGTCGCCGAGGGATTGGAGTACGAGACGATCGGGAAGGTGCTCGACATGGCGCCCGACGTCGTGTACGCCCGGCTGCTCCAGGCGCGTGGCGGCCTGCGGGAGGGGGAGAGGGCGCTGGAGTCGTCGCTGTTCGAGACGATGAACCTGTACCTCGACGGCCGCCTGCCTGCCGATCAACGCGGAGTCTTCGAGCGCTGCATTCAGATCGACGCGGTGCTGCGCGAGCGGGTCGAGTTCCATCGCGGCCTGACTCTCGAGCTGCACGAGGAGGCGCCGCCCCTGCCGCGCGACTTCATCCCCCGGCTGCGGGAGCGGCTGGAGAGGACGCTCGAGACGCTGCTTTTGGTCGATCAGGCAACCGAGGGGGTCGTCCTGGAGACCGGCCCCGCGCCGGCGCGGCCCGGCCGGGTGCCGGCGCCGATCGAGCGGCGCCTGTCGCCGTGGGCCTTCGCCGCCGGCGCGCTCGTCCTCCTGATAGCCGGCGTCGCGCTGGGTTTATGGATATCGCGGCGCGGGGCCCCCGGGGCCCCGCAGCCCGGTCAGCGGGTGAACGCCGCGCGCCCGGCCACAACACCGGACGAGGCGACGACCGAGGCGCTGCGCTCGCTCGGGTATCTGGCGCCGGCAAAGGACAAATCGAAGGGGACGAAGCCTGGAAAGGCGACGCCCACGCCGGCCAGGACGCCGAAGCGGGCGGCCGCTCCTGCCACGGGCGCGCTGAAACCATCTCCTTCCCGCTCGCCCGCCGCACCCGCAGGCACGCCCCGTCCACCCTCGGTGGCTCCAGCCGCGTCGCCCTCGCCGGCGCCGATGGAGTCCGCGCCCGCCGCCGCTCGCTCGCCTGCGCCGCCGGCCGAGACTCCGCCCCGGGAGGTGGAAGTCGCCTGGCGGGTGATCCCGATCACGATGGCGCCCGGGACGGAGACCGACCCCCGGGTGCTCCGGACCGCCGCGGAATGGGCCGCGCTTTTCGCTGGAGAGGGGACCCCGCCGCCCGAGGTCGTGTTCGAGCGGGACATGGTGGTCCTTCTCCCCGCGCGGCTCGCCCTCGAGAGCGTGACGATCACCGGCGAGGCGCTCCTGATCGCCTGTCACCGTGAGCAGGTCGATCCCGGCGCGGGGCCGGCCTCGGCCGCCGGCATCCGCTTGGCGGTCGTGGTGCCGATTTCGGCGCTGCCGGTCCGGCTGGCCGTGCGGTGAGATTCAGCGCACCGACGCCGTCATGTGGTCGATGAGGTCGATCTTGGTGACCACGGCGGTGATCGTCCCCTGGTCCTGCACGAGCGCCACCTTCCCCTGCGTGAAGATCTGCGCCAGGCGGCTCACGGGGGTGTCGGAGGGGACGAGGACGTAGTTCTGGTCGACCAGATCGCCGACCGGGCGGTCGAGGCTGTCCGGGTCCTTGAGAAGAGCGTTCAGCAGGTCCACTTCCGAGATCATCCCGACGAGCCTGGCGCGGTCCAGGATCGGGAGCTGCGAGATGCCGTGCTTCTTCATGAGCCGGATCACGTCCTGCACGCCGTCCGAGGCCTCGGCCGTGATCACCGGGTGGCGCTGGCGCTCGACGATGTCCTTGAGGTGGCCGTAGGCCGCCTCGTCGTCCAGGAACGAGTTCGCGCGCAGCCAGTCGTCGTCGTAGACCTTGCTCAGGTAACGCGACCCTGAGTCGGGCAGGATGACGACGATCGTCCGGCACTGCGGATACTCCTTCGCAAACTTGATCGCGCCGCACACCGCGCCGCCGGCCGAGCCGCCCGAGAACAGGCCTTCCTTGCGCGTCAGCTCGCGCGCCGTCAGGAAGCACTCCTTGTCGGTCACCTGGTAGCACTCGTCCACGTACTTGAAATCGAGCGTGGTCGGCAGGAAATCCTCGCCGAAACCTTCGACCTTGTAGGTCTTGAAGGAGCTGATGATCTGCTTCGTCTTGAAGTAGTCGTACAGGATCGAGCCGACCGGATCGATGAGGACGAACTTGACGCCGGGTTTCCGCTCCTTGATGTAGCGCGCGATGCCGGTGAGCGTTCCGCCGGTGCCGGTCGCGATCACGACCGCGTCGACCTTGCCCTCCGTCTGCTCCCAGATCTCCGGGCCGGTAGTCCTGTAGTGCGCCTCGGGGTTGCTCTGGTTGTGGTACTGGTTCGCGAAGAAGGAGCTCGGCGTCTGCGCCGCGATGCGCTTCGCCACCGAGTAGTACGAGCGCGGGTCGTCCGGCGAGACGGCGGTCGGCGTCGTGACCACCTTGGCGCCGAAGGCGCGCAGCGCCTTGATCTTCTCGTCGCTCACCTTGTCCGGCATGACGAAGATCATCCGGTAGCCGCGCGCCGCTCCGACCATCGCCAGACCCATGCCCGTATTGCCGCTGGTGCACTCGATGATCGTCCCGCCCGGCTTCAGGGTCCCCTGGCGCTCGGCGTCGTCGACGATCTGCACCGCGATGCGGTCCTTCACCGAGTGGCCCGGGTTGGTGTACTCGAGCTTGGCGTAGAAGGTGGCGCCGGTGTCCAGGCCGACGCGGTTGAGACGGACGAGCGGGGTGCGTCCAATTGCCTGGGTGACGTCGTCGAAAGAGTCGATCATGCGGGCATTCTACTACGGCTGCAGATGCAGGAAATCCTCCAGGTGGATCGAGGCGAGATGGATCCGGTTGGCGACCAGGGACCAGGTCAGGTAGGCGGCCAGGGTCTGGCGATCGGCCACCCACGGCGGCTGGTGCCGGGGAGGGGCGATGAAACCGGAGAGGAAGAACGGCTCGAGCGCGATCACGTCGCCCCAGGTCAGCCGGCCGGCGAACAGGCTGGACGGATAGTCGAGCTTGCCGGACTGGATGGCCTTGCGCAGGAACGTGTGCGTGAACACCAGCCCCTGCACGTAGATCGCGTCGCGCGTGAAGACGATCCGACCGCGCGGGTCGCCGCCCCGGAACACCCGCCGTGTCGACTGGAAGCTGTCCTGCACGGTCTCGCCGGCGTCGAGGTAGAAGCGGAACACCTCGATGAAATCGGCCCCTTCGAGAGCGCGGTGGATCGCCTGGATGCGCAGGCCGATGCGCCGCATCCGGCTGAGGTCCATGGTCGTCGTGATCAGCTCCGCGAAGGTGGCCAGGCCTTCCTGCGCCGCCGTGCTGCGCGGGGCGCCCAGGCCGAGGCTCTTCAGGTACGGCTGCTCCCGGCCATTCCGCATCGTCGCGGAGTGGACGTACGCCTCGTGCTGCAGGAGCTGCGGGATGTCCGCCGCGTGGAAGCAGGTCGATCCGCGGATGCGCAGCCGCCGCGCCCCGGCCGCGGCGCGCGGCGCCAGGTCCTCGTCGACGACGACGTCGAACGGGTGACCCTTGAAGAACGGGGCGATCTCCCGCCGGAGTATGTCCGCCACCGTCTCCGGCAGCACGCACAGATCCTCGTCCGTTCGCGGGCACTGTGGCATCAGCTCGTCCGAGGCGCTGATGAACTGCTGCGCCGCGTCCAGGTTGGTGAGCCCCGGCAGGCCGAACCCATCCCCCGGGCGGCCGTAGAGCTGGGCCGACAGCTCGGTGAAGGCGCTGGTGCCGAGGCTCTCCAGCATGCGGCCGGCCGTGACGTAGCTCTCGGCGGTGCGGCCGACATAGTCGCCGACCGGGTGGGACCGATCGCAGGCGCCGGCCACCACCCGCAGCTCGCGGACGTTGTCGGCGAAGTCGAGCTTCGGGTATTCGACGCGCGGCAGCGCGGGCCGTCCGGCCTTGAGGCCCTTCACGAACTCGTCGTACACGCGCGCCGGCCAGTTCAGGTTGCCGAGGATCCTGATCGGCCGGGCCGCCTCGACCAGACGGCGGTCGAGGTCGGCGAAGCGGGCGAGCTCCGGATTCGGGGTGCCTGCCTGGCTCACGTTCCTGGTTTACGGCTGACCGGTGGCGGCCTTGCCTCCGTCCGCTTTGAGGTACTTGCCGTACCAGGCGACGTAGCGCTCGAGGCGATCCTTCAGATAGGTCGGTTTCCTGATTCCGTGGTATTGCCCGGGATAGATGACGAGCTCGGTGTCGATCCCCTGGCTGCGCAGCGCCTGGTACATCTGCTCGGAGTTCAGGAGAGGGACGTTGAAGTCCTTGTTGCCGCACAGGAACAGCGTCGGCGTCTTGATCCGATCCGCGTGCAGGAACGGGAAGGAGTTGTGGACGTAAGTATCGGTCGCCTTCCACGGCAATCCCAGCTCGGCCTCGTACTCGACGACGTATTGATCGGTGCCGTAGCCGGCGAGGATGTTGGAGATGCTGGCGCCGCTGCACGCCGCCTTGAAGCGCGTGTCCTGGCCGATGACGTAGTTGGTCAGCATGCCGCCGTAGCTCCAGCCCCCCACGCCCAGGCGGTTCGGGTCGGCGATCCCCTTCGCCACGGCGTAGTCGACCGCCGCCAGGACGTCCTGGGCGTCCTTGTTCCCCCAGTCGGCGTAGATGGCGCGGCAGAACTCCTCGCCGCGGCCGGAGGAGCCGCGCGGGTTGGCGGCCAGGACCACGTAGCCGTTGGCGGCGAGGATCTGCCATTCGAAATCGAACTCGTTCTGGAACTGGCCGACCGGGCCGCCGTGGATGCGCAGGATCGCGGGGTATTTCCTGCCGGTCTGGAAGTCGGGCGGCCGCACGATGAACGCGGTGACGGCCGTGCCGTCCTTGCTCTTGACGCTGACCTGCTCGGTCGATCCGACCTTCACCTGCGTCAGGAACGCCTGGTTCTGCTTCGACAGCGGTCGCAGCGTCGTCCCCTGCAGCGCGAACACCTCGGCCGGCTCGTCGGGCGTGCTGCTCAGGACCGCGATCCGGTCCCCCTTCCCCAGAACGAAGTCCGAGATCGTCCGCGCTCCGGTCAGGACGCGATCGACCTTGCCGGTGGACGCCTGGACCTTCGCCAGGTGGACCGAGCCGTCGTCCTCGAGCGTGCAGTAGATCGACTGGCCGTCCGCGGACCAGTGCAGGAGGCCGACGCCGCGGTCGAGCGAGCCGGTGACCACACGCGCGGCCCCTCCCGCGACAGGCACGATCGCCAGCTTCGGCAGGACGTAGTAGATGTACTTGGGCGGTCCGCCCTGCAGGTAGGCGATCTGCTTGCCGTCGGGGCTCCAGGCCGGCGGCGTGCTCCAGCCCGGCTCGTCGTCCCCCCCCTCGAACGTCGTGAGCTGCCTGAGCGCCGCCCCCGCCTTCGGCTCCATGACGTAGATGTCCCAGTTATCGTCGCGGTCGGGGTCCTTCTCGGCCCGCTTGCTGACGAAGGCGAGCGAGCGGCCGTCGGGCGACCAGGAGGGGAGCGCGTCGTCGTACTCGCCCGTCGTGGTCTGCTCTCCCTTGCGGGCGGCGACGTCGAAGACGAACAGATGCTCGTGCCGCTTCCCGAGATAGCCGACCTGGTCTTCCTTGAATTTGTACCGATTGACGACGATCGGCTTCGGCGTCTTCTCGTCGCACGCCGCCTTCCCCCCTTCCTTCGCGGGATCGCAGGCTTCCGGGTCGGGGTCGAGCACCACGAGCGCCAGACGCTTGCTGTCCGGCGACCAGGCGAGGTCCGACACGCCCCCCTTGAAATCGGTGAGGCGCTCCGCCTCGCCTCCCGTCCGGCTCAGGAGCCACACCTGATCGGTCTCTTCGTCGTAATCGCGGCTGGACAGGAAGGCGAGCCAGCGGCCGTCCGGGCTGAATCGCGGCGTCGTCTCGGCCCCCTTGCTGGTGGTGACGCGCATGGTCTCCTGGCCGTCCCAGCGTGTCATGTAGATGTCGGTGTCGCTCTTGTCCGCCTTGAGGTCCGGCTTCCTCACCGTGTAGGCGACCCAGTCCCCCTCGGGGGAGATCTGCGGGTCGTTGACGTCCTTGATCTCGAACAGGTCGTCGACCTTCAGGAGGCGTTTCTCGGCGGAGAGCACGCGCGACCCGGCGCCGAACGACAGGATGACCGCCCCGCACAAAACCGACAGCACGAGCCGTCTCATGAGTGACCCCGAAGAGAGATGAATCGCCAGACTACTCGAGTCCCGACAGCCGCTCCAGAACCTTCGCCAGCCCCTGCGTCCCCTCGCGCCCCGACCCGTGCGCCTGGGCCGACCCGAACAGCTGGTGCACGAGCCCCGTTGCGGGGAGTGAAACGTCCGCGCGGGAGCAGGCTTCCAGGACCAGCCGCAGGTCCTTCTGCACCAGGTCGATCATGAATCCCGGGGCGAAGTCCCGTTTGATAATACGCGGGCCGAGATTTGTCAATTGCCAACTCTGGGCGGCCCCGCCCGAGACCGCCTCGATCAGGGTCGACGGGTCGAGATCGTTCTTGCGCGCGAACACCAGCGCCTCGCTCACCGCCAGGAGGGTGACCGAGACGAGGATCTGGTTCGCGAGCTTGGCGATCTGCCCGCTGCCGGTCGGGCCGCAGTGGGTGATCGTCTTCCCCAGGAGTCTCAGGATCGGAAGGACGCGCTCGAACGCCTGCCTTTCGCCGCCCGCCATGATCGCCAGCGTGGCGTTGCGCGCCCCCACGTCCCCCCCCGACACCGGCGCGTCGACGAGCGCGGCCCCCCGGGCGCGCAGGCTCTCGTCGAGGCTCCGCTCGGTCTTCGGAGAGATGGTGCTCATGTCGACGACGATCGATCCCGGACGGATCCCTTCGAGGATCCCGCCCGGCCCCGCCACCACCGCCTCGACGTCGGGCGTGTCCGTGACCATGGTGATGACGATCGCGGAGCGGGCCGCGACCTCGGCCGGCGATGAGGCGACGGCCGCGCCCTGCGCCTGGAGCTCCGCGGTCTTCGAGCGCGTCCGGTTGAAGACGGTGAGAGGGTGGCCTCCCTTCTGGATGTGACCGGCCATCGGCCGGCCCATGATCCCCAGTCCGATGAATCCCACCGGCTGCCTGCTGGTCTCGGTCATGCTCGGTCCTCTCCCTGAATCGACAGAATGATGAGTCCGTCCGCGCTCGTCCCCTCGACCACGAACCCCTCCTCTTCGTACAGCCGCTTCGCTTTCGGGTTGTTGGTCCGCACGTCGAGCCAGAGTCTTTGCGTGCCCAGCTCACGAAACACCATCGTCTTGATCACTCGCAGCGTCTCGCGTCCATGCCCGCGCCTCTTCTCGGTCACGACGATGCGGCGCAGCTCGATCCCATCGCCCGCGCCCGCGAGTCCGGCGAGAATGACGTAGCCGACCGCGCGGCCGTCCGCGACGGTCTCGATGACGAGATGCCGCATGTCGGCATGACCGAGGGCGGCCGCGTGCTGCTCGCTCGTCCAGCGGGTGACGAACGGCGCGTTCTCCGGGTGACCCTCCGCCGCCAGGACCCAGTCGAGATCGGCCAGGGTCGTGGGCCGCAGCCGGACGATCACCGTTTCTCGATGTGTTTGGTCATCAGGTATTGGTCGTGATCGACGAAGCCGAACTTCCTGTACAGCGCCTGCGCCGCCACGTTCGGTCGCTCGACCTCGAGATGGAGGGCCCGCACCTCGAGGTCGCGGCACGCCCGCTCCATGATCTCCAGCGCCTTCCGCCCGATGCCGCGGCGCCGCCGGTCGGCCCGGATGAACAGCTCGTCCACGAAGGCGTCGCGGCCGCGGTACATGAGGCTGTAGCCGAGCGTCAGCACCATGTACCCGATCGCCTCGGGCCCCTCGTCGATCATCCAGACCCGTCCAAGCGAACGGTCGCTCACGATTCCGGCGAGTGTGGTGCGCGCGGCCGGCTCGTCGAACGGCAGGTGGTCCTGCGCGTAAAGCAGACGCATGAACGCCAGGATCGTGTCGACGTCCCCGTCCTCCGCCGGGCGAAAGGTCGGTTCCAAGGGCACCTCGTCAGGCGATCCGGATCCGCATGATCGGCCGGGTGGCGCTGCGGCGCGCGACCTCTTCGAAGCCGGCCTTCCGGAATGCCGAGACCAGGCCGGTCCAGGCGAAGGCCGAAGGGAATGAAGACGCCCCAGGATCGATCGGGTAGCCCTCGACGACGCGGCCGCCCAGCTTCTTGACATGTTCGACCGCGGCGCGCAGGAGCGGGACGGTGACGCCGGCACGCCGGTAATCCCGGTGGACGTAGAAGCAGGTGATGGACCACACCGGTCGTTCGTCGACCGGACTGAGGATGCGCGAGTTCGCGAGGACGGGGTACGCTGCGCGCGGTGCCAGGGCGCACCAGGCGACCGGCCTGCGGCCGACGTAGGAGAGGAGGCCCGGCACCTCGCCTGCCGCGACGATCTTCCGGAACGCGGTCCTGTTGCCCACCCCCTTCCCGCGCACGTACTCGGATCGCCTCCGCCTCCAGTACATGCACCAGCATCCGCCGCTCGCCCCGCGCGGCCCGAACAGCCGGACGAGATCCGGCCATCGCGACGGGGTGAGGGAATGGACGACGAGCCGTATCGGCTCCGCGCTCCGCGTCGATGGCGCGGGCGCCCGGGCCCGGCGCCTCATGCGCGGGCGGCGGCGCTCTCGGCGCGCGCCACGCCGGGAGCGGGCTGGGAGCGCTGCGCCCGGGCGAAGATGCGCTTGAGGAAAGCGCCGGTGTGCGATTTCGGGTTGCTCGCGATCTCCTCCGGCGGCCCCTCGGCGATGATGAAGCCCCCCTCGTCGCCCCCCTCGGGGCCGAGGTCGAGGATCCAGTCGGCGGTCTTGATCACGTCGAGGTTGTGCTCGATGACGATGACGGTGTTACCGGCTTCCACGAGCTGGTTGAGGACCTCGAGCA
>Ga0137409_10001497_pt1 | contig 25251 bp, 23 predicted proteins | sample CZODoug1_16funga_FD_122059 | JGI IMG/M metagenome (GOLD analysis project Ga0137409, IMG submission 122059) | Vadose zone soil fungal communities from Angelo Coast Range Reserve, California, USA - CZODoug1_16fungal (Hybrid Assembly) | ecosystem: Environmental > Terrestrial > Soil > Vadose zone...
GTCGAGCGGCAGCAGGCTGGGGTCGACCTTTACGTACGGGTCGGTGCACAGCACGTCGCCGGCCTTGAACTTCAGGATCCGCCGCAGCTTGTAAGACAGGCTGGAGCGGATGTCGTCCGACTCGGCCTTGAAGCCCATGCCGAGGATGCCGACGGTCTTGCCGCGGAGGCTGCCATAGCGCCGCTCCATCGCCGAGACGATGTACGCGGGCAGGCCCTCGTTGACCTGCATGGCCGCCTGGCCCATCGGGAAGTGGTCGCTGGTGAACGCCGCGAGCTGCATCGTGTCCTTGAACAGGCACGGCCCGGCCGCAAACCCCGGCGACGGCAGGTCACGATTGCGCTCATAGCCGCGCACCATCGCGTCATAGAGCCTGGCATAGTCGACGCCGCGCTGCGTCGCCATGGCGTAGAACTGGTTGGCGACCGCAAACTTGATGTAGCGCCAGGCGTTCGAAAAGAGCTTCGAGAGCTCGGCCTCGAAGGGACTGAGCTCGATCACCTCGCTCTTCGTCACCTTGGCAAACAGCCGGCGCACGGTCTCGCGCGCGTTCTCGTCGAACGCCGAGACGATCTGCGGCAGCGCAATGAGCTCGAGCAGCGCCTCGCCCTCCGCGATGCGCTCGGGGCAGAACGCTACCTGGACCTTGCGGCCCTTGCTGTTGAAATAGCTCTGCAGCCGCTCCGACGTTCCAGGATAGACCGTGCTGCGCAGCAGCAGGACCTGGCCATCGCGGAAATACGGCAGGTAGCCGTCGATCACGGCAAACAGATCGGCGAGGCGCGGGTTGAGATATTCGTCGACCGGCGTGCCGATCACCAGCACAACGATATCGCTCTCGCCGATCACCGAGGCCGGCCCACTCACGGCGCGCAGATTGCCGCTCTTGAGCGCTCTAGGCAGCGCCTGCTCGCCGCCCGCCTCCTTGAACGGAAAGCGGCCCGCCTGGATCTCGGCGATCGCGGTCTCATTGATATCGATGAGGGTGGTGCGCACACCGACCAGAGCAAAGCTGATACCGAGCGGCAGCCCCACGCGCCCCGCCCCGCCGATAATGCACACGCTTGCGTCACGAACGTCCATCATCACAGCATCAAGCGATCAAGTGAAACTGAACAAGCCAGTGTGGCGGTTCAGAAGTCCGCATCATTCTTGGCCGCTTAGTCCGGGATGCGGACTTCTGAACCAAAGCCACACTAGATCAATAAGTTGCTAGTGTCCTTCGATTCCGAAGTTCGCAAACGAGAGTGCCGCAGAATGATGCGAACTTCGGAATCGGGACACTAGCCGCGCCTCACCACGGCACGCGGCCGAAGGCGCGCTGCAGCAGGGCGTGCTCGCGCTTGCTGCACTCATGATAGGACGAATTCTCCTCAACCTGCTGCATCACCGACGACTGATGCACGAGCCGAATGACCAACGGCCAGGGCAGCGCATGCCGGTAGAGGCGGATCGAGGAGCCGCCGAACCTGAGCACCGACGCCAGCCACGGCCGCACCGGCGCGATGATCTCAGGAATGATCGGGGCGGTCGCCTCGACCAGATGAACCCGCCGGCATCCGCTGTCGCCCAGCCGGCCCAGCCATTCATTGTCGTGGTGGATGCGGTAGCCCTCATCAAACGCACCGACCCTGTTCCAAGTGGCGCGCTTCATCAACCAGGTCGATGCCGTGGCGAAGTCCACAGTGCGGATCACCTCGCCCTGCTCGGTGACCTCAAGCTGGGTCGATGACACGAAATCGGCGTTCTGCAGGACCACCAGCCCGGTCTCCAGGAACAGCGGGTGCCACTGGTCGTCATCCTCAAGGAAGCCAACGTAGTCGCCTGTACAACGGCGCGCCGCCGCATTGAGCGCGGCCGTGACGGATTTGCCCCCGCTCTCGACGAACTCGACCTCAAGCCGCTCGGCCAGGCCTGCCGGCACGCGGGCGCCGGCGCCCGCGTCGATGCCAATCATGATCTGAAACGTGACCCGGTTGGCCGCGGTCTGGGCACGGATCGATGCGACCGCCTGCTCAAGGAAAAGCCGGCCCGCTTGCCTCGGATCCGTGAACGACTTGAGCAGCGAGGGGATTACGACCGAAACCGTTGCCAATCACGCCCTCCCGGGTACCCGGACGGCCCGGACAGGTGGTTCTTCATGTGGCGCGCACGTTATCGAGTGCGCGGTAGAGCGGCAACTAGTGCACCGATTCCGAAGTTCGCAAACCAGGGTGCCGCAGAATCGTGCGAACTTCGGAATCGGGACACTAGCCTCGCAACCGCACCGAGTTGCCGCCCCTCCTGTCTGCAACCGGGTCGGTCCGATACCGCATAGCTGCTGCCGGACAATTCATGGCACAGAACGCAAAATTGCTGTAATATTGCCTCGCTTACGCCTTTGGTTTTAACGCATGAAAACGGGTATTGGCATCGTGTGCGCGTGCGTCGGCTTATTCATTGCCGCTGCCGGTGGCCTGCGCGCCGAAGATATCCACAGGACTATCCACAGCAGTCAAGCTTGCCGTTTTGAGCTGCTGGGCGCTGGTAAAGTCATTCGGGTTGTGGACGGGCGCAGCGTCGTGTTGGAAGACGGTCGCGAAGTTCGCATTTCAGGTATTGAGACACCGTCGGCACTGGCACCGGGAGAGCTTCCGTACGCGCCCGCCAAGGCTGCCCTTGAGGCTATGCTTCTCGATCAGCTCGTAGAGCTTCGCGGTCTCCATGATGTTACGGACAGGTACGGAAGAACCGTCGCCTTCTTACTCCGCCAGGACGGCGCCATCGACGTGGCTGGAGACCTGCTCGCCCGTGGCCATGCACGGGTTGCGACGCAGATCGAGGATGCCGCCTGTGCGGCCGAGCTCCTCTCACGAGAGCGTGTGGCACGTACCTCCAAGCTTGGTCTCTGGAGCGAACCATATTATGACGTGATCGAGGCACGTAACGCCCCGCAGTTGTTGGCGGCGCGGGGCCGTTTTTCGCTTGTGGAGGGTAAGGTCTTGTCGGTCCGCGAAAGCGGGGGCACGATATACTTAAATTTCGGGCGGCGGTGGTCGGAAGCGCTGACGGTCACCATATCGAAACGGCATGAGCGCATCTTCTCGGGAGCCGGAATATTGCCGAAACGGCTTGAGAGCCGGATGGTGCGTATTCGGGGCTGGATCGAGGAACGGAATGGTCCGAGGATCGAGGCTTCTCGGCCCGAACAGATTGAGGTTGCCGGATTGAACTGATGCGTGAGCACTGGGGCATGGGCGGGGTGCAGAACGGGACGCACGGCATCGGCCGGGCGTTGCCGGTATTGCTTGTTCTGTCGCTTGCGCTCGGGGGTTGCTTTGCGGTCGGGGCGCCTGCCAACCAGCGAGTGACGTTGCCCGACCCGCCCAAGGATTCCGGCGCCCCGCCACCCGCCGTCCGCGAGCATCAGCGCATTCTCTCCGCCTATAGCGGAACCTACGACGATCCCCGCCTTGAAGGCCTGGTCAGGCAGACGGTCGAAAAGCTCGTGGCCGCATCCGAGCGGCCGGATCAGCGCTACCGTATTACCGTCCTGAATTCACCGGCCATTAACGCCTTCGCGCTGCCGAGCGGTCAGCTCTACATCACACGCGGGCTGATCTCGCTTGCCAACGACACCGCCGAGCTTGCGTCCGTGCTGTCGCATGAGATGGCGCATGTCATCGCCCAGCATGCGACCATCCGCGAGGATCGCGCCCGTCAGGTCGCGCTGGTGACGAAGGTGTTCGACAATCTCGGCAACGATCCAGAGACCAGCGCGCTTGCACTCGCCAAGTCCAAGATCGCGCTGGCGAGCTTCTCGCGCGCCCAGGAATTCGAGGCCGATGGGATCGGAGTGGGCATTGCTGCGCGAGCCGGCTATGACCCCTACGGCGCCGTGCGCTTCCTCACCTCGATGGGACGCAACTCCGAGCTCAAGCCTACCTCGCGGGTGCAGCTTGATCCGCGCGCGCCCGACTTCCTGTCCTCGCATCCGGCGACACCCGAGCGCGTGCGCAATGCGCAGTCCAATGCGCGTCAGTACACCGCGCCGGGCAGCGGCGAGCGCGATCGCGAGGCCTATCTGACGAGCGTCGATGGCCTTATCTACGGCGAGGACCCAAGCGAAGGCTTTGCGCGCGGGCGCCGTTTCCTGCACCCCAAGCTCGGCTTCACGTTCCTGGCGCCACAGGGTTTCACCCTCGACAACACCGCGCAAGCGATCCTCGGCGTCAAGGAAGGCGGCGGCCAGGCGATGCGGCTCGATGTGGTGCGCGTGCCCACCGAGCAGAAGCTCTCCGACTACCTGACCTCCGGCTGGATCGAGGGCATCGAGCCGAACTCGATCGAGAATCTCGGAGTGAATGGCTTCACCGCCGCGACCGCGGTCGCCAAGGGCGACCAGTGGTCGTTCCGGATCTATGCGGTGCGCTTCAGCAACGATGTCTATCGCTTCATCTTCGCCTCCAAGCGCCTGACGCCGGATATCGACAAGACCTTCCACGACGCGGTCGTGAGCTTCCGCCGCATGAGCCTTGCGGAAACAAGCTCAGCGAAGCCGCTACGGATCCGGATCGTCACTGTGGGCGAGGACGACACGGTCGAAAAGATCGCCGCCCGGATGTCGATCCACGATCGGGCGGTCGAACGCTTCCGCATCCTCAACGGTCTGGCGGCCACCGACAAGGTCAAGCCAGGCGACCAGGTCAAGGTCGTGACAGAATAACGCGGCGGCTGTTCGAACCCGTGTGAGGACTGTCATGCGCTGCCGACAATTTGGTGCTGTGGGCGCCCTGCTTGCGCTGCTGGGTGCTGCAACGGCGCACGCCGAGCCATATCCCGATTGGAAGGGCCAGTGGCTGCGCAAGAGCGCCGGCACCTTCGATCCCGACAAGCCGTTTGGTCTCGGACAAAAGGCGCCGCTGACACCCGAATATCAGAAGGTGTTGGAAGACAGCGTCGAAAGCCAGGCCAACGGCGGACAGGGCAACAATCCGATGGCCGCCTGCATTCCACCCGGCATGCCGCGCATGATGATCGGCTACGGCGGCGGCTTCGAATTTCTGATCACGCCAGAGGTCACCTACGCGATCCAGGGCGAGCCGATGATGCAATTCCGCCGCATCTTCACCGATGGGCGGAGCTTTCCGAAAGAGGCCAAGCCGAGATTCTCCGGCTATTCGATCGGCCGCTGGGAGGGACGCGATGATCGCTACGACACGCTGGTGATCGAGACCCGTTTCATTCGCGGCCCGCGCGCTTACGATTCAAGCGGCCTGCCGTTCCATGCCAACAACGGAACCGTAGTGCACGAGCGCATCTATCTCGACAAAGACAACCCGAACGTCCTGCGCGACGACGTGACCGTGATCGACGATGCGCTCACGCGGCCATGGTCGGTGTCGAGGACCTATCACCGGCAGCGGAAAACGGCCTGGCTCGAGACCATCTGCGGCGAGGACGAGCACCAGGTGAAGATCGGCAAGGAGCAGTATTTCCTCGGCGCCGATGGCTTCCTGATGCCGACCCGCAAGGATCAGCCGCCGCCGGACCTGCGCAAGTTCAAGTGAGAGGCAACTGTAAGCGCCCTACTCGCCCTGGGTTGCTCGCTCCGCCAGCTTGACGATGTCCTTCGGCGTCGCGAGCGCAGTCGCAACCAGCGCGGCGATGCGCTCGCCGCTTTGTGGTGCGACCTCGAAGCCCATGCTTTCGGCCTCTTTGAGAAACGCCGGCTCCTGCATGGTCGCGTCGAAGGCCTGACGCAGCGCCTCGACACGATCCGCCGGCACGCCCGGAGGCGCCATCAGCGGCCGCCCGAGCCGCGTGTTGCCGGAGAAAAAAGTGAGCACCGCACGCTGCTCGGCGGTCTTGAGATAGTCAAAAATCGTCGGGGCGCGGAGCCACGGCACCGCATCGGGCTCCATGTTGAACAGGACCCGCATCTGCCCGGTCTCGACCCATTGCCGGCGTGCGCCGACTGGCCCACCCACGCTGTTGACGAAGCCGCCGACCTCGCCGCGCGCCACTGCCAGCACCACATCGCCCGGCGAGCGATAGCCCTGCACGATCTTGAGCTTCATGCCGAGCAGGTTTTTCAGAAGAAGCGGTGCCGCGGTGACGCCCTGCACGCCGCCCGGCGCGCCCACGATCAGCTCGCGTGCGAACAGATCTGTTACCTTGTCAAATCCCGACGCGGTTGACACGAACATCACGCGATGATTGATCTCGGGGCTGCCCAGCCAGCTGAAGCGGCCCGGGTCGTAGCGCACATTGGCGAGCCCCATGACTGCCGCGTCGGTCATGTTGCGCGATACCATGCCGAGCACAGTGCCGTCGCGCGCCGCCACGTTGAACAGGTGGTTGGTCGCCACGATGTGGCCCGCGCCCGGCATGTTCTCGACGATCAGCGACGGATTGCCCGGGATGTGGCGCGTGATGTGGCGTCCGATGAGGCGCGCCCAGAGGTCGTAGTCCTGCCCGGCGGCCGTACCCACGACGAGCTTGATCTGCTTGCCCCGGTAGAACTCGGCCGGCACCTGCGCGTGGGCGGACGCCCCCAACGCCACCGCAACCAGGATCGACGCAGCGAACCTTAACATCCTGGCGTCCTACTGGCGTCCTACTGGCGTCCTATGGCTCGTTATTAATCGCGGGCGCGCGCGTGTTGACGAAACGATAGCGTCATTTGGCATGGCGCGATAGCCTGCGGCCTTCCGCCGAACTGCCCACCTGGAAACGCCGTATCTGGAGGAGCCATGGCCAAGATTCGTCACCTCGTCTTTCACACCACCGACGTCGAGCGGCTGGTCAAATTCTATGTCGAGGTCATGGGGCTCACGATCAAGCATCGCTCCAGCAATGGCGGCGTCTCGCTCACCGACGGCTATCTCGACCTCTCCATCCATACCAACAAGGTGGACGGCAAGCCGTCGGGCTTCAACCATTTCGGCTTCGAGGTCGAGGACAACGACGAGATCGTCGAGCGCTTCAAGGACAACGGCTATCGCCCGCCGCTGAAGCGGCCGGGCGACCGCCTCTACGCCGAGTATCGGGCGATCGATCCGGACGGCAACAATTTCGACATCTCGGTCAACGGCTACGACGCGCTGCGCCCCGATCGCGACGGCAGCAAGACCGTGAAAGCCGCGCCCGCGTGACCGCGATACACGAACGAGGAGCCATGAACATCGGATTCATCGGGCTCGGCGCCATGGGCGCCGGCATCGTGCCGCGGCTGATGGCAGCGGGCCACATGGTCACCGGCTGGAACCGCGCACGCGCCAAGGCCGAGCCGCTGATCAAATCCGGCATGCGCTTTGCGGACAGCCCGCGCGCGGTCGCAGCCGCGTCCGACATCGTGTTCTCGATCGTGACCGACGCCACGGCGGTGCGCGAGATCGCGCTTGGGCCCGACGGCATCATCGCAGGCCTCAAGCCTCCCGGCATCTATGTCGACATGAGCACGATCGCGCCTGATGCCAGCCGCGCGGTCGCCGCCGAATTCGCCGCCAAGGGCCTCGCCATGCTCGATGCGCCGATCTCGGGCAGCCCGGTGACGCTCGCGCAGGGCAACGCCTCGGTCATGGTCGGTGGCGACAAGGCGGCGTTCGATCGTGTCGAGCCGGTGCTGCGTGCGATCGGACCCAAAGTGATCCATATCGGCTCGAGCGGCCTCGCGGTGCAAATGAAAATCTCGGTCAATCTCCTGCTGATGGTCGAGGTGATCGCGTTCGGTGAGGCGGTTGCGCTCGCCGAGAAAGGCGGCGTCAAGCGCGAGACCGCGGTCGACGCTATCCTGAAAAGCGTCGCCGCGTCACCGGTGCTGGGCTATCGCGGCCCCTTCATCCTGGAGGGTAAGATGCCCGAGGTGCCGCTCGCGGACGTGACGCTGCAGCAGAAGGATATGCTGCTCGCGCTCGAGCAGGGCCGCAAGCTTGGCAGCCCGGTGCCGCTCGCGGCCGCCGCCAATGAGATGATGAACGCCTGCCGCGGATTGGGTATCGACCACCACGACTTCGTCACCGCGCATGAGGTCTACCGCCGTTTGGGAGGTCAGCAATGACATCGAAGGTCGAGAAGTTTGGTTTTGCTTTGGGAAAAGCTGTCAAGATGACCGTCGACGCCGCCAAGGGCGCTGCCGCCGACAAGCCAGCATCCGCCGCCACCGACGGCCCGCCGATGTACCGCACCAACATCCGCAACGTGCCGAAGGTCGAGAGCCTGCCGCGCGAGGACGGCTGGGTCGACATGCAGGTGCAGTTCCTGATCGACAAGCAATCGGCTGGCGCCAACCACGTGGTCGGCTGGACCGTGCTCAAGCCGGGCGCGCGCCACGAGCGCCACCGCCATCACAATTGCGATGAGTTTTTCATCGTGATCAAGGGACGCGGGCACATCTACAGCGACCTCGGCGAGGAGCCGTCGGTCGAAGGCGACGTGGTCTATTCGCCGCGCGGTTGCTGGCACGGCTTCAACAACACCTCGAACGAGGACGTCGTGCTGGCCTGGGGCTGGATGGGCGCAGGATCGATCGAGGACTCGGGCTATGAGGTCGATCCGACGAGCCACAAGACCTGAGCCTGTCCCAACCGTGAGACAACGATGAATCTCTGGGACGATCCACGCATCGTGCGCGGCATGACGGCGCAATTCGTTCTGCGGCGCCAGCGCCTCGACGGCGGCGACAAGCCACTCGGCTGGAAGGTCGGCTTTGGCACGCCCGCGCAGCTCAAGCAGTTCAACACCAGCGGGCCGCTCGTCGGCTTCCTCACTCAGAATGCGCGCGTGGCCCCAGGCAGCACCGTCTCGCTCGCAGGCTGGACGAAGCCGGTGGCCGAGCCCGAGGTCGCGGTTCACATCGGTCGCGATTTGGCAGCTGGCGCATCGCCCGACGCCGCCGCAGCTGCGATCGCCGGCATCTCGCCCGCCATCGAGCTTGCCGACGTGCACGAGCCGGCCACCGACCCGGAACACATCCTCAGCCACGACATCTATCAGCGCCACGTGGTGCTTCCTGGCGTGACGCCAGCGCGCGCGGGAGGTGCGGCCGATGGTCTCACCTGCCGCGTCATGCGGCGCGGCAGCGAGTTCGCGCGCACCAGCGATCCGCAGGCCAACACCGGTCTCTGGGGCGACATCGTAAGCCACGTTGCGAATGTGCTCGCGGCCTTCGGCGAGCGGCTGCGTGCGGGCGAAGTGATCATCACCGGCTCGGTGGTGCCGCCGATCGCCATCGAGCCTGACGAGAACAGTCTTGCGTTTGCGCTTGATCCGGTCGGAGCGATTTCGGTCAATTTCAAAAGGTGACCCGCCTGGAGCAGCTTCGCTGGGCTTATCCGTCCTTGGCCGGGCTTGTCCCGGCCGTCCACGTCTTTAGACTTGAGGTCCGACCAAGCAGAAAGCTGTGCCAAGAGTCATGTGTATGTTTGTTCGGCTCGTCGTCTTCTTCCTCTGTTTCGCGAGCGTGACTGCTCATGCGCAGACGGCGGCGCAGTCGTGGCCGCAGAAAACTGTGCGCTTCATCATCCCGCTGCCGCCCGGCAGCGGGATGGATCTCTCTGCGCGGCTGATCGCCGAGCGGCTGACTCAGAGCTGGGGGCAGTCGGTCGTGGTGGAGAACCGTCAGGGCGCGGACGGCATTCCGGCGGTCACTGCCTTCTTGACCGCGCGCGACAACCACACCTTTCTGTTCTCGTTCGCCGGGATCGTGAGCTTCAATCATCTGCTGCACGAGCGGCTGCCCTACGACCCGAAGGAGCTGGTGCCGCTCGCGCCCGCGATCGATAATTTTCTCGGCGTCTCCGTCAGCGCGACCTTGAAGGTCAATACGCTCGCCGAGCTGATCGCGGCCGCCAAGGCGCAACCCGGCATGCTCAACTACGCGGCAACGCCCGGCCTGCCGGTCTTTGTGCTGCTCGCGCTGCAGCGCTATGCCGGCATCGAGATGTCGAATGTCCCCTACCGCGATTTCGCGCCGGCCTATCAGGATCTCACAACAGGCCGGCTGCATGTCGCCAGCACCGGCGTGCCAACGCTGGCGCCGCATCATCAGGCCGGCAACGCCAAGCTCCTGTTCGTAACCAACCGCGAACGCTCCCCGCAGGCGCCCGACGTGCCAACCGCGGCCGAGGCCGGCTATCCTGATCTCACCTTCGAGGGTGTCTCCGGCGTCTATGGCTGGCGCGACATGCCGACCGAGATCCGCCGGCGCGTCATCACCGATGTTGCCACGATCGTCCTCGATCCGGCGTTCCGTGCCCGTGTCATCGGGGTCGGCAGCGCGCCGCGCAGCGGCACGCCGGAGGAGTTCGCCGCCGCGATCGAAGACCAGCGTGCCCGTATCACCGCCATCCATGAAGCAACCGCCAAGCGCTAGCGTTTGAACGGAGCCATGCGTCTCGCAAGAACGCATCTGCCGAAAAGAGACGCTTGAAGAATCTTAGTTGGAGGAATCGCCATGCGCCAGATCACATTCCGGATGACGGCCGCTGCCGTTCTCACCGGACTCGTCATGCTCGTTGCACCAGCACAATCGCAGGCGCAAAGCTGGCCGCAGCGGCCAGTGCGGCTGATCGTGCCGTTCGGGCCCGGCGCGGGCGCCGACATCGGGGCGCGACTTCTATCGGAGCGATTGCCGGCGCGCTGGGGCGGTAAGGCGGTCGTGATCGAGAACCGGCCGGGCGGCGACGGGCTGCTCGCCATTCAGTCGTTCCTCTCGGCCAACGACGACCACACCTTCCTGTACACGCCCGCGGGCAATTTCACGGTGCATCCGTTCCAATACGACAAGCTGCCCTATACCAACGCCGATCTCGTGCCGGTTGCTCGCGTGTCGAACACCATTCTCGGCGTAGGTGTGCCGGCCGCGATGAATGTCGGCACGATTGCGGACTGGGTCGCGCGCGCGAAAGCCGAGCCCGGCAAGTTCAATGCCGCGGTCGTGCCCGGCATCACCGAGTTCACCTTCGACTATTTTGTGAAGACCGCCGGCCTCACGCTCACCAAGGTGCCCTATCGCGATATCGTGCAGGCCGCGACCGACGTGGGCGAAGGCCGCCTGCAGATCTACATGGCCTCGTATGCGATCCTGCAGCCGCAGACCGAAGCCGGCCGCATCAAGACGATCGTCGTCAATGGGCGCGAGCGCGCGCCGATCCTGCCCAACATTCCAACCGCGCGCGAAGCGGGCTTTCCGGCGCTCGAGGTGGAAGGCCTCGTCGGCCTGTTCGGCTCCCGCACGCTGCCGAAGGAGCTGGTCGAGAAGATCGGCGCCGATGTCGTGGCGGCCACGAAGGATCCTGCCGTATCGGCGCGCCTCTCGGCGACCGCGCAGACCGTCAATCCCGGCATGCCGGCCGAGTTCGCGGCCGCGATCCAGGCCCAGCGCGAGCAGATCGCCAAGATCGCGCAGGAGCTCGGCATCAAGCCGAAAGTGCAGCCGTGAGCCCGCGCGTCAATTCTCGAGTGTGGCACCGCTCGCCTTGATCGGCCCGGCATATTTCTTGATCTCGCTCGCCACGAACCGCGAGAGATAGTCCGGAGTGCGTCGCATCGGCACTGCGATGCGCAGTCCGTTGGCTTCGAGCCGCGCGCGCACGCTCTTGGTGTCCAACGTGCCGCCGAGCGCAGCGCTGAGCCGGCGGATGATGGTGGCCGGCGTATCCTTCGGAAAGAACAGCGCAAACCAGATCGACGCATCGAAATTGGCGAGACCCTGCTCGTGTGCGCTGGGCACGGCCGGCAACACCGTGGCACGCTCACGGCTCAGCGCAGCCATCGCCTTCACGGTCTTCTCCTGGATGGCCGGCAATGACGTCTGCACCGGATCGCAGAGATAGTCGATACGCCCGGCCAGCAGATCCGGCATGGCCTGCGACGTGCTTCGATAAGGCACGTGCGTGACCTCGATCCCGATCTCGGTGTTCAGCAACAGGCAGGTGATGTGGGTGCCCGAGCCTTGCCCGCCCGAGCCGTATTGCAGCTTGCTCTGGTTGGTCTTGGCGTAGCCGATGAACTGCTTGAGATCGGCTGCCGGGAAGTCGGGCCGGGTGACTAGCATGTAGGGCGCTTCGGCAATCAGCCCGACGGGCGCGAAGTCGGTCGTGGCATCGTAAGGCGGATGCTTGTAAAGAAGCTGGTTCTGCGAGTGAGTGCCGGTGACGCCGAAGGCGAGCTGATATCCGTCCGGCGCCGCGCGCGCCACGCGCAGAGCCCCGTTGCTGCCGCCTGCTCCCGCGACATTCTCGATAATCACCTGCTTATTCAGAAGCTCGCCAAGACGCGGCGACAGGATGCGCGCCACCACATCCGAGGCGCTGCCGGCGGGGAAAGGGACGACCAGGGTGATCGGCTTGGTTGGCCAAGCCTGGACAGCATTGGTGGTCTGTGCGGCGGCTGGTAACGACGCAAGCCCAAATAGCACGGCGACAAGCAAAACGATGCTTGGCACAAATCCTCCCGGTCCGATTTCGGACACTCTGTGGTAGCAAGCTACTATCCTGCGGCGATCGCTCACTAATAATCTACCGGCAGTTGATACAAACACAAGTGGAGAAAACGTAAACAACAAGCACATAGTAGAGTTGTTAACGGGACGGCAACGCCCGGTATAGTTGCGAGACAAAGTAGATCGGCCCTGCTTTGCGAAGTTGGGCCAGGAGATCGCGCTTATTCCTCTTTCTTCAGGCTCGAGATCGAGTGGAAAAGGCTCGCCGACAAGACGCACGGACCACCGGGCTTCGGCGTGAACCCTCACTGCAATGTGAACTCAGGTAAGCGACCCGGCCGTCGTCTGATTTGCCGATTTTCACTTCATGGTTCTGTATTGCCGCCTGTTGGTCCCTGCCAACGCCCCAAAGATGGGATGAGCTATCAGCGAGCCTCGGACTATCACCGCCGTGGAGAGTGCGATGACAGTCACCATGAATCGCCGCGAGCTGATTGGCCTGTGTGGCGGCGCGGCCGCGTGGCCGTACGCCGCCCACGCGCAGCAGCGCCGCCTGCTCTATCTCACACATTCCGCCGGCTATCGGCACGAGGTCATACCGTTGTCGCGGACAATTCTGAGCCGGATCGGACAGAACTCGGGATTGTTCGACGTCACCGCGACCGAGGACGTGTCTGCGCTCTCGACCGAGAACCTCGCTCGCTACGGCGCAGTGATGTTCTACACGACAGGCGAGCTGCCGATGAACGCGGCGCAAAAAGCAGCGCTTCTCGATTTCGTTCGATCGGGACATGGCTTTCTGGGCGTCCACTCCGCCACCGACACGTTTTACGAATGGGCCGAGTATGGCGCGCTCATCGGCGGCTATTTCGATGGTCATCCCTGGCATCAGAGCGTGCGAATTGACGTCGCTGAGCCCTCGGATGCTTTGGTGTCCTTCCTGGGACGCGCGTTTGAGATCAAGGACGAGATCTACCAGATCAGGGACTTCGACGAGCAAGGATCACGCGTCCTTCTGCGTCTCGACGGAAGGTCAGTGGACCTGAGCCGGGAGGGTGTGCACCAGCGATCGTATGGCTGGCCGCTCGCCTGGAGGCGATCCTACGGCCAGGGGCGCGTGTTCTACACGGCGCTCGGGCACGAGCAGGCGGTCTGGCGCGATCCTCGATATCAGCAGCTGCTGCTGAACGCGATCCGTTGGTGCGTGGACCGCTAGTGCCGCCGATTTGAAGTTCCTACACCACCTGCAGCAAACTCTGTTAGGAACTTCAAATCGAAAAGCGGCACTAGAATCATAGTGTTGCTAGTGCCCCTTTGTTTCCGAAGTTCGTGTCAGAGTGTGCTGAGGTGTATCACGAACTTCGGAAATGGGGCACTAGCCAGCTCCAATCACCCGCGTCATCACTGCGTCGGCACTTGCAGGCGCCACGTCACTCAGCCACGCGATATAACGATCCGGCCGCACCAGCATCAGCTTCGCCTCATAGGCGGTGCGGCCATCGCGGTATGTGTCGCGGATGATCTTCAATGGCACGCCGCGCGCCTCGGCGGCACGCTCGAAGCTCGCCACCACTGCGTCGTCGGCATCGAGGGCGATGAGCGTGAAATCGCTCCCAAGCTCCTCGAATACGTTGCGCCCTGACGACAAAAGCTGCGGCGGCAGATGATGGCCGGCGCGGGCCTTGAAGGTGTGCGAGCCGTGCGCGCTGCTCACACCGCCCGGCGGCCCGAACACGATCGGCGAGCCTTCGTAGTGCGGCTCGTAGTTGGTGACGCGCGGCGCTGCGTGATCGGAATGCTCGTTCCAGGCGCGCTCGAACTCCGCGCGATCGCGCTGCGGGCTATAGCGTTCGAAAAATTCGCGATCATTGCGGATATAGGCCTCGATGAAATCATCCGCCGTTTCCTGGAACACCGGCCGCCGCTCGTCCGTGTAGGAACTCAAGAGCTCAGTGCCACCCCAACCCTTCAGCGTCGCGGCGATCTTCCAGCCGAGATTGGCAACATCGTCGAGCCCGTTGTTGAGCCCGTAGGCGCCGTAGGGCGGATGGCTGTGCGCCGCATCGCCCGCGATGAAGGCGCGCCCGACCTGATATTTCTCTGCGACCGCGGTGTGCAGGTCCCAGAATCCCACATAGTCGAAATCGCAGGCGAAGTTGAACCCGGCCGCCCGCTGCAACAGCCCATGAAAATCATAATTGTCGCGCGTCGTGTCGGCCGGCACCGGCGCATGGAAGAACCAGCTTTCCTCAACATCGACGCGGCCGAAGAATTGCCAATAGCCCTTGAGGTCAGGATGCATCACGCGATACGTGGATCGCGGCGGAAAGCGCTTGAGCCTCTCGTTGAGCTCGCGGGAGCGGAACAACGCGAGCACCATGAGCTGATCGAAGTCCGCGCCGGTGCGCTCGATGCCAATCTGCTGGCGCACCGTGGAATGCCCGCCGTCGCAGCCCACGACGTAGTCGGCCGCGATGGTCTCGCGGCGACCGTCGCTCGCGATGGTGACGCGCACGCCGGCGTCATCCTGCGCGACCGTCTCCGCCGACCAGCCGAAGCGGCTCACGACGTTTGGCAGCCCAGCCATGCGCTTTCGCATCACCATCTCGGCCTGATATTGCGGCAACCGCTCGTTGTTCTGGAAATAGTAGGCGTTGACGATCTCGCGCAGCGGCGGCGCGTACCAGTAGTCGGTCGCGAGGCTCTCGTACGCGATGATGCCGTTCATCGGATAATCGGGTGGCAGCACGCGCGCTGCGCGCAGCTCGTCCGCGATGCCCCAGAAATAGAAATGCTCGACCGAGCGCTGGGTGAGGTTCTGCCCTTTCGGGAGCCGCTGCGGCTCGGTGCGCCGCTCGATCAGGATGCAGGAGATGCCGCGCAGCCCCAGATCGATCGCCAGCGCCACCCCGACAGGGCCCCCGCCCACGATCGCGACTTGATAGCGTTTGTTGTTCATTGGCCCTTTCTTGGCATTCAGGCGTGGAAAAAGCGAGAGGTGCATACTTATCCGATCGTCCCCGCGGAAGCGGGGACCCAGGGGCCAAGTGGTGTGATTGTTCCAAGACTGGGCCCCGCTTCCGCGGGGGCGAACGGAGTTTGTCGTAGGAGCTACGTCACGCTGCCGGATGATTTCTCATCCTCGAAGATCGTGATCACGGGCGGCTCGCCCGCAAGGCCGAGCTCCTGCCAGCGGCCGACCACCTTCTCATACGCATCCTTCGACAGCTTGGTCCGCTTGGAAAAGCTATTGTAGTAGCGATAATCCATGCAGGCGTTGATCAACGCCTTCGAGCCCCATGGCCTGATCTCGGGCGGGTTGAGGCTCGGGTCGAGATAGGTGCTCCAGGTCTCGCGCAGGATGTCGATCGATTGCGCGGGCCGCGAGCGCGTCGCCATCGCCCACAGCACCTGGTGCACGTTGGTCGGATCGACGTCGTCGTCGACCACGATCACGTATTTGCCGAAATAGGCACCGGCGGTGCATTGCGCGGCGAGCGCCATCACCTGCGGGGCGTGGCCGGCATACATCTGCCGGATCGACACAACTGTGATGCCCCAGCCGGCGGCCTCCGGGATCGACCACACGCCTTGGATGCCCGGCACGCCGAGCTTCTGCAGGTCGGCCCAGATGCCGGCCGAGCGCAGCGCCGCCCAGAACAGACCGGCTTCGTTCGCCGCACCGTCGGCCATCAGCGCGCAGGTCAGCGTCGGGTTGTCGCGATAGCGCACCCGCTCGACCCGCATGTAAGGCGTGGCACCCGAAGGCCGCCCGTAATAGCCGGTGAACTCGCCGAACGGACCTTCCGCAAAGGTCTCGTCGGGATAGAGAAAGCCCTCGAGCACGATCTCGGCGCGCGCCGGCAAAGGAAGCCCGGTGAGATCGCTGGTGAAGACCTCAATGGGCGCGCCGGCGATGCCGGAATAATAGTCGTACTCGCATTCGGTCTTGGGCAGACTCGTAGCCGCCACCAGAAACAACAGCGGATCGATGCCGTAGCAGGCCGCGATCGGCATCGGCTTGCGCATCTTCCACCACTTCTCGCGGTCGATGGTGGCGTCCTTGCCGGGCGAGGTGTAGACGCCGACCTCGCGCGGGCCCTTGATCATCATGCGGTAGGTGCCGACGTTGATGCGGCCGGTCTCCGGATCCTTGGTGATGACGGCATCGCCAGTGCCGAGATAGAGCCCGCCGTCGAGCGGCCACATGCGCTGCGCCGGAAACATGCGGATGTCGATCTTGTCGCCTTCGAGAATGTTCTGGTTGCAGATCGCCTGCGCGGCGGCCACCTCGCGCGGCGGCATCTTGCGGCCGAGCTTCTTCTGCAGCGCCTGCACGGCCTTGAGCGGATGATCGAGCGGCTCCTCCCCGATCATCAGGCAGAAGCGCGAGAGGTTGCAGCCGATCATGTTGTAGAGCGCCTTGTGGCCGGGGTGGCCCTTGATGTTTTCGAACAGAAGCGCGGGCGATTTGCTGCTGCCGACGAGATAGGTAATGGTCGCGGCTTCGAGATCAGGATCGACTTCCGCCGTGATGCGCTTGAGCTCGCCCAGCGCCTCGACCTTCTCAAGCCAGAGATCGAGATCGCTGGCATTGGCGGTGCGCGGCGGCTTGGCCGCCGGGCTCGTGGCCTCTGCGTCCTTGTTCGGGCTGATCGTGACGCTCATGTCCATGGTGTTGCTCCGGCGGCATTGCTCACCCGCATCGTAACGGCTCGAGAGCGGCGTGCAATGCGGGGAGCTTCACGGAATCAGCAGCACCGAGCCCGCGACGCTGCGCTGTTCGACGGCGCGATGGGCGGCGGCCGCATCCGCAAGCGGAAAGCTCGCACCGATCTCGATTGTGAGCGCGCGCCGCTGCACCAGATCGAACAGCTCTGCGGCGGCCGCGCGCATGGCGGCGACGTCGGCGGTGAGCCGGCTCAGCGCCGGGCGCGAGACCGAGAGCGAGCCTTTCTTGGCAAGCTGCAGCAGATCGAGCGGCGCCGGATGGCCCGACGCGTTGCCGTAGTTGACCAGCATGCCGAACGGCCGCACGCAATCGAGGGAAGCCGCAAACACATCCTTGCCGACGCCGTCATAGACCGCCGCCACGCCGTGCGGCGCGATTGCCTTCACGGCAGCGACGAAATCGCACTCACGGTAGAGGACCACATGATCACAACCATGCTTGCGTGCGATCTCGGCCTTCGCGCGTGAGCCGACCGTGCCGATCACAGTGGCGCCGAGATGCTTCGCCCATTGGCACAGGATGAGCCCGACGCCGCCCGCTACGCCATGGATAAGGATCGTGTCGCCGGGCCTCGGCTTGCAAACGCGATTGATGATCATCGAGGCCGTCAGTCCCTTGACCATCATGGCAGCAGCCTGCCGCTCCTTGATTGCATCGGGCAATTTCACGAGCCGCTCCGACGGCACGTTGCGCATCTCCGCATAGGCACCGGTGTCCTCGAAGAACTCGCCGCGCATGCCGGCATAGGCGACACGATCGCCCGGCTGGACGTCGGTCGCGCCCGGGCCGACGCTTTCGACCACGCCCGCCGCCTCGTTACCTGGGATGAGTGGAAATTGCTGCGGCCGCGCGATGTAGAAGCCGCCGCGGCGGACGTTGATATCGGAGAAATTCACTCCAATCGCGCTCTGGCGCACGCGCGCCTCGCCCGCGCCCGGAGGCGGCAGCGCAATGTCCTCACAGCGCAGCACTTCGGGTCCGCCATTGACGTGAATGCGCACGGCTTTGGTCATCAGCCACTATGCGCGGAGCCCTCGACGGCGCGCAAGCGACAGGCCCGGCGTCACCGCCGGGCCTGTGGTCATTCCCAATCCCGCGCGCGGGAGATCAGAACTGCGCGGCGAGCTTCTGCAGACCCATGACCTGCACCAGCTGGCGCACTTCGTTTTTCTGCTGCTCGCTGAACATCATGATCAGCGGGATCGCAGCGTTCTTGAGCTGCTGCACCTCGGGGCCCTCGGCATCGATCGAGGCGAGCTTGCCGCCTGACTTGTTGATCTTGTAGGCGAGGCCGCGCAGCGCGGCTTCGACTCCCGGCCAATAGCGCTGCTGATCGGGCGTCAGCTTGAGGCGGGCTTTGATGCTGGCGATCTGCGCATCGTTGAGGATGTGGTTGTCGGGCTTGGGCTTCGCCGCTGGCACGGTCGGCACAAGAGAGGCGCGACGCTCGGCCGGACGCGCTTCTGGAGCGGGCGACGCCTGCGGGCGCGCGATCGACTCGACCGGATCGCCGTAAGCCAGAACACCGCTCGGGATCACCGGCTTGGAATCGGCGGACGCGAGATCATAGGACGGATTGGGATCGAACACGATCTGGTTCTTGGCGACCGCGGTGACGGCCGGCACAGACCGTGCGGCCAAGTTGCTCCAGGCGCTCGGGAAGCGCAACGCCACCACTTCGGCCGGTGTGAGATCCTTGCTCTGGGCTTCGCTCCACCCCACCAGCAGACCGGCAAGGCTCGCAACAATGACCGCTCCGATCACCGCGTAACGACGGCGCGCGCGCTGCTGCGCGCTCAGGTCCACCCACTGCATGCTTAGCTGTCCCCGACTGTCCCGATTCGAGGTATCACACTGATCATGAACCGAGGTTAAACTGTGGCGCGCTTTTGCCGACTACCGCTCTCCACAGGCATAAAGATACTTAATTTCGGAACATTGGGCGAACAATACATAGGTCATTAACGATTGCGGCTTTGGCCGTGGGCTCGGCACGAGACTGTGGGTCTGCGCTGTCGCTCACAGTCGGATGACACCGAGCCGCGCAGCCTGTGCGACCGCGTCGGTGCGACCGGTGGCGTCGAGCTTATCGATCACCGAGCCGACGTGGAATTTGGCGGTGTGCACTGAGATGCCGAGCGCACGCGCGATCATTTTGTTCGAAGCGCCTTCCGCCATCAGCTCCAGCACCTCGCGCTCGCGTGGTGTGAGCGCCGCGTCGGGATCGGGCCGCGTGGCAGGCTGCGGCGGCGCGAGCGCCACATCCGCAGCCTCACCCGCTGGCACAAGCCGCACGCCGGGAATCGCGCCGAGCAGATCGACGAGCCGTTCCTTCAGCTCCGGCTCGTCGAGCTCGAGCGCGATCACGATCGTGTCCGGCGGCTCGGTCAATGGCGCGGCCTCTCGCCGATGGTGATGGTCGCCTGCGTGGACGCACCGGCGCGCTTGAGCGAGAGCACCGCCTTGCTGCCGACGCTCTCCGGGCCGAGCGCGCGCCGCAGCGCCGACACGCTTTCGATCGGGCGGCCATCCCAGGCGGCGATGACGTCGCCTTGCGCCAGGCCCGCCGCTGCGCCCGGCCCGTCGCGATCGACGTTCATGATGATCGCGCCGACGCCGCCGTCATCGAGCCGCACCGGTTGCAGCCCGAGGCCGAGATAGCCGCGCGCCACATGGCCGTGGGTCTCAAGCCGCGGCGCTACCCGCTCGATCGTTGCGGAGGGAATGACCAGCACGCGCCGGCGCGGCCCGAACACCGCCATGCCGATGGCGTGGCCCGCGGCATCGACCACGAGGCCGCCTTCGGCCGCGCGGCTGAGCGACAGGCCAAGCTCGATGCGGGCGTCGATCTCGCCGCCGCGCAGCGAGCGCCACTTCGGCCCCGCGAGCGACACGATGCCGAGCGACGCCAGCGTCTCGCCGTCGCGTGCGCCGATGGCGAGCACCAGCGCGCCGGGCTTCACCGTGCCGGCGTCGAGCCGGGCCGGCGCAACGTCGGCGCCCTCGACCCGTAGCAGCGCCACGTTGGTCGACGGATCGCGGCCGGCTAGCGTTGCTTTTTTCGCAGCACCGCCGGGGAGCACCACCGCGATCTCGCCCTCCTCGGCCAGCGCCTCGTCGGCGGTGATGACGAGACCCTTGCGCCAGAGAAAGCCGCTCGCGCGCGAGCGATGCGAATGCACGGCGACGATTGCGGGCGCGGTGGTGGCGACGAGGCGCTCGAGCTCGGCGGAGAAGGACGACAGCGAAAGATCAGACATGGGGACCTCCAGGAATGCGAAGTGGAATGTTTCAGTCCCCGCTCATGTGCGCGCGGCGCGCCGCCGTGCCTACCGCCCGGGTGGGTAGGTAGCGGACAGGCCCAGCGCATCGGCGTGCCTAGAAATGTAGGCAGGCGCCCCCGGTAGTCAAAGGACGATGTTCTCAGGTGTCAGGGGCGAGCGCTCCAACGAGTCATGCGGCTTCTTTCTGCTCGACTCCGGTTCTGTGGTTCGGCACCTCGTACACATTGGAGGTGATCTTCAGCAGTAGCTCTTGGCGCACGCGTCCAGAGCGTACGATTATTGCAGCCACCTGCGGCGCCAGGCTCTTGAACTCATTGTAGTCAGGATGCTCCGAATGATCCCAATTCAAAGGAACGTTGTCTCGGATCGCCTCTCGCAGTTGCTGATAGCGCTGGCGAAAGCGCCCGAGTGTTTCAATCTCATTGTTTGCAAGGGATCTCTGAGACGCCGCCAAGCCGACAAACAGTGCCTCAAGCTTTCCCTCGGTGTTGCAGGCACGGTCTAGGAGTTCCCACCGAGAAGTCCCCGGCGCCGCTTGTGAGCCCGGATCACGGAGGGAGTAATTCCACAGCTTCCAGAGGGCGAAGAAATCTCCATACAGCTGATGGAAGACGCGCGCCGCAGCGAGATCCTCCTCGTTTTCCTTTTGCTCGCGGCTCCATAGGACGGTTAGCCGCTTACCAATCAGCCATCCAAGACCAAGAAATACCAGATACGTCAGAAGCTTTGGGGTTTCGACCGCAGCGGAGTCGAGCAGCATTTTGAGCCGGTCGGGTGAGATCCACTCGTTTGGGCTCAAGGTTCCCTGGGCGAAGGCAAGTGAGGGCATCAGTACAATTGCGAAGCCGCCAAAACCCGCGACAAGCTTCTTCATCTCCCCCTCCCGCAAGCAGTGCTGCCCTGACGCGCCAGGCGATATGAGATGAAATGCCGGTAAATTTCAGGCGTTCTCTGCACCCCCACACAATCGAAGCGCACATCAAAAAGCCCGGCATCGCTGCCGGGCTTTTCTACGTGGTGCAGGTAAACTCTTCGGCTCGCCTACGCGGCCTCGTCCTCGACCGCCTCTTCCTCCTCGGAAGGCTTGGCGGGGCCGCGGCGCGGGCCCTTGGCGAGCGCCGCCTCGATCTCCTTGACCGCCTCGGTCTCGGTGACGCGCTGGACGGCTGCGATCTCGCGCGAGAGCCGGTCGAGTGCGGCTTCGTAGAGCTGACGCTCGGAGTAGGACTGCTCCGGCTGCGACTCCGAGCGATAGAGGTCACGCACGACCTCGGCGATCGCCACGATGTCGCCAGAATTGATCTTGGCTTCGTATTCCTGGGCCCGGCGCGACCACATGGTGCGCTTGACGCGGGCACGACCCTTGAGGGTCTCGAGCGCACGGCGCACGAGCGGCGGCTCGGCCAGCTTACGCATGCCGACCGAAGCAATCTTCGCAGTCGGGACCCGCAGTGTCATCTTGTCCTTGACGAACGTGATGACGAAAAGTTCCAGCTTGGCTCCCGCGATCTCCTGCTCCTCGATCGAGACAATCTGCCCGACGCCATGCGCCGGGTAGACAATGAACTCGTTGGTCTTGAAGCCCTGTCGTTGAGTGGCCTTCTTGCTGGTCATTCCAGGAACTGCTCCTTCCGCGTCCGGCTTCCGGCGAACGCTGGTTACGGGAGCCCGGCCGCGGACAGCACCGCGCACAGGCTGCGACGCCCTCCGCCGAGGGCCGCTTTTCTTCGCCCGCCGGGTCAGAGCGGCGGTTTTCTTAGATGACCTATGACGCGTTCTTCCTGCCACGACACGCAGCGTAATTTACTCACGCCCCTACCTGACGATTTTGCCTGGAATGACCCCAAAAAGAAGGCTCCCGGGAGGGAGCGTCCGGATTCGCGGGGCTTCCGTCATTTTTTTGTTTATATAGCACATTTTCCGCAGAAATCAAAGCTTTACAGCGAAATAAATTGGTATATCAGGCATTCGAACGCATTAATTTTAGATCAGTTGGTTAACGGTCAAGGCCCCGCCAAAGGGCTGGCGGAGGACCCGACCAAAAAGGCCAGGCAAATCAGTCGCCGGTCCCCGGATTGGGGGAGAAATACTGCTCCTTGCCGGCCACCCCCTCCCATGCCTTGGAGTCGGCCGGGGGGGTCTTCTTGGTGGTGATATTCGGCCAGGTCTTGGAATACTCGGCGTTGAGCGACAGCCATTTCTCGAGCCCGGGCTCGGTGTCCGGCTTGATCGCTTCGACCGGGCATTCCGGCTCGCACACACCACAATCGATGCATTCGTCGGGATGGATGACGAGCATGTTCTCGCCTTCATAGAAGCAGTCGACCGGACATACCTCCACACAGTCCATCAGCTTGCACTTGATGCAACGTTCATCGACGATGTAGGTCATCTGCAACTCCAATCCGCCTAGTGCCGCCGATTTGAAGTTCCTACAACAGTTGAGGCAAGCTCGGTTAGGAACTTCAAATCGAAAGCGGCACCAGGATCATAAACTTGCCAGTGCCCCTTTGCTTCCGAAGTTCGCGTGCAACGTTGCCGCGATGAATGGCGAACTTAGCGGGGCACTGGGCCGGTGACTAGCGCAAGGCCTCCCGCCGGGCAAGAGATTGCGGCCATTCGCTGCCATTGATTGCTTTTCTTTCTTTCGCGTTCCTTGGCGCCCGGTACTCTCAGCCCTCTTGCTCGCCGGTGAAGCGATCCATGGCGCGGCGCTCGCGCTTGGTCGGGCGGCCGCTGCCAACAGCGCGGGCGGCAGGCTCCGGTTCGCGCTCGGCTGCACGCACCGGCGGTGGCGACAGGTCCTCGTAGAGCAGCCGCCCGGCCTGCGCATCGCCGCGGCGTTCGGCGAACGCCGCCACCTTGAGAACACGGACCGCGCGATCGAGCGCGACCGTGAGGACATCGCCCGGTTTCACGGCGTGGCTCGCGGCAGAAATCCGCGCACCGTTCACCCGCACATGCCCGGAACCCGCCAGCGCAGCCGCCGCCGAGCGCGTGCGCACGACGCGGGCGTGCCACATCCACTTATCTATGCGCTGACGGTCCAACGTCTAGTCTGTGCGTTGACGGCCCAAACTTGCGGGGGGATGATCATCGCCCCTCCTTGGCCTCGAGCTGGGCCTTGAGCGCCGCGAGCTTGGCAAACGGCGAATTGGGATCAGGCTCGCGCTCGCGCCGATCGCGTCCGTCGCGGCCCTTGATGTACTTGGCGCGCAGCTCCGGATCGCGATCCGGACGGTCGCCACGATCGCGCTGCGGACGGTCGCCGCGCGGGCGACGCTGGTCGCGCTCGGGGCGGTCCGGCCGCTGCTCGGGCCGCGGCGAACGATCGGAGCGCTCGGCAGCCTGCTCGGGCCGCGGCTCGGTAGGCTCGCCGCCCGCAGGGCGGTCGGCACGATCGGGGCGGCGACGATGCCGGCGGGGATGCTCGCTGCCGCCTTCGCGCGCCTCGGCGCCGCCTTCCGGCGCGGCGGCAGCCGGAGCGCCCGGTGCGCCCTCCGCCGGCGCTGGAGCCTCGCGGCGGCGATGCGCATGCTGCTGGCGGTGCGGCCGGCGCTGCTGCCCCTCAAAACGTCCACCAGGGCGCCAGACCTCCACGAGATCGGGCTCCTCCGGCTTGGCCTCAGCTGCAGCGCTCTCGCCTGCCGGCGCCTCCACCAAAGCCGATGTCGCTCCCAGGCTGGCGGCAGCGGGCTCAGCGACCGTTTCAGCGCCGACCTCGCCCGCTGGCGTTGCTTCGACTGGCTCATCGGGCTCAGTGGACGGAAGCACTTCGGCGATGGGTGTTTCGGCTGACGCTTGCGCCGGTGCGGCAGAGGGATCGGTTGTCGCTGCCAGATCCGCCATCTTCATGGCGATATCAGCCATGGCGGCTTCGACAGGCGTGGCCGCAGCCTCGGCAGCAGTCGCCTCGGCGGGCGCCTCAACCACTATCGCTTCAGATATCGGCTCGGCAGATATCGGCTCGGCCGTCGCTTCGGCGGACGGCGTCTCCGCCGTTGCAGCTGCCTCGGCGACCGCAGCGCCGTCGGAGGCCGGTGCCACTGCGGGCGGCGGCGCCGCCGGCCGTGGGCGCTTGTCCATGCGATAGCCGAGCGAGCGCAGGATCGAAGCGAACTCCTCGCCCGCGCAGCCGGTGAGCGAGGTCATCGCGATCGTGACCGTAAATCCGCGGCCATCGAAGGCAGCCGCCGGCTTCGGCCCGGGCGCGGCTTCGCGCCAGGCCAGCGCCGGGCGGACGATGTCGGCGAGGCGCTCGAGAATGTCGACGCGCACGGCGCGCTCGCCGCACACGCGATAGCCAGCGATGCGGTAAAGCCCGCGGTCGATCTCCTTGTCGAGCGCAATCGAGGTGCGGCCGCTCGCGGCGAGCCGCTCGACCGCCTCGAGGCCCTTCGTCTCCTGGCCCTCGTGCTTGAGCGAGTAGAGCTGCACCGCAAGCACGCGCGGCGCCGGCTTGAGCAGCAACGGCAGGTAGATGTGATAGGCGCCGAAGCGCACGCCGTATTTGCGCAGGCTCGCGCGCGCCGGCTGATCGAGGCCTTTCACGTCCTCGGCGACCTTCTGGCGCTCCAGCACGCCAAGCCCTTCGGATAGCTGGAACGCGATGCCGCGCGCGATGCCGGTGATGTCCTCGGCGGCGGCAAGCTGAAACAGAGGACCTAAAAACTTCTCGATGTGGGCCTTGAGCCAGAGGTCGAGCCGCGCCTGCACGGCGTCGCGCGAGGCGCCGGTGAGCTGCTCGTCCGCGACGATGCGCACCCGCGGCTTGAGCACCTCCTCCGCCGCCATGATCCTGCCGACCGGCT